>ENA-UOVV01000802-UOVV01000802.1-compost-metagenome-genome-assembly--contig:-NODE-802-length-30948-cov-6.468100_pt1 | contig 30948 bp, 31 predicted proteins | sample MGYA00238155_ERZ761577 | MGnify/ENA primary metagenome ERZ761577 (study PRJEB28898, sample SAMN06268775) | compost metagenome | isolation source: Emeryville, CA | place: USA:Emeryville, CA | collected... | reverse complement strand
CGTTGGCCAGCGCCCGCGACACGGTGCTGACGGACACGCCGAGCCTTTCGGCGATGTCGGCCTGGCTGGCGCGCTTGGTGGCAGGCATGACGGTTCCTCGGATGTTTCCCTACGCAATATTTGCGTTTTTTGAGTAAATCAAGCGGGAAACCATGCGCGGGTCCACCAGCCTCACATATCGGCAATGCGCTCTGCAATGCCGCGTGGGCATGGACTCTAGAAGAAGCGCTCGGCCAGCCAGGCCATCTGCCGCCGGTCCTGGAAGGGACCGCCGCCCTCGTGGTTGTTGAATTCATACTCGACGATCGACTTGTCGGCGCCGGCAAAGGCCTTGTAGGCGCCGTAGACCGTGGAGGGCGGGCAGATGTCGTCCATCAGCGCCACCGAGAACAGCGCAGCGGCTCGGCTCTGCCGCGCGAAGTTCACGCCGTCGAAATAACGCAACGTCTCGAACACGGTCGCGGCCTTGTCCCGATGCTGGGCGAGGAAGCGGACGATCTCGAGATAGGGATCGCGCCCGGCTACCCGCACGGCGCGCGGAAAATCGCAGAGGAAGGGCACGTCCGGCATCACCGCCTTGACACGGGCGTCGATGCCCGCCACCGCCAGCGAAATGCCGCCGCCCTGGCTGCCGCCACAGACGGCAATGCGATCCGGATCGACGAAATCCTGCGCCGCGAGCGCGTCGATGGCCCGCACGCCATCGGTGAACAGGCGCCGATAATAATAGTCGTTCCGCTCGAGGATGCCCTTGGTCATCACTCCCGGCAGCGACGGTGTGGTCCCCACCGGATCGGGCGTGGCCCCCATGCTCCAGCCGCTGCCCTGCCCGCGCGTGTCCATGCGGAAATAGGCGTAGCCCGAGGCCGCCCAGTGCAACTGCTCATGCGGAAAGCCGCGCCCGCCGCCATAGCCCAGATACTGCACCACCAGCGGCAGCCCGCCGCTCCGTTCGCGCGGCAGCACCAGCCAACCCTTGATCGGATGACCGCCGAAGCCTGGAAAGGTGACGTCGAACGCCTCGACCAGCTTCAGCGTGGTCTCGGCGGGTACGATGTCTCCCGCCCCGCCGGCGGCCCGTGCCTCGGCCAGCGTTTCCGCCCAGAAATCGGCAAAGTCTGCCGGCGTCGTCACCGTGCTTTCATAGGCATCGAGGGCGGGATGGACGAGATCGGGAAAAGGCATTGGCGATCCGGTGCAAGCTGGAGAGTCTGCCCCCAATCTGCCGCGCCGTCTCGCGAAAGGCCAGAGGCCGCTCCCGGAGCCGGCGCCTGCTATCCCTCGACGGTCAGTAGCAACCGGCTCATCACCGAGCCTTCCCACCACATGGGGAAATTGGTGCCCCATTTGTTGTTGTAGAGATTGACCCGCACCCCGCCGGAAAAATCCGGCACCTCCGGCTGGAACGGCAGGAAGGGCGCACTCGCCGGCCCCACCAGCGCGCTGTCCAACAGGTCGATGCGCAGATGCTTGTCGCCCAGCCGGCAACGCAGGGCGGAGACGGCCTGCAACTGGCCCCCGCCGCGCCGCACGATGCGGTCGCTGTCGTGCCAGAGCCCCAGCTTCTCGAGCTGCCAGGCCGAGGCCGCCTTGGGCGTCAGTGTCAGGAAACCGGCTTCCGGCATGCGGTTGGCCGGCTTGTCGCGCAGCAACAGGGTGATCTCCACCTGCCATTCCTCGATGCCGCGCAGCATGAGCACATGGCTCTCCGGCCCGCCCAGCTCCTGCCGCGCCGCCTCGGGCAATTGACCGACCGCCGCCCGCCGCTCCGCGTCGAGCCCGCTCAGCCGGGGGAGGAAGCTCGCCGTCCGCGCGGTGCGGGCGGTGTTCAGCCCCGGCTTGTCGTGGTCGAGAATCGCCCATTCGGCCCGATGTTGCAGATAGCTGTCGAGATGGGTCTGCAACGCCGCCCAGTCATAGCTTTCGTGACGATAGCCGATCAGGCTCCCCTCGCGCCCGGCGATCTCGACGCCCCAGGGGGAAAGCAGGCGCGCGATGTCGCCGGTTTCGGGGTTGAGCTCGGCGCGCCACCCGCCATCGGCGAGCTGCGTGCCCGGCCCGGCGGTTACGATGCGAGGCATCGCCAACCCATCCAGCACCGCCTTCGCCTTGGCCCGGTCCGCCGGAACCAGCTCGGCCACCGCCGCATCCAGATAGGCCCGCTGCTCCGCCCAGGACTGCTCGGTATAGGCGAAGCGCGGATCGTTCCGGCGGGCCGCGGCGAAATCGGCCCGGTCCCAAGCGGTCTCGTCGCGCAGATAGGTCTTGATGTCGACGCCCCAGGTATGCTCCGCCACCAGCGCCAGGCCGCGCCCGAAGGCAAGCTGCTCCTTGCTGGGCGCTGCGGCCCAGCTGTCGTAAAGTCGTCCCAGCGCCCGGTAACGCATGAGCTTTTCCGGATCGCTGGCCGTGCCGTGGATCCAGCTGTCGCCGATCTCCAGCTCCAATACGGGAAAGCCTTCCCGCCGCGCCCACATCTCCGCCCCGAAGGCATCCAGCGTCGAGGCGCGGATGGCGGCATCGGGAAATTCGTGGCGCATGTGGCGCAGCGTCTCCACCGTCTGTCCCACGCTTTGCGGCCCGATATTGTCGTTGGTATGGGCGAAGCTGAGGCCGATATCGTCTCCCGCCGGGAAATCGGTGGCACCGTAGGAGCCCTGGTACATCACCACCAGCTCCTCCCCGCCCGGCGCCCGCCAGCGGAAGATGGGCGGCACCTCCGGCACGGGGCTGGCCGTGTTCACCCCCAGATGCAGGAACCGGATGCCCGCCTCGGCCATCAACGGCACCATGCCGAGCGTGTGGCCCGGCACGTCGGTCATCTTGGCGGCCATGGTACGGCGCCCGAAGCGCCGGTCTAGCTCGGCCGCATAGCTCAGCCCGGCGCGGAACAGGCCCGGCGTCATCAATTCGGTATGGGTGGTGAAGGGCAGGCCATGCCAGACGATCAGCCCGCGCTCTATGGCGCGCTCCAGCCGCTTCACGCGGGCGGCGTCCTGCGTGTTGAGATGATCCCAGATCAGCCAGGCCCCGGTGGTCCACACGAAGGCCGGCGCCTCGGGATTCTCCCCGAAGAAATGCTCGCCCGTGGCAATGGCCTGGGGAATGAACTGCTCGTGATATTGCTGGCGCACGCGGGCCGCGTGGTCGGTGAAACCGATATCGAGATGAGTCTTGAAGACGAGGTGGATGGTTCTTTCGGTCATCGCGCGATCCGGTCGGCCGCACCGTCATCTGCCTGACGGCACGGCAATGGTAACTCTCTTTCATGGGTAGCGCATCCGGTGGCCTGCGCCACCACCCGGACGGGCGAAAGCCGGGGAAACGCGAATGCGTCTCGCCGGCCGCAGCCTTCTGCCTGCAGCCGGCGGAGCCAGCCGTCAATATGGAATGCACATTTCATTATGAAGACACAAGAAGCAGACGTTCGATGTGAGCGGATGAAGGCGTCGATCCCCAATGTGCCGCAACGCATCGTCGCATTCCCAAGCCGCTCCGCGGTCGCAGAGCCGGACGAGCCTGCCGGAAAGCCGGGTGGCTCCGACGGCGGCTCACCTGTGTGCGCAGAATCCCGCTGAACAAAAGAATCTTTCAAAATCAACAGACTATCATCGACCCCATGCTGTCATCTGATTGACATGAAACTGCAATCGCCGTGTCGCACTGTTGTGGTTTCTGCACGAGGCATCGTCGTTTTTCGCGGCAGCTTCGGCTTTCCGCTTGCATATTCCCGCAAGCGGCGCTTAGGTGGAGTGGACGGAAAATCGGCGCAAGATCGATGAAATCCACTGTGCATTGTGACACAATTTGGAATGTCCGTTCGAAATGAGGGAGAACTCACATGAAACGGCGTGACTTTATGCTCGCCGCCGGTGCTGCCGCCGGCGCAACTATGCTGCCCCGCATGTCCTTCGCCGCCGAAGGCGTGATCGACTGGTACACCAGCTCGGACAGCAACATTCTCGATTTCTGGACCAATACGGTCAAGCCGGCCTTCGAGGCCGCCAATCCCGGCATTTCCATCAATCTGGTGGATGCGGGCGACGGCGCCGGCATCATCGCCATCGGCGAGCGCGCCATCGCCGCCAAGCAGACCAATGCCGATCCGCAGGCCGATTTCTTCGAATCCGCCGATCCGCGGCTGCCGGCCGGCGCCATCGAGGCGGGCATCTTCGTCAACATCAAGGAAGCCGGCCTCTCCAACTATTCCAAGATCAATCCCCTGGCCATCGACAGCGACTACTCCCTGCCCTATCGCGGCAGCCAGGTGCTGCTGGCCTACGACACCACCAAGCTCGATCCGGCCGACGCGCCCAAGACCTGGGACGAGCTGGTGGCCTGGATCAAGGCCAATCCCGGCCAGTTCGTCTACAACCGTCCCGACAAGGGCGGCTCGGGCGGCAACTTCGTGCGCCGCGCCATCCACCAGGCCAACGGCCTCGATCCGTCCCTGTTCACCGTGGACAACTACACCCCCGAATTCGGCGAGGAAGCGCTCGGCAAGGCCTGGGCCATCCTGTCCGACATCGCCCCGTCCCTCTATGACGGCGGCGCCTACTCTTCGGGCAATACCCAGTCCATCCAGCTTCTCGCCCAGGGCGTAGTCACCATGGCTCCGGTCTGGTCCGACCAGGTGCTGCAGGCCATCGACCAGGGCGTGCTGCCGCCCGAAACCGGCCTGGTGCAGCTTCAGGACCTGGCACTGGTCGGCGGCTTCACCCGCTCGGTCGTGCTCGAGACCGGCACCAACCGCGACGCGGCCCTCAAGCTCGCCGATTTCATCCTCTCCGAGGAAATCCAGAGCGCCATCCTCACCGAGCTCGGCGGCTTCCCCGGCGTATCCTGGGACCATATCTCGCCCGAGCTGCGCGAGCGCTTCGCCGATATCGTGCCGCAGACCATCCCCACCTTCCCCGGTGGCCAGTGGGAAGCCGCCATCAACGATGGCTGGTATCGCAACGTCGCCCCGAACGTCGACCGCAACTCGTGACCGACGCGACGGAAGGAGCGGTCCGTCCGCTCATCGAGACCCATGAGGGCAGGAGGCCGGTCGGCCTCCTGCTCGTCGCCATCCCCGTGCTGCTGATGGCCTGGCTGATCATCTGGCCGATCATCAACGCCATCGGCCGCACCATCTGGCGGCCCGATGCGGCCGGCAATGTCGGTTTCAACCTTTCCAGCTACGTCTTCTTCTTCTCCGACCAATATAGCATCAACAACCTCACCATCACGCTGTGGACCACCGGCGTCTGCGCCGCGCTGCTGCTGGCCATCTGTCTGCCCATAGCGCTCTATCTGCGCTTCTCCACCGGCCGCCTGCCCGCCTATGTGCAGGCTTTGGCCATCTTCCCGATGTTCGTGCCCTCGATCATCCTGGCCTACGCCTTCATCCGCGTGCTGGGGCCGAACGGCATGGTCGACATCCTGCTCAATGCGGTGGGCCTGCCCAAGATCCGCACGCCCTATCTCACTCCCTGGGGTCCGGTGATCGGCCTCGTCTGGGACAACATCCCCCTCACCGTGCTCATCCTGCTGTCCGGGCTCGGCAACGTCGCCAACCACGCCATCGAGGCGGCGCGCGACGTGGGCGCCAACCGCTTGCAGGTCTTCTGGCACATCATCCTGCCGCGCATCTCCAATTCCGTGCTGGTGGCCATCTCCTTCGCCATCCTCGGCATCTTCTCGTCCTTCACCCTGCCCTACCTGCTGGGCCCGGCCTCGCCGGAGATGATGGGCCCCTTCATGAACCGCACCTTCCGCGAGGTGAACGACCCGCTGAACGCCATCACCCAGGCGGTCATCACCTTCTGTTTCTGCATCGCTTTCGGGCTGTTCTACGTGCGCTCGGTCGCACGCAACCAGGGGAAGTGACATGACCAGCCTAGCCCCTGCCCGCCCGCGCATCGACTGGACCGGCATCGTCTTCGCCATCCTGTTGTCGGCGGCGATCATCGTGCCGCTGCTGGTGGTCGGCACCTGGGCCTTCACCGAGGTCTGGCGCTATCCGAACGTGGTGCCGCAGCAATTCGGCCTGCGGTTCTGGAACCAGACGTTGACGCGCCCCGATGTCTGGGCCGCCCTGACGCTCAGCCTGCAGCTCTCCACGGTCGTCACCCTGCTGTCGGCCGCCATCTGCCTGCCCGCGGCCTATGCCTTTGCCCGCATGAACTTCCCCGGCCGCACGGTCCTGTTCTTCTCCTTCCTCGCCGGCCATGCCTTCCCCAAGTTCGGCCTGCTCATCGCCATCGCCGCCATCTTCCTCCAGCTCAATCTCATCGGCACCTTCTGGGGCGTGGTCCTCATCCAGCTCGTCGGCACCTTGCTGTTCATGATCTGGATTCCCGTGGCCGCCTTCCAGGGGGTGGACCGGCGCATGGAGGAAGCCGCGCGCGACGTCGGCGCCGGCCCGTTCCGCGTCTTCTGGTCCATCACCCTGCCCCAGGCCGGACCCACCATCGCGGCGGCGCTGCTTCTGAGCTTCGTGGGCACCTTCTACGAAACCGAGGGCGCCTGGCTTATCGGCGCCCCGGGCATCCGCACCATGCCGGTGCTGATGATCAGCTTCATCAACAACCAGATGGTCATCCAGTATGGCGCGGTGCTCTCGGTGATGCTCTGGGTGCCTTCCTTCATCGCCCTCATGTTCGCCCGCCGCGTCATCGGCGGCGGCGCCTTCGCGCGGGGGTTCGGCGGATGACGGGCGCTCCACGCTCACCGACGCCGCGCCCGGCCTGCTTTGAGACTTCCTGCGGCGCGGTCCGCGCTGGCTGGCTGATCCAGGAATAAGCAATGTCCGTTCTCAAGATCACCGACGTTTCCAAGGTCTTTTCCGGCGGCACCGTCGCCGTCGACAGGTTCTCGCTCGACGTGGCGAATGGCGAGCTGGTCTGCCTGCTCGGCCCGTCCGGCTCCGGCAAGTCGACGCTGCTGCGCATGGTGGGCGGCTTCGAGCAGCCCTCGGGCGGCCAGATCACCATCGACGGGGAGGACATCACCCGCCTGCCGCCCGAAAAGCGACCGACCGGCATGGTCTTCCAGAGCCACGCCCTGTGGACGCATATGAACGTCTTCAAGAACCTGGCCTTCGGCCTCAAGCTCCGCCGCCTGCCGCCCGAGGAGATCAGGCGCAAGGTCGAGGCCGTGCTGGAGCTGGTGGGCCTGGCAGGCTACGGCAACCGCCATGTCACCCAGCTCTCGGGCGGCCAGCAGCAGCGCGTGGCCCTGGCCCGCTCGCTGGTGCTGGAGCCCAAGATCCTGCTGCTCGACGAACCCTTCGCCAGCCTCGATCAGCATCTGCGCGAGCGGCTGCGCGAGGAGGTTCGCGACATCCAGCAGCGTCTCAAGATCACCACCCTTTTCGTCACCCACGGCCAGGACGAGGCCCTGTCCATGGCCGACCGCATCGTGGTGATGCGCGACGGCCGGACCGAACAGATCGACCGGCCCGACATCGTCTATCGCGAGCCGCAGACGCCCTTCGTCGCCGGTTTCATCGGCACTATGAACCTGATCGAGGGCACCGTGTCCAACGGCCGCTTCGAGCGCGCCGGCTATGCCGTGCCCCTGCCGGTGGCCGATGGCGCGGCCACCCTGGCCATTCGCCCCGAGGCACTGGGTCTTGAGGCAGCCGAAGGTGGCGAGGCCCGCGTTCACCGCGTCACCGACTACGGCACTCATGGCCTGGTCGATCTCGAACTGCCCGACGGGACACGCCTCAAATCCATGGTGGACCATCCCGACCTGTTCGAGACCGGCCAGACCGTGGCCCTCAAGCCCCGGGCCATGGCCGCCTATCGCGACAACGCCCGCATCTATGCGGGGTGACCATGGCTGACCCCCTGTTCATCGAGCGGGACGGCCACCGCACCTGGCTGAAATGGCATCGTGGCCGCCGCAAGGCTTCCGATCCGGTCTTCACCGGCGCGCGCATCATCGAGGCCATGCGCCTGGGCGCCAGCGTCGAGGTCGATCTCGTCGTCACCGGCGACAAGGGCTTCGCCGTGCTGCACGATCTGACGCTCGACCGAGAAACCACCGGCTCCGGCCTCGCGGCGGCCACCGGCGACGCTACCATCCGCCGGCTCCACCTGCGCGGCAATGACGGTGCGCCCATCCCCGAAAAGGTCATGCTGCTGGACGATCTCTGCACCCTCATGGCGCAGGGCCAGCTCCACGCCGATGCGCTGCTGCAGCTCGACTACAAGGAGGACGAAACCGTCCTCGACGCTCGCGCCATCGACAATTTCGCCCGGGCCACCGCGGCTGTCGCCGGCAACATCATCGTCTCCTCGGGCTCGGCTGCGGCCATCGGCCTGCTCGCCGCCGCCGTGCCGGCGATGAAGACCGGCTACGACGCCAGCGACGAACAGAAGTTCCGCACCGCGCTCGCCAACGGCACCTTGCAGGCTTTCGTGGACGACGCGGTCGCCGCCATGCCCGGCTCCCACATGATCTATCTCTACTGGGAGATCGTCACGGCCGCCGCTGATGCCGGCTTCGACATCGTCGGCGCCTTCCATGCCGCCGGCAAGCGCATCGACGCCTGGACCATCCGCGAGGCCAGCCCGGCCACCCGCCCCGTGGTCGAGCGCCTGCTCGCCCTCAAGGCCGACCAGATCACCACCGACGATCCCGAAGGCCTTCTGGCCCTGATGGGTTGAGACGCACCCGTTCGGGCTCCTCGGCTCCCGGCCCTACCCACCCCGACGTCATCGCCCGGACGAGCCGGGCGATCCAGCGGTGAGCACCGGCGAAACACAGCCGCCGAGCGCTATTTCGGGTCCTTCCGCGGCACGTCCTTGAACTTTTCCAGCAGGAAGGCATGGGCCGCGGGATTGGCGACGAGCAACGCGCCGGTGCGCTCATAGACTTCAGGCCCCCTGCCCCACCAATCGGTGACGATGCCGCCGGCCTCCTCGACGAACAGGATGCCGGCCGCCGTGTCGGTGAAGCCGGTTTCCTCGTAGTAGCCGGTGAGCCGGCCCATGGCGACATAGGCGCAGGAATTGGCGGCGCTGCCCACGATGCGAATTCCGCCCACATCCGCGCGGATGGCATCCAGCCGCTCATAGGCGCCGGGATAGAGTTGCAGCCCCGGCGTGGGCAGCCCCGTGCCGATGTTGAACAGCCCTACATCCGTGCGCCTTGACACCGAGAGCCGTTCGCCGTTGAGGAAGGCGCCCTGCCCCTTGAGCGCCCAGAACATCTCGTCGGCCGGCGGATTGTAGAGTACCCCGCAGACCGTCTCGCTGCCGCGCCGCAAGGCGATGGAGATCGTATAGTCCATGCCGTTGATGAAATTGGTCGTGCCGTCGATGGGGTCGACCAGCCAGCGATGCTCGCTGTCCTTCTCCACCGGGTCGAACTCCTCGCCGGTGAAGCTCCAGTCGGGATAGCGCTCGAACAGATATTTCCGGATCAGCAGCTCGCTCTCCCTGTCGGCGTCGGAGACGAAGTCGGCCGGCCCCTTGATGCCGATCTCGAGATCGCGGAAGCGGCGGAAATGCGTGAGGGTCAGCGCTCCGGCCTCGCGCGCGACGGCAATCATGTCCTGAAGGACAGTCTCGTAGTTCATCCGGTCTCCTCCGGTTATTCGTGTGCGGGACGCGGGGCGGTGTCGGGCACCGCCCTGAGGCGGCTCTCGTCGAGCTCGCCGCTGGTTTCGAGGATGGGATAGGCCACCGAGGCCAGATGCGCGTTGATGCGCTTGAGATCGCGCAGCACGTCGAGATGCAGCGAGCTGGTCTCCACCGAGGCCGGCACGCGCTCCCGCACCCGTTCCAGATGCGCCTTGGCCGAGCGCGCCTCCAGCCGGCGCACCGCCACCTTGGCGGCGACGAGCTGGCGGGCAAGGGTGGGGTCCCGGGTCATGAACACCGTCTGGCTCAGCTGCATGTTGGCGATGGTCTTCTCATAGAGCTCCTCTATCTCGGCGAGCCCCGCCTCGGAGAAGCGCACCTGGCGCTTCGCCATCTTGGCGCCGGCATCCTTGAGGCCGCCCTCGATCATATCGCCCACATGTTCCAGATTGATGGCAAAGCTCATGATCTCCGCCGAGCGGGCGGCATCCTCCGCGTCCAGCTCCGTCTGGTCCAGCCGGCTGAGATAGAGTTTGATCGCCTGTTGCAGCGCATCGACGTCGTCATCGAGCATGGCGATGGAACTGCGGGTCGCTGGCGCCGGGTTGCGCAACGCATCGAGGCTCTGCTTGAGCATGTTGAGCACCAGGTCGCTGACGCGCAGCGCCTCGCGCGCCGCGGCCGCCAGGGCGATGGTGGGCGTATCCAGCGCACCCTCGTCGAGATAGCGCACGCCCCGCTCCGGCTGGTTCGGAGCGGGCACGGCCAGCGCCGCCAGCTTGCCGACCGGGCCGATCAGCGGCAGGAACACCGCCAGCAGCATCAGGTTGAATGCCACATGCGCGGCGACCGCCAGGCTCCTGGTGTCGGGCAGCACGAGCAGCAGCGCATTGGCGGCCGGCACGGCCAGCGCCGTGAGCAGGATGGCGCCGATGGCGCGCACGGCAAGGTTGGAGAGGGCGAGGCGCCGGGCCTCGAACCCTTCGTGCAGCACCGCAAGGAACGGCGGAATGGCGCCGCCGAGATTGGCGCCGGCCACCAGGGTGACGGCCAGCGCGGGTGGTACCGTGCCCAGCTGCGCCAGCATGGCCACGAACAGCACCACCGCGAGGCTGGAAGAGGCGAGGAACGCCAGGCCCACCGCCAGCAGCAGCGCGAACACCGGCGCCTCGGCCAGCCCGGTCAGGATGGCGATCATCACCTCGGATTCGCGCAGCGGCTCGGTGACGTTGCTCACCAATTGCAGCGCCAGCAGCATCAGCCCGAGCCCCAGCACGGCCCGGCCCATGCCCTTGCCGCGCGCGAACTTGCTGAGCGAGAAGATGGTGACGCCCAGAAAGATCATCGCCGAGGCGAACCAGTGCACATCCAGCGACAGGATGACGGCGGCCAGCGCCGTTCCCACATTGGCGCCCAGCATGACCGCCTGCGCCATGCGCGGCTGGATGGCGCCATTGGCGGCGAAGGAGGCGGTGATCACCGCCGTTGCCGTGCTCGATTGCAGCGCCAGCGTCGCCACCAGCCCGGAAAAGGCCGCGCTGAGGCGATTGCCGGTGCCCTTGGCGATCCACAGCCGCAGCGAGGCGCCGAAGGCGCGCATCACGCCGGTCTTGATCAGCCGCAGGCCCCACAACAGCAGGGCGCCGGCGCCGAGCAGATCGATGAGCTGGATGGTGGAATGCATGTTCTTATATGACGTTCGATAGAACGTTCATTGTACGCCGATTTCCCGCTGCCGCCAGCCCTTTCCAGGCAGCTGCGATCACTTCGACGCTTCGAGGTCGACCCCGCGCCTACCGGGCATCCCGCGCGAACAGGCGCCGGTGGAAGGCGAGGCTAGCAAGGCCGGGCCAATGCTCCGGTAACGCCGGCAGGAACAGCACCCGGCCCGCGATGACATGAGGGCGTATCGCCGGCTCCAGAGCGGCCGGCTCGGCGACAACCACCCGGAAGTCCTCGTCGATCTGGATGATCCCGCGGCGGAAGTGCCGGGCGATCTGCTGTTCCAGCGCGAGGCAATTGCCGATGGAAACCGCGCCGCCTAGCGCCAGCGGACGGATGGCCACGACCTCCAGGTGCGGGTGAGGCTGCGCCGGCTCTGCCAGGAACCTCTCCCCGGATATGGCGCAGCGAAGCCCATAGGCCTCGAGCACCGACCGGTTGAAGCCCGGCAGCGCCTCGATGGCGGGCATGAAGCCGCTCTGGGCCAGCTCCCAGAACCCTTCGTCCTTGCCGTCCCCCATCCAAGCCTCCGCACAAACCCCTTGGGGTTTTTACGGAGGCAATGGCGGCCCTGGCAAGCCATGCTGCGCGCATGGCCCAACATGCCGAGCGACCGGGCGGGACATTGCCGCTATAGTTCATGCCATGTCTTGCCATTTGCCGGATGACCGATGGAACGGATCACGATCACGCTTGACGATGACCTGCTGGCCGAAGTGGACGCCCTCTGCCGGAAACGCGGCTATGGCAGCCGCTCCGAAGCGCTGCGCGACATGATCCGCAGCGAGCTCGCGCGCGAGAGCACGGTGGCGGCCAATGCCCCGGATGCCGACCGGCCCTGCTACGGCACGCTGACCTATGTCTACGACCACGGCATCCGCGACCTGCCGGCGCGGCTGACGGACAACCACCACTCGCATCATGCCATTTCGGTGGCGACGACCCATGTGCATGTGAACGCCGACAATTGCCTGGAAGTATCGATCCTCGCCGGCACCGCGACGAATCTGCGCGCCTTCGCCGACAGCGTCACCAGCCAGCGCGGCGTACGCTACGGGCACCTGCATGTCGTGCCCGTGGAACCCGGCCCGCAGCATCAAGGCCACCATCACCACCATGGGCATCGCCACGATCCCTAGTCATGGTGGTGGCCTTCCCCCTCGAAGTGAAAATGCGCATGGGCAAGATGATGGCCATGCGCGTGCAGCGTGCCGGGATGTGTGCGGCCGTCCTTAAGCACCAAGCCCCGCGTCGCGATACGGGCCAGGAAACCGGCATCGTGCGAAACGACGATCATGGCCTGCGGCAACCCCTCGAGCAGGGCGCAGAGTCGTTCATACGCCGCCCCGTCCAGCCCCGTCGTCGGCTCGTCGAGCAGCAGCACCTGCGGCTCCATCGCGAGGACCGCGGCGATGGAGACCAGCCGCTTTTCGCCGCCGGAAAGCCGGTGGGTCACCCGCTCGGCGAGATCGGTCAACCCGAGACGCTCCAGCACGGCGAGGGCGGTCGCCAGCGCCTCAACCATGGGCTGGCCGAGGTTGAGCGGCCCGAACGCCACGTCTTCGATGACCGTGGGACAGAAAAGCTGGTCGTCCGGATCCTGGAACACCAGCCCGGCGCGGATGCGCACTTCCCGGAAATCCGCCTCGCTGCGCGGCGCCCCGCCGAAGGCTTCCAGCCTGCCCGCGGCCAGTGGTACCAGCCCCACCAGGGCATGAAGCAGGGTGCTCTTGCCGGCACCGTTGGCGCCCAGCAGCGCCAGGCGCTCGCCGGAGCGAAGCGTCAGATCGACGTGGCGGAGCACGGGATGGCCGGGATAGCCGGCGGCAAGGCCGGTCGCGGCGATGAGCGGGGCGGTCATGCGAAAGCCTCCACAGTCAGCAACCCGGCCATGGCAAGGCCGGCCGCCGCCAGGAAAGCCCAATCCCGCCGGTTCGGCCGGCGCGAAGGAACGATGGGGTAATGTCCCGCATAACCCCGGCAGAGCATGGCGCCATGCACGCGCTCGGCCCGCTCCAGGCTGCGCACCAGCAGCATGCCGACGAGATAGCCGAGACTGCGCCAGCTATGGCGATTGCTGCCGGCCCGGAAGCCGCGCACCCGCATGGCCGTACGCAGGCGCCGATATTCCTCGCCCAGCGTGCCGATATAGCGCAGCGTCATCAGCAGCAGGCCGGTGAACGCGGCCGGAACGCCGATGCCCGCGAGGGCACCGGCCAGCCGCTGCGCCCCGAGCCCGCCGATCATCGCCATGACGACAAGCAGCGCCGCATTGATCCGCACCACCAGCGTCACGGCTCGGGCGAACCCTTCGACCGATGCGATGGGGCCGAAAACGGCCAGCAGCGGCTCGCCGGGGATGGCGAACGGCAAGGTGAGGAGCAGCGCCAGCAGGAAGCCCTCGGCCGCTGCCATGCGCCGGAGCACGACCCCGATCGGCAGCCGGGCCAGCGCGACCGCGCCGCAGGCCAAGCCGAAAGCCAGCGCCAATGCCAGGGGCGTATCGACCAGCGCCATGACGAGCGCCAAGGCCAGGGCCACGACCAGACGGAAGCGCGGCTCGACAGAGGCGGGAAGGCCCCGATCGCGGCTCTCGACGAACAGGGCGGCGAGCGAACCGGCCCCGCTCATGAGGGTTTCCGGCGGGCGGCGAGGAAGGCCCAGAGACCGAACAGGCCGAGAATGAAGCCCACGCCGCCGACAATGTCCCGCAGGCCGATGCCGTCGCGCAGGGCGTCGATCTGTTCGGTGAGCGGCGCGATCTGCCGCGCCACAGCCTCCTCCACCGCTTCGGCAGGGAGCATGGACGGGGCCGGCGCCGCAGCCGGCTTGGTATCGGCGTCCGCCGCCACGGAGACCTCAGCTCCCGTTTCTGCCGGCGGCGCGCCGACGACGCGCGCGCCCTTGACGACGAATTCCGCCACATGCCCGTCCTGCGCATCGGCGGCGACGGTGAAGTCGGTCCGTCGATCTATCGGGAAGGAAAACCGGCCGTCCGGCGCCGTGGTCCGGGTGGTCCCGACGACGGTATCATCACTGTCCTTCAGCACCACCGGCACGTCGATCGCGGCTCCCCCGCCGACGAAATAGACGCGGCCCTCGATGACGTCGCCAATGGCGGAGGCGAAGACCTTGAGCTTGTGGGCCGCCGCCGGCGCGACGACCAGCAGCGACAGGAGTAGTACGGCTACGAGGCGTACGCTATGCATGCCGCACTGCCTCCCCCGCGAGGGTCTGCGGGCGCATCCTGGAGAGGAAGCTGACGGCGAAGCCGGTCACCACCGCCTCTGCGGCTGCCAGCGGCACATAGGTAGCGAGTACGAAGGGCGCCGAGGCCAGATAGTGCGGATCGCTCAGCCCGAGCGCGAGGACGATTGCGAGGGCCGAAGTGGCGATGCCGAGCGCGGCGGCCAGGCCGGCCAGCATGCCCCGGGCGCTGGGCCCGGACGCCCGCGTGACCGGGCCGCGGAACGCCAGCGCCCACAACACGCCCGGCAACGCGATCGCGCAGGTGGTGACGCCGAGCGTGGTCAGCCCCCCAAAGCCGAAGAACACCGCCTGGAGGACGAGTCCGACAAGCACGGCCGGCACGGTGGCCCAGCCCAGCACGAAGCCCATCAGCGTCGAGAGGACCAGATGAACGCTGGTGGGGCCGACGGGAATATTGATGAGGCTCGCCACGAAGAACATGGCCGATACGACTGCCACCTTGGGCAGAGCCGCCTCGCCGATCCCGGGCAGGGCCTTGACCAGTGCCGTCGCCGCCAGCAGGCCGCCGCCGGCCAACACCGGCAGGGAGAGCACCCCATCTGGAATATGCACGGCGCCTCCTGATGGTCAGTTCATGTCCACGGCGTTGACCCAGATCAGCCCGCCCAGCTCGACCGGCCGCAAGGCACCCTCAGGGTCCGGCAGTTGATAATCGGCGTCCAGCAGCGCAGCGAAGCCCCACCAGCCGGCCCTCGGCAGGCCATAGTGGAACACGCCGTTGCCATCCGCCTTGATGATTTGGGTGACGAAGGCATCGCCCGGCGGGGTGACGGACCCGTCATTCACCCATTCCACCTCGATCTCCGCGAAGGGCACCGGTTCGCCGTCGCGACGGACCACGCCGCTGAACACATTGCCGGTCCACAGGCCATAGGGCCGCACCAATGGCTCGATCTCGACCGGCAGGCCGACGAGGTGGTCCCAGCCCGCGCCCCAGTCATAGGCGTCCACGACCACCTTGGAATAATGGACGATCGACTTGCCTTCCGCCGGCTCCCAATACGGCGCCGGCTCGACGAAGAAGATATAGTTGCCCGGCTCTGCCGGCGTGTATTCCGCCGTCCATGTCGCCTGCCCCTGCGCCTCGCCCTCGACCAGGGTATCGAGCAGATCGCTCTGTCCCGCCGCGTTCACCACGCCGAAGCGGCTCGGACGCGCCATGTCCATGACCGGGCCGCCTTCCATGGGATGGGTGAATACCAGCGACAGCGAGAGAGAATGGGTGTCGGCGCCGAACCGGTCGGTCGTCGGCAGGATCTGCTGGAAATGCGCCGCGGCCGGCATCGCCGCCACACCCGCCGCCATCATGCCGATCCCGGCCGCCCTCAGAATCCGCTGCATCCCTTCCCTTTCCCTGATATCCCCGCCACCACAGGTATGAGCTATTTGGACAATCGTCATACGCAAGGTCAACGGTCAATCTGCACGGCGGCAGCGACCGCATGGCCGGTATGCGTCAAGAGACATCGGTGCCGCCGCCATTCTGTCGCACGCATATAACTTGCCTATTATCATCATGTTTCTTAGTGCTGTGGGGACCGGTGATGCCTCTCACCGGCAGCGGAGAAGAAAAATGACCCACTGCACCGCGCGCCGGTTGGCCGGCGCCGTAACCCTTCTGCTCGCCCTGATTCCGGCAACTGCCTCGGCCCAGCAGATCACCATCACCGACCAGGAAGGCCGCGAGATCACGCTGGACAAGCCGGCCGAAAGGATCGTGACCATTCCGATGCCCATGGCCTCGGGCGTCATCGCCATCGACGGCAGCGCCGACAAGCTGGTGGGCATGAACCCGCTTTCGCTCACCGCCCTGCAGGAGGGCATTCTGGGCCGGATCTTCCCCGAAGCGCTCCAGATCACCGACTCGGTGACCGGCACCGATTTCGTGCCCAATGTCGAGGCGCTCGCCGCGGTCAATCCGGATCTCGTCATCCAGTGGGGCGGGCGCGGTCCCGAGATCGTCGACCCGATCCTCAATGCCGGCCTCGAGGCATTGCTGATCGTCTACGGCAACGAGGACAATGCGCGCGAATACATGCGCAACGTGTCCACCGCCCTCGGCAAGCCGGAGCGCATCGCCGAGCTGGTGGACTGGCGCGAGGAGGTGCTGCAGGATATCGCCGCCAGGACCGCGGACCTGTCGGAGGAGGAACGCCCCAGCGTGCTCTATCTCGGCCGCTCGCTCTCCGACATCACCGCCTCGGGCGCGGCGAACAGCTATAACAACTGGTATATCGACCTTGCCGGCGGCCGGAACGCCGCTGCCGAGCTGCAGGGCAGCCAGTCGATCAACCGCGAGCAGATCGCCCAGTGGGATCCGGACGTCATCCTGCTCAACAGCTTCGAGCCGGAGCTCGACGTTTCCTGGGTCTATGACGATCCGATCCTGTCGCTGACCAAGGCGGCGCAGGAGAAGCGTGTCTACAAGATGCCGCTCGGCGGCTATCGCTGGGATCCGCCGAGCCAGGAATCGCCGCTGACCTGGATGTGGCTGGCCGAGCTGCTGCATCCCGACCTGTTCGACTACGATCTGCGCGCCGAGATGCGCGACGCCTATCGGGTGCTCTACAACTACGAGCTCACCGACGAGGATATCGACGGCATCATCTGGACCGCCCAGCAGGGCGACGGCTTCGGCTACGATCAGTTCGCGGCCAACTGAGCCATGACATCGGCAACCCAAGGACTGGCCGTCGGCCAGTCCACCCTGCGCTGGACGCGATCGGCCCTGGCCTTCGCCCTGTTCGTGGCGCTGCTGCTGGCCAGCCTGGCGGTCAGCGTCTGCGTGGGGCGCTATGCCGTGCCGGTGGACCGGGCCCTGGCCATCATCGGCAACGGCATCCTCAATCCCGCCACCCTGCCCGAAAGCATCGACGAACGGATCGTGCTGCTGGTGCGCCTGCCGCGGGTCATCCTCGCCGCCGTCTGCGGCGCGGGCCTCGCTATTTCCGGCGCCGCCTTGCAGGGCGTGTTCCGCAACCCGCTGGTGTCCCCGCAGGTGCTGGGCATCTCGCAGGGCGCGGCCTTCGGCGGGGCGCTCGCCATCTCCCTCGGCATCTGGGGCTTGCCGCTCCTGGTGCTGGTCTTCGTCTTCGGCCTCTCGGCCCTCGCCATGGTGGGCGCCATCGCGCGCATCGACGGCCGCACCCAGATCGTCACCGTCATCCTGTCCGGCATGGTGGTGGGCGCGCTGTTCTCCGCCTTCGTGTCATTGCTGCAATATTTCGCCGATCCCAACTCCTCCCTGCCCGCCATCGTCTACTGGCTGCTGGGCAGCTTCGCCACCGCAACCTGGGAGCGCGTGCTGATCGCGGCGCCGGGCATCGTCATCGGTCTCGTCCTGCTCTGGGCGCTGCGCTTCCGGCTCAACGTGCTGTCGCTGGAGGAAGCCGAGGCCCGCAGCCTGGGCGCAAGGCCCGATCTCGAACGCTGGCTGATCTTCGCCCTGGTGGCGCTCGTCGTGGGGGCCCAGGTCGCCGTTTCCGGCATCATCGGCTGGATCGGGCTGGTCATCCCCCATGCCTGCCGGCTGATCGTCGGCCACGACCATCGCAAGCTCCTGCCCGCCTCCGCGGTGCTCGGCGCGGCCTATCTCGTCACCATCGACACGCTGGCCCGCACCCTGACGGCGGCGGAAATTCCGCTCGGCGTGCTCACCGCCATTGTCGGCGCTCCGGTCTTCGCGCTGCTGCTGCGCCAGCACTATCGCGAAAAGGGAAGCCGCTGATGATCGGCCTCGCCAATGCCCGCGTCCGCTTCGCCGCGCGCACCATTTTCGACGACCTGACCTTCTCGGTGCCGCAGGGCGAATGCATGGCCATTCTCGGGCCCAATGGCCGCGGCAAGACCACGGCCCTGCGCGCCATGCTCGGCTTCCAGAAGATCGAGACGGGTACGCGCACGGCGCCGCAGGTGGTCGGCTACGTGCCGCAGACCGCCTCCTCCCAGACGAGCTATGCCGTCCTCGACGTGGTGGTGATGGGCCGGGCGGCGGGGCTGGGCCTGTTCGGCCAGCCCCGCGCCGAGGATTTCGCCGCCGCCCGCGCGGCGCTCGAGCGGGTCGGCGCGCAGCGTTTCGCCGAGGAGCGGTTCGACCATCTGTCGGGCGGCGAGCGGCAATTGGTGTTGCTGGCCCGCGCCCTCGCCACCGGCTCGGATGCGCTGGTGCTGGACGAGCCCGGCGCGGCGCTCGACCTCGCCAACCAGCAGCGCCTGCTGAGCCTGCTCGACGGCCTGCGCCGGGCCCGCGACAAGGCCATCGTCTTCACCACCCACGACCCCAACCATGCGCTGGCCATCGCCGATACGGCGCTGCTGATGCTGCCCGGCGCTCCGGCGCTCAAGGGGCCGGTGCGCGAGGTCGTGACCCCCGACCATCTCGAACGGCTCTACGGCGTGCCGATGCGCTTCGTGTCCCTGGACGGCGCCGACGGCACCGCCCAACAGGCCGTGCTCCCAGCCTTCGCCGGAGTCCGCGCCGCATGAGCGTCCTCTTCATCCATTCCCACTATGGCAACGTGCCTGCCGGCTATGCCGCCGACGACCGGGTGATCGCGGTGCGCGAGCGCGACCTGACGCCCGGCCATTTCGATGCTGCGGCCGGGGTCATCACCACCACCCATCTCGACCAGATCGGCTGGCTCGACCACGTCCCCGCGCTGGTCCGCCTGCTCGACCGCGGCGGCAGCTGGTTCTTCAACGGCCATATGCTGCGCCGGTTCATCGACGGGCTCGGTATCTATGTGCCGCTGGAACGACCAAGACGCGCCGACTATGCCCTGACCCGGCTTTTCGAGCATCCCATCTTCGCCGGCATCGACCAGAAGAGCCTGGAGGAGAACAATGGCGTGGCTGGCTTCTACGGCCGCGGCCACAATCCGCTGCCCGCAGGCGGCACGGCGGTCAACGGCATCGGCCCCGGCCTTTACCCCGTGGACTGGGAATGGCGCCGGCCGACCGGCGGACGCATCTTCTCGCATGCCGGCAACGATCTGGGCGGCATGGGCGGGGACACCGGCAACGGCGCCGTGCTGACCCGGCGCATCGTCGCCTGGTGCAACGGAGAGCTCTGATGGCCGTTCTCGCGATCCATCCCGGTGCCTACTACCACATCGAAAGCCTCGAAGCGCCGCGCTATGCCGGCTATTTCGACGCGCTGGTGCGGCCCGAGGCCCTCCCCGAAACCGATCTTTCCGTCTTCGACGTGGTGCTCGTTCCCTGCCGTACCCCGGCCGACCGGATGGCGCCGCACAAGGCGCAGCTACGGGCTTATCTCGATGGCGGCGGCACCGTGGTGGCCACCGGCGAGAGCGAGAGCCAGCTCTTCCTTCCCGGCATCGTCTTCACCCCGCAACCCACCAATTTCTGGTGGTGGCTGACGCCGGGGGCCGACCTCGGCGTGCGGATCGCCGCGCCGGAGCATGCCCTGTTCTCGCGGCTCGGCCAGAGCGACATCACCTGGCACCTGCACGGCTGGTTCGATCCGCCCGAGGGGGCCGAGATTCTGGCCGTCAACGGCGACGGCAAGGCCATTCTCTATGTGGACGAGGTCACTACGGCGGGCCGCATGGTCATCACCAGTCTCGATCCCTTTTTCCACCACGGCAGTCATTTCATGCCCGCAACCACGCGTTTTCTCGACGGTTTTCTGCCCTGGATTCGCGCGGAGCTGGACCGCGAGAAGAAACCATGAGCGACACCGTTGCCGTCCTCGAAACCGGACGCCCGCTGGCCTACGGCTTCGAGGATTTGCTGCGCTATCACGGCTTCGGCTTTCCCGGCGGCGTCGCCCATGGCTTCAAGGTCATGCAGCGCGCCTTTCCGGTGCTGAGCCCCGAGGGTCCGCCCGAACGCCGCGAGATTTCCATCCGCACCCCGTTCAAGGGGCCGGGCGCCCGCGACGCCTTCGAGATGGTGACCCGCGCCACCAGCGAGGGGCGCTATGTCATCGACGACGGCCTGTTGGCGCCGGAGCGCGGCGACATCCTCAAGGGCTACGTCTTCGTGCTGGCCTATCGCGGCCGCGCCCTGAAGCTGACCATCCGCGACGGCATCGTGCGGGAGGAGTTCATCCGGCTCGGCCGCAAGCCCGACCGGACCGCCGAGGAGGAAACCCGTCTCGCCGCCTTGAAGCAGGATATGGCCGACCGGCTGCTGGCCCTGCCCGCCGACCGGGCCTATGACGTGACGCCCCTGCCCTAGCGGCAATTCGCCCCGCGCTACGGCCAGCGCCGGATGAACCCGTCCCGACCATAGTCCGGCCATGCGCATACGCCGCTGCGGGCGAAGCCGATCAGGGACGCCGACATGTCCTCCGCCAGCCTGGCGGCCGAGGCATCCCCTGCCGCCAGCGGCACCCGTTCCAGATCGCCGAACACGAACGGCTCGTCGAAGCCGTGGGCCGCGCCCAGCCGGCCGCCTTCGAAGCGCGGCACCCAGGCGAACTCGTAGGCATAGCCCGTGCCGCCGGCCCGGACATGGGTGTCGAGGGTCCTGAGGGCGGGCTCCCGATAGATGGCGCGGGACAGGAAGATTTCCTCGTAGCGGGTGAAGTCCAGACCGGGATTTTCCGCTTCCAGCACCGCCAGCCGTGCCTCGGCCTCCACGGGATGGAACCGGGCGATGGAGGCGAGCAGGGCCTGCCGCGACGGCACCTCCGGCATCATGCCGAAGGCATACCACATGCGCGCTTCGTCCCGCGCCCAGCCGGCGACGATCCCATGCGCGCCGAAACGGCCGGAGGCAAGCCCGTCGAGCGGGTGGCGCTGAAGGCTCGCGCCGTCGAGCACGATGCCGAAGGTGCGCCCGCCCGGGGCGTTGCGCTCGCCCAGATGGGTCGCCAGCACCTGCTCCTGAATGGCAAGGATGGTCTCGACCGGCAATGCCCGCAGGGCCGTTTCATCGCCCGGGCTCACGCCGGCCCGTTCCAGGAAATCGTCGGCGAGCGCCGCGGCGGTTTCCGGGGCGATGATCCGACTCGCCGGTCCGCTCATCAGCCAGGCGCGGCGATAGAGATCGGCCACGCCGTCGACGCCGAACAGCGCAGCGATGGTGAAGGAGCCGGAGGACATGCCGGCCAGCGTGACGTTGTCGGGATCGCCCCCGAAGGCGGCGATGTTGTCGCGCACCCAGCGCAGCGCCGCGACGAAATCCAGCATGCCGCGATTGGCCGCGGCATGATCCGGCCCGAAGGCTTGGGCCAGATGCAGGAAGCCCAGTGCGCCCACGCGCATGTTCGGACGCACCAGCACGACATCGCCGCGCCGGGTGAACGCGGCCTCGTCGTGGAACGTGCCATGCGCCGAGCCCGTCTGGAAGCCGCCGCCGAAGGCATGGACGACCACCGGGCGCCGCGCATCGTCGGCGGCCGGCGTATGGATGTTGAGATTGAGGCAGTCCTCGCCGGTCTCGAAGCCGGCCCCGCGCGGCGCCCAGGCCGGCATGGCACGAACGATCTGGGGCGGCGCGAAACGGACGCGCGACGCATCGACGAGGCCGCGGTTCTCGTGGGGCACGGGCGGCTTGAAGCGGAGCGGCCCCACCGGCGGCTCCGCATAGCGGATGCCGAGAAAGCGGGCGCCGGTCTCGTCCCTGAGGCCGCGATAGACGGCCTCGCGGCTGCGAACGTCGAGGACCGTGGCGCCGCTCATGCCGCCATGGCCCTGTCGAGCAGATGGCAGGCCGCCTTCTGGCCATCCCCCAGGTCGCGCATCACCGGCTTCTCGACGGTGCAGCGCTCGAAGGCGTGCGGACAGCGCGTGCGGAAGGCGCAGCCGCTGGGCACGGCATGGGCGCTGGGAATCTCGCCCTTGAGCCGTGCCCTTTGGCCGCTCCCCTTGCCGGGCGCGGAAGCGAGAAGCGCCTGCGTGTAGGGATGCGCCGGCGCCTCGTAGATGCGCCCGCGCGGCCCCTGCTCCACGATCTCGCCCAGATACATCACCGCGATCTCGTCGCACATGAACTGCACCACGCGCAGATCGTGGGAGATGAACAGCATGGTGGTGCCGTGCCGGTCCTGCAGATCGCGCATGAGGTTGAGCACCTGCGCCTGCACCGAGACGTCGAGGGCGCTGACCGGCTCGTCGGCGACGATGAGCTCGGGATTGGTGGCCAGAGCCCGGGCGATGGCGATGCGCTGGCGCTGCCCGCCGGAGAACTCGTGCGGATAGCGGTCGAGCGCCGTGCGCGGCAGGCTGACCTCGCCCAGCAGCCGCTCGGCGGTCCGGAGCTGCTCGGCCGGCATGCCGATGCCATGGACCAGCTGCGGCTCGACCAGGGTCTCGCGGATGCTCATGCGCGGATTGAGCGAGCCGAACGGATCCTGGAAGATCATCTGCATGTGGCGGCGCTCGGCCCGCAGCGCCTGGGCGGAAAGGCCCGCCAGGTCCCGGCCGCGAAAGCGGATGCTGCCGCTTGTGGGCTCGACCAGGCGCAGCACCAGCCGCGCCGTGGTGGACTTGCCCGAGCCGGACTCGCCCACCAGCCCGAAGGTCTTGCCGCGCGGAATGGAGAAGCTGACATCGCGGACCGCCTTGACGGCCCTGAAGCTCTTGGAAAGGCCGGAGACGGACAGGATCGGATCGGCACTCATGCGCCTGCCTCCAGCGGGTGCCAGCAGCGGACATCGGTCCTGCCGACGGTTTCGAGGGGCGGACGCGCCTGGCAGCGGGCGTCGGCGCGAGTGCATCGCGGCGCGAAGCGGCAGCCCTCGGGCCACTGGCCGACCGGCGGCACCGTGCCGAGAATGGGCGTCAGCCGGGTGCGGCCATCGTCATGGGCGGGCACGGCATCGATCAGCCCGCGGGCATAGGGATGGGCGGGGCGGTTGACCACATCGGCGCTGAGCCCGCGCTCCACCACATCGCCGGCATACATGACCACGGCACGGTCGCAGAAATCGCCCACCACTTCGAGATCGTGGGTGATGAACAGCATGGCCAGGTTGAGCTCGCGCCGCATGTCGTCCAGCAGGTCGAGCACCTGCGCCTGGATGGTCACGTCGAGCGCGGTCGTCGGCTCGTCGGCGATGATGAGGGACGGCCCGCAGGAAATGGCGAGGGCGATCATCACGCGCTGGCGCATGCCGCCGGAAAGCTCGTGCACATAGCCCCTGAGGATGTCGCGGGCACGGGGGATGCCGACACGGTCGAGCAGCTCGGCGGCCCGGCTGGTGGCCTCGGCCTGGCCCAAACCCAGATTGTGCCTGAGCGTGTCGGTCATCTGCCGGCCGATGCTGAGCGTGGGATGCAGCGCCGTCATCGGCTCCTGGAAGATGAAGCCCATGTCGCGGCCGCACAGCCTGCGGCGCTCCCGCGGCGGCAGCGAGGAGATCACCCTGCCGTTGAGCGTGATGGTGCCGCCGATGACCGCGTTGTCCGGGGCGATGCCCATGATGGCGCTGGCGGTGATGGACTTGCCGCAGCCGCTCTCGCCCACCAGCGCCACCGCCTCGCCGGCGCGGATGGAGAACGAGACATCGGTGACGATGGGCAGCAGCCCGTCGGCATTGCGGAAGGAGAGGCTGAGCCCGTCCACCTCCAGCACGGTCTTCGGTTCGGGGGCCGGAGATACCCGGTCGGCCGGCAGCGGGGCGATATGCGCGGTCATTGGTAGCGGATCCGGGGGTCGAGGATGGCGTATATGAGGTCGATGGCGAGGTTGAGCACCGCCAGGACCAGCGAGATGGTGAGCACGCCCCCTTCCACCAGCGGGTAGTCGCGGCGGCCGACGGCTTCCACCAGCATCCGGCCAAGCCCCGGCAGCGCGAAGATGATCTCGATGGCGACGGCGCCGCCCAGCATGTAGCCGGCGGCGAGGCCCGCCACCGTGACCACCGGCATGGCGGCGGTGCGCATGGCGTAGCGGCCGATGACGGTCTTTTCCGGCAGGCCCTGGGCCCGGGCGGTGGTGATGTAGGGCTCGTTGAGCACGTCGAGCATCGAGGAGCGCATCATGCGGGTCATCAGCGCCGACTGGCGCACGCCGAGCGCCAGGGCCGGCAGGAAAATCGTGGCGCCGAAGGCGATCAGCCCGGCATCGGGCGGGTTGTAGCCGGCCACCGGGAACCAGCGCAGCGTGACGGAGAAGACAAAGATGAGCAGCAGGGCGAACCAGAATTCGGGCAGGGAAATGCCCAATACCGCCGCCGTGACCACGCCACGGTCGATGGGCTTGTTGCGGTTCATGGCCGAGAGGAGGCCCATGGTGACCCCGATGGCCACCGCCAGGACGAGCGCCACCACTGTCAGCAGCAGGGTGACGCTGACATAGCGCGGGATGACCTGCATGACCGGTTCGCGGAAGAAGATCGAATTGCCGAGGTCAAGCGTGACGATCCCCTTGAGCCAGAGCAGGAACTGCACCCAGATCGGCTGATCGAGGCCGAGCTGGGTGCGCAGGGCGGCGATCTGCTCGGCCGTGGCCTGATCGCCCAGCATCATGCCCGCCGGATCGCCCGGCGACAGGCGCAGCAGCAAAAAGACCAGGATCAGCGGCACGAAGATCGTGGGCAGGATGAGCAGGAACCGCTTTCCGAGATAGCGCAGCATGTCAGCGTCTCCGGGCCAAGCGCGGATCGAGGATGTCGCGCAGGCTGTCGCCCAGAAGGTTGAGGGCGAGGATGGTGAGCATGAGGGCGAGGCCCGGGAAGAGCACGATCCAGGGGGCCTGCGCGATGTAGTTGCGCGCCTCGGTCAGCGCATTGCCCCAGCTCAGCTCCCTGGGACCGATGCCCACGCCGATGAAGCTGAGGCCCGCCTCGCCGAGCACGGCGGCGGAGAAGATGAAGGAGGCCTGCACCAGGATGGGGGAGCTGACCGCCGGCAGGATGTAGCGGGTGAACAGGCGCAGGGTCGGCACCCCGACCGAACGGGCGGCCTCGATCATCTGCAATTCGCGCACCACCAGCACCTGCCCGCGCACGATGCGCAGGGAGGGCGCGATCAGCACGATGGACAGCGAGGTGATGACGGTGGTCATGGAGGGCCCCATGATGCCGGCGGCGGCGGTCGCGAGGACGATGCCGGGAAAGGCCATGAGGCCGTCGACCAGCCGCATCAGCACCACGTCGACCTGGCGGTAGAAGCCGGAGATGGCCCCCAGCACCACGGCGACGGACATGGAGATCGTGGTGACGACGAGGCCCACCAGCAGCGAGGTGCGGCCGCCATGCAGCACCATCTTGAACATGTCGCGCCCCAGATTGTCGGTGCCGAACAGATGCTCGGCCCCCGGGGGGATGAACCGGTCGGCAGGGCTGACCCGGAGCGGATTGCCCGGCGCCAGAACCGGCGCCAGCACCGCGCTGAGGGCGAGGACGGCCAGCATGGCGATGGAGGCCACTGCCGTGGGATTGGCGAGGAGCCGCTGCCAGACCGATTTGTTGGTGGTGACGAAGGCTTCTTCGTCACCACCGGGCAGGCGGTCGGGAGATGTCGCCTGGATGAGCGTCATCGTCAGCCCTGCGGCGGCGGGGCGACGTTGTAGAAGTCGCCGGCGCGGGAGGGAATGCGGGCCGGGTTCCCCACGCCCTTGCGGATGCCGTACATGTTGGCCTCGGTGCCGAACTTGATGAACGGGAACTGGTCATAGGTCAGCGCATGGATCTTCTCGAAGATCGCCTTGCGCGCGTCCGGATCGATGGTGGTGGCGATCTCGTCCATCAGCGCCATCTTCTCCGGATCTTCCCAGAAGCCGGGATAGCTGGCGTTGAGATAGGCGATCGAGGTGGGATCGACATAGGTCGGCAGGAAGCTCGAGAAGGCGTCCATCTGCGCCGCGTCGGCGCGGGCCTGGATGTAGTTGGCCATGGGCGATTCCACGATCTCGACATTGATCCCGTATTCCTCCAGCTGCTGGGAGGCGGTGATCGCTGTCAGGAAGTGCTTCTGGTACTGCTCGGAGGCCACCAGCCAGCGGATGGGCTCGCCATTGTAGTCCGACGCCTCGAGATATTCGCGCACCTTGTCGGGATCGGGCGTGCCGAAGCCTTCCGGTACGCCGGCGGTAGTGTACCAGAACGAGTTCGGGTCCGGAATCCAGCTCGGATCGAGCGTGTAGAATTCCGGATTGCCCACCGAGGCGAGCATGATCGGCTCCATCTCCAGCGCGTAGTAGATGGCCCGGCGCAGGTTGACGTCGGCGGCAACCCCCTCCTTGGTGTTGAACACCACGGTCAGCGACTGGTTGTTCGGCACCACCACCGCTTCGGTGTTGGGGTCGTTCTGCAGCGCGTCGTAGAAATCGCTGGGCAGCTCGTTGGCGATGTCGATCTCCCCGGTGATCAGCGAGTCGCGGCGCACCGAGGCCTCCGGCATCAGCCGGAAGACGATCTGGTCGGCATAGGCGTGCTTGGCGCCGGCGGCGCCCGAGCTGGGCTCGCTGCGCGAGACGTAGCCGTCCCAGCGGGTCATGGTGACGCCCTGGTCGGGCCGGTAGTCGGCCAGCGTATAGGGCCCCGTGCAGTCGAGCCCGCGCGTCGCCTCGGTGGGAGAGGCGCCCTCGAGCGAGGCGGCGGACATGATGACGGCCTGCGTGCCGGCCAGTAGCCCGGGCACGATCGGCGACGGCGCCGGCATCTCGAAGACGACGGTGCTGTCGTCCGGCGCCGTGATGGCGGAAACCGCACCCTTGAAGGCGGCGCCGATGCCGGCCGACTCCCGGAACCGCTCCAGCGAGGCCACGACGTCGGCCGAGGTCAAGGGCGCGCCGGAGTGGAAGGACAGCCCCTCGCGCAGCGTCACGGTCAAGCTCTTGCCGTCCTCGCTGTAGGCGAAGCTGTCCGCCAGCATGGGCTGGGGCGTCCAGCTCTCGTCGAGGCCGAACAGGCCCTCGCAGACCACGCCGGCGGTCGCCCAGTTGACGCCGAAGGTGGTGACCACCGGATCGGGGGACGGCGCCATCTGCGAGATGGCGACCCGCAGCGTGCCGCCCTGCGGGAACTCCTGGGCCAGCGCCGGCTGGGTCGCCACCGCCGTGATGGATGCGCCGGCCAGCAGCACCCGGCGCAGCGTTGCATTGATGTTCATGGTCTTCCTCCCTTTGGCCCTCAGCGGGCGGTTTGCAGCACAGGCACGGATTGCATCCCCTCGCCCGGTTCGACGGGCACCCGGACATCCAGGCCGAGCACCAGATAGGACAGGCACTTGCCGTGCGTATCGACGGCGAGGCTGGAATTGACGCCCCCTTCGAGCGCATCCTCGATGACGAAATTGAGCGCCCCCAGCCGGGGCAGCTCGTAGCGCGTCACCTGGGTGACCCCGCGATGGGCGAAGAGCGCGGCGACGCGCTCCGCCGTGACCTCCGCCAGCAGCACCGGCCAGTGGCGCGCCTCATAGGCGATGACGTTGACGTTGAGCCGGTTGCCCTTGTCCCCCGAACGGCCATGGGCGATCTGATGCAACTGCAACGTGCGCACGGGACCGCTCATGCCCCGGTCTCCGCGAAGCGATAGCCGGCCTGTACCAGGTGGCGCGGCACCATGTGGGACAGGGTGCGCACGCGCGGGCGCACGCTCTGGCGCACGCCGCCGCCGCCGGCCGGGCCGCAGCAATAAAGGGCGTTCACCTCCTGCACGGCCCGCTCCACCTCGCGCTGGGACCGGCCGCCGAAGGCGAAACGCACGCGGTAGTCGCCCGCCGGGCTATCCTCGACCTCGGCCAACAGGTCGCCATCCTCGGAATCGAAGGCGCTGACCGTGCCGATGACGTCGGCGCGGTGCCGCACCGGCAGCGCCCGCCGGCGGATGCGCTCGTTGATCGTGGTGATCGCCAGCCGGGCCCGCGCCAGCGCGTTGGGGCCGGCATAGGAAATCTCCGCCTCGCCCAGCCAGTCGCCGTAGAAGCTGACCGTGGCCTTGAGGCTGGGCGGCGCCCGGTGCCCGCGCGCGCCGGTGACGCGGACGCGGTCGGGTCCGACCTGTTCCAGCTCGACCTCGGTGATGTCGAGCGTGACGTCCGGGGTGAGATAGGCCGCCGGATCGTGGATCTCGTAGAGAAGCTGCTCCTTGACCGTGCGCAGGTCCACCAGCCCGCCGGTGCCCGCCGCCTTGGTGACGACGAAGCTGCCGTCGGCATCGACCTCGGCGATGGGAAAGCCGATATCGGCCGTGCCCGGCACGTCCTTGAAGCCCGGATCGGCGAAGAAGCCGCCGGAAACCTGGGCGCCGCATTCGAGCAGATGGCCGACCAGCGTGCCGGCGGCGATGCGGTCGAGATCGGACCAGGACCAGCCGAAATGCGCCACCAGCGGCCCCAGCGCCAGCGCTGGATCGGCCACCCGGCCGGTGACCACCACCTGCGCGCCGGCCCGGATGGCGGCCGCGATGGGCTCGGCGCCGAGATAGGCGTTGATGGCGATGACGTCGCCGTCCAGCGCCGGCAGGCGCCCGTCACCGTCCCAGCGCTCGGTCTCGTCGAGATCGATGCGGTCCGTCAGGTCGTCGCCCTCGACCACCGCGATGCGCAGCGGCCCGAGGCCCAGCCGCCGCGCCAGCACCTGGATGGCGGCCGCCGCGGCCGGCGGGTTGGCCTGGCCGAAATTGCCCACGATGACGATGCCGCTTTCGACGCAGCCAGGCAGGATCGGCTCGAGGATTTCCTCCAGCAGGGGTTCGTAGCCGCGCTGGGGGTTCTGCCGCTTGGCGATCTGCCCCAGGGCCAGGGTGCGCTCGCCCAACGTTTCGAAGATCACGGCACCGCCCTCGCCGGCGGCGGCGATGGCCGCCACCACGGACTGAGGGGCGTCGATGCGGTCGCCCGAAAACCCAGCGCCACTGCCAATGCGATACACGACGACCCTCCCTGATTGACGCGATCATCGTTATGATTATCGATAATGTCAACGATGATTGTTTGGCTGTGAAAGATTGGCTAGGTTCGTGCATGGGGATCATGTGGATTCGAGGCGTTGATGCGGGCCGCCAAATCGCTGTCGGAGCAGACGAAAAGCTGGGATTCGGTCTATCGCGAACTGCAGCGGCAGATCATCGCCGGCCAGCTCCGGCCCCGCGAGCGGCTGGTGGAGGACGAGATCATCGAGCGCACCGGCGCCACCCGCCATGCGGTGCGGCGCGCCTTCGACGAATTGGAGCGCATGGGCCTCGTGGTGCGCCAGCCCAACAAGGGCGTGCAGGTGCGCGACTACTCCATCGCCGAGGTCGAGGAACTCTACGAGATCCGCGAATGCCTCGAAACCCGCGCCGCCGCCCATTTCGACCGCCCGGCCAGCCCGGAGCTGGTGGCCCAGCTCACCGACATCGCCACCCGGCACCGCCAGGCCTCCCGCGAGCAGCGCTTCGCCGATGTCTTTTCGCTCAACAACAGCTTCCACGAGGTGCTGTACCGGGCGGCGGGCAACCGGCAGCTCGCCGACGCCATCCTGCACTACACCTTCGCCACCCACCCGATCCGCACCCGCGCCTTTCCCAGCGAGGAATTGCGGGAGATCGCCATCACCGAGCATTTCGCCATGATCGACGCCATCGCCCGGGGCGAGGCGGAGGAGTTGGCCGCGATCATCCGCACCCATATCCAGCGGCCCAAGGACTTCTATCTCAAGGCGACCTACATCCAGGGCGCACTCTGAGCCGGCGCCCGCCCCACGAGCACTCTGGAACGGACGCGGCAAACAGGTGATCCCAGCGCCCATGCACCAGCACGCCACCCTGCCCAAGGCGGTCGCCACCGTCCTCCACGCGTTCGAATCGCTCGGCGAGAGCTTCAAGGGCGCCATCACCGTGGACGCCGAGGCGCGGATCACCTGGATCGACGACCGCTATCGTTCGCTGCTGGGCATCCGTCCCGAGGTCGGCCTGGTCGGCCAGTCCGTCGAGCAGGTCATCCCCCATTCCCTGCTGCGCCGGGTGGTGGAGACCGGCCGGCCGATCCTGCTCGACATCATGCAATTCGACGACAAGCAGTTCGTCGTCTGCCGCCTGCCGCTCAAGAATAAAGCCGGCCAGGTGCTGGGCGCGGTTGGTTTCGTGTTCTACGAGGAGATCGACTATCTGGCGCCGATCCTCGAAAAGTTCGAAACCCTGCAACGCCAGCTCAGCCGCGCCCAGGCGGCCCTGACGCGGGAGCGGCAGACGAAATATTCCCTGTCGAGCTTCGTCGGCGCCTCGGCGCCGGTGCGCGAGCTCAAGGCCATCGTGCGGCGCTTCGCCCTGCGCGACGGTGCGGCGCTGATCCTGGGGGAGACCGGCACCGGCAAGGAATTGCTGGCCCATGCCATGCACCAGCAGTCCGACCGGGCGGGCGGTCCCTTCGTCGCCGTCAACGTCGCCGCCATTCCAGAGGCGCTGCTGGAGGCCGAGTTCTTCGGCGTGGCGCCGGGTGCCTTCACCGGCGCCGACCGCAAGCCGCGCAAGGGCAGGTTCGAG
>ENA-UOVV01000801-UOVV01000801.1-compost-metagenome-genome-assembly--contig:-NODE-801-length-30972-cov-17.618301_pt1 | contig 30972 bp, 26 predicted proteins | sample MGYA00238155_ERZ761577 | MGnify/ENA primary metagenome ERZ761577 (study PRJEB28898, sample SAMN06268775) | compost metagenome | isolation source: Emeryville, CA | place: USA:Emeryville, CA | collected... | reverse complement strand
TTCGAACTCGAACTTGTGATTCCGTATTTCAATTCCAGTTTGGTGCGATTAAGAGTGTGTCAGTTGGCACTGTAACAGGTACTTTTCCTAATTTCAATTCCAGTTTGGTGCGATTAAGAGAGATCGAGCGACCGGCCGCCGGTTTCCCGGACATGATTTCAATTCCAGTTTGGTGCGATTAAGAGGATTTAATTGAAAATTTTTTCAAGTATGCTGGTGATATTTCAATTCCAGTTTGGTGCGATTAAGAGATGCTTAGCCTTGAATATTGAGCGTCTTTATAGGATTTCAATTCCAGTTTGGTGCGATTAAGAGGCCACAATCGGCAAAAGATATACAACGCTATTTTAAATTTCAATTCCAGTTTGGTGCGATTAAGAGCCGGAACCCAAATCTTTGGAACGAACCGTTAAATTTATTTCAATTCCAGTTTGGTGCGATTAAGAGGTTATGCGGAAGACCCACAATACATCCAGTTAGTTAATTTCAATTCCAGTTTGGTGCGATTAAGAGATTCCTAATCCGAAATAAGTCAGCATATTAGATGTATTTCAATTCCAGTTTGGTGCGATTAAGAGCTTATTAGTCAGCTAAATAATAAATTTTAAAAACAATTTCAATTCCAGTTTGGTGCGATTAAGAGTTCAATTCTACCTTCCTGTCCATCAAGCTGATAATTATTTCAATTCCAGTTTGGTGCGATTAAGAGACGGCGATATCAAAGGTGATTGAACTTCATACTCAATATTTCAATTCCAGTTTGGTGCGATTAAGAGCGATTTGGAAAGAGAAATATCATCCCGACTATTACCGATTTCAATTCCAGTTTGGTGCGATTAAGAGTGCGTTCGGGCGTGATTCGGGTGCAAAATTAGGGGAATTTCAATTCCAGTTTGGTGCGATTAAGAGCCAGTTGAGATGGTGAGTTTACTTATTGAAGATTTATTTCAATTCCAGTTTGGTGCGATTAAGAGTAGGTGAGTTTTTATACGATTCACATCGGTTTATATTTCAATTCCAGTTTGGTGCGATTAAGAGACAAACGGATTTTTTAATCCAAGGACTTGATGATTTATTTCAATTCCAGTTTGGTGCGATTAAGAGCTTAAATCAATCAGCACGGTTGAATCAAGTTCAAATATTTCAATTCCAGTTTGGTGCGATTAAGAGTAACAGAACGACACAAGCGCATCGAACTGATTTTGATATTTCAATTCCAGTTTGGTGCGATTAAGAGCGTTTTTTCATCATAGATATACTCAGTCGTTTTGCAATTTCAATTCCAGTTTGGTGCGATTAAGAGTTGTTAGGGTTAAGGTTTTCTAAGTCAACTAATAATATTTCAATTCCAGTTTGGTGCGATTAAGAGTAAAAGAGAAAACCGCAAAATTTCAGATTTAACAGTATTTCAATTCCAGTTTGGTGCGATTAAGAGTCTTTTAAGGTTGCGTTTCTTTGTTTCTTCGTCTTTATTTCAATTCCAGTTTGGTGCGATTAAGAGGCTGTGACCGGGTTCGACTTCTGTCCAGCCATACTAATTTCAATTCCAGTTTGGTGCGATTAAGAGCGGGTGAAAAGGAACTTGCATTTTTCGCTATTGAAAATTTCAATTCCAGTTTGGTGCGATTAAGAGCAAATTCGTAGCCGGTTTGAGAGTTCCTTTCCAAACATTTCAATTCCAGTTTGGTGCGATTAAGAGAAGGAAGTTCATGTGCAGGGGTAAGCAGTTGAGTGTATTTCAATTCCAGTTTGGTGCGATTAAGAGATCAAAAGCAAGTCAGAAGAAAATTCGAAATGCAATATTTCAATTCCAGTTTGGTGCGATTAAGAGTCGGGGAACCAGCGATTGTATCTCTCGGGCTATTCCCATTTCAATTCCAGTTTGGTGCGATTAAGAGAAAGATACACAGATAAAAATGTATTGGAAGCAGCCATATTTCAATTCCAGTTTGGTGCGATTAAGAGTGATTTAAAGTTATTACATAATCACGAATTTGTAAAATTTCAATTCCAGTTTGGTGCGATTAAGAGTTTCTTGATATTCTTGTTCCGTTTCCATTCAAATTCATTTCAATTCCAGTTTGGTGCGATTAAGAGTCGGATATCAGAATTAGAAAGTGCCATGGCGATTTAATTTCAATTCCAGTTTGGTGCGATTAAGAGGTATTGAAGCTTTTAAAAGTATAGAAGATGGAAGAAATTTCAATTCCAGTTTGGTGCGATTAAGAGACAGTCAAACAACTCCATTTCTAAAAACATTTTATAAATTTCAATTCCAGTTTGGTGCGATTAAGAGGCTCACCTTTCCGGACGAAGAGAAAAAGAAAATCTTATTTCAATTCCAGTTTGGTGCGATTAAGAGTGGCATCACTCGGACTGCTTGTATTAATAGAGTATAATTTCAATTCCAGTTTGGTGCGATTAAGAGACACTGGAACACCTATTAGAGGTTCGTAAAAGCCATTTCAATTCCAGTTTGGTGCGATTAAGAGCCGACCCGCTATCATGAAGATTACCGGACATAAAAGATTTCAATTCCAGTTTGGTGCGATTAAGAGCTTGTCTCGCTCCTTAAATGCTTGCGCATCATGCCATTTCAATTCCAGTTTGGTGCGATTAAGAGCTGGGTCTGCTTCAACTCGGCCGGCACATAATCGAATTTCAATTCCAGTTTGGTGCGATTAAGAGGAAGCTCTTCGGAAACGAACAAGGTGACGGCGAATTCAATTTCAATTCCAGTTTGGTGCGATTAAGAGCCAGCAGTTACTGCAAACCCCAATGATTCAAGATATATTTCAATTCCAGTTTGGTGCGATTAAGAGACTTCTAAAAAAAGTAAACGCCAACCCAATGGACTATTTCAATTCCAGTTTGGTGCGATTAAGAGTTTGCACTTTTCGCAGCAAACTATGAGTTTGAAGGATATTTCAATTCCAGTTTGGTGCGATTAAGAGTTCATTCTTTTTGTGATTGTTTCTAAACACAATTATCATTTCAATTCCAGTTTGGTGCGATTAAGAGCTGATGGTAGTTCTTTTAGGCCGAAAAGATGACATATTTCAATTCCAGTTTGGTGCGATTAAGAGGTAAACCAGTGTGTATTCGTTTGTTTTTGTTTATAAGATTTCAATTCCAGTTTGGTGCGATTAAGAGTGACTGTGTTCACATTATGCAAATGGTCTATTTCAATTTCAATTCCAGTTTGGTGCGATTAAGAGCCGTCAAATCGACGATAAAATAAAGCTCATTGTCAGAGCCTTATGAACGCAAATCTAAGATTTTTTTAAACAAAAAAGCGTCGACCGCCAATTATATAATTTCATCTTGTTATCGACAACTATACAATGTTGTGATTAACAATGAGTTATTTTTCCAATATGTCAAAGAGCCAAAAATAAAATAAAAAGAACAATACTTCGACAACTACAAAAAAGTATCTAATTCATTTTTTTCCTTACCTATAACCTCTTTTTCCAGCCATTTTTCATTGCGGCTCTTAAAGATAATCAAACTATCTTGTTCTACATCCATTATCTTTTTAGCTTTTTGTTGCAACTCCTTTAATTTTACTTCGGATATCTCGCCTTCAAAAACGGAGTTCTGTATCCAATTTAAATATTGTCTGCATAATTTCAGCATTTTGCCTACCCGTTTTTGACCTATGTCGTAAACTAAAATAATATACATTTTTTAGAGATATTTATTTTTTAAGATTGAGGGGATTGAATGAGATTGAGGGGATTGAATGAGATTGAGGAGATTGAGGGGATTGAATGAGATTGAGGAGATTGAGGAGTTTGAATAAATCTTCCATCAATCTTTCATAAATCTTTCATCAATCTTTCATAAATCTTTCATCAATCTTTCATAAATCTCTAATCAATCTCTCATAAATCCCTAAGATTTAGTCATTTTCTTTCTCATGGATGATAACATTTTTAATAGTTCTATGCTTTCTGAGTGAATATGATTTACTTTTTTGCTTTCTACAATTCCAGAAGCTATAAGTAATTCCAACCACATTTCTGTTTCGTCTGCTTCTTCAACAGTTATTGATAATTTACTAAAAAACTCTGCTTTTGAACGACTTCTAAGTGCAGCTCGGTAATTCGCATACATTGATGTTCCTGACTTTGTAAGTTGATTATTAATTATTCTTCCACTTACCGTTGAAGGAACTTCCTCCGACAACGATAGTATAGATAAAGAAAAGCTTCTTAATCGATTTCTTAATTGAATTTTATACGCTAACCAATCTGTGTTTTCCATAGTGATAAATTTACGGTTTTTAACGGATTTAGGGGATTTAGGGGATTTAGGGGATTGAAGTAGATTGAATAAATCTTTCATCAATCTTCAACCAATCTTACATCAATCTTCAACCAATCTTTCCATAAATCTCTAATCACCACCAGGCTTTAAATGGTTTGTATTCTTCCATATTCAATAAATGTTTCGTGAGTTTATAGCACTCTAATTTTACCAAATGCTTGTAGCTTACACTACGTTTAAGACTGCGGTGTTTGATGGTTTCGTTCAAGCGTTCTTCAAATGCACGGACAAATGTTTTGCGAGCTGCATCCTTTAAAACCACACTGTTTAATTGTAAATCAAAATCTTTGGCTTGAATTTCTCTTTTGTTCAGCACTTTGAAAATGACACGATCTACCAAAATGGGTTTAAAAATTTCGGCTAAATCCAAGGCTAAAGAATATCGTCGAAATCCTGGTTCGTGTAGAAAACTGATGGTAGGATTGAGTTGGGTGTGATGGATTTGCCCCAAACAAAGCGAGTAACACATCATATTGCCGAATGAAACCAATGCATTTACTTCATTTTTGGGCGGTTGTTTGCTACGGCCGTTCATGGCAAAATCGTTTAAAATGACATCAAAAGTATCATAATAAATTTGTCGGATATTTCCCTCGATACCCATGAGTTGATCTATCGCCGTTGTGTTGGAAATAGATTGTGCGAAGCTGTTTATGGTGTCGATATGTGCTTGTACATCTTTGCCTCGAGATTGATAATATTTCAGGTTTTTGAGGATATTGAAAGATGCACCTTCTACAAATTTCTGTGCCACAATCAGTCTTTTGGCTTTAGACATATAATGTTTGGTTTGCTCAATCTGCATTTTTCCTGCAAGCAGATATTCCTTTGGCATAAAACTACCGGTGTAATGTTCATAATAATCGAAAAAGTGAACGGCAATTTGATTTTTTCCAAGGAAATTGTACAAAGCGGAATTGGCATCCAATGCTCCGAAACAATACAAGTCCGAAACGCCTTGAACCGGAATGTATTTAGGCGGTCCTTCTTTCCCATGTTCATCTACTGGAGTGAATTTCAAGGTATTATCCTTACGAGACATCCGTCCTGGATTGAAGAGATAATATGTTTTTTTCATGGCAAATAAATAGTTTTAGTAATAAGATCTAAACTTTACAAAGTCAAAAAACACTTTTTTACTTCCATCTGTTTGTTCTTCCACAATTCTATTGGAAGTGGACAGAACGCATGGAATTTTCTTTAGTTGAAACAAGCACACTAATTGATAAACCAATGAAAATTCTCCCATGATGTGGATAGTGATTTCCTTGTCTTCATTTAGATTGATAATTTCTTCAAAAATGCTTTGTGCCAACTCTTTGATTTCGCCTATATCTTTATCTGGTGAAACATGTGGAAAAGGGTAATCTACTATTTCTCCATATAGTGCAACCGCAGCATTTTTCTGCTTGTTAGACCAGGTTGATAAAGGATGATTGGATAGGTTAATGAGCATTATTTTTTCTTCTTATTGTTTTAAAATCTTTTAAGTATTTCTCTAAATTTATCACGGCGTCTTTTGGACCAACTGCTTGTCTTTTTCCTTCTGAAAACACTTCTTGTCGCTCCTCCGTTACGTGAGCTATTGTTTTTCTATACTGATTTGCTGGACCATATATAGCATTTATATCAGCTCTCAATTGCCCCTTTACTTTATTCCTGTTATCTTCACTTTTTACTTCTTGTTCTGATTTACCATTTAGTTCTAATTGATAAGAGATTAATGATTCAATCAAACATAAGTATGACAAAGCATAAGCTGACTTTTGAAAATGCCATTCAGCTAATAAATACTGATAATCTGAAAGTGTTTTTGCTTTATCAAAAAACTTTAAAAAATTTTTGAAAGCAACAGGTACAATTAGCTTTTCAGGTAATTGATAATCATTTTCAGATGACAAACTCTTTAAAACAGCAAGTTGCGATTTTATATCGTAAACAAAATTCAAGCTAAGTACTTTAGAGAATTCTTCTAATTTTAAAGAAGCATTTGCATTTCTCTCTTTCAACAAGCGAGTCAATAAATCAACATTACCTGTAGTTTCAAAAGCATATGAACCTTTTATAAATTTTTGTATTTCTAACATGTAAGATAAGTCAACAATTGGTGTATAGCCCAACTCTGTATTCCCTTCAAACATTCCGTAATAAATACCTTTGAATTCAAGGTCTTTACCTAAAACATCCGTGAGAAAAGTAATAGTAGTTTGAGCATAAATAGGTAACGAACGAAAAGAATGAGTTATATCTAAATAAACTTGATCACCATCTTTCAGGTTTTCTTGGAGTGTATCGGTGAATATTCTAAAAATATCCTCAATTTCTTCTTGATTTAACCCATAGGGTATTGGGATCACCTTCGAATTATTTCCAATTACTTCTGAAATTTTTTGAAAATTGACTTTGTTTAATTTTGTTTTAGAATTTGCTGTTTCCCCACATTTTTCAGCAATATCATAATAATATGCCTCATCAAAATGAAGTCCATTTTTTTTGCAATAATAATTATAGACTTCTTCCCACATTGATTTCACAGTGCCAAAAAGAAAAAGTGTATCACATTCTAAAAATTCTGTAAGAGCTGAAGCTACAAAAGTTGTTTCAATTTCTTTAGAACCAAATTTGTATTTTGCAGTTTTATACTCTCGAATTGAGTTTTTACTATTTTCATCGAATGGTCCTGTACCTACAAAACTAATTAATACTTTTCTAGCCATCTTTTAATCTGTTTTTTCTAATTTAATCCAACCCAAAGGATGATTTTTATTGAAAGTTCTAAACTCTGTAATGGGAAATGAATCAATATCTAAATTTCTACTTTTAGGAAATAGAACGCTTAGATAGTTTTCAAATAAATTTTCTTTTTCATTGTCATACGCAAAGTCTTTCAAACTCAGCAATATGGAATTTAAATAAACTCCTTTTCCAAATCCTATAGCAAGATAAGCTTCATCAGTTTGGTTGTCAAAAACGTTCTCTATTAGATTATACAATTTCTCTTTCGATTTATCTGCATCATCATAATATCTAAGATTATTTGAGGCAAAGCGGTTTAGCTTTTCTTGGAATAAACTCCAATCATCAATAGGAGAATTTATTTCAAATTGAAAATTAGAACCTACTTTCAGAGCTTCACGTCTTATGGGTATTTTTGTTCTTTCTAAATCGATAACCGATAAATTATCGTGTTCTAAAGTTGTACTATCGGAAACTGTGAGTCGCTCAATAAGATTGGTCTGTTTGTTTTGTATTTCAACTTTATCTTTTAATTTTCTTTCCAGCTCATCAATTTGTGATTTAAGACTTTTTAATAAATGGTTCTCTTTTAGACCTCTATTAAAATGTACATGATTAAGCTGTCGAAAAAAATCCTCTTTCCATTTATTTCCAAAATCAGTTTTTTCTAAATCTGTATAAACCAACGCTGTTTTGATAGCTCCTTTCAAACTACTTCCAGGAATATACGGCCTACCTGTTGGTGTTTTTATAGCTTCATTTATTGGTAATTTAGCATTAGAATTCCCTCGAAATTCTATGCTATTTCTAATTATATCTAAAGGATTTATAGACAGATGATTTTGGACAAAGCCTTTTAAATCAAAATTACTTCTATTCCCATCCATATTGGCAACTCCTTCAACATAGGAATCCATTAAAGCGGGATCTTTTGCTAGTAATTGACTGAGCTTATTTTCATCAATATAATGTACTTTGTCATTATCGATGAAATAATCTTTATATGGAGAAAGTTCACTTCCATTTCCTATAGAAATAGGAGTTATGACTGTTGCATTTATTTTAAATTGATTCATAAATCAAAATTTTTAAGGTTCAAAGGCAACCAATATGGTTGACCGTTCTTGAGTTTTTCTTTACCTATCTCAACAATTTGTCCATTTAACTTTTCGGGAAATACTCCTCCTTCTGCTATACATTGGATTAATTTTAAACGATGCTCGGTTTTTGTTCCCAATCCTCCTCTTTTAATCACTTTGTAGTTTCCTTTTCTATAATTTTCATCCTTTGGTAAAAACAAGGACAGATTGACAAAGGCATTATTATTTTCTTCATCCCATTCAAAAGGCATCTTTTCAATTTTATTTATTGCACCACCTCCTGTACTTCTATCCCCGCCTAATCCAAAATCAACGATTAATTGTACGCATTCATCCAAGAAATGAAGTAATTGCTCAGAAAGTGATTCTGAATGTTTTAATAAAAAGTAATATCCTACCTTTATTTCCGATTGATAGGATAGAAAAACATCGGTTTGGTAATATATTTTCCGTTCGTCATCCTTTTCTTCATCTTTTTTATCAGATGTATAGAGAATTGGATTTTTCGGTGTTATTTGTTTACTATATAGCTCTGCTGTTTCAAAACCTTTTCCTTCAGATTTCAAACAAATAAATTCACCATCTTGTAGGGCTAGACAATAATTTTCATCAAACCATTTATCAGGACCTAATCCTGCTTTAACCAATTCCCATGATAGCATTTTTACTTGTCTCACTTTTTTTGGATCGACAGAAGCTGTATCATAAATAGCAAAATCAAATTCTATTGGTTTTGGTAAAAAATGAATTCTTTTATCTTCATTTTCTATATAAAAAAATGCAGAAGAAATGATTATTTCATCATTTTCAAAACTATTCAATATTTGTTGTGCTTTCTCTTTATTTTTATTGAAAGCATTGTGAATGACTGCACCAAATAATGTGTCCGAATGTGGATGTATAGAGCTGGAAGAAAGGCTGCTATCTCTGGTAACTTCTCCAAAATGATATCTTGCACCCGGTGGACTTTCCAATACATAACAGTATGCTTTCATATTATTCATTGTAAATAAATTTTACTTTTCCGTAGCCTCTCGTTCCGCTACCTCCTAAATAATTATTTTCTAACAATTCAATTCCCTCTTTTAACTTTCTTTCCATTTCCACTAAATCATCCCCTTCAAATTGGTTGATGATAATTTCAAAATTAAACTGCGCACCAACTGGGACTCTTTCAATTTGTCTTAGACCTCCACCAATTGTTTTTCCAGTTGCACGGTCAATAGTGTTTTCATATTTCGCCTCTGTATAAGGTGTTTCTAACACAGCGTCTGAAAACATTTTATCAAATTCCTCATTATCTAAATATGCATCTCTAAAGATTACTCTTGCCAACTTAGCATCTTGCTCTTTATTACCCACATAGCCAAACATTTTATGCATGACTGTTGATTCATCTTTAAAATCAAGAGATCCTTCTTTCAGTGCAAGAAGTGAGCGGATTTTCCCTTTTAAACTGCTCCCAGGAATATAAGGCACACCAGTTGGTGTTTTAATTACTGGAGAATCTAAACCTCCAATATCCATAGTGTTTTTCGCACCTCCAATGTGCAATCCTGTTTTAACTTCAATAGTTCCTGCTATTTTTTTTGTATTTATTAGTTTCATATTTCAATAATTTATTTGGTTTTACTATGATATTTATGATATGCAACAATCATTTCCATAAACTTTTTAAAAGTATCTAAATTTTCTTCTGTCGTTTCTTTGATCAAATAATCTATGAATGAGAGAAATGATTTTATCTTAAATGAATCTCTACCTGTTACTCTACCAGCCATATAAGCCAATTGAGGGCGAATCATCTTGAGTGCCATCAGGTCATTAGCACTAATAATTTTATCATAAACATTTCTCAATTGAGAAGCAGATAAATATTCTGCTTCATCAGACACTAATTTTTCTATTTTATTAATCAGTTCGTCTGCTTTTGAAGCATCTGAAAATGACGATAGGACATTTGTTTCACCGAAATACTTTTTGTGCAACTCCTGACCTAAATCTAAAAAGGAAGTTGGTTCTTTCCTTTCTCTTTGTTTTCTGTGTTTGTGTGATCTATTCATAATTTTTATTTTTTAGTAATAATTCCGTTAATCTTGCAGCTATAGGATATTTGATTGGATTGGTTCTTATTTCTTTGGCCATAAAATCGTCAATTAAACTTTTGGAATAATCATTAAAAAGCTTTTCAACTTCTGGTAAATTATCCTTCTTCACATTTCGTAGATAATATTTCAGTTTCCATACTTTTGGCAAATCCAATAATCCTCTATTTTTAATTCTATTTTGAATGGATAAATAGCCTAGTTCAGATGACCTTACTCTGTGAATCAAATTTTTTGACTCTCCTTTTTTAACTAAATCAAATAATTGATCATTAAGTTCAAGTACACTTCTATAATCATCCCAACTTAAAGCATATCCAAATAGGGTTATTTTATTCCTTCCCTCACGCTTTGCTTTATTTAAAAAACTTTCTGCTTCTTCGGCAATTTGCTTTATAGGATATTTTGGAGGAAAAATAGTTAATCCAGCAGAGAGTGTAATTTCACTTTCTAAACTACTTACTTGAGACTTCAAATTATCATTTAACTCAGAAAACGCATCTCGAATTTTTACCGCTAAATGAATCATCGTGTGCCAACAACCGATTAAGAAACAATCATCCCCTCCCGAAAAAACTACATATACTTGATCTGAATAATCATTAGACTTAATTAATCTCAATAAATCCTCATCAAAAAATCTTGTTAGACTACTTGAAAGAGCTTTATATTCTTCTTTCTCACGGTTTCTAAAAACCATTCCTAAATGATCCACATCGATTTTCAAAGCAGCAAGTTTATCATCGCCAAGTCCCCTCTCAGCCATTTTATCAAAATCTAAAGGCACACCTTCACTATTTTTTGGAAAGTGATAATTAATACCATTACCTTTCTTGATTTCATCCACTTTCTTTTCCTGATATTGATAAGGAATTAGTGGGATTTTCCTTCTTTGCTTTACTTTTAGCATTTCGATATTCACATCTTGCATCGCTTGAGAAAAGCTATTTTCATAAGGCGCAACAGCAAAAAATGGAAGTATATCGTCTTGTATATAGTTTGTGCTTTTTACTTGAAAATAATCATTGATTTTTTCTACATCTTCATCAGAATCAAATTCCACAAAATAGTTTCCACCACCGTCGTAAATAACATTAAAGTTATTATTGAAACGCTCTTTATCCTCATTCAATAGTTTTTTGGTAAGCTCAGTAATATAGATTGACCTTTTCTTCAGTTCTTTAGCCGCACCATCACTTTTTACATCGAAAATAAAATTCTGTATCCCTGATAAATCTCCTTTTACAATGTATTTTTTCATATTTAAAAATTTATTTCATTATTCTACTCCCCCGCATAACAAAAATCATAATAACTACATGATTTACAAATTTTTGTATTAAGCACGGGAGGGCATTCTGTTTGATTTACTAATGTTTTAATATTTTTAATTGTTTTTTTTAGATAGTTTATATCCTCTTCATCCAGATACACTTCTTCTCTTTCTCGCAACTTTGGATATTCTATGATACCCTTTTCTGTTTCAATTCCATTGAGTTCCAACAACCATAAATAAAACTTTACTTGCCAAATATGGGCTTGCTCTACTTTATTGCTTCTTTTGGTTTCGTGTATGATTTTTTGTTTCGCATCGTAGAAATCTATTTTCCCGTACAGGTTGATAGTATTATAAACAGCTTCAATGGACAATTCAGAATGCTTGGCATTACGGTCTGCATAGCTCGTTTCATGCAACAATTTTCCATCAGCCACCGTTTCACTGGTGTGCTCCATACGCACTCCGTTGGCGTGTAGCCAACATTCGCGCGGGCATACATTATAGAGATTGATGAGCGTGGCGTTGATGGTCATAATTAGATAAAATTAGAATCGCTAAACGCATCGGGATTTAACCCAGTTTTATAATCGTATATTTTGCCGTTTTCTCTTATTTCATCATAATGGTCAAAATAGAAGTAACCATATTCTTCTACCCCAAATCCATTTTGAAGTTCTCTGTAATCTTTTGAATGAGAAATTAATGAAAAGCAGAATTTGGACATTATTGTTTGTAGCTTTTTGAAATCAATTTTATTCTGAAGGTCAAATCCCTTTTTTCTGCTGTCATTTTCAATAAAGCTGATGTATAAACTCCAAATTTCTATGCCACTAATTACATTTTTACCCAATTTCTCGTCATATATTGGGGAAATTTCAAAAACAGATAAAAAGTGAAGCTCATCATTAGAAAATATTTCATCCAATTGATCTTCTTGAATTCCCTCGATCTCAACAGGAATATTTAATGGAATAAAAATGCTGTTATTGGATTGATTAATGATTTGAAAACCCTTATCAATATCTGAATACCTTAAATCCTTCATATCTTTTTGATAAGAAAGTATAGAATCAGCAAATACAGGATTATTCGTGTCATCAATGTTTAAAAGAACTTTTTCATACAATGTTTTGAAGTCCTTATTTTTTAAAATATTCGCTCTGTCTTCAATATTCATTTCAGCGGTTTTCTTGAATCGATAGTCTTTACCATACAAAACTTTAGCATCATCTATATTAAATAAATGGACATCGGAAGTGTTTTTATTTGCATTTCTATTGACACGCCCTGCCAACTGTTCATCAGAATCTAAAAGTGAAGTGTTTTTAAATCCTAAGTCCATATCAATATCTACACCGGCCTCCACCACTTGTGTTGTAATAAGCAGGATATTCTTTTGGGTATTCTTATTTCTTTTGAGATAATTAATAACCTCTTTTCTTCTTGGTTCTAAAATGGTTCCGGACAAAACAAATATCTCTTCAAAGAAATCATCTTCCTCAAATAATCGTTGGAAAGCAGTTGCAGATTTCTTATATATAAATTCAACAATTGTTTTTACAGAGCCTTTTGTTTCAGCATATTCTTCGGATTTATCCAAAACAATATTTTTTAATTCTTCTAATTCGAGTTCTTCTCGTTGAAGTAAATCTAAATTGAACTGTACTCTACCACTAAAATTAATATTTGTCAAATACTCCTTTGCGTTGGGTAGCAAATCAATAAATTCAACTTTATTTTTAAAACCAATATTCAAATTGCTGATTTTTGGTAATGTTGCCGACATCAAAATAAATTTCATGTTGAAGTACTTGGCATACTGTTCGATGAATAACAACATTTTATCCCAAATTGCGGGATTGTAAGATTGAATTTCATCAATAATTACCACGGAATTAGCAAGGCGATGTAATAGATAATTTTCCTCCTTCGAGTTGGTTTTTAAAATGTCAAAAAACTTCACATGTGATAGTAAGGTAAAAGGATAAAGAGCGAATAAGTTATCTATAAAATCCCTTTTTTCATCGCCATAAACGCCATCCTCACTCTGTTCGGTTTTTGAAGTAAGTTGAGCTTTTGAATGAAGTTCTACTATTTCACCTTCCTTTAGTCCCAAACTTTCTTTCAAAACACCATAAGTTTGAGTAATGATTGTAGTAAATGGAAATACATAAAAGACTTTATTCAACGCAGGGTTAGCATTCAATAATTCTCCCAAAACCAATGCGGACAAATTCGTTTTTCCGGCTCCGGTGGGTGCTTCTAAATAGAATAAATTTCCGTCAAAGTTTTTTCTTATTTGATTTACAACTTCAATAGACATTTGTTTCCGCAAAAAATTCAAATTTTCATTTGATCTTTCGGTCGGAAAGTTAACTTGATGGTTATTTAATTCAGAATAGGTAATCGCATTGTGTTTGTAGGATTTCAGATGTTCACAGATTTCAATCACTCGTTCTCTATTTTCAAGTACGCCAAAATCTGTAGTTGTTGAATCCTCTTGCTCGTTGCCATTCATGTATTCATGTGTAGCTAAATAATCCGAAGCAGTGAGAATGGAAAAGTTGAGTTTTAACAGGGCATAAAGGGGAAAAAACTCAGTTTCAAATTTAGGAGATATAATTTCAAACCATATCTTTTCCATATTTGAAAAAATGGAATTGAGAATACTATCGTCTAATTCCAATTTATAATCTTTCAAAAATGGTTTGAGTTCTTCCAAAACATCTCTAAATCTAATAAAAAGCCCATCTCTTTCAATGACATTAAACAATGCCGGACTATGATGCTGTAAAATGGGATAAGCAAAAAAGAAACAATTACTAATCAATATGGATTTCTCTGATTGAGAAAGTTCAGTTTTTAATATCTGTGAAATATGATAACTTAAAAATATAAAAGCTCCTAAATAAGAATGTCCATAATCAGGATTTAAGGATGAATAAGTTTTAGCTTTAAAACTTTTGTTGCTCATTCTTTTTAACTGAAAATTTTCATTGATCTTACCAAAGTCATGAAATACAATAGAATGTGCAAAGAAATTCTTAATAAATTCACTCATCATTCCGTTACTCCAAGATTTTGTGTAGTCCTCAATTAGGTTGTCAATTATTTTATCCAATCCGTGAGCTTTAACTAGTTCACCAGCATAAGAATTGACCAAGCTTATATGTTCGGCTAGAAGTTCAGGTTTTTTTTCATTATGAATATGAGCCCAATATTTTTCCTGATGTGAAAGAATATGCTTCACATCAGGAGCTTCAGATAATATTTGATGAAAACTTTTCAAAATTTTAAAACAATTGGATGTTTACCGTTTCCTTACCGTTATACCTTACCGTAAACAAATTTGGAATAATCGTTTCGGCTTTCATTTTCCAATCCGTAAAAGCAAATTCGCCCATTTCATATTGCATCAATTCCACATTAAAGCCAATAGGAAGCCTCTCGAAAAAAGTAAAAGAACCACCGCTTACACTAAAATCAAAATTGATTTCAGGTTCAATTTTTTGTTCCTTAACAATTCCAGATTTTATGAAAATACTATCTAAAGCAAAGCTTACATTATTAGTTTCTATTTGTTCAAACTCATTATCCATAGGTTCTTCAATCCAGGCTTGAAATTCGTTTTTTCCTAAATATGGAATATACTCCGCTTCCTGTTTTAGAACGGAATGATAGATTTTCACTTCCAGTTCATTATCCAAATTCAACAAAACAAAACAACGATAAGCTGGAGCAATCAACATAGTTTCATCCACCAAAAGATTCCCATCTTTATTGGCGTAACCCACGCCATTGGTATATCGCAAAACCGTTTTTTGATAATTACCATGCTCATGAGCTAAGGGCATGATGCCAATTTGCAAATGCTTAAGTTGCTCAAAATATTCCGGCAGTTTCCCTTTTTCTTTATAACCTTCCAGACCGATTATTGCTCCTAAAATTCCTAATAGTGCCGGTTTATGCAACATATTATAGGACAGTTGAATTCCGGCATTATAATCAGGTTTCTTAAAAAAAGCAAAATCAGCTTTTAGGTCAAATGAAATTAATTTTTCATTTGCCATAATTCGTTAATTTAATGAATGTTCAGATGTTCCCTCAGGTAAATTGCTCAATGAAATCAATCCTGAATTATAGAACACTTCAATTTTCTCAATTTCATTTTTAATAGACTCTTTTTCCAATAAAACTTTCACTTTAGAGAAATCCACTTCTCTGCCTCCATTATCTGTTTTATATACAGATATCAACTCTACAAACGATGGTAAAACTTGTTTTGAACCTTCTTTTAACTGAACCCAAAATAATAATTCATTCTCAACTCCTGTTTTAGCAGCTGAATCATAAAAAGTAGCTCCATTTTTTAAGGCTTCTTTTAATTTCTCAATATCTGTATCTAAAAGCCCTGGACTTTCAACTGATGTTGCCATTTCTTCCAAATTTCTTGGATTTACCGAAATATGATGTACATAATGGCCTTCTTGTAATTTGAACTGCGAGCCTAAGGTAGTTTGCATAGAATCAGCACTCTTTTCATTTGAGTTTCTAAAAGGTGATGAAATTTGTTCTGAATAAATTATGCCTTCTTCAAAGCGGTTTACTCCATGAGAAAATTGAGTGGTTCCGTGAAGAGATAAATTTGCATCTTTACTTGCAAATGTCCCGCCAAATAGACGAACATCTACACAATTCAATAGGTTTTTTAAAATTGTTTTTCTTGCTTTAACAGCCTCTTTTTTGTCTGATTTTGGGAATTCACCAAAAAACCTCACATAAGTTTGATCCAAATCTCTTGGTTGCATTTCATCATTTAGACTTTTGAAATAAAACACTTTTTCATCAGCAAAATTTTTCGTAAAATAATTTCGTACCGTATATTTCAACGCTTTATCCGTTGCATAAACAGTTCCATCCGGTAAAGTTCTTGGCTGACCAGTGAAATCTGCATTGTAGTTTGCATTATTTGCTTTGATGATAACACATCCAAATACTCTGTTTTTAAATGATTGACTCATGATTTTTTTATTTTAAGATTTGTAATATTTTAATTTTCGTTTTCTTCAGTAATGGTTTCTTCTGACTTTTCAGCATTGCTGAATAAAGCATTATCAGAAAATACTCCAGAAAGGATGGTTGGAATTAAATCCCTAACATTAGCTTTTGTTTCGTAACCTAATACCTGTGCAAAAGGAGCACGGAAATTATTTGAAAAATTTTCGTGTTTATAAGAATCGAATAATCTGGCAATGGATTTATTCAATTCTTTAGATTGTACCTGTTGCATAAATGGCTCTAATCGTTTGTAGCTTCTATCAGCAGTTTTACTTTTAGAAAGCAAATAATAAATGACTTGACCGACAGTGAATGCATATTCTTCATCTGTGGTAATGTTTGATTTCCCCTCGGCAAGTTGCTTGATAAACTCCCGATGAGTTTGTAATTTACTACTCATAACTTGATTATTTTTAGCGTTTAAAAAATTATTAGTAAGACTAAACCAGATGTTTAGCTTTTGTCTGATATTTCTTTCTTCGGTGTGAAAATTGTTTTCAATTTTGTCTAAACGAATATCTTCCAAAATAGATGTCTGCATAATTTCATCAAACATTGTGGAAGTAATTGCTTGTCTTTTAGATTTATATATGAAGTCGTAAAAGGCTCTTCTAAACTTCAAAACTTGGATATATGTAATGTCTGATTTGCAATCTTTTGCTTTTATTTCTCCAAAATAGTTATACCGGTATGAATTATTTCCTATATTCTTAATCAAATCATTATTGAATACAGGTTGAAGTACAGCTAATTGGAAATGAAAAACATTTTTTATGGTTTGAGCATTTCCACCTTCAAAATAATCTTTGATTTCCCATTTATTTCCCGATTGGTCTTTTAAGTCATATTCAAATTTGGCTACAAAGTCAAAGTCTTTTATTTCGCCACGGTCATAATACAAAAGATAATAGTTTCCAATGTCGGCCTGATGTTTTTCGTGAATTTTCTCTATGATTTCCCGATAACCAAATTTTTCACCGTCTTCAACTCCTTTTTTAATTATCCGAATTTCTTCTTCCAATTCTTCTTGATAGATAAAGATAGGTAAGGGCTTGGGAAGAATGTTTTTGGACATAATTTTCTTGAAATTATCCATCATCAAGGCTTCTTCTCTTGAATACCGTTGTCCAATTCCTTTAATGAATGATGCTGTTTGATGTTTTAAAAATTCTTTTTTATCAGGATAGTCATTGATAGCTCCTATGATGCCAAAACCTTTATGAGAAAGTTTTTCATCATTAAATATTTCGGTTTCTACATACTTCATGTACATTCTTTTCTGAATTTCATAGGGAACGCTTTTTAATACAATTCGCAAATAATCTTTAGATGTTAAAGACTCAAAATCATCTATTAGACTTATTTTATCAAGAATTGAATTCATATTCTGATAATATCCTTCCACTATATTTAAGTACTCGAATTCCTCTTCAAAATACAATTTATAAGAGTTCTTTTTGTAATCTTCCAATCTTTCTTTTATAATTTTAAGTCTTTCTACCCGTATAAGTTCTTCGTTTTCTTTTTTCTCTTCATCTGTTGGCTTTTGGCCTTTTTTCCATTTTTTTATTCCAAGTACAGACATATCACTGTCATTGAAATTAAAATTAAAAGCAACCGCAAAAGGCGAACAAGAATGAATCTTCTGCTTCGAATCAAACTTCTTCACCTTATTCATCGTGATATAATTTGAAACTCCTTGATACTTAACGCAGTCATCCCATAATGGAAGATCTTTGTTTTTACCGTCAAAGAAATTATAATCTATATTTTTCGTTAAATTTTGATTTATCCAGTTTCCATTTTCATCCACTTCAATAAATACATGCAAACCTTTATCGGGCTCCTGGTTTATTGACATAATATTAGGAAAATCATCTATAATATTTTCCGTAAAGTTTATAAGCTCTCTTATCATTTTCGTTATATTTTCTTTACTTTTTATTGTTATTTATCACTTCCACCACCTCCAAACTGCCCATTCCTTGCGCAGAATAGAGTCCTAATCCGGCGTTCAATAAAAGTTCGATGAACCGTCGCTCAGCGCGTAATTTTAATTTATAATTTAAACTTCCTCTTATTTTTGTCGCTGCTTGACTGTCGGATTTAATATGCACCAATCGCGTACGAAATGGATTTTGATAATATTCCAATTCTATACTCAGGATCGCCTGTTCGGCAGTTTCCAAATCATAAGCATCTCTGATTTTATTCCGCCATCCATAAATTAAACTCGGAAGAAATTCCTTATCATCGGGGAGTAAATAATCGTAATGACCTCTTTCATTTTTAATTCCTGTCACGATTGCTGAAGATGGCTTTACGATAACTTCCATTAATTCCTGAGGGGAAAATTCCTTTAAAGGATTATCCAAGGAAATTATAGATTGCACCTGAAAAACAACCTTCGAATTCTTATCGGCAATCACAATATTCTCAGATTTAAACAAGCCCTCTACAAAGGTTCGAGAAGCTTCCGGAAGATGAAAACTTACCGTGAATTCAACCTTAGAATCCAAAATTATCATCCGGTCACCATCTCTTTTGTATTTGAATTTTAAATTGGAAAAAGTAAAAAACTTATAACCTTTCCCATATCCTTTTTCATGCAGAAAAGCAGCGTATTCGGCATCACCCTTGGCCAATATTTTATAAATGGCAGCCGATAGCGGGTATTGATAATTGATAGGAATTACAGATTTTTCTTTACAGTATAGTTTGATATTGAATTTCATTCCATTACGATTTTTCACAAATTTAACCCTTGACAACGACAAAATCCGTCGTTGAATCATTAAATTCTTGTTCATTTTTTAAACAAAAATGAAGTACAAGAAGATATAGTTACTCAATACCTTGAAAATGTATGATTGCGTTGATTTTCATAATTGTAGAGAGTAACATTGCCGAAATTTACAAAATTTTTTGTAAGAATTAAAATGGGTTTTTAGAAGAAATTAAGTTTTTCAAAATTTTGTGGTTCAAATAGCTGAAAAATTTCATTTTAATGCTTTATCCAAATGAAATTATTTATTATCAAGAGTTTGTGAATTTTTTAATGAAATTAATTTTGATGCGTAAAATTGATATCATAAGTAAAGGCTAATTATATTTGTTAGATTAGTCTAACTTTATTAATTTTGTCTCTGTTAAAAACCAATGAGTATGCAGAGGAAAATTTTATTCAAAAAATTATTATTATTGTTTTTTTTATGGGCAAGCCAAAATTTAACAGCCCAATCTTCCACACTAAAAGGAGTGGTCACATCAGAAGGATTTGGCAGCATCGAAGGAGCGGAAATTGCGTTGGAAGATGAGCTATATGTCACCGCAACAGATGATTCCGGGTTTTTTGAATTCACGAATTTACCAGCGGGAACTTACAAGATTGTGGTTTATGAGCTTGGTTTTGAGCGCTTTGAAACAGTAGTGGAATTGCATGAAAATGAAACCACAGAATTAGACATACAATTGATTTCTGAAGATAATTTATTGGAAATGGCTGTAATTACGGGAACTTTGAAAGAGGTTCTCAAATTGGACAGTCCCGTCCCGGTGGAAGTTTATACCTCCCAATTCTTTAAAGCTAATCCGACCCCCACTTTGTTTGATGCCATGCAAAACATCAATGGCGTTCGTCCGCAGGTGAATTGCAATGTTTGTAATACGGGAGATATACACATCAATGGATTGGAAGGGCCCTATACCATGGTTCTCATCGACGGCATGCCGATTGTCAGCGGGCTTTCGACCGTTTACGGACTGTTTGGAATTCCTCAATCCCTAATCGAAAGGGTAGAAGTGGTCAAAGGGCCAGCATCAACGCTTTATGGAAGCGAAGCGGTAGGTGGACTTATCAATATCATCACCAAAAAGCCAAACAATGCTCCAATTTTTTCAGCGGATGTTTTGGCCACGACTTGGCAAGAATACAATGTGGATTTGGCATCAAAATTTGAAGTTGGAAAAAACTCTCAATCCCTGCTCGGAGTGAATTATTTCAATTATCAAAATCCGATTGACAACAACGGGGATGGTTTTACAGATGTAACTTTACAAAACAGAATCTCAGTTTTTAACAAATGGAATTTCAGTCGAAAAGACCATCGCGTTTTTTCATTGGCAGCCCGTTATATTTACGAAGACAGATGGGGTGGAGAAATGAACTGGAAGCGTTCCAATCGGGGAGGAGACGAAGTGTATGGCGAAAGTATTTACACGAGTCGCTGGGAATTGTTTGGTATTTATCAATTGCCTTTTGCTGAACGAATGATGTTTCAATTCAGCTTAAACGGACACGACCAAAACAGTGTGTATGGAGATGTGTTGTTTTTGGCCGATCAGAAAATTGGTTTTGGACAATTGACTTGGGAAAAAACATTTGGAAATCATGATTTATTAGCCGGTTTCACTTACAGATATTCGTATTATGACGACAATACACCTGCCACTTTTTTGTCTGAGAGCTCAGAAAACAATGCCAATCACACCCATTTGCCCGGCTTGTTTTTGCAAGATGAAATCAGCATCAATGAACAGAATAAATTGCTCTTGGGGGTTCGTTATGATTATCATTCTATTCACGGAAACATACTTACTCCACGAATCAACTACAAATGGAATTCACACGATAAAAACAATGTGCTGAGACTCAGTTTTGGAAATGGATACAGGGTGGCGAATGTATTTACCGAAGACCATGCTGCCTTGACGGGTTCCAGAGATTTGGTTTTTATTTCTGATTTGAAACCTGAGACTTCATGGAACGGAAATATCAATTTTGTCAAAAGGATTTTTCCGGGAAATGGCATGCGCCTTGGCTTGGATGCGTCTGCATTTTACACCTATTTCACCAATAAAATCATTGCGGATTATGAAACCGATTCCAATAAAATCATTTATGACAATCTGGACGGTCACGCCGTTTCAAAAGGCATTTCATTGAATGTGGATTTGGATTTGAGAAACGGATTGAAGTTTTTGTTGGGAGGTACTTACATGGATGTTTACAGCAAAGAAGAAGGTGTCAAAAGCAGACAATTGTTTACAGAGCGATTCACCGGCGTTTGGAATGTTTCCTATTCAATTTCTTCTCTTGGGATTTCGATGGATTATACAGGAAATATATACAGCCCTATGCGTCTTCCATTGTTGAGTGAACTTGATCCGAGAAGGGAATATTCACCTTGGTGGAGCATTCAGAACATTCAACTGACCAAAAAGTTCAACAATGGTCTTGAAATTTATGGAGGTGTTAAAAATTTATTGAATTGGACACCGGCGAAGGGCAATCCTTTCATCATTGCCAGGGCCCATGATCCATTTGACCAAAATGTGATTTTTGATGAGAACGGACAAGCAATGGTTACACCGGAAAATCCTTATGGATTGACCTTTGATCCGACTTTCGTTTATGCGCCCAATCAAGGAATTAGAGGGTTTTTAGGAATTCGATTTACATTGGATTGATATGAATTTATTTTTTAAAATAACAAGTCTTTTGTTGCTCCTGATGTCGGTTTCAATCCCTGCACAACTTCAGAAGCATTCTTTTGAACAACTTGAAGAGCTGCAAGAAACGGAAAAACGGAAAATGGTGATTTTCATTCACACCGACTGGTGCAAATATTGTCAATGGATGAAAAATACTACTTTTAAGAATGCGCAAATAATTTCGATTTTGAATGAGAAATTTTGGTTTGTCGATTTAAATGCCGAACACAAAAACGACATTGTTTTCAAAGGTCATACCTTTAAATTCAATCCAACGGGAAGAAATACAGGCCTTCATGAACTGGCAGAAGAATTGGCTAAAATCAATGGCAAATTGGCTTTTCCGACCATTTGTATTTTGAATGAAAATTTTGAAATTGTTTTCCAAACCGGTGAATTTCTCGATTCAGCGCAATTCTTGAAATTGTTAAATGAAGTTTTGGCTTTGTCAATTCAAAATGCAAACAAATAACTGACAATCAACGGGTTATTTCACCAGCGATTTATTGAAAAGATTGATTGATTTCTTGCAGTTTCTCATTCCCCGGACACAATTTTTCTTGACTGAGTTGATTGAGCGGAATGTCGGAAGTATTTAAAATTTGGTGCAAATCTTTTGGTTCTCTATTGATGTACAACAAACCGGTCAGTACTTCTTGATTTTCTTCTGCTTTTTTCAATGCGCTGATGGCCGAAAGCCGGTCTTCGGGATTCCAATCATTGTCGATTTTATGAAATTTCAAAACGCTGCCGTCGTGCATTTCAATGTGGCTAACTTCTCCTTCGGCATAATCTTGATGAATGGGCTCCATTTCCGGAACGAAATCCGCTTTGCCGGTACAAATGGAATGTTCTCGCACAAATTGATAAGATTTTGTGGAACCTTTGTTATTATTGAATGTTACACAAGGCGAAATGATATTCAAAAACGCAAAACCCGGATGATTCATGGCAGCTTTCATCAAAGGAATCATTTGGTCCTTGTCGCCCGAAAAACTTTGTGCCACAAAAGAGGCACCCAACTCTATGGCCAAACTTGCCAAATCAATTGGCGGAAAAGGGTTAACACTTCCGGCTTTGCTGATTGAACCCACATCTGCAGTGGCAGAATCTTGTCCTTTGGTCAGTCCATAAACCCCATTGTTCATACAGATATAAACCATGTTCAGATTTTTTCGGATGACATGCGCAAATTGCCCCATGCCGATGGAAGCCGAATCTCCGTCGCCCGAAACACCGATGTACAACAAATCCCGATTGGCCAAATTGGCACCCGTAGCCACCGCCGGCATTCGTCCGTGAACAGAGTTGAAACCATGCGAATTGCTCAAAAAATAAGTCGGTGTTTTGGAAGAACAGCCGATGCCCGAAAGTTTGGCGACTTTATGCGGTTCTATGTCCAATTCAAAACAAGCCTGCACAATGGCTGCACTGATGGAATCGTGGCCGCAACCTGCACAAAGCGTGGACAATGCACCTTCGTAATAAGCAGAAGTATATCCTAATTTATTTTTGGGTAAATCCGGATGTCTGAATTTGGGTTGAATGTATGTCATGATGATTTTTTAAATTACATAAGGCTTTTCGACCTTTGATTATTCAAATAAAGTGAATTTAACCGAAATTTAAAAATCAAAGATTCGATTCTCAAATTTAGTGAAAATGTTTTAATTGAATGACTTATTTTTATCCTTCTAAAAACTTTTGATGTCTCCAATCAAGAATGTGTTTTTCATTAATAAACATCAAAAAAGAAAATATTACCGTCCATTTCAGTGGACGGATAGAAAATCAATCTTCCTTTTGGCTTTAGCCACATTTATACAGGAGATTTTATGCGGCTAAAGCCGAATTGGTTTGATTCATTTTATCCGTTGGCTACCCTTCGACTTCGCTCAGGGGGCGAACGGCAATAGTTTGATGCTCTGTTTGCAATAAAATAAAAAGCAAGAAAACATTGCCCTCCACTTCAGTGGACGGACAGAAGTAATTTGATGACCCATTAATTATTCATCTTTCTCAAAATATCTTGTGCTGTAATTGGCATTCCGTCATAATTCAATACTTTGATTAATTTTTTGGGATTAATGTCCAATTCTATCATCAGCAGACTGCGCAATTGTGCATCCCGGTTTTGTTCTACAACAAAAACTTTGTCATGTGAATGGATAAAATCCTCCACGGTTTGGTTGAATGGAAAAGCCTTGATTTGAATCGCATCCAATGTTTTTCCGTCTTTTTTCAGCAAATGCAAAGCTTCTTCGGCGGCATATTTTGAAGTTCCGAAAAACAGGATTCCTTCTTTGGATTGATTGGTTTCCTGATACAATTCCGGTGCGGGAACCAAATCCTTGGCGGTATTGAATTTTTTGAGCAATCTGTCCATATTTCGTTTGTAATCCTCCCCATCCTCTGTATATCTTGCAAATTCATCTTTTGAGGAACCACGGGTGAAATAAGCTCCTTTTTCGGGATGTGTACCCGGATAAGTTCTGTACGGAATGCCGTCGTCGTCCACATCCAAATATCTACCGAAATTCTCCATTTCTTCCAAAATTTCAGCCGATAGGACTTTTCCGCGTTTGTATTTTTGTTTGTCATCCCAAACCAAGGGTTCTGAGATATGGTCATTCATTCCCAAATCCAAATCCGAAAGAATGATGACCGGCGTTTGCAATTGTTCGGCCAAGTCAAAGGCTTGTGCACTCATTTCAAAACAATCGTTGGGAGTAGAAGGGAAAAGCACGATTTGTTTGGTATCGCCATGCGAAGCATAAGCAGCCTCAAACACATCGCTTTGCTGCGTTCGGGTCGGCATTCCGGTCGAAGGACCTGTCCGCTGAATGTCGAACAGCACCATCGGGATTTCTGCGAAATAAGCCAATCCCAAAAATTCGTTCATCAAAGAAAGTCCGGGGCCGCTGGTTGCCGTAAAAGCTCTGGCTCCGTTCCAGCCGGCACCGATTGCCATGCCCACCGCCGCCAATTCATCTTCGGACTGTAAAAACGCAAAATTCTTTTTGCCGGTTTCCGGGTCTATTCGGTATTGGGAACAATATTTATTGAAAGCCTCGGCCACCGAAGTCGAAGGCGTAATCGGGTACCAAGTACAAACCGTTGCGCCACCGTAAACGGCTCCCAAACCGCAAGCTGTATTGCCGTCAATCAGGATGGAATCACCGATCAAATCTCTTCTTTCCAATTGGATATCAATTGGTTCCGGATAATGTTCTTTTACAAAATCAATGCCCATCTGCAGAGCTTTGACATTGGGTTCAATCAGCCTTTCTTTGCCTTTAAATTGACTGTTCAGCACATCGACCAAAACATCAAATTCAATCCCGAGCAGTTCTGCCAACGCACCGACATAAATCACATTTTTGAACAATTGTCGCTGCCGGGCATCCGTAAACGCACGAACACTCAAATCCATCATCGGCACACCGATGTAGTGAATATCCGGACGGATGTACTCTTCATACAGCATTTTGGTGCTGTCGTACATAAAATAGCCGCCCGGTCGTACGCCGGCAATATCTTCTTTCATGCTTTGTGGATTGACGCACACCATAAAATCGATTCCGTCCCGTCTGCCAAGCCATCCTTCTTCGCTTACCCGAACTTCGTACCAGGTGGGAAGTCCCTGAATATTGGAAGGAAAAATGTTTTTGGGCGTCACCGGAATGCCCATCCTGAAAATTGACTTTGCAAAAAGGAAATTTGCACTGGCTGAACCGGTTCCGTTCACATTGGCAAAGCGAATCACGAAATCATTCAGTTTGATGTCGTTTGCTTTTTCTATTGTTTGTGGTGTCGGCATATTTTGATTTTGTTTTTTTAATTAAATACATATGGGAAATTATCTGACAAAAAAACTTCTTTCAGTTTCATTTCCTTTATTAGATGTTATCTTTCTCCAGCTACTGTCATCATTCATCGAAATCCATCTTCGTTCCTCAACTCGATAATGCCAGTCTTTATCTTTTTGGTAAAAAAGCTTACAATTTTCTCCTTCTACTACTTTTAATATCTCGTTATCATGATAATTAGCTTCATCATAATCAGTATAAGCCAGTTGAGCCATCTCAGAATATAATTCGTTCAGTTCAAGCAGCTGTTTGTTAAGACCATCATTCAATTCCTCCACATTTAAACCAATCTTTTTTGCTTCAATAATAGTTATCGGATAAGAATGGGATGGATATTCCGAATTTAAGATGTTACTGATTTTTTCTGCTTCTTTTAAATCCTTTAAATGATATGATAAAATATCAGTCGTTAATTTAATTGATAAAGAGGTTGCTCTGTCAACAGAACCAATCACCAAAGGATGAATATATTTATAAATTTCGGAAAAAGGATTTACCTCATTTCCATTATTCTTTTTTGAATCCCACAGATTTAAAACCCTGCTTAATTCGTTTTGACTAACGCTGACCCGGTCATTATCCTTGTCAATCGGAGACAAATCGTGAGTTATTGAAGTATCGATTGCAGTAAGATAGGCCAGAGGCCCCATTTGAATTAAATCCGCCCCCAAAACAAGCATAGTTGCTGCAGAGGCACAATCAAAAGGAACTAAAGCAATAATTTCTTTGTAATATTTTCTCAAAAGATTTACAATCCTTAGTGATGCTTCGCCCGAACCGCCATCACTTTTTATGAATAGATATAATTTATCCTTTTTCACATTATTTTTTAAAATCTCATAAAAAGCAACCGTATCATCTCCAACAATTCTGGAATTGGCAGAAATCCAGTAACTGACAAAGTCTCCTTCCAAATCATTTGAAATCTTTTGGATTAAACCTTGAGTTTCCTTAAATAGTTTGGGAGGTGTTTTTGTATCTGTTTTTTTATTTTTCATTTTAATTTACTTTTTTAAACTTTTCCAAAGTTCCAAACTTTGGAAAAGTTATTATTTTATTCCTAAATCATTAATTCCGTATTGGTTGTCCACATTCCGAAATAAGGATTTTCAGCATCTTTTCTTTTTAATAAAATTAAGAATTCTTTGTCAAATATCATCTTTTTAGGTTTGGGTTCTTCAGTTTCTTCTTCTGCCGCTTCTGCCACAGCATCCATAGCTGCCTCACTTTCTATTTCTGCACCGCTTTCGTCAAGGATAAAAGCGGTTCGCTGCCATGCTTTTTCAATTGTGAAAATTTGATTTTCAGCACTGAAATGAGTGCCTTCCAAAGTCGAATAATCGGTTTCAATATTAAAATTGAATTTCGGAATTCTCAATTCATCTTCATCATTCCAATAATATCTCCAATTGATTCTTTGGTTTTTCCTTTCTGAATTTCCGATTTCGGTTAGTTCAATGATTTTTTGGTTCATTTTAGCCATTGAATCGAAATTTTCGTCGGTTTTGAATAAAATGATTTCGTGTTCTTTGTCTTTGGGTAATAGTTTGATAATGTAATTATTATCGTCCTTGTAATAAACAATTCGTACAGCCCTGAGCATTTCCGATTCATCAAAACCATTCACGCCAAATGCTGAAACCTTCTGATCTTTGAAACTCAATCCATCCTCAAAATTTTTCAGTTTGATTTCAAATGGCAAGGATTTGTTGAATTCCGCTCTTGCTTTTATCATATCGCCATCTACTTCGCCGCTTGCGTTGTATTCATCGGGCTTTAAAACCTCGATAAAAGATTGAGAATTATTCAATAAAATCAAATCAGAATATTCGGCAGGAATCGTCAAAGGTGAATGAATCTGATTTCTGATTTCATTCCAGGCAAAAAGCAAAGTCGCACAATAAACCGAGTTTTCATTTCTCGAAATTTCATGTTCCAAGGTTGGAATAAATAAGGTGTTATCGAATGCTGAAAGGTTTTTTACTTCAGTGAATTTGCGATTTTCTTTGCAGCTGAAAAGAAGCAAGAAAATGAATGCCTGTACAAGAATTAAACGAATTTTATCCATTCTAAAAACTTAATAAATCACCACCGGCGGAATTCCTTCAGATTTTTTGCTGCCCATATTGTGTGCTTTTGTAATATTGTAATAGAATTGTTTCATGTCCCAAGCAGAAGTAGGGCATCGTTCGGCACACAAACCGCAGTGCAAACAAACATTTTCGTCTTTTATCATAAATTTGGTCGTCGGCAGCGGACCGGAAACATAGATGTCTTGTTCGGTATTCAGGGCGGGCATATTCAGTTTGGCACGCAAATCAAATTCATCCTCTTCCATGGTGGTAAAGGTGATGCAATCCGTTGGACATACATCCACACAAGCATCGCATTCTATGCACAAATCTTTTTCAAAAACCGTCTGCATATCGCAGTTGAGGCACCTTTGTGCTTCTTTGAAAGCTTCCAATTCATCATAACCGAGTTCGACTTCCATTTTTATATCTTGCAAAGTTTCTTCTTTGTCGGCCTGTGGCACCAAATACCGTTTGTCGTTGGAAACCTGACTGTCATAACTCCATTCGTGGATGCCCATTTTCACGGTTCTCAAATTAACAAAAGGCGATGGACGGTCTTTTTGAATGTCCCTATCTTCGCATTGCAAATGAATGGAAATGGCAGCTTGATGCCCTTGGGCAACGGAAGTAATGATGTTTTTTGGACCCAAGGAAGCGTCCCCGCCAAAAAACACTCTTTTGTGGGTAGAAGCAAATGTTTTTGGATTGATTTCGGGCATTCCCCATTTGTCGAATTCAATGCCCAAATCTCTTTCGATCCACGGAAAACTATTTTCCTGTCCAATGGCGATTAAAACATCATCGGCTTCAATGAAAACAAGAGGTTCACCGGTCGGAATCAGGCTTCTTTTTCCGTTTTCATCATATACCGCATTGACTTTTTCGAACATCATTCCTTTGAGTTTTCCATTTTCAACCACATAGGATTTCGGTACATGATTTTCATAAATCGGAACGCCTTCGTGTTCGGCATCTTCAATTTCCCATTCCGAAGCTTTCATTTCGGCTTTCGGACTTCTGACCACGATTTTCACATCTTTTCCGCCCAATCTGAGTGCGGTTCTACAACAATCCATTGCAGTATTTCCACCGCCGAGTACGATGACTTTTTCGCCTATTTTTTCGATATGTTCAAACGATACACTTGCTAACCAGTTGATTCCTATGTGTATATTTTCAGCACCTTCCTCTCTGCCCGGTATGTGCAAATCTCTTCCGCGGGGTGCGCCTGTTCCAACAAAAATTGCATCATAATCTTTTTCCAATACTTCCTTCATCGAAGAAACATATTGATTGAAATGGGTGTGAATGCCTAAATCCAAGATGTATCCGATTTCTTCATCCAAGACTTCTTCGGGCAAACGGAAAGACGGAATCTGACTGCGCATAAATCCACCGCCTTTGCTTTGGTCGTCAAACAAATGGATTTCATAACCGAGGGGAGCCAAATCTCTTGCGACGGTCAAAGAAGATGGACCGGCACCAATCAGTGCGATTTTTTTTCCGTTGGGTTCAAAAGGACCTTGCGGCATGTATTTTTTGACGCCACTCTTATGGTCGGCAGCCACTCTTTTTAGTCGGCAAATCGCCACCGGTTTTTTCTCAACTCTGCCACGCCTACAAGCCGGTTCGCACGGACGGTCGCAGGTTCGTCCCAAAATGCCCGGAAACACATTGGAATCCCAATTTATCATATAAGATTCGGTGTATTTTCCGGCTGCAATGAGTCTGAGGTATTGAGGGACAGGCGTGTGGGACGGACAGGCGTATTGGCAGTCCACCACTTTGTGAAAATATTCCGGATTGTTGATGTTTGTCGGCTCCATGCTAATTATATTTGAAATTTAACAGAATTCATTTTCTAAAACTGAATAAATATAAACACAAAGTATGGAGAATCGGAACGAAAGCAGCGAAGAATGGCTTAATATAAAATGAATATAAATAAGAACTAAGAATGCGCCACCCGAAAATATGCAATTGACAACCCCCTATGTGTTTATATTCTTAAATCCGGAAGTGAAAGTTTGAGAATAATAAAGAAATAGATTTCATCTGCTCATTACAAGATTGGCTAAGTGATTTTCTCATTTCATAAATTGAAAAATAGCTGATTTCTCATACAGATTTCAAATAACTCTCGGCGTTCATCACCGGAAGCATAGCGTTTTTAAAATCCTTTTCATTTCTTGTTATAAACAGCTCACAGCCGGTTGTCAGCGCACTAAAATATTGCAAAGCATCTTCAAAATCCGGTAAATCTGAATTCATCGCCTTTTCAACAACTTCATCATCCATAACGGAGATGGAACACAAAACCTTGAATTTTCGGATTTTTTCAATCGCTGCATTCTGATTTTCATATTTTGAAAGCAGATAATAAGTAGTTGAAATTGAAACAGCAGAAGCATAGACTTTAATTTTGTTTTGATCTGCCAATGTCAGAATTCTTGCCGACGGCAGATAAAAATTTTCTCTTTCACCCAAAAAATCAATAATGATATTGGTATCTAAGAAAATCTTCTGCATTATTGATGTTTTTTGTCCTGATAATCAGTGTATTCCTTTCTTAAGTCTTTGTCGTCAACATTATCGGGAATGGAATTTCCGGTCGAAATACTTTTCACAAAAGGAGAGATTTCAAACTCTTCTTTCTCTTTTTGCGTCAATGAATCCAAATAGCTTTCAACCAACCGTGACAAGCTCAATTTTCTGCTCACCGCATATTTCTTGGCGCGTTCAATAACCTTTTCGTTTAATTTCAAAGTAAGTTTAACATCCATGATCAAATGTTATACGGACAAATATATGAAATTTATACGGATTCGTGTAATGCTTAATAGCTTTTCTTAGCGTTTTTTTTCAACTCTAAAAGTCAAATTTCAAGTTTTTTTATTGAAATCAGCTTATCCGCGTTCTATTTTA
>ENA-UOVV01000800-UOVV01000800.1-compost-metagenome-genome-assembly--contig:-NODE-800-length-30974-cov-23.777515_pt1 | contig 30974 bp, 24 predicted proteins | sample MGYA00238155_ERZ761577 | MGnify/ENA primary metagenome ERZ761577 (study PRJEB28898, sample SAMN06268775) | compost metagenome | isolation source: Emeryville, CA | place: USA:Emeryville, CA | collected... | reverse complement strand
AGCCGGGCCGTCGCTGTGGGAGCCGGGCCGTCAGCGCACCTCCGCGGCACGCCCCACAGGCCCCGCTACGCCGCGTACGGCGCCACTTCAGAGCGGAACTCGCCGTCGACGTCGCCCGTCTCGCCTTGATCTCGCGCCACCCGTCCGCCGATGAAGATGTACGCCCAGAATGTGCCGCACGCGACGATGCCGAGCGCGACCTTGAGCCACCACGGCATATCGGATGGCGTCACGTAGCCCTCGATGAGTCCCGAGATGAACAGCGCAATCGTCAGCCCCAAAGCGACGAGCAAGAGCGTGCGGAACGTCTCCGTCAGCGCGACCATGCGCGGGCGAGGGCCCGGCACCAGCAGCGTCCAGCACATGCGCAGGCCCGCTCCGGCCGCGACAAAGACGGCACTCAACTCGAGCAGCCCGTGCGGCGCAATGAGCTGGAAGAAGATGTCGAGAGCATCGTGCTCCGCCATGATCGCGCCGTTGACTCCCAGCTGGAGCACCGTGTTGTACAGGAGGATCAGCGGAAAGATGCCCGTGATGCCGAGCACAATGCACAAGGTCGCGAGCCACGCATTGTTCGTCCACACCTGGGCGGCAAAGCTCGTGTTGTCGTACTGCTCGTAGTAGCTCGCGAACTCCACCTCGGCGATCTGGCGCCGGGTGTCGGCGTCGCCGATGAGCGCCAGCGCGTCGGGATTGTGAAGCGTGTAATAGCCTGCGATCCAGGCCAGCACCACCACCGCGAGAGAGGTGATGAGGCCCCACCAGCGCACGCGGTGCATCGCGGCAGGCAGGGACCGAGTGAAGAGCCCGAGGATGTCAGCGGTGCGCACCTGCGAGGAGCCCGTCAGCCAGATGCGCGACGAGCTGAGCAGCATCGACAGACGCGTGATCAGTGCGGGCTCCGGGGCGGCCGAACGGACCGCTGACAGATCCGCGGCAGTGGACCGATACAGACGCGTCAGTTCGTCCGCCTCCGCGCCTGTGCGGCGGCGTTTGCGACTCAACTCGCGCAGGCGAGTCCAGCGCTCCTCCCGCAAGGCGGAGTACGCGTCGATATCCACGCCGCTACCATGCCACACAAGGAGGGCTGATGAGCGCCAATGAGGAGATTGTTCTCGGTGAAGGCGTCGCTATCGATGCGGGTGCCGGGTCGGTCGTGATGCGCGCCGGGTCTGGGCTCATCGACGCGCTTGTCATCGGCATCAGCTTCATCTTTGTCGTCTGGCTCTTCGACCCGCTCCTCCGTGTGGTCAACGGTGGTCTGTACGCGGCTCTCAACATCCTGCTCGTCGTCGTGTGGTTCATCGTGGTGCCCGCTCTCATCGAGCTGTTGACGCGCGGGCTGTCCGCGGGTCGCCTCGCCGTCGGGCTCCGCATCGTCCGCGATGACGGTGGCCCCGTCTCGGCCCGCTATGCCTTTGGCCGAGCGCTGCTCGGCTTCTTCGAGATCTACGCCACCGCGGGGATGGTTGCGCTCACCACGTCCTTCCTCAGCGAGCGGGGCAAGCGCCTGGGAGACATGCTCGTCGGCACCTACGCGATGCGCACACGCGGCGGCCGCAAGGCACTGCCCCCGGTGGTCATGCCTTTCGGTCTCGCGGACTGGGCGTCCAATGCTGACGTGCGGCGCCTCCCCGATGGCCTCGCGCTCACGGCGCGCCTGTTCCTTGCCCGGGCGCACGAGATGACGCCCGACGCTCGCCGCCGCTTCGGCACCGACATCGCCGCGCAGATGACGCCGCTCGTCGCGCCGCCGCCGCCGGAGGGCACACACCCCGAATCGTTCATTGCGGCGGTGCTCGCCACACGTCGCGAGCGCGAGTACGCAGCGGGCTGGCGTGCCGACCGAATCAATGCCGCCGACGCGCAACGGCTCGCCCGTCTGCCTTATGGCATCCCGGACGCCGACAACTAGGCGCCGACAGTTAGGCGCTGATCAGTAGCGGTAGTGGTCGGGCTTGTACGGGCCTTCGACAGCGATGCCCACGTAATCGGCTTGCTGAGGCGTCAGTTCGGTGAGGCGCACGCCAAGGGCGTCGAGGTGAAGGCGTGCCACCTTCTCGTCGAGCACCTTCGGCAGGCGGTACACGCCAACCGGGTAGTCAGCGGTGCGCACCCACAACTCGATCTGCGCGAGCACCTGGTTGGTGAAGGACGTGCTCATGACAAACGACGGGTGACCCGTGGCATTGCCAAGGTTCATGAGACGGCCCTCGCTCAGCACGATGACCGAGTGACCGTCAGGGAAGGTCCACTCGTCAACCTGCGGCTTCACAGGCTCACGCTTCGCCCCTGAGCGGGCGAGGCCCGCCATATCGATCTCATTGTCAAAGTGGCCCACGTTGGCGACGATCGCCTTGTCCTTCATCGCCGCCATGTGATCGATGCGGATGATGTCCTTGTTGCCAGTGGTCGTGACGAAGAAGTCGGCACGATCCACGTAGTCCTCGACGCGTGCGACCTCGTAGCCGTCCATCGCTGCCTGGAGCGCGCAGATCGGGTCCACCTCGGACACGACGACACGGGCACCCTGACCACGCAGCGCTTCCGCCGCGCCCTTGCCCACATCGCCGTAGCCGCACACGAATGCGACCTTGCCGCCGATGAGGACATCGGTCGCGCGGTTGAGTCCGTCCGGCAACGAGTGGCGGATGCCGTAGCGGTTGTCGAACTTCGACTTCGTCACCGAGTCGTTGACATTGATCGCGGGGAACAAGAGCTCTCCACGGGCGTGTGCCTGATCGAGACGGTGGACACCCGTCGTCGTCTCCTCGCTCACGCCCACGATGCCGGCAGCCATCCGCGTGAAGCGCGTCGGGTCCGCCGCGAGGGAGCGGCGCAGCACGGCGCGCATCGCCTCGATCTCGGGGTTGTGCTCGGGGTCCTCCTCCTCGAGCGGCGGCGGCACTGCACCCGCCTTCTCGGCCTTCACGCCCTCATGGACGAGGAGCGTCGCGTCCCCACCGTCGTCGAGGATCATCGTGGGGCCATCGTGGCCCTCCCACGTGAGGATGCGATCCGTGTAGTCCCAGTACTCGGCAAGAGTCTCGCCCTTGACGGCGAACACCGGCACCCCATTGGGCGCCGAGTACGTGCCGGGGCCGACGACCACGGCGGCAGCGGCCTCATCCTGCGTGGAGAAGATGTTGCACGAGGCCCAGCGCACCTCGGCGCCAAGCGCCGTCAGCGTCTCGATGAGGACCGCCGTCTGGACCGTCATGTGAAGCGAGCCCGCGATGCGAGCGCCGCGCAAAGGCTGCGAATCGCCATACTGCGCGCGCAGCGCCATGAGACCAGGCATCTCGACCTCTGCAAGGCGGATCTGGATGCGACCGGCGGCAGCGAGGGCGAGATCCGCGACAACGTAGTCAATGCCGTGGGCATTGGTGGTCATGATGAGCTCCGTTCAGGGGTGGAGCGACGCACATCGGGCTCCAGGTAGATCAGCCGTGCCTCGGGAACAGCGGCGCGAATGGCGGCCTCAGCGTCGTCGATCATCGTCGCGAGCTCGGCGAGAGTCTTCACGCCAGGAGCCGCGATCTTCGCGGTGATGAGGATGTCGTCTGGGCCAAGGTGAAGGGTGCGAAGGTGGATGATGTCGTCGAGTCCCACCGAGGACAGTGCGGCGTAGATCGCCTCGATATCCTCGGGATTCGCGGCTTCACCCACCAGCATCGACTTTGTCTCTTTGCCGAGCACGAACGCGATCGAGCACAGGAGGGCGCCGATCATCGCCGCCCCGATTGCGTCCCAGCGACCGTCTCCGGTGACGAGCGTCATGCTGACGCCGAACAGCGCGAAGAGGAGGCCGACGAGCGCGCCCGCGTCCTCGAGCAGGATGACGGGCAGTTCAGGCGCCTTTGAGCGCTTGATGAAGCGCCGCCAGCTATACCCCTCACGGACCTTGTTCGCCTCGATGATCGCGGTACGGAAAGAGATGCTCTCCATGACGATTGCCGCGACGAGCACGACGACAGGCACCCAGTGCCACGAGTCGATCGGGTGGGGGTCAGAGAACTTGTGCCACGCCTCGTACAGCGCAAAGAGCCCACCGACCGAGAACAGGACGATCGCGACCATGAAGGCGTAGTAGTAGCGATCACGCGCGTAGCCGAAGGGGTGTTCGGGAGTGGCATCTCGACGCGCCTGCTTCACGCCGACGAGCAGCAAGACCTGGTTGCCTGCGTCCGCGACGGAGTGAATCGCCTCGGCCAGCATCGACGATGCCCCCGTGAGGACGAATGCGAAGAACTTCGTGATCGCAATTCCGGTGTTCGCCAGCAGTGCGGCAATGACTGCTTTGGTGCCGTGGCCAGCTTCGTGATGAGGCTCGTCGTGGCCCGCATCCTTCGCACTCATGCGCCCTCCCGAATCACAGCGAGCGCCTCATCGCGCACTCGTTCCATGACGGCACGGTCAGCTGCCTCGACATTGAGGCGCAGCAGCGGCTCCGTGTTGGAACCCCGCACATTGAACCACCAGCGCTCGCCGTCGGCAGGCCAGTGCGTGAAGGTGAGGCCGTCGAGCTCGTCCACCTCGACCTCGTCGTGCTCGAAGGCGGCACGGACCCGGGCAAGAGAGTCCGGCACCGACGCCACGGTTGAGTTGATCTCGCCCGACGCCGGGTACGGATCGTACGTGCCAAGCAGATCGGACAGGGTTGAGTCGTGCTCGCCCAGAGCCGCCAGCACGTGCATCGCGGCCACCATTCCAGAATCGGCGAAGAAGAAGTCGCGGAAGTAGAAATGGGCCGAGTGCTCCCCGCCAAAGACTGCGTCAAGCGACGCCATGTGCACCTTGATGTTCGAGTGACCCACCTTTGAGCGGACGACGCTCGCGCCAGCCGCGCTCAGCTGCTCGGGCACCGCACGAGACGAGATGAGGTTGTACAGCACCGTCGGTTGCTTGCCAGCGGCGAGCTCACGCGCAGCCTCACGCAGGCCGACAAGGCAGGTGATGGCGCTCGCGCGCACCACCTCGCCGCGATCATCGACGACAAAGCAACGGTCAGCGTCGCCGTCAAAGGCCAATCCGAGGTCTGCGCCATGGGCACGGACCGCCGCTTGCAGGTCACGGAGGTTCTCTTCTTCGAGCGGGTTCGCCTCATGGTTGGGGAACGTGCCGTCGAGTTCGAAGTACAGCGGAATGATCGTGATGGGCAAGGCAGGCAGTCCTGCCTCAGTGCCGAGCACTGCGGGGACCGTGTGGCCTGCCATGGCGTTGCCGGCGTCCACCACCACTGTGAGCGGCCGGATTCCGTCAAGAGGCACAAGCGAGCGCACGAAGGCCGCGTAGTCCCCCAACATGGCCCGCTCGGTGAAGGTGCCGACGGCGTCGGCCGGCTCGAAGCCGTCAACGACGTACCGTGCGGCGCGTTCGCGCACCGCACCCAAACCGGAGTCCTCCCCCACGGCGCGGGCGAGGGCGCGGCACAGCTTCATCCCGTTGTACTCAGCAGGGTTGTGGCTCGCCGTCACCATGATGCCGGGACACTCGAGAACTCCCGATGCGTGATAGAGCCCATCCGTTGAGCACAGCCCGATCGAGATGACGTCGATCCCGCGCGCCATGAGCCCTTCGGCTGCGGCAGTGGCGAGGCCGGGCGAGCTGTCGCGCATGTCATGCCCCACCACCACCGTTGTCGCGCCCTCCGGCAGCACGACCGCGTCAGCGAAGGCAGCCCCGATCGCGCGAGCGAGTTCGGGGGTCACCTCGGAGTCGACGAGGCCGCGAATGTCGTAGGACTTGATGATGGAGCTGAGGTCGGGGTACGTCACGGCGCAAGCCTAACCATGCGGGCACGCGCCCGTGGTCACTTAGGAATCCGATGCCACGACCCGCAGGTGCCCCCGGCGCGGCTCGGACGCCAAGGGCGGCTCCGGTGCGAAAGCCGGGTGGGCACTGGCCTCAGCCTGGCTTGGTCGGCCGGCCTCCCGCACAGCTCGGGCGAGAGCGTCGAGGTCGTCATCGGACGGCCCGGCCTCCTCATAGTCCTGCTGAATATGGACAACATCCCAGCCACGCGGTGCGGTGAAAGCCTGCGCGTGCGTCGCACACAAGTCGTAGCAGTGCGGTTCCGCGTGCGTTGACAGCTGACCGACCACCACAGTCGAATCCGCGTACACGTAGGTGAGCGTGGCCGCCGCGGGGCGCGAACACGCCGTCTTGGTGCATTGCCTGGACACGATCACACCACGACCGTACCTGGCGATTTTGCGCTTGCTGAGCCACCACGCCGAGCGGCCGACGCTAGGGTCGCCTTATGAGGAGAGACGCCCACGGCCGCGGCATGAGAAGGCCCCTCCTGCCCCCCGCGCTGCCTGGCCACCGCACGCGCGCCGAACGTTTCGACGAGCTCGTGGCCGACCTGTCAGAGCGGCTCGGCTCTCGCTGGGCGTCTCGGTGGGGCAAACTCGAGTTCGGTGTTGAGGACGTCCCTGCATCAGACCCGTCTCCATGGGAACGCGGAGTCCCGCTCGGGCGAGTTCTTCCCGGTGAGTACGGAGCTGCGACACGCATCGTGCTGTACCGGCGGCCAATCGAACAGCGTGCCTCAGAGGACGACCTTCCGCTGCTTGTGCGCGACATCCTCGCCGAACAGGTCGGGCACCTGTTGGGGTTGCGTGCTGATGAGGTCGACCCGACCTACGGAACTGACGGTTAAGAAGCGCGCGGCTCGGGACTCAAGGCAGCGGCGGGTACGGTTGCGGCACGACCGTCGCCTCAAGCGCGGAGTCTGAGGGTCGCATCGGCATGAGCGAGGCGACAAAGCCCGTCTCCCCCTTCATCACGACGCTCCATGCCACGTCACCCTCGATCGTCACCACGGTGCCGGCCGGGACGTCGAGATCGATCCACTGGACCGTCCTCGCCCCCACCGAGTCGGTGGTGATGGTGCTGCCGTCGATGTCGGCGACGATCACGGTTGTCGAGTACGGCGAGTACGCGGCGATCCGCGCATCGCTTGACGGCACGACCGCCACCTGCATATCGGGGCTGATCGCCACGGCAGGGACCCATGTCGCATCCGCTGCGACATCACCCTCAAGACCCTCATCCGCCACGCGCGTCATGACCGTGCGCGCCGCAGCGAAGACCGGAGCATCGGAGGTGATCTCAATGGCCCCGAGTGCCGAGACTGGCACGGCGAGATCCGTGACCACACCGGGCTCCAACGTGATGCCATTGCCTGTCGACCATGGCTCCACACCCCGTTGTGAGACGAGTTTCGCATCGACGTGAGCACCGTCAGGCGCCATCAGGCGCAGCGTCACCGTCGCATCGTGACCGTCGAGGCCGACGCCCGGGATGAAGAGCTTCTCCCCTGCGGCGCTCGGGCCCACCCACGACGTCCCGGCAGGCTGGAAGCCATCGAGGCGTGAGTCCTGAAGCGCCGCAGAGACGCCGGGACCCGTCGCCGCCACGTGGACAACGAGAGATGACTGTGACGCCGCGACCGACTCGATGAGACGGTCGACCTGAGAGCTGGCGGCCACCGGCACCACAAACGTGTCGTCAATCTTGCCAAGCGGGCCGTACAACGTGACCGTCACCTCGGACGGCGCTGCCGATGGATTGGTCAGCACAAGGCGCGCGCTCGAACCAAGTGCCGTCGAACCACCGACCAGCCATTGCTCGGCAGCAGGGGCGGAGCATGTCAGCGCCGTCCAGCCGGCGATGTCGCCATCCACCACTCTCTCGACCTGTGCACCGATGATCGCGTCCATTGCAGTGCCGTCACCGGCGACACGTTGAGTGCCAGGCGAATACGCATTGATGGTCCGAATCGTCGGTTCGGACGCGAGGTCACCACCCGATCCAACGTCTCCGACGGGGACAGTCTGGGGCCCAGGACAGGCGACAACGGGCGCAGGCGGCTCGACGCCAAAGGTCTGGGGAACGGTGCGGTCCACGGACGGCACGGCCGTGACGACAAGTGCGCCACCGCCGGCGACAACGAGCGAGACGGCCACAACGCGACCCATCACGGCACGGCTCAGCGAACGGCTCAGCGAACGGCTCATGGCGTCACCTCCCGCGAGCGTCGGAGTGGAATCGAGCCGATGAGCGCCCACGTGAGCGCGATCGCACTCGCCCACCACCACCAGCGGTGGATGGGATCGCGATACGAGAACGTCACCTTGCCTGCTCCAGCCGGGACGTCGAACACCGCGCGACCCCACGTGTCATCGCTGCGCTCGAGCGCGGCCCCGTCAGCATGCGCCGACCAACCAGCTGAATATGGCACTGCGATGACGAGCGTGCCGCCGCCTGGCGGAGGACTCAGGGTTTCGCCATCGGTGGCAGTCGCAGGAACAATGACGCGCTCGCCATCGGCCGCCTCGATCCATGCCCGTGAGACGGCTCCGTCGGCAAGCCGGTACGTCTGGCCCCGCTCTGAACCGCTCGCCAGACTCACCTGTGGGTTCTGGCTCAGCGCACTCTGGGCCCCTTCCGCTCCCGGCGCGACAACGATGGTGCCGATGCCCCAATCCCTCAGTGCGTTCAGATCAGCGGCGGGCGAGACAGCCGCGGCGGCAACTGTCTGAGAGATGTCAGCGATGTCTGCGCTGTTGCCTCCACCCGACAGCGGCGTGCCGTCGGGACCGCGCTGTGCCCGGCCAAGCACGAGCGTCGCGCCATCATGAGCGAGCACGTCATAGCCGATTGAGCCGTCCGCGTTCTCCGTCAAGACGAGCACCCGCTGGTGCTGGGTGCCCTGCTGGTCAAGTGGAACGGCGAGCGGAAGCACACCAGCGTCGGCCGTCGTGACACCACCCCGAGGCGCGTCGGGCAACGCCAGGAGGACGACGACGGCAAGGGTCGAGCCCGCCGCGAGCGTCGCCGCGCCTGCTGCGAACGTGCGTCCGGCGGCAAAGCGTCGCCCCTCGCCTTTCAGCACGTTGCCATGCGCTGACAGCCCCGCCACCAGGGCGCCGAGCGCAACGAGCGACGCACCCGTGCCGGGCCAGCCGGAAATCGCATCGTGCCCAGCGCCGTCACTCCACGCGGCGGTCGCGTGTGCAGACCAGGCCGCGACGACGAGTCCGACTCCCAGCAGCGCCACTCCCCACGCGGCCGGTTGACTGGCGCGGCGCGACGCAAGCGCGAGGAGCGCGCACACCAGCACAATCGCGGCGGCGGCTGCACCAAGTGGCCACGCATTCTCGAGGCTGCTTGGCCATCGCTCGGGATCCGCGATGCCGAGGGCTGTGCGCCACACATCACCAGTGACGCTCTCGCCTGGCCCCGGCTCGCGCGCAAGAATCGACAAGGCGACGCCCGGATGGGCTGCATGACGCACACCGGCAACGAGGCCTGGCAGGCCGACGACAAGCGGCACCGCCGCCATCGACATGATGCGCCACCGCTGTGCGCCCGCCCGCGTTGCCAGGGCGATGACGACGCCGAGCGTCGGCAGCAAGAGGACGGGCTGGGCCACAGTGGCCGCAGTCAGCGCAAGCGAACCCGCGAGCGCAGCAGATGGCGAAGGCCCCGGCGCTGGTCTTTCCTCACGTCCGCCGATGAGCTCACCTCGCCGCCAACCTGCGGCACGCGCGACGGCAACGGCTGTGCAGCCGAGCATGACGTGCGCGATCACCGGCCCGATGCGGGCATCGAGCACCGCTGCAAGGAACGGTGGCCACAAGCCCCACACGATGGCCGCCGCGAGCCGCACCCATGGCGCGCGCGTCGCGTGACCTGCCGCCCACCACCCGATGAGCAGCGCCATGAGCGGCGCCGTCGCGAGAAGGACAGCAATGCCGAGCCGAGTGCCGCCGGGAGCGATTGCCGCCGGAAGCATGAGTCCCGCATACGCCCCGTCGATCGCGGGAACGCCAAAACCGATCTCGTTCCACCCGCTCCATGCCGCGTTCCAGACATCGCTCCTCGAGATGTCAGTCACACCGGTGCCGGGCGCGACAAGCATGCGTCCCGCCAGCACATCGCTCATCCACCGTGACGCAAGCACTGCCGACGTGACAAGGCCTGTCAGGACAGCGATGAGGAATGACAAGCGGTGCCGTGCACGCGCACGTTCGAGCTCGGCGCGCACCATCTCACTTGGGATGCGTTCGGCCCGGGCACGCTCAAAGGTGCCGAGTTCGCGCTGGCGCACCGCGTCGACAACCTGAGCTGGCTTCGCGAAGAGCCGCGCCTCGATCGGCCCCGTCGCACCGACGCGGCGGTGAGCCCGAGTCGAGGCGAAGACCGCAGGGATGCGTGCCGCGAGCAGTGGCAGCACCTGCACCTCCGCGAGCGCCGTTCGCGGCGAGTTCTGGGCGAGGCGAATGCCAACGCGCGAGACAACGCTGAGAGGAATGAGGACAGCGAGAATCGGCACCATCCACCACGGCGCCCACGCAAAGGCGTGATGCCATTCGCTTGTGCGCCGCACCGCATGTGTGCCGACGCGGCCCTTGCCCCGCGCCCTCAGTCCGTACAGCGATTCTTGAGCGTGGCGTACCCGCACCTGCGGCGCGAGCACAACATCCCAGCCGGCCGCCCAGGCCCTGCGACAGAACTCGAGAGACTCTCCAAAGCCGCCATAGCCCTCGTCGAGGCCGCCCAGACTGTCCCAGGCCGAGCGTCGGACGAGTGCGCCGCCAAGAGAGACCGCCATGACGTCTTCACGCCAATCGTGCTGCCCTTGGTCGATGTCGTCCTCGACGACGAGCGGAATTCGCCTCGCACCCACGCGTGACACGGTGGTGCCCATCGACACGAGCCGTGACGTGTCACGCCAGCGCACTTGCGCGGGGGCCACAACTGCGGCTCGTGGACGCTTGGCGGCGGTGGCGACGAGTCTGGCGAGAGCGCCCTTGTCCGGTGCGGTGTCGTCATGCAAGAGCCAGATGAGCTCGTCATCGCGGGCCGGCTGCGCCGCGATCGCCTCATTCAGCGCCGCCGCATAGGTGGGCTGAATGCTGCGGGTGATGCGGACCGCGAGATTGACAGGCACTGCGATCTCGGCATCGCCCACCGAGATGATCTCAAGGACCGGAAGAACGTCGTCAACTGCCGCGAAGGAGGCAAGAACGGTGCCGAGATGGCCGGATCGTCCGTCCGTCACCAGCACGGCCCTCAGGTTGGGCGTGCTCATAGACAATCGGGGATGCGCGCGGCCACCTAGACCGCGCGGCGCTTGAGCTTGCGACGCTCGCGCTCCGAGAGGCCTCCCCAAATCCCGAAGCGCTCGTCATGAGCGAGGGCATAGTCAAGGCACTCTGCCTTCACTTCACACGACTGGCACACCTTCTTCGCCTCGCGGGTAGAGCCGCCCTTTTCAGGGAAGAAGGCCTCAGGATCAGTCTGGGCGCACAGCGCACGGTCCTGCCACGAGAGAGGACCTTGTGCGTCGGCGTCGAAGATGTCGACCACGGGAGCGAGCTCCACGGTGGTTTTCGCATCGGATGGCAGGGAGTCTCCATACAGATTCCACATAAGCCCGTCCTCCGATTCAAGCCGGGGATCGCCCCGTTCCGACAGAATTACACCCTTGTAATCTGCGTCCGTCAAGTCAAAGGTAACGCACCTCACACACGATTGCACGGGAACCAGAAATGTGCCCCAACCGTTCGTGCTTCTCAGACGTTCCTGTGAGTGTGGCTCCCTGGCACCTACACTAGATGACGGCCACCGAGTTGGAAGAGATGGGGAATGAGCGAAACCCAGTACGTACGCGCCCGCCACGCGACCAAAATCACGGGGCACCCCATCCTCAAGTTCATCGCTTTCAGTGCGATCGCAGTGGTGAGCTTCACCGCCGTGTTCGCCCAGACCTACGTCGACAAGATCGAAGCGCGCATCACCACCGAGAACATCGATCCGCTGCTCGGTCCCGACCGGCCGGAAATTGTCGTCAACCCTGAAGACGGCGCTGCAGGCCGCGCGCTCAACATCGTCCTCATGGGCTCCGACGACCGTTCCGGCGAGAACGCAGCGATCGGCGGCTTCGAGAAGGGCAAGCGCAACGACACGACGCTCATCATGCACATCTCGGCTGACCGGGAGCGCATTGAGGTCGTCTCGATCCCCCGCGACACGATGGTGCAGATCGCCAACTGCGAACGCTCCGACGGCACCTCGCAACGCGGCTGGCATGGTGAGTTCAACATCGCCTTCGCAAACGGCGCCGCAAACGGCAGCAACGCGGACGGTGCCGCGTGCACGGTGAAGACGATCGAGTCGCTCACGAACATCTACATCGACCACTACGCCGTCATCGACTTCGTGGGCTTCCGCGACATGGTGAACGCCGTCAAGGGCGTGCCGATGTGCATCCCCGTCGAGTACGCGGACCCCTACTCGGGCACGTACCTCAGCCCCGGCCCGCAGATCCTCAACGGAGACCAGGCCATCTCCTACGTGCGCATGCGCAAGGGAAAGAACGTCTCTGGCTCTGACCTCGACCGCATCGACCGGCAGCAGGAGTTCCTCAAGAACCTCGCCCGCAAGGTGCTGAGCGCCGAGATGCTGTACCGCCCGCAGGAAGTGACGAACTTCATCAAGGCCGTCGCGGACTCGCTCACGGTCGACGAGAAGCTCGGTGACGTCAACTACCTGGGCGGTCTCGCGTTCTCGCTGCGCCACCTTGACCCCGGTACGGGCATCGTCATGGCGACGGCGCCCGTCGAGACGTACCCGCCAGACCCCAACCGTGTTCAGTTCAACCGCAAGGCTCCCGCCATGTGGGAGGCCATTCGCAACGACCAGCCGATTGCCCCGCTGCTCGACCAGCAGTCGTCGTCACCCGCCAACGATGTGGGCGCGACGAGCCCCGACGCGGGCAGCTCAACCGACGGCGGCGGCTCGACCGGTGGCGGCAGCATCGCGGATCAGCACAGCGAGCAGGCAATCCTCGACGCGTGCCCGGTGGGCTGAGCGACCTACTGCTCGCGAAGTGCCGCGCCCTTTGACTCGGCGATGGCACGCAGACGGTCCTGATAGGCGCGCATCTGGTCGCGCACGTGGGCGGCATCGTCCGAGTCTCCGGCACCCAGAATGCGGGCAGCCAGCAGGCCAGCGTTGCGCGAGCCGCCAATCGAGACCGTCGCCACCGGGACGCCTGCCGGCATCTGCACGATGCTGAGGAGCGAGTCCATGCCATCCAGATAGGACAACGGCACCGGCACGCCGATCACCGGCAGCGTGGTGACGGATGCGAGCATGCCCGGCAAATGCGCGGCCCCACCCGCACCGGCGATGATGACGCGCAGTCCGCGCTCCTCGGCAGCACGGCCATAGGCGATCATCGCTTCGGGCATCCGATGTGCCGAGACCACGTCTTTCTCAAAGGCGATGCCGAACTCCTCGAGGGCATCGGCTGCGCCGCTCATGACAGGCCAGTCTGAATCCGAGCCCATGACCAAGCCGACAAGTGCGCTCATCGCACGCCTCCATCTCTCACCCAGGCGGCGACACGCGCCGCACGCCGTCTCGTATCGTCAACCGACGTCCCACACACCGTGACGTGGCCCACCTTGCGGCCTGGGCGCACGTCCTTGGCATACACATGAATCTTGGCGCCCGGGTCGTCAACCGAGGGCCATGCCTCCATCAAGTCCTCCCGGCGGCCGCCGAGCACATTTGCCATCACCGTCACCGCGGCAAGGGCCGCTGTGTCACCGAGCGGCCAGTCGAGCACGGCACGGAGGTGCTGCTCAAACTGGCTTGTCACAGCGCCTTCGATCGTCCAGTGGCCCGAGTTGTGAGGGCGCATCGCGAGCTCATTGACGAGCAAGCGGCCATTGACCTCAAAGAGCTCGACAGCGAGCATCCCGGTCACGTCGATCGCGGTCGCAATGGTGCTCGCGATGTGGACCGCCTCGTGCTGCAGCGCATCGCTCAGTCCCGGCGCCGGGGCGATCACTTCCGCACACACGCCGTCGCGCTGTATCGACTCGACCAAGGGCCACGCGACGAGGTCCCCGCCGGGGCGGCGTGCCACTTGGATTGCCACCTCACGCTGGAAGTCGACCTTCTCTTCGATGAGGACACGCGGCCCGCCGTCAGCGGCAGCCGCGAGCCAGTCCGACGCTTCGGCTGGGTTTCGGACAATCCGCACACCCTTGCCGTCGTAGCCGCCCATGGCGGTCTTGAGGACCGCGGCGCCGCCGTGGACGGCAAGGAAGTTCTCGACATCGCCTTCGGTCTCGACCACGCGCCATGCGGGCATCGGCAGACCATGTGTGTCGAGGAGCTGTCGCATCGCGATCTTGTCGCGTGCATACAGCAGCGCATCCCGGCCGGGGCGCGCCGCGACGCCGAGCTCCGCCGCGATGGCGAACACCGAGTTGGGAATGTGCTCGTGTTCCCACGTCACCACATCAGGACGCGGATCCGCGAGGAGCGCCCGGATCGCCGCGTCATCACCCGGCAGCCCCACCACTGTCTCGTGAGCGCTGAGAGCTGCCGAAGCGTCGGGTGATTCGACGAGCACACGGAGTGTCACGCCCATCGCGGTGGCGGCGGGCGCCATCATCCGTGCGAGTTGTCCGCCGCCTACTACTGCTACTCGCGTCATGGTCCTAACCTACCGGCGACTACGCTCGTCACTCGTGACGACGCCATCCCTCGTGGGCCGTGCTCGCTCGTGGGTTCGCGAGCGCGCGGGCTTCCTTGCGCGCTTTGGCGTGGTGGGGGCCGCAGGCGTTGTCGTCAACCTCGGTGTCTTCAATGCGCTTCGCCTTGGGCCCCTCTCCCCCGATGCCACTTTCGCCGGCGACAGCGACCGGGTGGTCACGGCGAAGGTCATCGCGACGATCGTGTCGATCATCTTCGCGTGGGCCGTGCACCGCGGCTGGACGTACCGGGGCCGACGCCGTCACCGCCCCGTCGTCGAGCTCGCCCTCTTCGGTGCCGTCAACGTCGTGGCGATCATCATCGAGGCCGCGACGGTCGCGCTCACGCACCACGGCTTCGGCTGGACGTCTCTGATCGCCGACAACCTGTCGAGCCTCGTTGGAATCGGGCTTGGCACGCTCGCGCGCTACGCGGGCTTCTCGCTGTTTGTCTTCGCCCGTTTCGGGGCCGACGCCACCGACGGCTAGCCGCGACGGTGACGGCGGCCGTGGGGCACCACGGTATCGAGGTCGACCATCGTCGGCACTCCCTGCAGGAAGATGGAGAAGACGGCGGGGCGTCGTTGAGACAGTTCGAGGCGCCCGCCATCGGCGGTGACGAGGTCACGGGCGAGAGAGAGTCCCAGCCCTGTGCCCTTGCCTGACGTGACGGAGCGTTCAAAGATGCTCGCCGCGAGTTCATCCGGAACTCCCTCGCCCTCATCACGCACCTCAATCACCGTCGCGTGATTGGCGCCGGATTCGCGGGCGATGACACTCGTCGTGCCGCCGCCGTGGTGGAGCGAGTTCTCAATGAGCGTCGCAAGCACCTGGGCGAGCCCGCCCGGGGTGGCGAACACCGTCGCCTCAGTGGGCGCGATGACGAGAGAACGGTTCGCCGTGGTGAATGCCGGTTCCCACTCCGCCCGCTGCTGAGCGAAGACGTCATCAAGCACCACGAGCTGGGTCCCGGCGCCGAGAGTGCGCCGAGTGCGACCAAGGAGGTCATCGACAACACCGACGAGTCGTTCCACTTGTTCAAGGGATGCCTCGGCCTCGGCCCGCACCTCTTCTTGAGTGCTGAGTGCCGCGATCTCCTCGAGCCGCATCGTGAGAGCGGTGAGCGGCGTCCTCAACTGGTGGGAAGCGTCGGCCGCAAACTGGCGCTCGGCAGACAGGCGCGCGGCCATGCGATCGGCACTGCGCACAAGCTCCTCGGCAACAAGGTCGATCTCCTCGACCCCAGATCGGCGCAAGCGCGGCCGGGTCTGGCCTGCACCGATCTGTTCGGCCGATGCGGCGAGATAGACCAACGGAGCCGCAAGCCGGTTCGCTTGCCACAAGGCCATTGCGGCGCCCGCGACCACGGCGACCACCGCCACGGCAAAGACAAGGCCAACGGCGCGCGCGGCTTCCCAGAACACGTCCTCGCGCGGGGCGGACATCAAGACGATGACGCCTGAATCGGTCGCGTACGAGCCCTTGAAGGACGGCTGCGGCTCAGTTCCCGCCGTCAGCTCGGTGCCATCGGGCAAGCGAACGGTGATGTGCTTGGGCGCGCCGGGTGCGCCGCTGATGTAGTTCGAGATGATCGTCTCGTCGAGAGTCTCGCCCGAGAGGTAGCGGACCTCGATCGCACGCGCTGCGGTTGCCGTGCGTCCATCGAGGTCACGCAACGCATCGTCACGGACAAGCTGGAAGGCGAACACGCCGAGCGGGATGCCAAGGAGCACCATCGCCACCGCGAGAGCGGAGAGCGTTGCGCCAAGGACCCGACGTCTCACCGTTCAGTCGTTCTCGAAACGGAAGCCCATGCCCCGCACGGTCGTGATGAAGCGAGGCTTGGCCGCATCGTCACCCAGCTTCCTGCGCAACCAGGACACGTGCATGTCAAGGGTCTTCGACGGTGCATGAGGATCTGCGTCCCACACCTCCCGCATGAGGTGCTCCCGGGACACGACCTGACCCGCGTGAGCGACGAGGACATGAAGGAGATCGAACTCCTTGCCGCTCAGCTGCAGTTCGCGGTCCTCCAAGAAGGCACGGTGACCGGCAACATCAATGCGGACACCCCCCACGTCGAGGTCGCTTGCCGGCTCGCTCTCACTGCGGCGGCGCAGCAGGGCGCGCACGCGGGCGAGAAGCTCTGCGAGGCGGAACGGCTTCGTCACGTAGTCATCCGCGCCAGCGTCGAGGCCGACAACGAGGTCGACCTCATCTGCACGTGCGGTCAACATGAGAATCGGCACGGTGATGCCCTTGTCGCGGATGCGGCGCGCGACGTCAACGCCGTCGATATCGGGAAGCCCAAGGTCGAGAATCACCAGGTCAGCCGATGCCGCGGCGTCGACTCCCCCTTGGCCGGTGCCGTGCCACGACACGTCATAACCCTCCCGACTCAAAGCCCGAGTCAAGGGTTCTGAAATAGTCGGGTCATCTTCGACCAAGACAATTCTCGCCATGGGGCAACTTTACCTGCGGCGCCGTCGATTGCAATGTTCACGGCAAGCGGGCCCGGTCGGTGGTTGATAGTGTCCCGACGTGACGACGTACCCCGCCGCCGAAAGGCCACTCGACAGCGCTTCGCGTGCCACGAGGCTGCGCACCGCGATCGCATCTTTGTGGGGCGTGCGCGGGCCGGAGGTCGCTGTCACCGCGATGGTCTCCCTCAGCCTCGCTGCGGGGCTGACGGTCTCGCTCGGCATTCACCGGCCGTGGACCACCCTCCCGCTGTTCGTGCTCATTCATCTCGGTTTGTGGATCGCCGTACGACCCGCCGCGAGCAACGACCGTGTCGAGCGCTCAAGCGCCCGCTGGGTGATCTGTGGCGCGGCGATCTGGGCGGCGGTCGGGCTCGTCCTCGCGTCCGAGTACCTCATCGTGATGCGTGATCCGGGATTCCTCGCTCTCAGCGGCGTGTGGCTCACCGATCATTCGTCGACGGATATCCCCACGCTTGGGGCTGTTGAGGCGTCCGCCGCCCAAGCGAACGTCCTGCCCGATGCATGGCAGGCGTGGAATCTCGAAGGCGACGTCGTCCAGCCGCAAGGCGCAAAGATGCTGCCCGCCGTTCTCTCTGTCGGCGGCTGGCTGTGCGGTCTCAATGGCGTGCTCGCCGTCAACGTCGTCATCGGCGCCATCGGCATCCTTGCCGTCTACGTGCTCGCGCGTCAGCTGATGGGTCCGCGAGCGGCGCTTGGACCGGCCGCGATCATGATGCTTGTCATCGCCCACCAGGGACTGAGTCGCTCCCCGTATACAGAGCCGCTCACCCTGCTCCTCATCGTCAGCTCGGTGACGTGGGCGTGGAGGGGTCTGGCAGAGCATCGCATCAGCGCCGTCATGGCCGCTGGCATCGCTTCTGGGGCGACGGCGCTCGTGAGGATTGATGGCGCTGCGTACGCCGTCGGCGTGCTCATCGGAGTTGTCGCAGTCGCCCTCATTCGAGAAGAAGCGGGCCGACGCTTCATCATCGCCTTCGCCCTGCCTCAGTCCGCAATGCTTGCCGCAGGCTATGGCTCGCTCGCACTGTGGTCCACGGCCTACCTTGAACGCCTCGGCGATCAGGCCCGCAGCCTCGGTCTCGCCTACCTCGTCGTGCTCGTCCTTGTCGCCCTCGTGACGGTGGCCTCGGGCGGGCTCGTTCGCCGACTCTTCGCCATCGTGGTGCCGCGCATCGAGACGCTTGGCCGCATCGCCGCGCTCACCACTGCCGCTGTCATGGTCGTCCTCGCGTCCCGGCCTCTATGGATGACCGACCACCGAGGGACTGACACCGACACCGACGAGTTCACCAACAGCGTCGTCGCGGCCTTTCAACAGTCGGAGGGCTACGCGATCGAGCCCACCCGCACCTACGCCGAACACACCCTCACCTGGCTCAGCTATTACCTGACGTGGCCGGTTCTCGCTCTCGCCACCGTCGGCCTTGCCGTCATTGCATACCGTGCCGTCACTGCTGACCGAGGCGCCTTCATCTTCTTGGCTGCCGTCGCGGCGCCGAGCTCGGTCTACCTGGCGAAGCCGGAGATCGTTCCCGACCAGTTGTGGGCGATCCGACGCTTTGAGCCCATCACAGTTCCCGGTCTCGCCATCGCCGCCGGGCTCGGTGCCTGGTGGCTTGCGCACCGCTATCTCGTCGACCGCCTCGACTGGTCTCGCGAAAATGCGGCAACTCTCGCAGCAGCGGCACTCATCTTGCCGCTGCTCAGCACGTACATCAGCGTGCGTCCAGGTGACGATGAGCCCGTCACGATCTCTGTATATGCCGTCAACCGAGAGCAGGCAGGCGCTGTCGAGCAGGTCGACGCACTGTGCGGGGTGATCGATTCCCGTCCGGTGGTGCTTGTCGGGTCCGCTCAGTACTTCGGCACGATCCGCGTCATGTGCGATGTGCCCGTCGTGCTCGCCCTTGTCGACCCAGAGCCCGAGGCGCTGATTGAGATGACTGAGGTGTGGGGCGAGGCCCCCATCGTCGTGACACAAGATGCTTCACTTGTGGGGGACGGAGCAGAGCCCGTTGTGACACACGACATTCGCCGTGGTGAGTATGCGCTTCAGCACATGCCGCGCCTTGTCAGCGTTCACGACGACGACTGGTTTGCGGCAACGATCGACGAACGCGGCGGCCTCATCCCCGTTGTCCCCAAGCCGGCCGCGTAGAGACAGTCCCCATCTGCAGCACCGAAGCGCGAGGGAAGGCGTCAACGCGGCGATGCTGTCCGCATGTGGCTCGACTTTGAATCACCTGCCGGACCACGCAACCGCATCCGAGTCGAGTGCCGCACGGGCACAACGCTCGGAGCCATCACCGCCGCTGTCGCAATGGCGCCTGGTCCATGGTGGTGCGGGCCGCACATGCTTCAGCCCGAGGACGTGGCGGGCACCGCACCGCTCTGTCACGCAGCGCTCGTCACGCCTGAACCGGCACCAGCGGGCCCGCTGTGGCCGGGGCCGCGACTCATCAGCGTCGCCGGGCTGGATGTCGGGCGCGTCGTCGCCCTGACGCATGCGACAACGGTCGGCTCAGCTTCCCCCGATGGCTGGCGTGACCCGAGCATTGACCCGCGCCACGCAACGGTTGACCTTGGCGATGGCGCACGCGTGAGCATCACCGACAGCGGCTCGACCAACGGCGTGCGCTCGTGGGATCCGGATTATCCGCAGCGCTGGTCGCCACGGCGCCGACGCCTCTGGCTCGACAGCGGCGCCTATGCCGCCATCGGTGCGACGATCGTCCAGTTTCACAGCGCCCACACGGCGACAGCGCCCCTCTTCGGTGGACTCGCGTGGCTCGACCCCACTGCACGCCTCAACCCCACTTCCCGCATCGCTGACCCGGCCACCCACGCGTGGAGCGCCCACGGCGGCGCGTGGTCGCGAGCGTGGTGGAACGGTGCGCTGAGCATTGAGGGACCGCATCGCGTGGGCCTCACCCGCGCCATCGCTCTCGCACGCGGGCGCCGCCTCCCCTCGCCGTCCCCGCTCGCTGAACCCTGGCATGACCTGCTTCCCCCGGCCGACGCTCATGATGCGCCGGTCTGTTGGGCTGAACCCGCCCGTGGCGGGGGTGGCGACGAGCTCATTCGCGTCGTCACCAGTTCGCGCGGCGCGGCTCTGTCTTTTCGGAGCGAATCGCTCACCATTCCTTTGTGCTCGGTGAGCGCGGACTCAGCAGAGCGGATCGCGCGCGCCATCGCCGCGGCCACACCGCCGCTGCCGCCACTCCTCACGCGAGGCGACCTGCCGGTCTCACCTGGCATCGGCGTCGGCGTCGGCGTTGGCGTCGGCGTCGGCGCTGGCGATTCGACCTCGGGCGATGTGACCCCACCCGACGCCGTGTGGACGCTGCCGGCTGACCGTGCGTGGCTTGTCCTCGTGACAGGGGCGCCAGGCACTGGCAAGAGCACCACTCTCGCGACCTTGTTCGCTGCGTCAATCGAGACGTGTGACGGCGGACGCGCGGCCTTGCGCGTCGTCGACGACGCCCACCTCCTCGATACCCAAGCGCTGCGACGAGTCGTCGACGTGGCGCTCCAGCGTGACCCCCACGAGAGCATCGCGATTGCCGCCGACCGCGCCACGGGCACATTCCCGCCTGAACTGATCGCACGGGCCGATGCTCTTGTGTGTCTGCGCACCCGCACCGCTGATGAGTCACGCGACTTCATCGGGGTGGGCGATGCCGCGTCACTTCCTGAGAGCGAGCCCGGCCTCGCCTATGTCCGCAGCGCGGGCATCCGGCGGCTCGTTCGCATTGCACTGCCGTCGACCGTGCCGTCAGCCGCCGCACGCATCCTCTGAGGCCGCTACGCCTCGGTTGCGCTGCGATAGGCGGAGAGCCGACGCATGGCCGCCCAGGCCACGACGATCGCACTGAGGATGAGGGGGATCCCCACGGCGGGAAGAGCTGGAAACACGGAGACGCCGACACTGAGCTGCATGAGCTGCCACGTCACCACTCCGCCCAAAGCGAAACGCTTGTCACGGGCGTAGCCCCAGGTGAATACAGCGAGACCTGCGCCCATCACGGCGATGACAACGGCGAGCGCGGCACCAAGACTTGTCATCTCGTCGTCTAGCAGGGCGTACACCACGTAACCCACGGCTACAAAGAGGGTGCCCACGGTCTCGAGCACCAGGAGAATGAGCGCCGCACCGTCGAGCGACGCCCACGTCCTCCGGGGTTTGTCCATGTTCTCCAACCTCTCCGCGCGAATTATTCGAGACGCTACAGGATTAGACCCTTGTCATCTGTTGTTAACAGTGCGAACATGGATAACAGATCCGCGACGTAGCGGCGAGTCCAAATTACCCATGGACCGCCGCTTTTTCTTTGTGTGAGGAGACCTGATGGACTGGCGCGACCGCGCAGCATGCCTCGACGTCGACGACCCTGAGCTGTTCTTCCCCGTAGGCAACACCGGCCCCGCTCTCGTGCAGATTGAGCGCGCAAAGGCCGTGTGCAACACGTGCACTGTGCGTGAGACCTGCCTCGCGTGGGCGATGGAGCACAACCAGGACTCCGGCGTGTGGGGCGGCCTTTCGGAAGACGAGCGCCGCTCGCTCAAGCGTCGTGCGGCTCGTGCACGTCGCGCTGCCAAGTAACGCCAGCCTCTGCCCTGGGACGGACCTCGCTCAGTCCGCGTCCATCTGCACCACCAAGGTGACCACCGAGCCCTGCTCGGCAGCCGACCAGTCGATCGTGCCGTGCAGTTCATTCGTCACCAGCGTGCGCACAATCTGAGAGCCGAGCCCGGACGGCTCACCCGTGAGGCCCTTGCCGTCATCGCGTAAAGCAATCCGCAGCACGGGTCCCTCTCGCTCTGCGCTGATCGTGATCGTGCCGTGCTCGCGACCCTCAAAGCCGTGCTCGACCGCATTGGTGACGAGCTCTGTCATGACGAGCGCAAGCGACGATGCGAACTGCGCCGGGATCATGCCGAAGTCTCCTTCGCGGACGATCTTCACTGGCACGCCGGGCGACGCGACATCGGCAGCCATCCGAGCCGAGCGCGCCATGAGGTCGTCGAAGTGCACAAGCTCATCCAAGGTGCCGGAGAGGGTCTCGTGCACCATCGCGATCGTCGACACTCGCCGCATCGCCTCCGCGAGTGCTTCCTTCGCTTCAGGCGCCTCGACACGGCGGGACTGGAGACGGAGCAACGCCGCCACGGTCTGGAGGTTGTTCTTCACACGGTGGTGAATCTCGCGAATGGTCGCGTCCTTTGTCAGCAGCTCCCGTTCCCGGCGGCGGAGCTCGCTCACATCGCGGCACAACAGCACCGCTCCCACGCGCACGCCGTGTTCGGTCACGGGCAGCGCGCGCAGCGACAGCGCTGCGCCGTTCGCCTCGACATCGGTTCGCCAGGCGGCACGGCCCGCCGTCACCATCGCGAGCGTCTCATCCACCTGGCCCTTGTCGCTCACCATCGCGGCGACCACGCGGGGCAATGAACGGTGCATGAGCGAACCGGTGACGCCCAGCCTGTGGAAGCACGACAGCGCGTTCGGGCTCGCGTAGGTGACGATGCCCTGGGCATCGAGCCGGAGCACCCCGTCGCCCACACGCGGCGCGCCGCGCTTGGGTCCCGTCACCGAGGTGCGCAAAGGGAACTCGCCGCGCGTCACCATCCGGAGCAGGTCGTCGGCCGCACCCTTGTAGTTGATCTCAAGGCGGCTCGACGAGCGCAAAGCCGCCATCGATGCCTCGCGCGTGATGACACCGATGACCTTGTCGCCCTTCATGACGACAGGGAGAGCCTCTTCCCGCACCGCATAGGTCTCATCCCAGCGCGGCTCACGGGAGACGACGATCTCTCGCTGCGTGTAGGCGGTGTCGAGGTGCGCAATGCGTCCGGCGGCCGCGCGCGTGCCGACCACCTCATCTAGGTGAACGGTGGGGCCCGTCGAGGGACGGCAGTGCGCGATCGCGACGAAACCCTCGTCGAAGCGACGCCACAACACCAGATCGGCAAAGGACAGATCAGCAATGATCTGCCAGTCGGCAACAAGCTCGGAGAGCCAATCGGCCTCTTCTTCCGACATCGAGCCGTACTGGTTTGAGATCTCGCGCAAGGTCGCCACGGCACCAGCGTAGAAGGCGGTGCGCCCGACGGCGTCACGATACGCTGGGCGCAGCACAAGGAGGCGCCATGAGGATCACGTACGAGCACCGTTTCGATGCCAGCGTGGATGAGGTCATGGCCATGCTGAGCGATGAGGAGTTCAACGCTCAGCGGGCCCGAGCGTCAGGGGCTGATGACTGCGATGTGCTTGTCGACAGACTCGATGACGGTTCCTTCACGGTCGCGATTCGGCGCACGATTCCCGCCACCGACATCCCGCAAGAGTTCCGGTCGCTCGTTGGCGGCAAGCTGACGGTCCGTTACACCGAGGCATGGGCGCCTGCAGAGCGCAACGGGGACCCGACGGATCGCGAGGGCACCTTCGCGCTCGAGATTCCGGGCACCCCTGGCCACGCTCGCGGCGCCGTCGTCGTCAAGCCGATGGAAGGCGGAGCCGCTTTCGGGCTCGCTGGCGATGTGCAAGCGCCGGTGCCGCTCATCGGCGCCGTCGTCGAGCGCGCGGTCGCCTCGGCTATCGAACAGGCGCTTCCCAAGGAGCTCGCGGCGGCCGACGCCTGGCTTGCCGCTCGTGCGAACGGGGCCTAGGCGTCACGACAGGTTCCCGCAATCCCCTAATGTGACTCGGGTAGGAGCGCGACGTCCACGCTGAGCGGCGCGCATCAAGCGCGGAAGGGGCGACGTGGCTCCCTGGAGATGGCGACTCGCCCTCCGGCGCGCACGCGTCCAGGTGCCCCTGCTCGCCATCGTGCTGGCGCTGTCGATCATTTCCGCGACGTTGCTGTCGACGCTCTATCTCCTTGATCGCGCCACCTCGACCTTCGCCGCGCGCGCCGCTCTCGATGATGCACCCGCGGCATCCACTCAGCTCAAGCACACGATCGATGCGCGCGGTCCGCTTGCCGACATCGTCGATGCCTCGGGGCGCGCGGCTCGCCAGGGATTGGGTGACATCCCCGCGTCTTCTCACGTCCACGTCGAGGGCGCCCTTCAGATCCTCAGTCTCGAGGAGCGCTACGTCCTCACCTACTACGCGGCAGAAGACAGGCTCGACGATTTTGCGGTCATCGTCGACGGCCGGTGGCCGGACGACAGGACGGTTGGGGTCACCGAGGTCGCTGTCCCTCAGGTCCTCATCGAGGACCTCGGCAAGCAGATCGGCGACGTCCTTGAGATTCGTGCGCGCTCGTACGATGAGGAGCCGGCGACGACGGCACGCATCGTGGGCGTGTACCTCCCCATCGACACCACGGATCCGCTGTGGGTGCCCGACACTCTCAAAGGTGACGGATTCCGCCCCGCCGTCACGGTGCCGGGCACGGGAGGCGGACTCACCTCTCCCGCCTACGGACCGCTCATCACCGCGAGCAACCGGGTTGAGACCCTCCCCCTCGACACGGTGACGGTGGTCTACGAGCCCGACTTCTCCTCGGTCTCCGTCGACCAGTTGGGCAGTGTCCTCGACTCACTCGACGACGCCCCCACTGACGCGAAGCTCCAACTCGGCAACCTTGCCGCACGCGTGGCAGTCTTTGCGCCTGTCAAGGACACCGCCGGTCAAGTTGTCAGCTCGTTGGCGATGACACGATCAACAGTGCTCGTGACCGCGCTCCTGCTGCTTGTCGTGGCGACCGCGGCGTTGGTGCAGGCGGCGCGTCTGGTGAGTGAGCGTCGGCATGATGAACGCCACCTTGTTGCGGCGCGAGGAGCCTCGGCCCGGCAGATCTTCACCATCGGGGCGATTGAGACAGGTCTCATCGGGGTGCTCACGGTCGCCGTCTCCGCGCCTCTTGCCCGCCTCGCCTACCTGCAGCTGGGAGAGCTGCCGCTGCTGAGCAATGCGAACCTCAATCAGGATCCAGGCCTGCCCGTGGGTGCCTGGGTTGCGGGTGGCCTGGTCGCGCTCGTGCTCATCACGATCGTTCTCGCGCCACTCACTCGACGCTCGGCGCTCATTGTCGAAGCGGAGGCGGACCGTGCGCGTCCGGGCAAGAAAGCGGCCTTCCAGCGCACCGGCATCGACGCTGCCGTCATCGTGCTTGCGGGCCTCGCCTTCTGGCAGCTGAGCATGTACCGCTCCCCCGTTGTCAGCGGTGAGGGCCCGCCACGGCTCGACCCCCTCCTTGCGGCAGGGCCCGCACTCGCATTGCTTGCAGGGGCCCTGCTCGCGGCACGACTTGTGCCGCTGGCCGCACGCGTCATGGAGACCCTCGCCACGTCGGGCCGGCGGGCGGTCACCCCGTTGGCGGCATGGGAAGTCGCCCGCCGCCCGGTGCGCGCACTCTCTGCCGTGCTTCTCCTCACGCTTTCCCTGTCGGTCGGCGTCTTCGCTGCGGGGTTCATGGCGACGTGGACGCACTCGCAAGAGGACCAGGCGCTGTATCGCCACCCCGTGGACGCCGTTGTCACTGCGCCGTCCACGCCGTGGATGCGTCAAGCACTGATCGTCAACGCTCCGGGTGCGCAGGCCGAGCCTGTTGTCGCCGATCAGATCGAGATCTCTGACCGCAGCTTGGGAGAGCTGCGGGCGGCATACCAGCCGTTCTCCGGCAATGGCGCCTACTTGCGCGCCACCACTCGCGAGGGTTGGGAAGCGTTCGGACAGGGGCGGCTTGCCGAGATCCGCGGGGAGCGCCTTGCCCTCGGCTTGGGCGGCACCGACGTCGCCGAGGCGAGCTCCGTCGCGGTTCCCGCGGGGACGCAGGCCATTCGCATGGACGTGACGGTCGAGCCGCCTCGTCAAGGCTTCGTCGACATGCTCGTCGCCATCCGCCTGCTGCTGCGCTCCGATGCGGGCCTCTATCACACGGTCGATATGGGCGTCGCGATCTCTGACGGCACCTCGCAGCAGCTCATCGGTCTGCTCGAGGACGGATCGACCGGGTCCAGCCTCGTCGGCATTCAGACGATGATCGCGTCGCCCGGCATCGCCGTTGTCGAAGGCGACCTCAATCTGTACGAGCGGATCCGCGTCACCACTGAGATGGAGAACATCTCGGCACTCACTCCTGTGCCGGGCTGGTCGATCTCCGCAGAGCCCAACCCCTTCCAAGCGCAGCCTCTCGACATCAGCGTCATCGGCCCGTGGACGCCCTCCGCCACCGCCGGTTACGTGGACGATGTCCGCGCGAGAAACGGCACCGTCGCACTGACGATCATCTCGAGCCCCGCCGACCTTCGCACCCAGCCCGTCATCGGCATTCTCACCGCGTCGGACCTCATGCTGAACGTTCCCATCGTCGTCACCGACCAGCTCTTGCGGATGGCGCGCATGTCGGTGGGTGACAACGTGACGATGCGCGTCGGTGGCACGCTTGTCCGTGCCAATGTCGTCGCTGCAGTGCCGCGCATCGGGGCAGAGTCGAGCTACGTCGTCGCCGCACCGATCGACACCGTGCAGGTGGCGACCTTCCAAAGCGGCGGCTCGACGATCGACGTCGACACCTGGTGGGTGAGCACCGATGACGTCGACGCTCTCACCGCTTCCCTGCCCCATGACGCCGAGGTCTCCACTCGCCAAGCCGTGGTCGATGAGCTCACCACGAACCCGCTCCGTGTCGCGATCAGCGTGTCGATGTGGGTGGTCGCTGGCGCGGCCGCTCTGCTCGCTGCCGTCGGCTTCGCCGTCCACATCGTCGTCTCAACCCGCGCACGCGCGCTTGAGCTCGCCCAACTGAGGGCAGTTGGCCTCAGTTCAGGTGCCACTGTCCGCATGGTCGGGGTCGAGGCGATGCTCTTGGCCGCTCTCGGCACCGTGTGCGGTGTTGGGCTTGGCTTATGGCTCGTCACGCTCACCGCGCCACTCGTGTCGTTCGGTCCGGACGGTCAGCCACCGGTCCCCGAGGTGCTTGTCCACGTGCCGTGGCCATTCGTCGCTGCTCTCGTCCTTGAAGCAGTTGCCGTCGTCGTGCTCGCTCTCGCGATCGCCGCGGTGCTCGTGCGCCGTATTCGACCCGCCGATCTGCTGCGCCAAGGTGATGCCCGATGAGCGTCCAGATCGCGGTCACTCGCATTGACGAGCATCCCGCCGCACCGGGCGGCGCGGGGCCGCTGTGGCTGCTCGCCCGAAGGCGCGCGTGGCGTGATCGCTGGATCTTCCTCGCCGCAATGCTCGTCGTCGCGCTTGCCGCATTCCTCGCATACGCCGGCCCACAGCTCATTCTCGGCACCCTCGACGATGGTGCGGCCGACGCCGTGCGCGCCCAGTCGAGCGGCGATCGCGTCACCATCACGTTCCCTCTGGGAAACCCGGGCGGCAACAATGTCGACTCGGTTCGCGGGGCGCGGATGAGCGACCTGCCTGAGACGGCGGCGACAATCGCGTCGAACATGCCGCCCGACACGTCAAGCGTCATCACGGCACAGAACGTCAGCGCCATCTCGGTGCCCTACACGCTCATGTCTGTCACGTCGGCCGAGGAGCGCGAGGACGCCGCTGCGGCACAGCGCGAAGCGGAGGCCACCACCCGCACCGATGCCGATGTCGTCATCGCCTACGTCCCGTCTGCGTCCACTGTCATCGTCGAGGGTGAGAGCCCCGTGCTTGTGAGGGGCGCACCCGCGGGCCCCGATGGCGTCGTACCGGATCCGCCCCCGCTTCAGGTCGCGATGACACAGATCACGCTCGACTCACTCGACCTCGCTCTCGGCGACACAGTGACGCTCGGGCGCCCCAACGGTTCACGCGTCGAGCTTGAGATCACCGCGATTGCAACGATCGACGATCCTGCCGGCGAAGCGGCGATCGCCGCTCCAGGTCTTTTCGAGGAGCAGATCCGCTACGGCGGCACTGGCCTGGAACGTGCCGTTGGGACCGTGCTCATGCCGGCCGATATCGCTGAGGAGTACACGTCGAGGCTCACGATGCCGCTCACCGCCTCGGTGGTGATGAGCGTCGAACCCACCTTGCTCACCCTCGATCTCGCGCACTCGATCCCCCCTGAGCTCGAAAAGCTCGAGACGAACACGGAGAGCCTGCTGCCGGAAGGCGGCGTGCGGCCCCGCGTGAGCTCGGGCCTTGGCGATGCACTGAGCGACTACCCGGTGCGTGCACGCGCCGCCCTCGCACAGATGTCCGTCCTCATCGCAGGCGTGACGGCGACAGCCGCCGCCGTCATCGCGCTCATGGCGCACTTGCTCATTCGCGGCCGCGCCCGCGACATTCAACTCGAACGCGCGCGCGGCGGCGCTGTCGGCTCCACGATGGGCGCGCTGCTCATCGAGAGCGCGATGTTCACTCTCGGCGGGCTCGCACTCGGCTACGGCGCCGCCGCAATCGTCACCCCAGGGGCGACGCCCGTCGATCCGCTCGCTCTGCTCGTCGCCCTCGTCGCGTTGGTCTCCACTCCGCTCCTCGGCGCGGCAGTGGCGCGCGCCTCGTGGGCAGGCAGACGAGAACCCGCCAACCGCCGAGACCGTGCCAAGCTGGCCCGCGCACGTTCGGCGCGCGCTGTCACCCGCGACGTGCTCGTCCTCATCATTGCGGCGATGGCGGTGTGGTCTCTGCGCGGACGTGGGGTCCTGCAAACCCAGACAGTGGGTGTCGACCCCTTCCTCGCCGTCGCTCCAGCACTGGTCGCTCTTGCCGTGGCGCTCATCGTGGTGCGCCTCGCCGCGATCCCTCGCCGCATGGTTCAGGTGCTGTCCCGGATGAGCCGTGGAGCGGCCGGCCTGCTCACCGCCGCCCGCAGCCGGGAACCGATCGCTGCACTTCCGCTCGTTGCACTCGCGCTGGCCCTCGCCGTCGGCGCCTACGGCGCATTGCTGTCCTCGACTGTCGAGAAGGGCCAGGACTCCGCGTCGTGGGAGCGCGTCGGCGGCGATGCCCGTATCGACGGCACCGTGGACCCCGGCATCGCGAAGCAGTGGCGCGATCACGGGCTCGTCGTGTCCGAGCTGCTTGCGATGCCGCGCACCACGATCGCGATGGGCTCGAGCCTTTCCTCCGCGACGGTGATCGCCGTCGATCAGTCCTACAGCGAGACGCTCAAGGCGGCCCATGGCGAGCTCACCGAGGAACTCGATGCCCTGACGGCGGCGGTTGCGGACTGGAAGCCGGGCGATCCGATTCCGGCGCTCGCCAGCGAGGAGCTCCGCGAGATCGATGTGTACCAGCGCTCCGACGTGTTCCTCGGCCGCACGTTCATCCCCGTCGCATTCATCGGCGAGGCGCAGCCGGAGCCCAACGGCTGGCTGCAGGGCCCCTACATCTTCGTTGCGCTCGAGCCGCTGCTGACCGTCGACACTCAAGAGCCCATCGCCCCAGACGTCACGGTGGTCGTAGGCCCTGGGACCGACGCGGCGATCGCCGACGCTGACATCCCGGCAGGCGATGTGTGGTTGCGCTCCGAATGGCTTGAGACCGCACGATCCTCCGCCTTGATGGGCGGCGTGCAACAGACGATGACGTGGGCGGTGTTCGCCGTCGCCGCCCTCGCGGCCGTCGGACTCCTCGTCAGCGTCGCCACCGGCGCCCGGGAGAGAGGCCGCGCGATCGCACTGCTGCGTACTCAAGGAGTGCCACCGCGGCTTGGCTGGTGGCTTGCCTTCACCGACTTGGTGCCTATGGTGCTGGCGAGCGCCGCTGCGGCAATCGGCGCGGCGCTCATCGTCATGCTCGTGCTGTCGCCCGCACTCGGCCTCGTCGTCCTGTCCGGTGGAGTGAACGATCCGCCGCCCAGCATCGACCCTGCGCTGCTGACACCGGGCGCGGTCGCGCTTGTGGCGTTGCTGCTCATCGCAGTGATTGCTGAAGTCGTCGTTCAACGCAGGGCCCGGCTCAGCGAAGTACTCCGTTACGGTGAGACGAGATAGGGGCAGGTCATGACAACAACAGTCGATGCCTTCGGCGGAGATGCACTCATCGCATGTGACAACTTGGTGCGCATTTACCAGGTGGAGAACATCGAGGTGCAGGCACTTCAAGGCCTTGACCTGCTCGTCGACAAGGGCGAGATGATCGCAATCGTCGGCCAGTCCGGCTCCGGCAAGTCGACGTTGCTCAATGTCTTGTCAGGTCTCGATGTGCCAACGGCGGGCGCGGCGCGGGTGGCGGACTGGGATCTGCTCCGCATGTCGCATGCCGACCGTCTCACCTACCGCCGGTCGGTGGTGGGATTCGTGTGGCAGCAGACCGCCCGCAACCTCTTGCCGTACCTGTCCGCGAAAGAGAACGTCATGATGCCGATGTCATTCGCGGGGACGGGGCCCCGGATGCGGTCGCGCCGCGCAATGGAGCTGCTCGAGGCCATGGGGATGGCAGGGAAGGCGCACCGGCGCCCTCACCAGCTCTCCGGCGGCGAGCAGCAGCGAGTCTCGATTGCGGTCGCCCTTGCGAACAACCCGCAAGTGATCTTTGCGGATGAGCCGACCGGCGAACTCGACTCCGCTACCGGTGACGACGTCTTTGAGGCCCTCCGCTCGGCCAACAAGGACCTCGGCGCCACCGTCGTCGTCGTCACCCACGACCACGCCGTCAGTTCGCAGGTCCAGCGCACCATCGCCATCCGCGACGGCCGCACGTCCACCGAAGTGGTGCGCCGCACAAAGATGGGCGAGGACGGCATCATGCATACATCCCATGAGGAGTACGCGGTGCTCGACCGCGCCGGGCGCCTCCAGCTCCCTGCGGACTACCGTGATGCGCTGCAGCTGCGCGATCGTGTGCGGCTCGAGCTCGAGTCCGATCACATCGGTGTCTGGAACGACAAGACACCGAGCGCGCCGCGAGCTGAGCCGCCTGCGACTGCGCCGGTCGCCCCACACACATACGCGCAGTCCGCTGATGCGCCCGAGGCGGCTGCGCCGCATGTCCCCGAGGTGTTCG
>ENA-UOVV01000798-UOVV01000798.1-compost-metagenome-genome-assembly--contig:-NODE-798-length-31079-cov-15.853694_pt1 | contig 31079 bp, 27 predicted proteins | sample MGYA00238155_ERZ761577 | MGnify/ENA primary metagenome ERZ761577 (study PRJEB28898, sample SAMN06268775) | compost metagenome | isolation source: Emeryville, CA | place: USA:Emeryville, CA | collected... | reverse complement strand
CCGTCGATCGGCCTGCTCGGTATCAAGGCGTTCGCGGCCGCCGTCATCGGCGGCTTCGGCAGCCTGCCCGGCGCGCTGCTCGGCGGCATCATCGTCGGCCTGATCGAGCCGTTCTCGGCACGCTACATCGCCGCCGGCTATTCGCAGGTGATGGCGTATCTGCTGTTATTCCTGATCCTCGTGTTCCGGCCGAACGGCATCCTGGCCCAGATCCACTCGAAGAAGGTCTGAGGCGCGCGATGAGAACCGTCTTCAAGACTTCCTACGACGCCGATATCAGGCTGTTCCGCCACAGGGCGCAGGGGGGCTGGTATGCCCTGCTCGGCCTTCTCGCCATCGTCATGCCCTGGCTGGTCAACACCTTCTGGCTCGGCGAGGCCACCAACATGCTGATCTGGGCGATCGCCGGCATGGGCCTGATGGTGCTTGTCGGCCAGACCGGGCAGGCGAGCCTCGGCCACGCCGCGTTCCTGGCGGTGGGCTGCTATGCCCATGTGCTCTATCAGCAGAAGCTCGGCCTGCCGTTCATCCTGTCGTTTCCGCTCGGCGGGCTGACGGCCGCGCTGGCGGGCGTCGCCGTCGCCGTGCCGACCGCACGGCTGCACGGCATCTATCTCGCCATCGCGACGCTTGCTGTCTCGGTCCTGATGGACGACCTGATCGTCCTGTCGGAGCCGCTGACAAACGGCGTCATGGGGCTCTACGCGCCGTCGATCGACATTTTCGGCCTCCAGATCGACCGCTACGGCAATCCCTACCTGTTCTACTGGCTGGTCCTCGTGGTGGCGGTGCTGGTGGTGCTGATCTACCGCAACATCGTGCGCTCGCCGCTCGGACGGGCCTTTGCGGCGGTGCGCGATTCGGAGGTTTCGGCCAAGGCGATGGGCGTCAACGTCGCGCGCGCCAAGGCGGTGTCGTTCGGCATCTCGGCGGGCATCACCGGGCTTGCGGGCGCGCTGATGGGCCAGTTCGCCGGCATCTTCAACAACGAGACCTTCAATCTCCTGATCTCGATCCAGCTTCTGCTGATGATCGTCATCGGCGGGCTGGGATCGGTCCACGGCGCCTTCTTCGGCGCGATCGTGGTCGCCATCCTGCCGCAGGCGATCGCCATCACGCGCGACATGGTGACCGGCGCGCTCGGCGTCGGCTCGGTCGCCATACCGGGCCTCGAAACGGCGATCTTCGGCGCGATCCTGATCTGCGTCCTGCTGTTCGAGCCGGCCGGCATCTACGGCCGCTGGGTGAAGATCCGCACCTATTTCGAGCTGTTCCCCTTCTACCGGCGCGACATGTTCCGGCGCCAGCGCAGCTATCTCAAGACGGAGCGGATGCGATGACGGCGCTGCTGGAACTGGACAATGTGACGCTGCGCTTCGGCGGCGTCACCGCCGTCAACAGGGTTTCGTTCTCGGTCGGGGAAGGAGAGGTGTTCGCGCTGGTCGGGCCGAACGGCGCCGGCAAGTCGACCGTCTTCAACCTGATCTCGCGCTTCTACGATCCGGCCGAGGGCGACATCCGTTTCGAGGGCGAGAGCATCCTCAAGCGCGCGCCGCACGAGATCGCGCGGCTCGGCATCGCCCGCACCTTCCAGAACATCGAGCTGTTCGAACAGGCGACGGTGCTGCAGAACCTGCTGGTCGGGCGGCAGCGGCATCGCCGCAGCAACCTGGTTTCGGAGATGCTGTTCACGCCTTTCGTGCGCGCCGAGGAGCACCGCCACCGCGCCGCGGTCGAGAAGGTGATCGACTTCCTCGACCTGCAGGCCTACCGCGAGAAATATATTGCGGGCCTGCCCTATGGCGTGCGCAAGGTCGTCGAGCTGGGGCGGGCGCTGGCGATCGAGCCGAAGCTGCTGCTGCTCGACGAGCCCGCTTCCGGCCTTTCGGTCGAGGAGACGCAGGACGTCGCCTTCTGGATCGAGGATATCAAGACGCAGATGGGGATCACCGTGCTGATGGTCGAGCACGACATGCATCTCGTCGCCTCGGTGTCGGACCGGGTGCTGGCGCTGGCCGACGGGCAGATGCTCGCGCTCGGCAGCCCGCGCGAGGTGCAGGGCCATCCCAAGGTGATCGAGGCGTATATCGGCGCCCACGGCAAGTCGAAGGTGATGGCATGACGATGCGGCAGGCACAGGTCGCGCCCGATGCTGCGGATGCCGTGCTCTCGGTGCGCAACCTGGAGAGCTATTACGGACCGATCATGGCGATCCGCGGCGTCAGCCTCGACGTGCGCGAGGGCCAGATCGTCACCGTCCTGGGGGCCAACGGCGCCGGCAAGACGACGCTTCTCAAGACGATCTCCGGCGTGATGGAGCCGGAAAAGGGCGAGATCTTCTACAACGGCCGCGACATCGCCGGGGCCGAACCGGACGAGGTCGTGCGCGCCGGCATCGTCCACGTCCCGGAGGGGCGCGAGGTCTTCCCGCTGCTGAACGTGGAGGAAAACCTCGCGATGGGCGCCTATACGCGCCGCGATGCCGGTGGCGTGCGCGAGGATACGGAGATGGTGTTCTCCTATTTCCCGATCCTCAAGGAGCGGCGGCGGCAGGCGGCCGGCACGCTGTCGGGCGGCCAGCAGCAGATGCTGGCGATCGGCCGGGGGCTGATGGCGCGGCCGAAGCTGATGCTGCTCGACGAGCCGAGCCTCGGGCTTTCGCCGCTGCTTGTCTCGGAGATCTTCGATATCATCGGCCGGCTCAACCGCGAGCAGAAGGTGACGATGATGCTGGTCGAGCAGAACGCGATCGTGGCGCTCGACGTCGCCGACTACGGCTACGTGATGGAGCTCGGCCGCATCGTCATGGCCGACGAGGCGCAGCGCCTTCTGCAATCGAAGGACGTCCAGGAGTTCTATCTGGGCGTGAAGGAGGAAAGCCAGCGCGGCCAGAAGCGCTGGAAGCAGAAGAAGACATGGAGATGAGGCGCCTGGACATGCTTCTCGGCCTTGCCTTCTCCCCACCGGCGGGGAGAGGGAGGCATCCATGTCGGCATTTCAGACTTCCCGCCCTTTGCGGGGAGAGGGCAGGGGCGAGGGGCGGCGCCGGCCTTCGTGACGTTTCGACCGCAGGGAGCCAGCCATGACCATTGCCGAGAAACTGCCCGCCATGCAGACGGTCGACGGGCACAGCTTCAACGCCGAGCTGGACACGACGCAGCCGCTCTATTTCGACGGCTGCGACACGCTGCCGAAGCTGTTTCGCCAGAACTGCGAGAAGTACGGCGCGAAGATCGCCCATCGCGAGAAGGATTTCGGCATCTGGCTCGCCTATTCGTGGACCGATTTCTACGACCATGCGCGGCTGATCGGGCTCGGGCTGCTGGCGCTGGGCCTCAAGCGCGGCGAGGTCGTGTCGATCCTGTCGGAAGACAACAAGGAATGGATCTACGCCGATCTCGGCGTGCAATGCGTGGGCGGCATCCCGTCGGGGGTCTACACGACGGATTCGGCGGCGCAGCTCAAATATCTCGTCAACGATTCCGACAGCCGCTTCCTGATCGTCGAGAACGACGAGCAGCTCGACAAATTCCTGTCGGTGCGCGGCGAGATGCCGGGCCTCGCCCGTGTGATCGTGCTCGATCCGGAGGGCCTGCACGCGTTCAAGGACGACCAGGTCATCTTCCTCGACGAGCTCTACAGGCTCGGGCAGGCCTTCCTGAAGGAGAATCCGCAGCGTTTCGAGGAGGAGATCGCCCGCTCGCGGCCGGACGACACGGCGCTGCTCGTCTACACGTCCGGCACGACCGGGCCGCCGAAGGGCGCGATGATCAGCCAGGACAACGTGATCGCCGCGGTGATCGGGGCGGCGCTGACGCTGCCGGTCACGGAAAGCGACGAGCAGCTCTGCTTCCTGCCGCTGTGCCACATCCTCGAACGGCTGATCTCGGTGTTCATTCCGGTGGGCTTCGGCTCGACGGTCAATTTCGCCGAAAGCCCGGAGACGGTCTTCGACAATGTGCGGGAGGTCAGCCCGCATGTCTTCACCGCCGTGCCGCGGGTCTGGGAGAAGATCTATTCGCGCGTCTCGATCATGGCCGGCGAGGCGACGTTCCTCGGCCGCTTCGCCTACCGGGCGGCGGTCGCGGCGGGGCTGAAGCGGGTCGCCGCGCTCGAGGCGGGCCGGCAGCCCTCGCCCGGCAGCCGGCTCGCCTATGCGTTCTGGGATTTCCTGGTGCTGCGGAACATGCGGCGCATGCTGGGCTTCGACCGGCTGCGGCGCGGCACCACGGGGGCGGCGCCGATCTCGCCCGATCTGCTGCGCTGGTTCCGCGCCGTCGGCGTCCTCGTGCTCGAAGGCTACGGCATGACGGAAAGCACCGGCGTCATCTCGGTCAACACGATCGACGACCAGAAGAACGGCAGCGTCGGCAAGGCGGTGCCCGGCGGGACGGTGAAGATCGCGGCCGACGGCGAGATCCTCTACCGCGGCCGCAACGTCTTCAAGGGCTACTGGGACAAGCCGGACAAGACGGTCGAGACGATGACCGCCGACGGCTGGCTGAAGACCGGCGACGTGGGGCGGCTGGACGAGGACGGCTTCCTTTCCATCACCGGCCGCGCCAAGGACATCATCATCACCGCCGGCGGCAAGAACATCACGCCCGCCGAGATCGAGAACCGGCTGAAGTTCTCGCCCTACATCGCCGACGCGGTGGTGATCGGCGACAAGCGCAAGTTCCTGACCTGCCTGATCATGATCGATCAGGAGAACGTCGAGAAGTTCGCCCAGGACCGGCGCGTGCCGTTCAACAACTTCAAGTCGCTGTGCGCGGCTCGCGAGGTGCGCGAGCTGATCGCCGCAATCGTGGAGGAGACCAACAAGGAGTTCGCCAGAGTCGAGCAGATCAAGGATTTCCGCTTGATCGATGTGCTGCTGACCCCCGAAGACGAGGAGCTGACAGCCACGATGAAGCTGAAGCGCAGCTTCGTGGAGAAGAAACACAAGAAGCTGATAGATGACATGTACGGCGCCTGACGCCGGCATCAGGAAGGCAACAAGGAGGAATGGAAATGAGAGGAATGCTTGGAAAGTCGATCCTGGCGCTGACGATGGCAGCGGGGATGACGTCCGCTGCCTACGCCACGCAGGGCGTCTCCGACACCGAGGTCGTGATCGGCTCGAACGGCGACCTGTCCGGGGTGTTCGCGGCCTTCAACGTCGGCGCGATCAAGGCGGCCCAGATGATCTTCGACGAGGTCAACGCGAAGGGCGGCATCCATGGCCGCAAGATCCGCTTCGTCGTCGAGGACCACGGCTATCAGGTGCCGAAGGCGGTGCAGAACTTCAACAAGCTGATCAACTCGGATCAGGTCTTCGCGATGATCCTCAACCTGGGAACGCCGCACAATCTTGCCGGCTTCCCGCTGATGCAGGCCAAGGAGGTCGCCAACATCTCGCCGCTGACGGCTGCGCGCCAGATGCTCGAAGGCGACATCACCTACAAATATTCCGGCCTCGGCACCTATTACGGCGAGATGAAGGAAGGCATCGCCCATCTGGCCAAGGAGCGCGGCGCCACCAAGATCTGTGCCATGTATCTTCCGCAGGACTTCGGCCTCGAAGTGTTCGAAGCCGCCAGGGACGTGGCACAGGAACTCGGCCTCGAATATGCCTCGGAGACCACGCATCGCCCGGACGAGCAGGATTTCACCGGCTCGATCCAGAAGCTGCGTGAAGACGGCTGCCAGATCGTGGCGACCGCGCTCGGTGTGCGGCAGACCATCGTCGCCTACGGCACGTCGAAGAAGCTCGGCTGGACCGATGCCGCCTTCATCGGCTCCTCGGCCGGCTTCAACACCGCGGTGGCCAAGGTGCCGGGCGGCGTGACGGAGGGCTATTATGCCGCTGCCGGCTGGGTCGATTTGGAGAACCGGCTCGACGTGCCCGAGGTCAAGGCCTGGGCGGACGCCTATCAGCAGGCGGCGGGCGTTCCGGCGGATACGGCCGCGCAGCTCGGCACCTCCGCCGCCCGGACGCTGGTGCGCGCGCTCGAGGCCGCCGGTCCCGACCTGACGGCGCAGAGCTTCCAGACCGGAATGGAGAGCCTGGAGTTCTACGACCCGATCCTCGACGTGAACATCAAATACGGCGCCGGCGACCACCAGGGCGGCGGCCTGATCGTCATATCGAAGATCGAGGACGGCAAGTGGGTCGAGGTCGGCCGCGCCGACCCGGAGGCCGCGAACTAGAGCGTTTCCAGAATAGGTGGACACCACCTGTTCGGTTCGCAAACGCGATGAACCAGGCACCTGGAGCGTCTGTTTCGATTTTGTCGGAACAGGAAGCGCTCCAGGTCCCGGCCGATCGAACCGGAGGCCGCGCGGACGATCCGCGCGGCCGTTTTCGTTGGAGGGGCGGAAATGCGCGACGTTGCGGCAGCCGCCCGTCGTCCGCCCTTCGGGTGCCTTTGCCCGTGAACGAAGAAAGAGACGGCCTTCCGCTTCGCCGGCTTCCCGGGCGGCGCATGTGAAGGAGAGGGGAAATCCTATTCGGCCGGGGCGGGCGGGGCGTGCGGCTCCTCGGCGGCCTCCAGCTCGCGCTCGAGCCTTCTTGCCTCCTCCACCTTGGGCGTGACGAACCGGCCGAGCAGCAGATAGGCCACCGGCGTCAGATACAGCGTCGAAAGCGTCGACAGGCCGAGCCCGCCGACGATCACCCAGCCGAGCGCGATGCGGGCCTCGGCGCCGGCGCCGCTGGCCAGCACCAGCGGGAGGCCGGCCACGACGGTGCAGATCATCGTCATCAGGACCGGCCGCAGGCGGATGTTGGAGGCTTCGGTGATGGCGCTGCGCACGTCGTAGCCGCGGTCGCGGAGCTGGTTGGCGAACTCGACGATGAGGATGCCGTTCTTGGCCATGATGCCGATCAGCATGACCAGGCCGATCTGGCTATAGACGTTGAGGCTGGTGCCGGTGAGCAGCAGCGCGAACACGGCGCAGGCCAGCCCGAGCGGGACGGTCGCCATGATGATGACGGCCGAGACGAAGCTCTCGAACTGGGCGGCCAGCACCAGAAGGATGATGATGATGGCGAAGCCGAAGACTGTGGTCATGCCGCTCGAGGTTTCGCCCAGCGTGGCCGCCTCGGCGAGCGGCACGATGCGGCTGCCCGCCGGCAGGACGGGCGCGGCGAATGCCTGCGCGGCCTCGTAGGCGGTGCCGAGCGCCACGCCCGGCGCGAGGCCGGTGGTGATGGCGACCGAGCGCATCTGCTGCTCGCGCGACAGCGAGGGGGCGACCGCCTGCTCCGTCAGCGAGGCGATCGTCGCCATCGGCACATAGCGGCCGTCGCGGGCACGCAGGAAGATGTTTTCGAGGTCGGTCGGATCGTTGACCGGATTGGTCGTCGAAACGAGCTTCACGTCGAAGCTGCGGTCGTCGATGAAGACGGACGCGATCTTGCGGCCGTCGAGCATCGCCTGCATGGCGGCTGCGAGACCGTTGATGTCGATGCCGAGATCTGAGGCGCGGGCGCGGTCGATGACGACGGAAAGCTGCGGCTGGGTGATGTCGGTCGACAGGCGAGGCTGGTCGAAGCGCGGATCGTTGTCGAGCGCTTCCACCACCTTCGTCGCCGCAGCGTTGAGCTCGCCGTAATTGTTGCCGACAATGGCGAACTGGAGGCCGCTGCCGGCGCCGCGGATGCCGAGACTGTTGGGCTGGAAGGCGAAGGCGCGCACGCCGCGCACCGACTGGATGCGCTGCTGGACGTCGGCGAGGATCTCCTGCTGGGTGCGGGTGCGCTGATCCCACGGGGCGAGCGTCAGCGCCATGAAGCCGCTGTTGCCTGAGCCCTGCGAGCCGGCCGAGGCGAAGGTGGCGACGACCTCGCCGCTCTCGCGCAGCGGCTGGATGCGCCGTTCGATCTCGCGGATGTTCTGGGCGAGGTAGTCGAGGCTGACGCCCTGCGGCGCGGAAATGCGCAGGAAGGCGGTCGAGCGGTCCTCGGTCGGCGTCAGCTCGCTGCGGATCGTGCCGAACAGCGCCGCGGCAAGCCCGGCGAACAGCAGCGCGACGACCACCACCACCATCGGCGCGTTGAGGCAGGCGGCCAGCGTGCGCCGGTAGAGCCCGGCGAAGAAGCCGCCGATGCCGCCGACGATGCCGCCATGGCCGCCATGCTCGTCGTGTGCGCCCAGCATGCGGGAGGCGAGCATGGGGCACAGCGACAGCGCCACGATGGACGACAGGAAGACGGCGATCGCCAGCACGAAGCCGAATTCGCGGAACAGGCCGCCGGTCTGGCCTGGCAGGAACGACAGCGGCACGAAGACGGCGATCAGCGTCGCGGTGGTGGCGACGACGGCGAAGAAGACCTCCCTGGTGCCGAGCACGGCCGCGGCGCGGGGGCCCAGCCCGCCGTTGCGGCGGCGCACGATGTTTTCCAGCACCACGATGGCGTCGTCGACGACGAGGCCGGTGGCCAGCACGAGGGCGAGCAGCGTGAGGATGTTGATCGAGAAGCCGGCGAGGTAGATCGCCGCGATGGAGGCCGTCAGCGCGACCGGCATGGCGATCGCGGGGATGATCGTCGCGCGCCAGTCCCACAGGAATATGAAGATGATGGCCAGCACGATCGTCACCGACAGGCCGAGCGCGATCTCGACCTCGTGGATGGCGCCGTTGATGAAGTTGGCGTCGTCGCCGGTGATGAAGATCTCGACCCCTTCGGGCAGCGATTGTGACAGTGCGTCGACCGCGGCGCGGACGCCTTCGGAGATCTGCAGCGTGTTCGACTGGGCCTGGCGCACGATGCCCATGCCGATGCCGGCCTTGCCGTTGGCGAAGAGCTGCGACTGGCCGATGTCGGCGCCCAGCGTCACCTTGGCGAGGTCGCCGAGCCGGGCCCTGCCGTTGATGACGATGTCCTCGAACTCCTCCGGCGTGCTGACGGAGGCGGACGCGCGCACGATCAGGTCCTGCGTGTTGCTGGTCAGCGAGCCGGCCGGCGCGTCGAAGTCGACGGTGGCCAGCGCATTGCCCACGTCGGCGATGGTCAGGCCGAGGCTGGCGAGGCGGCTCTGGTCGATATCGACGAGGAACACCTTCCCGCGGTCGCCGAAGGTCTGCACGTCGGCGACGCCCGGCACGGCCGACAGCGTGTCGAGGATCTGCTCCTCGATCAGGATGGTCATGTCCTGCACCGACATGGAATCGGAGGTCAGCGCCAGCCGGATCACGGCCTGCGCGTCGGCATCGGCCTTGACGATGCGCGGCGCGTCGGCGTCGTCGGGAAGCTGGTTCTGGATGCGCCCGACCGCATCGCGCATGTCGGAGGCGGCGACGTCGAGATTGACGCCGTCGTTGAACTCGACGGTGACGCGGCTGCGGCCGAAGGAGGAGGAGGACGAGATCGACTTGACGCCCGAAATGCGGGCGACCGCCCCTTCGATGCGGGCCGTCAGCTCGCGGTCGATCGATTCGGCCGAGGCGCCGGTATAGTTGGTGGTGATGGTGATGACGGGCCGGTCGACGTCCGGCAGCTCGCGGATCTCGACGCCGAACAGGGCGGCGAGCCCGGCCACGACGAGCAGCGTGTTGAGCACGAATGCCAGCACCGGGCGCCGGATGAACAGCGCCGTGAGGCCGGTGGCATTGCTGTCGGGCCGGGCTGCGCTCACGTTCGCGGTCTCCTGCGGTCTCAGCCGCCTGCCGGCGCGGGCACCGCCGCCGGCTCTACTTCGGAGACGGCTGCGCCCTCGATCGGCGGGGTGGTGTCGATCCTGGCGCCCTCGCGCACCAGATGCACGCCCTCGATGACGACCTGCGTGCCGGGCTCCAGAGGCGCGTCGACCAGCACGCTGTCGGTGTTGCGCTGGATGATGCGGACGGGGGTGCGCCGTGCGGCGCCCTCGATGACGGCCCAGACGAAGGCGCCGTCGGTGCCCCACTGCACGGCGAGCGGGTTGACGGCCGGGTAGGTGTCGCCGGGAAAGCGCATGGCGACGCGGAACGACATGCCGGCGCGCAGCGTGTCGTCGGGATTGCGGATGGCGGCCTGCACGTGCAGCGTGCGGCTGGCGGCGTCGATGCGGTTGTCGGTGGCGCTGACGGTGCCGTGGAACTGCTCGCCGGGGCGGGCGATCGAGCTCGCCTCCAGCTCGTCGCCGACCCTGACCATGCCGGCGAAGCGCTCGGGCACCCAGTAGTCGACGAGAATCTGCGAGCGATCGTCGATCGTGGCGATCTCGGTCTGGGCGGTGACGTAGCTGCCGGCCGATACGGGGATGATGCCGACGACGCCGGCGATCGGGGCGACGACCGAACGCCGCTGAAGCGCGAGCTCGGCGTCGCGCAGCGCCAGCTCGGCATTGCGGACCGCGATCTCGGCGTCGTTGACCTGGACGGCGGTGACGGTGTTGGACGACCGCAGCGCGCTCATCCGGTCCTGCTTGGCCCTGGCGTCGGCGAGCGCGATACGGCTGCGGTCGACGGCGATCTGCTCGGCGTCGGAATCGAGGCGGGCGACGACGTCTCCCGCGGCCACGGTCTTGCCGGAGGTGACGAGAACCTCGGTCAGGCGGCCCGATGCGGAGGGCGTGACGGTTACCGAATTCACCGCGCGGCCGGTGCCGATCGCGTAGAGGCGGTCGTTGATGGTGGCGTTGGCGACCGGCTCGGCGACGACGATCGGGCGTGTGCTGTTCTGCCGGGCGGCGTTGCGCGGCTGCTCGCCGTCGGGCTTGGCGGTGGCCGTCGCGACGGGCATCCAGTCGAGGCCGAGACGGGACAGCGTGTCGGCCGCGCCGGGAAAGAAGCGAACCCACAGCGCCACCGCCGCGACAACGACGACGGCCGAGATCAGCAACTGCTTCCAGAAGGCCATCCACCACCCCGGACATTGCGGCGGGACCGTTCGTTCCGCCCGTATAAACCAACAGCATTCGACGGCCGCGCCTGCCGGAAACCGGCTGCGCGGTCGCGCGCGGACCGGCCGGCGCAACAGTCCCGCCTGCGGCTCCGCAGGCAACTTATGGCAGGTGTTGCGCGCCTGTGCAGCAGCGGAATCATTAAATGTCTGTAATTGTGCTTTTCCTGCGGCGACGACCGCCCGTCCGGGCGCGGCCGGTTCCGGGCGACTTCGTGCAGGATGTCATCCGGCCGTGCAGGGCGCTCGGACCGGGCGGCGCAGCCCTTTGCCGGCCGCGCTGCCCGGTCTTGTCGCGGCCGCCCGGCGGTGCGGTGGGGAGCCCTGGAGTGGCCTGCCGGACGGTCGCGAAGTCGTCAGACGAAAGCCATGACGACGATGGCGCCGATGGTGACCAGCACGAGGCCGGCAACCAGCATGGGTACGAGGCTGCTTCCCTGCGAATCCCGGCCGCTTGCGCTGTCGCCGGAGAGGATCACCCGTTTCTGCCCGTCGCCTTCGCCTGCCGCCATGGCCATTCCTCCAAAAAGGTAGATCGAAAATACCACTTTATATCCGGCAAGCCAATGCGACAAATTCTGCATCCCGTGCGGGCGCCGGTCTGCCGGTCCGTGGCTTGCGGCGCCGGATGTCCGGCATGCCGCGCTTTCCCGGGTTAACCCTTGAGATTGACGGAGAAATCGAGCCGGACGAGGTCGCCGCGGAAGAACAGGTGGCCGAAATAGACGATGGTGCCGGTGCCGTCCCGGATGACGCGGCGCAATTCCGCGATCGGAGCGGCTTCATGGATGCCGAGATTGCGGGCAAGCTCGAGGTCGGCCTCGCCGATGGTCAGCGTCTGGCGGATCTGGCCGAGATCGGCGTGGCGCGCGGCCAGCCGCTCAAGGATCGGCCGCTTCTCGCCCGCCTTGTTGTCGAGGCTCGCATAGGTCGCGGCGTCGATCAGGATCTCGGTCATGGCGACCGGATGCGGGAACTCCGAATGGTGATGCAGGTGGACGACCCGATGGTAGGCGTCGCTTTGCCGGCCTTCAGCGGCGGAAACCGGCAGCGGGCGCTCCCACGGGCCGTTCTCGAGCTCGGTGACGACGATCGCGGACGAATGCGTCTCCAGCTCGGCCAGGTTGAGCGCCAGCGTGAACCAGCGGCGGTCGAGCGGGTGCGCGGTCACCGAGCTGCCGCGCCGGTCGCGATGGCGGGCGATCAGCCCCTCGTCGGCGAGAAGGTCGAGCGCGTGGCGCACGGTGACGCGGCCGACCTTGAACTCCTCGACCAGCGCGTCGAGGGCGGGGAGCCTGTCGCCCGGCTGCCACTCGCCGGTCGAGATGCGGCGGCGCAGCACGGAGGCGACGCGCCGGTAGGTCGAGATGCCGAGACGCCGCGGCCGCTCGGCCGCGCGCTCCGGCCGTCCCTGCTTCGGCGGCGACTTTGAAGGCTGCTTCACTTTGCTCTCCCACACGCCCGTCTGCGGCTTCGGTCCGGCAAGGCTGTCGGACGGTCGGCCGTGTCACTAGCGCATACGGGCGGCCTTGTCACAATCGCGGCGAGGGATGTGCGCCATCGCTACCGGACCTCGAACCGCTCGAACACGGCCTGCCGGACGATGTCGCCGAGCCCGGGGCCTTCGGCCAGCCGCAGCGCACCGGCCTCGACGCGGGGCGTTTCGGCCAGCAGCATGTCGAACAACGGGTTGGGCGACGAATCCATCTCCAGCCAGGACATGCCGTCGATCGCGGCGCTGAGGTGGGCGCTGGCGTAGAGCCCGACCGGCCCGCCATACATGTGCAGGCAGGCGCGCCGGCCGGCCGCCAGGATCGCGCGGCAGATGGCGCGCCCTTCGCTGATGCCGCCGGTCTTGGTGATGTCGGGCTGGACGATGTCCGGGCGCAGCGTGTCGAGAACGTGCCGGAAGCCGGCGAGCCGGTAGACATTTTCCCCCAGCGCCACGGGCGGGCGTTCGGTTTCGTCGCGCCAGGCCGCGTAGGCGTCGGGATCGTCGGCGAGGAAGGGCTCCTCCAGCCAGCCCAGATCCAGCGCGGTGAGCGCGGAGGCTATCGGCCGCAGCGTCGCGAGCGTGAAGGATTGGGTGGCGTCGGCCATCAGCGGGCGCGTGCCGGCTGCCGCCCGGGCTTCGCGCAACCGGTCCGGGAGGTGCGGATCGCCGGCGGCGACGCGGAACTTGAAGCGGGTATGGCCGAGCCCGGCCATGTCCTCGATGGCGGCGGGCCGATCCGGCGGCAGGTTGGTGGCATAGACATCGACCTCGCGCGGGGCCGGCGCGCCGCGGACGACGTCGGCGAGCGGCCGGCCGGCGCGACGGGCAAGCAGGTCCCACAGCGCGATGTCGGCGCCGCACAGCGCCTGCTGGAAGGGGCCGGGCGCGCCGAGCTGGTTGGCGAGCGCACGCATGGTCTGCGCCAGCATCGCGTAGAGCCGTTGCGGGTCGTCCGCCTGCTGGCCGACGAGCGCAGGGCGCACGACATTGGCGAGGATGTCGACGCGCTCGCGGCAGCCCCAGGGCGGGAAGTTGCCCCACGCCTCGCCGATCCCCCAGCAGCCGTCGGCCGTTTCGATCCGCACGAGGATGTTGTGCCGGGTGGCGACGGTGCCGAACGGCGCGACGATCGGCGTTGCCAGGGGCGCGGCGACCAGCGCCACGCGCACCCGGGTGATGAGGGGGGCGGTCAAGGCCGCCTCGGCGTCCCTGCCGGCCGCATCACTTGACGGCGCCGGCGATGCGTCCGGGCGAGATGCGGCCCTGGATCGGCAGGAAAAGCAGGAAGACGGGAAGCGTGGTGACGACGGATGCCGCCATCACCGCGCCCCAGTCGACATAGTCGTCGCCGAAATACTGGTAGAGACCGAGCGGCAGCGTCTTCAGCTCGGTCTGCGTCAGGAAGGCGAGGGCGAACAGATATTCGGTCCAGCAGAGCAGGAAGGCGTAGGTCGCCGTCGCCACGAAGCCCGGCAGCATGACGGGGCAGATGATGAACCAGATCACCTGCCAGCGCGAGGCGCCGTCGATGATCGCGGCCTCGTCGAGGCTCTTGGGCACGGTGACCAGATAGCCGACCAGCATGTAGACGGAGAACGGGACGGTGAAGGCCGTGTAGGTCAGGATCATCCCGACATAGCTGTTGATGAGGTTCAAGGTGGCGAAGGCCACGAACAGCGGGTTGATCAGTACGATCCACGGGAACACCTGGCCAAACAGGATCGCGGTGAAGAGCGTGCGCTTGAAACGGAACTGGAAGCGGGAAAAGGCGTAGGCCGCCATGATCGACAACACGGTCGAGACGACGGTGGCGACCATGCAGATGACGAGGCTGTTGAAGATGAAGCGCCCGAAGCCGGCCTCGAAGATGCGGAAATAGTTGCGGAAGGTGAGCGTCTCGGTGCTCGACAGGAGCCCGCCGCCGGGCCGGAACGAGCCGACCAGCACATAGATTGCGGGGTAGACCAGCACGAACAGGGTGAGCACGGCCAGCAAAAGCATGACGACGAGCTGCCAGGCGCCGGGATCGCGCCAGTGGCGGGAGGCTGCCCTGGCCATCACAGCGTCTCCTCGAGCTGGCGTTGCGCGACGAGTCGCAGATAGAGGATGCCGAAGGCGCCCATGACGACGGCCATGACCATGCCGATGGCCGAGCTGTAGCCGAGGCGGAAATCGACGAACGCCTTGAGATAGACCTCGGTGGCCAGCACGTTGGTGAAGGTGCCGGGCCCGGCCCCGGTCGCCAGCCATACATAGACGAAATTGTTGAACGACCAGAACACCGACATCAGGCCGAGCACGAGGATCGCCGGCATCAGGAAGGGGAGGGTGACGAAGCGGAAGGTCTGCCAGTCGGTCGCCCCGTCGAGCTCGGCCGCCTCGTAATATTCCTCGGGCACCGTCTGCAGGCTGGACAGCAGAGAGAGCGCGATCAGCGGCACCGTGTTCCACAGCATGATGACCACGATGGACGGCCACACGGTGCGTATGTCGGCGAGGAAGGCGATCGGCTGGCTGATCAGGCCGAGGCCGATCAGCGCCTCGTTGACGAAGCCGTTGCGCTCGAGCAGGAAGCGCCAGATCACCACCGCCACGATGGGCGGCGTCGCCCACGGGATGAGGAGGGCGAAGCGCGACACGGCGGCGAGCCGCAGCTTGCCCAGCGCGCGGGTGTTCAAAAGCAGCGCGATCGCCAGCCCGATCAGGAGGCGCAGCACCACCGAGGTCGCCGTCAGCCAGATGAAGGTGTTGAACAGGATGTGGCCGAATTCGCCGCTGCGGAACAGCTCGCGGTAGTTTTCCAGCCCGACCCAGTTGCCGCCCTTCTTCATGCCGAGCAGCGACAGGTCGGTGAAGGAAATGCGCAGGTTGTCGAAGATCGGATAGCCGTAGAAGAGGATCAGGAGCACCATCGACGGCACCAGCATCGTGGTGATGAAAAGCCTGTCGCGCATGGTGCTCCCGATCCCGGTCCTGCGGCTTCGGCGGTGCTACGGCATCTGCTTGCCGATTTCGGCCAGAAGCTCCTTGGCAGCATCCTCCGTCGAGACCTGTCCCGACAAGGCCTTGCCGAAGCTTCGCTGGGTGATGTTCCACAGCGTGCCGATCGGCACCGGGCCGCTGGCATAGGCGCCCCAGGTGCGCGCGAAGGGGAACTGCTCGGCGAAGCCCTTGAGCGGGGCGCCGAAATCGATCTGCTTCAGGAGCGAATTCTGCGCCGGGAACTGGGTGCGGTAGTGGTCGGCGAACACCGGCTCGGAGGCCATGTACTTGACGAACTGCCACGCCGCTTCGGGATGCTTCGAGCTGGCGTTGATGACGAGCATGCGGCCGCCGATCATCGAGCTCTTGGTGTCGGGCTGGTGCGGGAAGGGGGCCGAGGCAAATGGCGGCTCCTTGCCCGGATTGGCGTCTTCGTAAGCCTTGAGGATTTCCTTGTAGGTGTTGGGCGGCATCGCGCCCATCGCCTGGTTGCCGCTCACCAGGGCCTGCATGATCGCCGGATCGTGCGCGTCGCTGGCGGCGAGGTTCGACTGCGGGTTGTCGCCGGCATCCATGAACTGCTTGTAGTAGTTCATGGCCTCCACCACGTCGGCCTGCTCGAGGCCGAGCGCATAGGAGCCGTCGTCCTTCTGGACGATGAGCGCCTTGCCGTCGGACCACCAGTAGAAATTGGCGAGGAACCATATGGCGCCGGACGCGGAGCTGCCGGCCGGGAACCCGAAGCCGGCCTTGCCGGTCTTCTTGTAGACGGCCTCGCTGGCCGCGCGCAGCTCCTCCCAGGTGGACGGCAGGCTTTCCACCCCGGCCTGCGCGAGGAGGTCGGTGCGGTAGACCATCGCCCAGGTGTCGGTCGTCCACGGAAGGCCGTAGACCTTGCCGTCCTTGCCGTGGGCGAGATCCTGCGCGGCGAAATCGGCAAAGCCGTTCGGCGGCGGGTCCTTCTGGAGGAAATCGTCAAGCGCGAGCGTGGCGCCGGCATCGCCCATCTCGCTGACCCAGACCTGCGCGACATGGGCGACGTCGGGGCCCTGCCCGACGGCCGCTTCGCGCAGGAACTGGTTGCGCGCATCCTTCCAGCCGATGCGCTGGAGGTCGACCTTGATATCCGGGTTCTGCTTCTGGAACTCGTCGATCGCCCCGCGGACCTCCTGTTCGGTGTCGTTGAACCGGAACGTGATGGTGACCGGATCGGCGCTGGCGAGCCCCAGCGTCGCGACCGTTGCCGCGCTCGCGATGAGCCCGGCGGCAATGAATTTGAGCATGGCTTCCTCCCATATGCCCGAACACGGCTTTCACGGGGCCGGTCGACGCCGGTCCGTGGTCCGATTAACAGGACCATATGTAATCCTGTTCGGGCTGTCAAACGGTGCGAAACGCCATTGGGTGGGTGCCGGCGATTGACGATTGCGGATAACAGAACTATCAATAGGTCTGTTTTTGAATCAACGGAAAGACCGGGCTTTGCGGCGAAGAATCGATGCTCACCATCATCTGTGGAAGCTCGGCCGATTCCCCTATGACTGGCTCGCCCCCGACGCGCCGCAGCGGCCGTTCGGCGACCACACGGGGCTGAAGCAGGACTATCTGGCCGCAGATTATGCGCGCGACATGGCCGGCACCGGCGTCGTCGCTTCGGTCTTCGTGGAAGGCAGCGCGGCGGCCCCGGGCGCCGCCGAGCTCGAATGGGTCGACGAGGTGGCCGGCGACGGCGCGTTGCCGGCCGCCTCAGTCGGCTATGCCGACCTGCGGCAGCCCGACATCGGCGAGACGCTCGCCGCCTTCCAGCGCTCGCGGCGCATGCGCGGCATCCGCATGTCGCTCGCTTGGGACCCGGCGCGGCCGAGATGGCGCTTCGTCGAAACGCCGGACATCATGCCGACGCCGGAGTTCCGGCGCGGGCTGTCCGAGCTGGCGCGGCGCGGGCTCGTCTTCGACACGCTGGTGGTGCCCGGCCAGCTTGCGCAGCTCGCCGCGCTCGCCGGCGCCAATCCGGAGCTGCAGATCGTCCTCAACCATCTCGGCACGCCGCTGCGCGAGACCGCCGAGGATATCGCGCAGTGGACGCAGGGCATGCGGGCCTGTGCACGGTGCCCGAACATCGCGGTGAAGCTGTCCGGCCTGTGGGTCATCGACCGCGGCTGGGCGCCCGAACGGATCGGCGGGCCGGTGCGCATGGTGGTGGACGAGTTCGGCCCGGATCGCTGCATGTGGACCAGCAACTATCCGGTGGAGAAGCTGATGTGCCGGGTGGACGATCAGATCCGCAATCTGGAGGCCGTTCTCGAGGGTTTTCCGGAGGCCGACAAGGACATGATCTTCTGCGGCACCGGAGCCCGCATCTACCGGGTCGAGCCGCCGGTCGCGGCGGCTGCGGTTGACGGCGCGCCGCAATCCATTGCCAGATAAGCGAAGCCGGGAGGAAGGGCGATGGCGAGCGTTGCGATCGAAGACGTCCGCAAGCTGTACGGCGCGGTGGAGGCGATCCGCGGCGTCTCGATCGACATCGCCGACGGCGAGTTCGTTATCCTCGTCGGCCCGTCGGGATGCGGCAAGTCGACCCTGCTGAGGATGGTGGCGGGGCTGGAGGCGATCAGCGGCGGCACCGTGCGCATCGGCGACCGTATCGTCAACGACGTCGCGCCGAAGGACCGGGACATCGCGATGGTCTTCCAGAACTACGCGCTCTATCCGCATATGACGGTTCGCCAGAACATGGGGTTCTCGATGCGCCTGCGGCGCGCGCCCGCGGCGGAAATGGAGGAGAAGGTGGCGCGCGCGGCCGGCATCCTCGGCCTTCAGAACCTTCTGGACCGCTATCCGCGCGAATTGTCGGGCGGCCAGCGCCAGCGCGTCGCGATGGGGCGCGCGATCGTGCGCGACCCGGCCGTGTTCCTGCTCGACGAGCCGCTGTCCAATCTCGACGCCAAGCTCAGGGTGCAGATGCGCACCGAGATCAAGGCGCTGCACCAGCAGCTCCACACGACCACGATCTATGTCACCCACGACCAGGTCGAGGCGATGACGATGGCCGACAAGATCGTCGTCATGCATGACGGCATCATCGAGCAGGTCGGCAGCCCGCTCGATCTCTACGACCGGCCCGCCAACCGGTTCGTTGCCCAGTTCATAGGCTCGCCCGCCATGAACGTCATCGAGGGGCGGGTCGAGAACGGCCGCCTCGACGCCGGCGGGCTCACCCTGCCGCTGCCGGCGCATGCGGAGCACTGGCAGGGCAGGGCGGTCGCCTGGGGCATCCGGCCGGAACGGCTTCGCGTCGCGCCCGGCGGCGACATCCCCGCGACGGTGGAGGTCGTCGAGCCGACCGGCGCCGACACTCAGTTGTTCGTCAAGGTCGGTGCCGACACCGTGGTGGTGACGCTGCATGAGCGCATCGGCGTCGGGCCGGGCGAGCCGGTCACGCTCGCGGCCGATCCCGCCGACGTCCATCTCTTCGACGGCGAGACGGGCGTCCGCCTCGATCCATGACGGGCGTGCAGGGCGGGAGGAGAAACAGGACAGGATGCCATGAGCTCGACGCGTGAGGATACCGACAATGCCCGCCGCGTGGCGGCGCGCTTTTCGATGGCGGGGCGCAAGGCGCTGGTCACCGGCGGCAGCGTCAGCATCGGGCGCGAGATCGTGCTGGCTTTCGCCGATGCCGGCGCCGACGTCGCGATCCAGTATGCCCGCGCCGCCGATGCCGGCTTCGGCCGCGATGCGGCGGCCGAGGAGACGCTTGCCGAGATCGCCGCGCGCGGACGCATCGGCGTCGCGATCGATGCCGACTTTGCCGCGCCCGGCGCGGCGAGCCGCTGCGTGGAGCAGGCGCAGCTTGCCCTGGGCGGCATCGACGTCCTCGTCGTCTGCGCCTCGATCCAGTACCGCACGCCCTTCGAGGAGGTCACGGCGGAGCAGATCGAGCGTCAGGTTCAGGTCAATTTCACCGCGACGATCGAGCTGATGCAGGCGGTGCTGCCGTCCATGCGCGCCGCCGGCTTCGGCCGCATCCTGACGATCGGCAGCGTCAACCAGATCGCGCCGGAACCGGTTCTGTCCGTCTATGCGGCGCTGAAGAGCGCGCAGCACAATCTGGCCTTCAACCTCGCGCGCGAATATGCGCCGTACGGGATCACCATCAACAATCTGTCCCCGGGGTTGATCGCGACGGAGCGCAACAAATGGCGCCGCGACGACGCGGCCGTCTGGAAGGCGATCGAGGAGGACTGCAGCCCGATGCGGCGGGCCGGCCGGCCGACGGAAATGGCGGGGGCGGCCGTCCTTTTCTGCTCCGAGGCGGGCAGCTACATCACCGGCGCCGACCTGCAGGCGACGGGTGGCCGGCACCTGGCATGGCGGGCGCCGGCCGGCGCCGGCTAGGAGATTGGCGGAGAAGGGCATGGTCGATCCGTCGTTTCTCGGCTTTCCACGCCGGTTCGGGCGGGCGGGCGTGCGCAACCATGTCTTGGTGCTGGGCATCAACGGCCTGGTCGCGCCCGCCGCGAGCCAGGCCGCGGCGAGGATTGCGGGAAGCAGGCTCGTCGCCACGCCCTACGGGCGCGGCCAGTTCGGCGCCGACAAGGCGCTTCATTTTCTCCAGCTCGCAGGGATCGGCGCCAATCCCAACAACGGCGCGGTGCTGATCGTCGGCGCCGACCGCAAGTCGGCCGATGCCGTGGCGGAGGCGATCGCGCAGCGTTCGCCGGCGCCGGTCGAGGCGGTGACGCTCGACGACACGCAGGAGGACGCCCACGAGCTCGTCGCGCGCGCGGTCCGCGCCGGCACCCGGCTGGCGCGCGAAGCTTCGCACGGCCGCCGCGTGCGGCTGCCGCTGTCCGAGCTCTATCTCGGGCTGGAGTGCGGGCATTCCGACGCCAGCTCGGGCCTGGCGGCCAATCCGCTGGCCGGCGCCGTCGCCGACCGCCTGGTCGAGGCGGGTGCCACCTGCGTGGTGGGCGAGACGCTCGAATGGCTGGGAGCGGAAGACGCGCTGAGCGCGCGCGGCGCCGACGGCACGATCGGCCGCCGGATCGCCGCCGCGGTCATGGCGCGGGAGCGCGCGGTGACGGCGGCCGGGGTCGATCTTCTGGGCGACAATCCCGGCGAGGAGAACATCCGCGGCGGCCTGTCGACGATCGAGGAGAAATCGCTGGGCGCGATCGCCAAGGCCGGCCGGCATCCGGTCACCGACATGCTCGGCTTCGCGCAGCCGCCGTCCGGCCGCGGCCTGCATCTGATGGACGGGCCGAGCTATTCGCCCGAATCGATGACCGGCTTCGTGGCCTCCGGCACGCAGATGATCCTGTTCACCACCGGGCCCGGCAACAGCTATTGCAGCCTCATCGCGCCGACCTTCAAGCTCAGCGCCAATCCGGCCGCCTGCGCCCGGCTCGACGGGCAGCTCGACTTCGACGCCGGCGCCGTGCTGCAGGGGCGCCTATCGCTCGACGCGGCCGCAGGGCACCTGCTTGCCGAATTGATCGCGGTCGCTTCGGGGACGCTGACCTGGGGCGAGGCGGCGGGGCAGGGGGCGGAATGCTTCACCCGCATCGGGCCGTCGCTGTGAGCGGAGCTGCGGAAAGCGGCTGGGACGCCGTCCGGATCGCCGCCGCCGACGATGTGGCGGTGGCGCTGCGCGACCTGTCCGGCACGGTCCGGGTTCTCTGCGGCGCCGGGATCGAGGAGGTGGCGCTGGCGCAGCCGGTGCCGTTCGGGCACAAGTTCGCGCTCGCCGATCTGGCCGCCGGCGATGCGGTCAGGAAGTACGGCGCCCCGATCGGACGGCTGACGCGCGCGGTCCGGCGCGGCGAGCACGTCCACGTTCACAACCTGAAGAGCCGGAGAGCGGGCGCGGGCGGCTGACCCGGCTTCGCCGGCGCGCGGCAGCGCTCCCCGCCTGCGTCATCCATGTCGGCAGGCCCGTCGGCGGGCAGGCGCGAATCGCCCGCGCGGACTTGCCCCGTCCGGCCGCCGAGACGGCGCGGCCGGCGGGCGCCGGAACCGCTTTTTGCGCCGTTTCGGCCGTCGCGGCGGCGCCTCCTCGGCGCCGACACGCGGAATTGTTCCGGGAACTCCCGATTTGCGGGCAAGAACCTGATTCCGGCCGGTGGCGGAAACCGATTCGATGACATAAACAACGAGCGAGGCCTCCCCGTTTCCCGGAGTGTGATGGAAGACTACGCGCTACCTCTGATCGTAGCCCTGCCCTTCGCGGCTGGCCTCGTGGCCGTCCTGCCGCGATCGGATTCGCGCACCGTATCGGCCTGGATCGCAGGCTGCGCCATGCTGGCGTGCCTGGCGCTGATCGTCTCCCTCTACGGGACGGTGAGCGCCGGAAGCGCGGTCCGTTTCAGCGCCGAATGGGTGCCCTCGCTCGGGCTCGACATCGTGCTCAGGATGGACGGGTTCGCCTGGGTCTTCGCCTTCCTCGTCTGCGGGATCGGCCTGCTCGTCGTCCTCTATACGCGCTACTACATCTCGCCCGAGGATCCCGTCCGCCGCTTCTATCTTTTCTTCCTCGCCTTCACCGGGTCGATGCTGGGTATCGTGATCGCGGGCAACCTCGTCCTGCTGGTCATCTTCTGGGAGCTCACCAGCATCTTCTCCTTCCTTCTGATCGGCTACTGGCATCACAACCAGGCGGCGCGCGACGGGGCGCGGATGGCGCTGACGGTCACGGCGGTCGGCGGCCTCGCCCTGCTGGCCGGCGTCCTGATCGTCGGCCATATCGTCGGCAGCTACGATCTCGACGTCGTGCTGGCTTCGGGCAACGCGATCCGCGACCACGCGCTCTACACGCCGGCGCTGCTCCTGATCCTGCTTGGCGCGCTCACCAAGAGTGCGCAGTTCCCGTTCCATTTCTGGCTGCCCAATGCGATGGCGGCGCCGACGCCGGTCTCGGCGTTCCTCCACTCGGCGACGATGGTGAAGGCGGGCGTCTTCCTCATGGCGCGGCTGTGGCCGGTCCTGTCGGGGACGCCGGAATGGTTCGCCATCGTCGGCCTGGCGGGAATGCTCTCGCTGGTTCTGGGTGCCTATATCGCCATGTTCCAGCAGGACCTGAAGGGGCTGCTCGCCTATTCGACGATCAGCCATCTCGGGCTGATCACGCTGCTGCTCAGCCTCGGCAGCCCGCTCGGCGCGGTCGCGGCGATCTTCCACATGCTCAACCATGCCACCTTCAAGGCGTCGCTGTTCATGGCCGCCGGCATCATCGACCACGAGGCGGGGACGCGGGACCTGCGGCGGCTCTCCGGCCTGTTCCGCTTCATGCCGATCACCGGCACGCTGGCCATGGTGGCCAGCGCCGCGATGGCGGGCGTGCCGCTCCTCAACGGCTTCCTGTCGAAGGAGATGTTCTTTGCCGAGACGGTCGAGACGCATGCCGAATCCTGGGTCGACACGGTCGCGCCCTATGCGGCGGTGCTCGGCAGCGCGCTCGCGGTGACCTATTCGATCCGGCTCATCCATTCGATCTTCCTCGGCGTGCCGCCGCAGAGCTTCCCGCGCGAGCCGCACGAGCCTCCGTTCTGGATGCGGTTCCCGGTCATGTTCCTGGTGTTCGCCTGCCTGCTGGTGGGCATCATCCCCGGCCTGACCATCGGCCCGTTCCTTTATGCCGCCGTGTCGTCCGTGCTCGGCGAGGCGACGCCCTATTACAGCCTGGCCGTGTGGCACGGCTTCAACACGCCGCTGGTCATGTCGGCGCTGGCGCTGGCGGCCGGCACGCTGCTCTATCTGTGGGCGGGCGATTTCCTCGAGCGTTCCGAGAGCCCGCTCCTGCTCGGCCGTCTGCAGGGCCAGCGCATCTTCGAGGAGATCACCGGCGCCGTCGCGTGGCGCTGGCCGCGCCTTGTCGAGGAGGTGTTCGGCACGCGGCGCCTGCAGCCGCAGATGCGTCTTCTGGCTGCGGCGGGAATCGCGGCGGCGGCCATCCCGCTCCTTGGCGCCGGCCTCGACTTCGGCAGCCACGGCAGCGGGACTGTCGACTACGCGTTCATCGGCCTGTGGTGCGTCGGCATGGTCTGCGCGGCGGCGGCCGCGCAGCAGGCCAAGTTCCACCGCCTTGCCGCGCTCGCCCTGCTCGGGGGAACCGGGCTCGTCACCTGCATCACGTTCGTCTGGCTCTCCGCGCCGGATCTTGCGGCGACGCAGCTCGTCGTCGAGATCGTGACGACCGTGCTCATCCTGCTCGGCCTGCGCTGGCTGCCGAAGCGTTCCGAAGCCCTGCTCGATCCGGGCGGCCTCCTCGACCGCGTCCGCCGCCTGCGCGACCTGTCTCTGGCCGTCGTCGCGGGCCTCGGCATGGCCGCGATCTCCTATGCGGTGATGACGCGCACGCCGCCCGACACCATCGCAGACTTCTTCGTCGAGAAGGCTTACAGCGAGGGCGGGGGACGCAATATCGTCAACGTCATCCTCGTCGATTTCCGCGGTTTCGACACGCTGGGCGAGATCACCGTCCTGGGGATCGTCGCGCTGACCGTGTTCGCGCTGCTGCGCCGCTTCCGCCCGGCGCTCGACACCATCGAGCGCCCGGAGCAGCAGCTGATCCAGCGTTCCTACGACGAAGCGGATCCGGAGCGGGAGGCCGGCGCGACGGCGGCCGAATACCTGTATGTGCCGTCGGTCATCATGCAGTGGATGTTCCCGGTGGTGATCGTGATGGCCGCCTATCTCCTGCTGCGCGGCCATGATGCGCCGGGCGGCGGCTTCGCGGCGGGCGTGGCGATGGCGGCCGGCTTCATCCTGCAATACATGGCCGCCGGGACGACCTGGGTCGAGGCGCGGCTGCGCGTGCTTCCGGTCATGTGGATCGGCGGCGGCCTGCTGCTCGCCGCGCTGACGGGCGCCGCCTCGATGCTGCTCGGCGATCCGTTCCTGACCTCGTATTTCCGCTATGCCGAGGTTCCGCTGATCGGCAAGGTGCCGCTGGCGAGCGCCGCCCTGTTCGATCTCGGCGTCTTCGGCCTCGTGGTCGGGGCGACGGTGCTGATGCTGATCGCCATCGCCCACCAGTCCATCCGCCGTCTGCGCGCGGTCCGTGTCGAGGAGCGGCAGCAATGGAACTGACGCTTGCGGTGGCCATCGGCGTTCTCACCGGGTCGGGCGTGTGGCTGATCCTGCGCCCGCGCACCTACCAGCTCGTCATCGGCCTGTCGCTCCTGTCCTATGCGGTCAACCTGTTCATCTTCAGCATGGGCCGGCTGCGCGTCGGCGCGGCGCCGGTGCTGGGCCCGGACGGGGCGGGAAGCCCGGCGGACTTCGCCGACCCGGTTCCGCAGGCGCTGGTGCTCACGGCCATCGTGATCGGTTTCGCCACGACGGCGCTCCTGCTCGTGGTCCTGCTCGCCGCGCGCGGGCTGACCGGCAGCGACCATGTCGACGGGCGGGAGAGCCGCTGATGGAGTGGACCCGGCAGCTCCTCATCGTCCCGATCCTGTTGCCGCTGGCGACCGGAGCGGCGCTGCTGCTGATCGACGAATTGCGCCATACGGCAAAGGCGCTGATCAATCTCGCCTCGACGCTGCTCCTGCTCGTCGCTGCGCTGATGCTGATGCGCGTCGCCGATGGCGCGCCGGAGGCGGGCGGCGCGCTTTCCCTCTCCTATGCGGTGGCCGACTGGCCGGCGCCCTTCGCCATCGTGCTGGTTCTCGACCGCCTGTCGGCCCTGATGCTGGTACTCGCCTGCACCGTGGCCGCCGCGACGCTGGTCTATTCGCTGGCCAGGTGGCACCGGGCGGGACCGCATTTCCACACGCTGTTCCAGTTCCTGCTGATGGGGCTCGGCGGCGCGTTCCTGACCGGCGACCTGTTCAACCTGTTCGTGTTCTTCGAGGTGACGCTGGCCGCATCCTACGGTCTGCTTTTGCATGGCTCGGGGCCAGCGCGCGTGCGTTCGGGCCTGCACTACATCTCGATCAACCTCGCCGCCTCGCTTCTTTTCCTCATCGGGGTCAGCCTGATCTACGGCGTCACCGGCACGCTCAACATGGCCGATCTCGCCATGCGCCTGCCGGCGGTGCCCGCGCAGGACCGGATGCTGCTGCAGGCTGGCGCGGCGGTGCTCGGGATCGCGTTCCTGGTCAAGGCCGGCATGTGGCCGCTCGGCTTCTGGCTGCCGCCGGCCTACATGGCCGCGGGCGCGCCCGTCGGCGCGTTCTTCGTCATCCTGACCAAGGTCGGGGTCTACATCCTGCTGCGGCTGACCACGCTGCTGTTCGGCGGCAGCCCCGAGGGGTTTGCCGGCTTCGGCGGTCTGGCGCTGCTGTGGGGCGGGATGGCGACGCTGGCTTTCGCCATGTCCGGCGTTCTCGCCTCGCAGGCCATGGGCCGGCTTGCCGGCTACAGCGTGCTCATCTCGTCCGGAACCTTGCTGGCGGCCGTCGGCATGGGCGATGCCGCGGTGATCTCGGGCGCCCTGTTCTATCTCGTCAGCTCGACCCTGGCCGGGGCGGCGCTGTACCTGCTGATCGAGCTGGTGGAGCGCGCGCGCGAGCCGGGCGCCGAGCTTCTCGCCGTGACGATGGAGGCCTACAAGGAAGGAGAGGAGGAGGCCGTCGAAGAAGACGAGGAGGTCGGCGTCATCATGCCGGGCGCGCTTGCCATCCTGGGCGTCTGCTTCGGATGCATCGTCCTCCTGCTCGCCGGGCTTCCGCCGCTGTCGGGCTTCGTCGCCAAATTCGCGATGCTGACGGGCATGCTCAATGTCGACGGGCTGGGCAGCGGAGGCGAGGTCGCGGGGTCGACCTGGGTCCTGCTCGCGCTTGTCATCCTGTCGGGCCTGGCGGCGCTGATCGCGCTGACGCGCAGCGGCATCCGCATCTTCTGGGCGCCGCTCGACGTCGTCGTGCCGCGCGTGCTGGTGGTCGAGGTGGCGCCCATCGTCGCCCTGCTGGGGCTGTGCCTGGTGCTGACGGTGAAGGCCGGGCCGATGATCCGCTATACGGAGGCCGCGGCGCTTTCGCTGCACGCGCCCGCGAGCTACATACAGGGCGTGCTGGGTCCCGCCGATCCGGAGGGCGAACGCAGATGAGCCGGGTGCTGCCCTATCCCGTCCTGGCCGCGTCGCTGCTCGTGATGTGGATGCTGCTGACGTCGTTTTCCCCCGGCCAGTTCCTTCTCGGCGCGGTCATCGCGGCCTTCGCCACGCGGGCGATGGCGGCGCTGCAGCCGTCGAAGCCGCGCCTGCGGCGCTGGCAGCTCATCCCGCAGCTCGTGGCGATCGTCCTGCTCGACATCCTGCGCTCGAACATCGCCGTCGTCGGCGTCATCGCCGGGCGGCGGCCGGACCGCATTCCCGGCTTCGTGGCCATACCGCTGGAGCTGCGCGACAAGACGGGCCTCGCCGTGCTCGCCTGCATCATCACCAGCACGCCGGGGACCGCCTGGATCGAGCATGCGCACGATACGAACGTGCTTCTCATCCACGTCCTCGATCTCGTCGACGAGGAGGAATGGGTCGCCCTCATCAAGAACAGGTATGAGAGGCTGCTGATGGAGATCTTCGAATGACCGCCGCCACCGTCCTCCTGTGGTCCGTGACCGCCGCGCAGGTGATGCTTGTGGTCGCGATGGGGTGCTACACCTACCGGCTGATCCGCGGGCCGCGCGCGCAGGATCGCGTGCTCAGCCTCGACGCCATGTATGTGACGGCGATGCTTCTGGTGCTGACGACCGGCATCCGGACGGGAAGCGCGATCTATTTCGAGGGCGCCCTGATCATCGCGGTGCTCGGCTTCGTCTCCAGCATCGCCCTGGCGAAATTCCTGATGCGCGGCGAGGTCATCGAATGACGGGCGCCGCGGACCTGCCGGCCTGGGCGGCGCTGCTGACGGCGTTCCTCGTGCTCGTCGGGGCGGGGCTGACGCTTGCCGGCGCCATCGGAAACCTCCGCTTCGGCAGTTTTTTCGAGCGGGTACACGCGCCCACGCTCGGCAGCAGCTGGGGCACGGGCGCGATGGTGCTCGCCTCGATGCTCTGCTTTTCGGTGCTGGGGTCGCGGCCGGTCGTCCACGAGATCCTGATCGGCATCTTCATCACAGTGACCACCCCGGTGACGCTGATGCTGCTTGCCCGCGCGACCATCTACAGGGACCGCTCGGAGGGCAGCGAGAGGGTGCCGCCGCGCACCGTCATGCGCCTGCCGCGACGCGGCGAGCCGAATGAGGACGCGGGCGACACGCCGTCCTGACCAGCGTCCGGGGTCGTCAAGCGGCTGCCGGCGCTCTGCCGGCAGCCACGTCGGGTCGGACGCTCAGAACGTCAGGGCGCGGTCGCCGTCCTCGTCCCTGATGCGCGCCGGCAAGCCGATCCGGTTGAGCAGCGACAGGAAGGGCCGCGGAGGCAGGTCCTCGACATTGGCCATCTTCTTCACGTCCCACTCGCCGGTCGCGACCAGCATGGCGGCTGCGACCGCCGGGACGCCGGCGGTGTAGGAGATGCCCTGGCTGCCGACCTCCTCGAAGGCCTGCCTGTGGTCGGCGACGTTGTAGATGAAGACCTCGCGTTCCCTGCCGTCCCTGGTGCCTGTGACGAGGTCGCCGATGCAGGTCTTGCCGGTGTAGTCGGGCGCGAGCGAGCCGGGGTCGGGCAGGACGGCCTTCACGACCTTCAGCGGCACGACCTCGACCCCTTCGGCCGTTCGCACCGGCTTTTCCGACAACAGGCCGAGATTGTTGAGAACGGTGAAGACGTTGATGTAATGGTCGCCGAAGCCCATCCAGAAGCGCACGGTCGGCACCTTCAGGATCTGCGACAGCGAATGGACCTCGTCATGGCCGGTCAAGTAGGCCTTCTGCGTGCCGACGACCGGCAGGTCCCATTCCTTGCCGATCTCGAACATGCTGTTCGAGACCCATTTGCCGTCTTGCCACGACCAGACCCGGCCGGTGAACTCGCGGAAATTGATCTCGGGATCGAAATTGGTCGCGAACCAGCGGCCGTGGCGGCCGGCATTGATGTCGATGATGTCGATCGTCTCGATCCGGTCGAAATACTCGTCATAGGCGAGCCTGGCGTAGGCGTTGACGACACCGGGATCGAAGCCGGCGCCGAGGATGGCGGTGACGCCCGCCTTCTCGCATTCCTCGCGGCGCTTCCACTCGTAATTGGCGTACCAGGGCGGCGTCTCGCAGACCTTGGCAGGGTCCTCGTGGATCGCGGTGTCGATATAGGCCGCGCCGGTGGCGATCGCGGCGGACATCACCGACATGTTGAGGAAGGCCGAGCCGACATTGACGACGATCCGCGCGCCGGTCTTCTCGATCAGGGCCTTCGTGGCGTCCACATCCATCGCGTCGAGCGTGTGGGCTTCGAGCTTGCCGTTCGCCTTGAGGGCCTTCTTCTCATGGACGGAAGCGACGATGGCCTCGCACTTGGCCAGCGTGCGCGAGGCGATGTGAATGTCGCCGAGCACATCGTTGTTCTGCGCGCATTTGTGCGCGACGACCTGCGCCACGCCGCCGGCGCCGATGATGAGGACGTTCTTCTTCATTCCGTTGGGAAGCTCCGTGTCTAGAGGGATCAGGAAAGGCTCTGCTCGTAGTCGGCGTAGCCGAACTCCCGCACGGTCCTGAGCGAACCGTCGAGCTCGCGGATGGCGATGGCCGGCATGGCGACGCCGTTGAACCAGTTCTTCTTCACCATCGTGTAGCCGGCCGCATCACGGATCGAGATGCGGTCGCCCGCCTTGAGCGGCGCGGGGAAGCGGAAGGTGCCGAACACGTCTCCGGCCAGGCACGACTTGCCGCAGACCATGATCTCGTGGTCGCCCGCGTCCGGCTCGACCTTCGCGCTCTCGCGATAGATCAGGAGGTCGAGCATGTGCGCCTCGATGGAGGAATCGACCACGGCCAGATGCTTGCCGTTGAAGAGCGTGTCGAGCACGGTCACCTCGAGGGTCGTGGTGCCGGTGATGGAGGCTTCGCCCGGCTCCAGATAGACCTGCACGCCGAACTTTTCGGAGAACGCCTTCAGCCGCGCGCAGAACGCGTCGAGCGGGTAGTCGGCTCCGGTAAAATGGATGCCGCCGCCGAGGCTGACCCATTCCGCGCGCTTCAGCAGCGCCCCGAAGCGAAGCTCGATCTGGTCGAGCATGCCGTCGAACAGGCCGAAATCGCCGTTCTCGCAGTTGTTGTGGATCATGAAGCCGCTGATCCGGTCCATCACCGGCAGGACCCTTGCGGCGTCCCACTCGCCGAGCCGGCTGAAAGGCCGCGCCGGGTCGGCGAGGTCGAAGGACGAGGAGGAGATGCCCGGATTGAGCCGCAGCCCGCGCACGATGCTCGCCGCATTGCCCGAGAAGCGCTCGAGCTGGCCGATCGAGTTGAAGATGATCTTGTCGGCGTGGGAGACCGCTTCGTCGATCTCGTGGTCGGCCCAGGCGACGGAATAGGCATGCGTCTCGCCGCCGAACCGCGTGCGGCCGAGCCGCACCTCGTTGAGCGAGGATGAGGTGGTGCCGTCCATGTGGGCGCGCATCAGGTCGAACACCGACCAGGCGGCGAAGCATTTCAGCGCCAGCAGGGCCCTGGCCCCCGACTGCTCGCGCACGCGGTCCATGATGCGCATGTTGTCGAGCAGCCGGCGCTTGTCGATCAGGTAATAGGGCGTGCGGAGTTCGGGCTGGGGCGACATGAAACTGGCCGTGGCTTGGAAACCGGCGCTGTGCCGGAAGAATTGAAAAGGATGACGCAAGGCGGCCGGCCCGTTGCCGGCGTCGTGTCGGTGGCTGGAGGATGCGACGCCGTCCCGGCAGGGACGGCAGCCCGGCCTATGCCCGGGCCATCAGCGCTTTGGCGCTGTTTCCTCGAAGGCGGCCCGCAGGGCGCGGCACCGAAACGCGGGCGTGGGTCGCCGCGCCGGCACGATGCGCACGGAGACTGGCATTGCGTGCCCTTGCGGGTCGCATGCGCGAATGATCTTCCGTTTGGGTGGCGTCCAGTACGTCTGGGCCCATCCCCAATTGGAAGAGGGCGTCGCAACTCATGGCGTCCTCCCCAACCAGCAGATGAAGCCTGCCTTGGCAGGCGCCGCGCTTATAACATCGCGCGGCATATTCTCAATGCAAATATGCACCGGCCTGCCGGAAAGCAATGGCAGCGCGGTCCGGACCGCCGGAATGGCGCAGCGGTCACCCGGATGAGAAAAGGCCCCGCCAGCTTCGATGGCGGGGCCCTGCAGGCTCAGCGGCCGGCGGCGAGGCCGAGGATCATGCCCGTCGCGAGGCTGATCAGCAGATAGTCGTTGTCGACCTTGACCCACTGCTGGCCCGGCCCGGGCTTCCTCAACCCGTAGCGGTGATGGTCGCGGACGGAGGGGCGCTTCTTCCAGTCGCGGACGCGTTCGCCCTTCTTCCAGTGGTGCCGGGGCGGCGTGTAACGCTGCGTCTTTTGCTGCTTGGGCGCGAAATGACGCTGCTTCTCGACCTTGTGGTGGCCGAAGCGCGGGGCGTCGTAGCGCGACTGGGCGTGGGCCATCGGGGCGGCGAATACGGAAAGGGCAACGGCCGCAAGGAGTGTACGCTTGAACATGTCGGGGGTCCTCGTTTCTGACGAGGCGAACCTAGGCGGCGCAAGCTGAACCGAAAATGAATGTAAAATTACATTTATGTAATGAAATCAATTATTAACGAAGGTTAACGGCAGCGCGCACAGCGGAAGGGACCCCGCTGCGGTGCGCGGGGTGGGTTCTCCTGCCCGACGGCTTTCTAGA
>ENA-UOVV01000796-UOVV01000796.1-compost-metagenome-genome-assembly--contig:-NODE-796-length-31141-cov-7.702374_pt1 | contig 31141 bp, 28 predicted proteins | sample MGYA00238155_ERZ761577 | MGnify/ENA primary metagenome ERZ761577 (study PRJEB28898, sample SAMN06268775) | compost metagenome | isolation source: Emeryville, CA | place: USA:Emeryville, CA | collected... | reverse complement strand
CGGCCGGACGCCCGAGCAGATCTCGCCGTTGGTTCTGTACCGGAGCAATGGCGTAGAAGTTGGTCGGCAGTCCGACGATTGTCCACTCGCCCGGTTCCATTCGCGCCAGCCCTGGATCCGTCAAGAAGTGCTGGATGTCCCGCAGCGTGATGCTGTCTTCAACATGGTTGACCGTGACGCATGGATACCGGAGTTCCAAGGATGGACAAATGTACGTAGTAGGGGTCGTATTCCGGCTGACCACCATCAGTCCCTGTGCCATCGACACCGTCGGATACACCAATCGTTACACCGTCTGTATTTACGCCAGCAAACACATCTGGATCAGGACTTTCGTCGCCAAACTGTCCGCCATCGGCTGCGGCGGCTGCGGAGGCTGACGCGAACATCGTCAGGATCGCGACGAGTGCCCCAGCAAGGATCCGTTGCTTAGGCCAGAGCACACACACCGCCCTCGAGGACGTTGCGCATGACTTTCGGCTCGCCATCACGGTCAACTTGAACCGTGACTCGGCGATTTACTCGAGGGTCGCTTGGCCGGAGCGGCATTTGCTTGCCTTCCGCATCAACCCTTTGCACTGTCGAATAGTCCAAACAAAGGTCGATGCGCGCTTGTAACCCTGCACTACCCAGTCTCAGTACGTCTACTCCCTGGACACCCACAATTTCGGGCCGACCGATCCATCGGACTCCGCGAGATTGCAGGTCCCGATACCCAGCCAGATCTCCTTCGAGGGCCTCCTCACTCTCCACCTGCGACAGCAGCGTTTCGGGCTGGGATGGGTCATTCGTCAAGAGCGCGAAGATCTCTAGGTACTGACGATAGGTCTCTTCCGCCAGTGCAAACGCCTGCTCATCCGTCAGTTCCGCCGGCTCCTCTGCCCCGGTCGGGGAGCAACCAGTGAGTGTGAACGCGAGTGTCAGTGCTGCCGCCCACCCCGCGGCTCGAGTCGAAATCCCCATGCCAGCACGGTAGCGAACTGGGGCGTGAATTTTGAGGGTTTATCCACAACGGAAATGTCGCCAAAGTTACAACTCAGTGTCATCCCTGAAAAAACAGGCTAGACGGCACATCCCTTGCCTGTATGCTGAGCGAGCAGTTGTTGATTGACGCTTTGCCTGGCGGTCCCGACCACAATCGGTCCTCCTTTCTCGCGGCGCAACAGCTTTACCCGTTGCGGCATTCGCGTAGCGGGGTTCGTGTTAGAGAAAGTGGACGCCATTATGGCTACCGGTACCGTGAAGTGGTTCAACAATGACAAGGGCTACGGCTTCATCGCCCCTGACGACGGCAGCGCCGACGTCTTCGCCCACTACAGCGCAATCGGCGGCGGTGGCTACCGCTCGCTGACCGAGAACCAGAAGGTCGAGTTCGACGTTGTCGCCGGCCCGAAGGGCCCGCAGGCTGAGAACATCCTGCCGCTGTAAGTTCAAGTCTCACAGCAGCGAGGCCGCCCCGGATATCCGGTGGCGGCCTCGCTCAGTTAATGCGTGATGCAGCGCGAGGCGATGCCCGCGCCCCAGCGCCTACTCCCCCTGCACTGCGCCCTCAGCCTGGCTCGCGGCGATCTGCGCGCGCACATCCTCCATGTCCAGGCCCTTGACCGCCTCGATGACCTGCTCGAGCGCCGGCGCCGGCAGCGCGCCCGGCTGTGCAAACACCAGGACCTGCTCGCGGAATGCCATCAAGGTCGGGATGGAGGTAATCCCGGCCGCAGCGGCGAGCTGCTGGTTCGCGTCCGTGTCCACCTTGGCGAACACCACGTCACCGTGCTGCTCGGACGCGGCCTCATAGATCGAGCCGAATGCCTTGCAGGGAGCGCACCAGGAGGCCCAGAAGTCCACCAGCACGATGTCGTTGCCCATGATGAGCTGGTCGAAGTCCGCCTCGTTGACGTTAACAGTGGCCACGCAAAGTCCCTTCACTTCGGGGCCAGCGTCGTCCGACCCGCACAGGCCTTAACGCTATCCGCCCAAGCTACATTCCTACCTGACTAGCCGCCCAACATCGGCCCAAGATCCGAGAAGAATTCGTTTAGTGGGACTAAACAAACACCGCTTCCGTTCACTAGGATTGAATCATTCTTGATTCTGGCTGGCAGTTCAGCCAGCCCTCCCACGGAACGGATGTCAACGATGACGCCCAAGATCGCCATCCTCGGCGCCGGTGCCAATGGTGCCGCCATCGGCGCGGACATGGTCCGTGCCGGGCATGATGTCACGCTGATCGAACAGTGGCCAGCTCACGTCGAGGCGATGCGAGCTCATGGCGTTAAGGTCATCACCCCACGCCACAACCTCGTCGAGACGACTGAGGTGCGCGCCTACCACTTGTGCGAGGTCGCCAGCCTGCGCGAGCGCTTCGACCTGGTGTACATGGTGCTGAAATCCTACGACGCACGGTGGGGCGCAGAACTGATCAAGCCGGTGCTCGCTGACGACGGCATGGTCATCGGTCTGCAGAACGGCATGCGCCACCGCGACATCGTGAGCATCCTCGGCAGTGAGCGCACCCTCGGCGCGGTGATCGAGATGGGCTCGAACTTGCTCGGTCCCGGCGACATCGAACGCCACGTCCCTCGCGACCGCTCCTGGTTCTCGGTCGGCAGCGAAGACCCGATCGCACATGCTCGAGCAGAGGAAGCAGCCGCGGTGCTGCGCGCCGCTGGCACGGTTGAAGTCATCGACGATATCGAAGCGGCCAAATGGATGAAGCTGGTGCTGAACGCCTCGCAGCTGGTCCCCTCGGGCATCCTGGATCGCTCCATCGTCGAAGCAGCGAGCCTGCCGAGCATGCGGCCACTGATGATCGAGGCGGGCCTCGAGGCACTACGCGCCGTCGCCACCCACGGGGTGGGCCTGCGTCCCATCATGGGCATGACTGACGTGGATCCCAACGACCCACGCGGCTACCTCGAGCACATCTTCGAACTGCTGCTGAACGGCTTCGCACTGCCGACCACGAAGGCCACCATGGTCTATGACTGGCGGCACGGTCGCCGCAGCGAGGCTGGCGACATTAACGGCGAGGTGGTGCGCACCCTGGGCGCGCAGCAAGCCCCCGTCAACGCGGCGGCCGCCGAAATCGCCTACCGGATCGAGGCAGGCATCCTGCACCCCGACCCCAGTAACGAGGCACTGCTCAACGAGCTGATCGAGCAGTACCGCAAGGGCTAGCCGATCCCCCGACTCCCGCCGGGCCAACTCCCCCCCTCCGTTGGCCCGGCGGGGCCTTACTCTGCGTCGTTATCTGCGGCCTCAGCCAGCAGTTCGCGCACCATCGGCACGACCTGCGTCGCGTAGCGCTCGATCGAGCCCAGCATCAGTTCGTGCGGGAGGGTGCCGTTGGCGTACTTCACATCGAATCGGTTGAGGCCCAGCGTCTGCACGGTGGTGGCGATGCGGCGCGCCACCGTCTCGGGCGAGCCCACATAGAGGGAGCCAGCGGCCACCTCGTTCTGGAACTGCATCTGGGTCATCGGCGTCCAGCCGCGCTCGGCCCCGATGGTGTTCATCAGCACCTGGTAGTGCTCCCAGAACTCTTCCTTGGCTTCGGCGTCGGTGGCACCGACGTGCCCGGGCGAGTGAATGCCCACCAGCTGCGGTTCGCCACCGAACTGCGCTTCGGCCTGGCGGAACAGGTTCACATAGGGCGCAAAGCGACCAGGGTGGCCGCCGATCACGGCAAGCATCAGGCGCATGCCGTACTTGGCAGTGCGAACGACCGACTCCGGGCTGCCGCCGACACCGACCCAGGTGGGGATGCCGTGCTTGTGCTCCGTCGTCGGGTAGACGCGGATGCCGTGGATGTCCGGGCGCAGCCGGCCACGGTGATGGACCACGTCCTCGTCGCGAAGCTTGGCGAACAGCGCCAGCTTCTCCTCGAACAGGTCGTTGTAGTCGGTGAGGTCAAAGCCGAACAGCGGGAACGACTCGGTGAAGGAACCGCGGCCGAGCACCGCCTCGGCGCGGCCGCCCGAAATCGCGTCCACGGTGGCGAAGCGCTGGTAGACCCGCACCGGATCGTCCGAGGAGAGCACGGTGACGGCCGTCCCCAGCTTGATCTGCTTGGTTCGAGCCGCGATCGCAGCCAGCACCGTTTCGGGACTGCTGACGGCGAAGTCGGCGCGGTGGTGCTCGCCGACACCAAAGAAGTCGAGGCCGAGTTCGTCGGCGAGGACGCCCTGCTCCACCAGGTTCCGAATCGTTTGCGCCTGACTGAGGCGGTTGCCATCCAGATCGACGGTGACGTCACCGAAGGTGTCGAGGCCAAACTCCACGTGCGCGGTCACAATGCTTCCTTCCCTCGTGGCAGCCACTGCCTCGATTCCCATACTCATGCATGGACATTGAATGCAACGGGGTCGGGTTCGAGGCTATTCCCCGGCAGCGCTGGCAGTGCCCGACTGCGGCAACGAGGTGGCTGCCAGGTCGCCGATCGCCGCCCGGACGAACTCGTCAACGACCTCACGGTTGTAGGCGTCGGCATCCAGTTCGGCCGGGCGCACCTCGCCCCGGATCGCGGCCAGCAGGCCTTCGGCGAGTGCGTCGTCGTCCTGCTCCACGATGCGAATCATGCCCTCGGGCAGGGCGTCGGCGACCGAGGCGAAGCGAGTGGAGACGATCGGCAACCTCGCCAGCGCCGCCTCAAGCAACACCATCGGCTGTCCCTCGTAATTGCTGGACAGCACAAAGCAGTGCGAGTTCGCCAGCACTGCGAAGGGGTTCCGCAGTGCCCCGGTCAGGAAGACCTGGTCGCCGAGGCCAAGACGATCCCGGACGGCCAGCAGGTGGTCCTGCAGCGGCCCATACCCGACGAGGACGAGCCGGGCCTCCGGACGCTGCTGGGCCACCTTGGCGAAGGCGCGCAGCAAGCGCTCCTGATTCTTCTCGGTGCTGAAGCGCCCGACGGTGACGAACCAGAACAGGTCCCTGCCCGCGAGCATCGCCTCGGCCCAGTCCGGACGCTCAATCGCGCCGGTCTCCGGGTCTCGCGGGAAGGTCGACAACTCGGCCAATGGCTCCTGCAGGCCAGCCAGTACGCGCTCGGCATCGACCAGGTTGCGGGCGTGGGTGAAGCCACGGTCCGGCACGCCATACTCGGCGGTCAGGCGCTGCCGATTCACCTCGGCCAGGGTCGGCGACACCGATACCAAGGCATCGTGCTGCTCGAAGAAACTGAACACCGCCGGCAGGCTGCGCCGCATCGGCTGCTTGCCGTTGACGGTACGGTGCACCTCGCTGGCCAGGTCGTTGTGCAGCCAGATGGCGTGCCGCGGACGGCCACCGCTGGCACGCTCGGGGGCTTGCAGCAGCAGCGCAGTCCAAAACGCGCTGTAGCCGCTGAAATCGACGACCGCGTCGAAGCGCATGTCGCCGACGATGCGATGCAGTTCATCAGCCAGGAGCGGGTACGGCCCGGCATGCAGGGCACTGCGACGCTCACCGGCTAGGCGCACCTGCATCTTGTAGCGCTTGATCTGCCACTTGCCGCCATTCATGCCCCCGATTCGGCGCACCTGGCGCACGTGCGGGTCGATCAAGGCCTGATTCACCCAGGGCTGGCCGCGACGCGTGTGCACGATCATCGCAGACACGTTGAAACGGTCGTGATCAATGTTGCGCAGCAGGTTCAGCGCGGAGGTGGTGATGCCATTGGATCGCATTCCGCCGAGGTACATCAGCACGCTGATCCGACCATCCTCGGCGACCTCCAACAGCCGCAAACCATCACGCTTGCCACGGAAGACCAGGTCGATCACGCGCTCACTGGCTCGGCCATCCTCGTCGGCAGTGAACCGCTCCTGCCAGTGCTGACGCACCGATGCCTTCGCCTCAAGGCCGCCGGTGGTACCGAGCAGGTCCGTGGCAATGCCCTCGATATCGAGGTGCACCGGACCCGGCAGTTCATCGATCGAGAAGTACAGTCCGCGTTCCGCCTCGTACTGGTCCAGGCCCGGCATGTGAAACAGGATCGGCTTGCCGGTGGCCAGGTAGTCGAAGAAGATCGAGGAGAAGTCGGTGACCAGCGCATCGACGAGGCCGAGCACCTGATTGGTCGGAATCTGGTTCGGCACCAGCAGTCCCCGCAGTTCCGATCGCGCGGACGCGTACTGGTGCGCGCTCTGGTGCACCTTCAGCAGCACTCGCCACGCATCGCCGAGTAGTGCCTGCAGTCGGCGCGCCTGCTCGAACATCTCGGCAGCATCGTCCTCGGGGTTACTGAAGTTGGTGCCCTTCCAGGTCGGCGCCAGCAGCACGATCTTGCGCTCACCGATTTCAATACCTGCCTTGGCGAGGCGGGCAAGCAGTTCGCTGCGCTCCCCCGCCGCCAGGGTCTGCCGGTCCACGCGCGGGTAGCCCAGCTCGGCGATCACACCCCGGAACGCGCCACGCAGCTTGTAGGCGTGCTCGTACATGACCTCGGTCATGAACGGGTTCTGCGAGAGCAGCACGTCGGCGTGCAGGAAGTTCCGCTGCGTGTTCGCGGCGTAGTAGCCGCCGTTGGGCATGTCGTAGCCCATTCGCTTCAGCGGGGTGCCGTGCCAGGTGTTGACGTAGGTCTGTTCTGGCCGCTTGTCGAACTCCGGCGGGAACGTGGCGTTATTGATGAGCACCTCGGCGCGGCAGAGCAGCCGGTGATACGCGGTGGAGCGATAGCGAATGAACTGCACGCGCGGATCATGGGCGAACTCGGCCCGAATGGCGTCCTGCTCGGCGTGCTTATCCAGTACCCAGTAGTGCCGCAGGTGCTGCTGATCCGGGGCCGCGAGCAAGGCCCGGAACATCGCCTCCGGATTGTCCAGCGCGCCGTTGCCCGAGAAGGATTCGTAGAGCACCGTGCCAGCCAACACCGGCTTGCGCCTGGCGAAGGCTCGCGCCTGCGCCAGCCACGCACGTCGAATGCGGTTGAACGTCGACTTGACCAGACGAATCAGCTTCTGCACGCTTCCCTCTCTGAGCCAACCACGGCACGCCCATCTGCACCCAAAGAGGGCGTCTCTCGGGATGCTAGCAGCGGCACTTTCTCGAGGCCCGAGGAAGCGCACGAAGGCGCCCGGACTGTTGCAGAACCGTTGTCACGATCCTTGCCCAGCCCGGGCGCCATCGAGAAAAGAATCAGATCAGGACGCTGACCGGATTCTCAATTCGCGCCTTGAATGCCGCGAGCCACTGGGCTGCCAGCGCACCGTCCATGACGCGGTGGTCAGCCGACAGCGTCACCGTCATCACGGTGCCCACGGCGAGCTGTCCGTCCTCAACCACCGGCTGCTGCGAGGCAGCACCCACAGCGAGGATTGCTGCGTGCGGCGGGTTGATGATGGCCGAGAACTCACTCACCCCGTACATGCCGAGGTTCGAGATCGAGAAGCTGCCACCCTCGAGTTCGTGTTGCTTGAGTTTGCCCTCGCGAGCGCGGCCAGCCAGCTCTGCAACCGTCGACGACAACTCAGTGAGGCTCATGCGCTCGACACCGCGGAGGACCGGGGTGACCAGGCCGCCCTCGATCGCGACGGCAATGGCCATGTCCACCGAGTCGAAGCGACGGACCGCAGTGTCGGTCCAGATCGCGTTCGCTTCCGGGACATCGCGGAACGCGGCCGCAGCAGCCTTGATCACAAAGTCGTTCACCGAGATCTTGACCGGCGAGGCCTCGTTCACCTGCTTGCGCAGCTCCATGAGTCGGTCGACGCGGCAGTCGGCCACCAGGTAGAAGTGCGGCACGGTGCTCTTACTCTCGGTGAGACGGCGTGCGATCGCGCGACGCATCCCGGTGTGCGGGATCTCGGTGTAGCCGGCCGGACCTGACGGCGAGGCGACTGGTGCGCTGGCTGCCGCGGCTGCGACCGGACGGCTGGCACCGGCGGCGATCAGGGCCTCGATGTCACGGCGCACGATCCGTCCACCAGGGCCGCTGCCCTGCACGCCACTCAGGTCCAGGTTGTGCTCGCGGGCCAGTCGGCGCACCAGCGGGCTGGCGAAACGACGGGCACCATCCAGAGCAGGGGCTGCCGGTGCGGCGGCCGAGGCTGCCGCGGGGGCAGCAGCCGGAGCAGCGGCCGGAGCCGGGGCCTGTGCTGCCGCGGGGGCGGCCGCAGCAGCAGTCTCCGCGGCGCCGCTCGGTACCACCGAACCAGCGTCCTCGCCGGGGGCGCCAATCACCGCGATCGGGTCACCGACCGCGACGGAGGTACCCGCAGCCACGAGCAGGCGCAGCACGGTGCCAGCCACCTCGGTCTGGAACTCTACGGTCGCCTTCTCGGTCTCCACTTCGGCGAGGGCGCGGCCAGCCTCGACGGTGTCACCCTCGGCCACGAGCCAGGTCTGGATCGCAGCCTCAGTAACGCCAGCGAGGACCTCCGGCATACGAATCAATTCGGCCATTATCGGCCTCCCATTCCCTGACGCACACGCTCGATGCCGGCGACGACTTCCTCAGTGCGCGCGATGGCCGCACGCTCGAGCACCTTCGAGATGCTCGGGCTGGCCTCGCTGCCGGTAACGCGCTGGATCGGCTGGTCCAGGTAGTCGAAGAGGCGACGCTGAATCTCGTCAGCGAGCCAGCCGCCGTACGAGGTGCCCTGCGCGCCCTGCTCGACGATCAGGACCGCACCAGTCTTCTTCACGCTCGCCTCGATGGTCTCCCAGTCCAGCGAGGCGCGGTCGAGCCAGCGCAGGTCGATCACGTCGGCGTCGATACCGGTCTGTTCCACGGCCTCGAGGCTGTGACGGACCATCGACAGGTAGCTGATGATCGTGACATCCTTGCCCTCGCGGCGCAGCGCGGCCTTCCCGATCGGCAGGTGGTAGCCGAAGTCGGCCGGGACCTCTTCCTGTAGCGGGTACAGGTCAATGTGCTCGATCACGAGCACCGGGTCCTGCAGGGTCAGCGCGCTGTTCATCAGACCGATGTAGTCAGCGGCGGTAGACGGTGCCACGATTCGCCAGCCCGGGCTGGTGGCAAAGATGCCCGCCGGGTCCATCAGGTGCTGCGAGCCATAACCCGAACCCATGGCGACCTTGGTGCGCAGCACGAAGGGCACCGGGTTGTCGCCACCGAACATGTGGCGCGCCTTGCCGACCTGGTTGAAGACCTGGTCTGCGGCGACCCACATGAAGTCCGGGTACATGAACTCCACCACCGGACGGAAGCGGCCGTCCAGTGCGATGCCGCCGCCGAGACCGCAGAAGGCGTTCTCGCTAATCGGGGTACCCAACACGCGGTCCGGGTACTTCGCGGCGAGACCCTTGGTCGCACCATTGGTACCACCGGCGAGGCGGTGAATGTCCTCGCCCATCTCGACGATGCGCGGGTCGCGTTCCATGCGGTAGTCCATGACACCGGCCACGGCTTCGACGAACTTCATCGATTTGGTCTCACCGGTGTAGGTGAGCGGCTCCAGCATGGGCTGATCGTTGAGCTCGGAGGCGTCACCGCGAACACCGACATCGACGAAGCTCGGGTCCGGCCACAGTTCCGGACGAATGCGGCGCTTGCCGTCCTTTTCCGGGTCTGTTTCGAGCAGTTCGCCGGCGGCGGCGTTCATCGCTTCCTGAGCCTGGCGACGGACGGCGGCGACACCCTCCTCGTCGATCAGGCCACGCTCGATCATCTTGCGAGCAACCAGGTCCAGCGGGTCACGCTGACGCCACTCGGCCTCTTCTTCCTTGGTGCGGTAGCCGAAGGCGGAGCCCGGGTACGGACCGTTCTGGTGGAAGAAGCGGTAGACCATCGCCTCGATCACGACCGGCCCCTCGCCGCCGCGCAGCACCTGCTCGGCCTGCTGCATGGCGAGGTAGACCGCGAGCGGGTCCATGCCATCGACGCGCCACGAGTGAATGGCGAAGCCCAGGCCACGAGCCGACAGCCGCGGCTCTGCGGTGGCCTCATTGACGTTGGTGGAGACCGCGTACCCGTTGTTCTCGATGAAGAAGGCCACCGGAAGCTTCCAGGCTGCGGCCAGGTTCATGCTCTCGAGCACCGAGCCGATGTTGACGGCGCCGTCACCGAAATAGTTCACGGTGTAGTCCGTGGTGCCGGCGTGCTTCTGCGACCAGGCGTTACCGGCGGCCAGTGGCGCACCGCCACCGACGATGGCGTTGGTGCCCAGGGCACCCGCCTCAAACCACTGCAGGTGCATCGAGCCACCGCGACCGCGGCAGTAGCCCTGGGCGAGGCCCAGGATTTCGGCGAGGGTGCGCTGCAGCACTTCCTGCACCTTCGGGGTCACCAGCGCCTTGGGATCCAGGACGCCACCGGTGACGTGGGTCAGCGCCTTGGCGAGGAACTGGTGGTGGCCACGGTGCGAACCGTTGACCGCATCCGTGCTGCGCATGCCGATGATGGAGCCAACCGCGCCACCCTCCTGGCCGATGCTCGAGTGTGCCGGGCCGTGTACCAGGCTCTCGGCGGCAAGTTCCAGCACCGTCTCCTCAAAGGCACGGATCAAGTGCAACTGGCCCAGCATGCTGGCCAGCAGCTGCGGGTCAGCAGCCTGCCAGTCCTTGTCCGTGGCGCTCAGTTCCACCCACGGTGCTGCGGGATCCAGACGTTCAACCTTGGGCATTGCTGCTCCACCTTCCGCAAAGGTCGTCCTGCCGACGTTGGCAGTCCAGCCATACTAAACCTTGATTGGATACAATCTCAAGGCTAGACTGACGATATCGCCGGAAATGTCCGTGGCATTTGCTGCATATTGGATGCATTCAGGCGGCACAGCGGAGTGCACTGAAGGAGGAATCATGACCATTCCTGGTCTGCGCGGGGTTGAGCACATCGGCTTTACTGTGCCGAACCTTGAGGAAGCCACCGACTTCTTTGTCACCCACATGGGCTGCGAAGTCCTCTACTCCCTCGGCCCGTACCAGCACGACGACAGCAATTGGATGCAGGAGCAACTGAACGTGCACCCGCGCACCGTGGTGCGCAAGCTCAACTTCCTGCGCTGCGGTCACGGTTCGAACTTCGAGATCTTTGAGTACGAGGCTGCTGACGGCCAGAACCCCCAGCCTCGCAACTCGGATATCGGTGGTCACCACCTCGCCTTTTATGTCGACGACTTCGAAGCGGCCTACGAGTACCTCAAGACGGTGCCGGGCGTGAAGTTGCTCGGCAAGCCCGTGGACAGCAGCAACGCCAGCGCCGGTCAGCGCTGGATCTACTTCCTCACGCCGTGGGGCATGCAGTGCGAGTTGGTGAGCTTCCCGAATGGTAAGGCGTACGAGCAAACGACTGACAAGCGGCTCTGGCACCCGGCCAATCCGGCGGCATAACCCCAATTCAGCAGCCTCACCCGGCACAATGACGAACATGAACCCGAACGCCACGGAACCCACCGTCCTGGCGAGCCCACGCCACGGCTCGTCGAGTCAGTTCGTCGCGGAGCAGTTGCGCGAAGCGATCCTGCGCGGCGAATACCCGCCGAATTCGCGCATCCGCCAGGAAGACTTGGCCGCCCGTTTCGGCGCCAGTCGTGTTCCGGTCCGCGAGGCGCTGCGCACCCTCGAGGCAGAAGGACTGGTCACGCTAGTGGCCAACACGGGCGCCTGGGTTCGCGGTTTGAGCCTGGCCGAATGTGAGGAGATTTACCAGATCCGCGAGCGCATCGAACCACTGCTGTTGCGCTACTCGATCCCGAACCTGCAGAACAACGAGGACGTGCTGTTCCAGCTCAAGGCCCTGTGCGGCGAGATGGAAGAACGCAGCAGCCTCGAAGAGTTCCTGCACCTGGACCGCGAGTTCCACCTGCTCACCTACTCTGGCGCGAACACCACCCTGCTCGGGGATCTCACCCAGCAACTCTGGGACCGGACGCAGCACTATCGCCGCGCCTATACCTCGCGCGTGGACCCCACCAGCCGACGCATCCTGCACGACGAACACCACATGCTGGTTGCCGCGATTCGTGACGGCGACCCGGACCAGGCCGATCGCGTGCTCACCGGACACATCCAGCGCACTCGACACCAGCTCGCCAGGCATCCCGAGATTTTCGACCACCCCGTCGGCATCTAGCCGGCTCCCGCCCCCCACAGGAGAATCCCATGGCCATCGCCACCATCAATCCGACCACCGGTCAGACGGAGCAGACCTTCGAGGCGCACGACGCCGCCGAGGTCGAGCGCCGCATTGCCCTGGCCACGCAGGCAGCAGCGACGCTGCGCCGTGCCAGCTACGCCCAGCGCGCCGAGTGGAGCCGTTCCACCGCAGACCTGCTGGAGTCCGAGGTTGAGGAACTCGCTCGCATCATCACCGTCGAAATGGGCAAGCCCATCGCGCAGTCTCGCGCTGAGGTGCTGAAGTCGGTGAAGAACCTGCGCTTCTACGCGGACCACGCCGAGGAATTCCTTGCTGATGAGCCGCTTGACGACCCGAGCAAGGTTGGCGCGAGCCAGGCCTACGCCCGCTACCAGCCGCTCGGTGTCGTCCTGGCCGTCATGCCGTGGAACTACCCGATCTGGCAGGTCATTCGCTTCGCAGCCCCGGCGTTGATGGGTGGCAACGTTGGTCTGCTCAAGCACGCCTCGAACGTGCCCCAGTCGGCGCTGTACCTCGACACGCTGTTCGAGCGCGGCGGTTTCCCGGCTGGCGCCTTCCAGACGCTGCTCATCGGTTCGAAGGAAGTCGAAGCCGTGATTGCCGACCCGCGCGTGCGGGCCGTCACGCTGACCGGCTCGGAGCCGGCCGGCCGCTCGGTCGGTGCTGCCGCCGGTCGCTCCCTCAAGCCCTCGGTCCTTGAGCTCGGTGGCTCCGACCCCTTCATCGTGATGCCGAGCGCCGATATCGCCAAGGCTGCCGCCACGGCCGTGACCGCCCGCAATAACAACAACGGTCAGTCCTGCATCGCCGCGAAGCGTTTCATCGTGCACGAGGACGTCTACGACCAGTTCTTGGAAGCCTTCACGGCTGGCGTTTCGGCGCTCACCGTGGGCGACCCGCTTGACGAGTCGGTGCACATCGGCCCGGTCGCCACCAAGGGTGGTCAGCAGGACCTGATCGACTTGGTGGAGGACGCGCTTGCCAACGGCGCCACTGCCGTCGTCGGCGGCACCACCCCGGAGGGTGATGGCTTCTTCTACCCGCCGACCGTGCTCACCGGCGTCACGCCCAAGGCCCGTCTGTACCTCGAGGAGGCCTTTGGCCCCGTCGCGGCCGTGTACAAGGTCTCAAGCCTCGACGAGGCCCTGGAAATCGCGAACGTCACAACCTTTGGCCTGAGCTCTGCGTTCTGGAGCAACGACGAGGCGGAGATCGCACGCGCGGTCGCCGAAATCGACGCAGGCGCCACCTTCATCAATGGCATGACCGTCTCCTACTCAGAACTGCCCTTCGGCGGCATCAAGGACTCCGGCTACGGCCGCGAGCTGGCTGCCGCGGGTATCCGTGAGTTCTGCAACCTGAAGACGGTCTGGCGCGGCTAGTCCCCCACGAATCGCCGCACCGCGAAGGCCCGAGCGTTCTGCTCGGGCCTTCGCAATGTGCGGGTAGTGCCACCACAACGCAGTGGGGCCCGAGCTATCGCTCGGGCCCCACTGCGCGTATCGGGTGGCTTAGTACTGGTTCGCGACGAAGAGTTCCTTGGCTGGGAACTTGGTCAGGATCTCGGTACCGGTCTCGGTGATCACGACCTCTTCCTCGATGCGCGCCGCCGAGATACCGTCCGAAGCCGGGCAGTAGGTCTCCATCGCGAAGACCATGCCGGGCTTGAGTTCGATCGGGTTCTCGAGCGAGTTCAGGCGCGAGATGATCGGGCGCTCGTGCAGACCCAGACCAAGGCCGTGTGCGAACTGCAGACCGAAGGCAGCCAGTTCATTGTCAAAGCCGAAGTCCTGGGCCTTCGGCAGCACTCGCGCGACATCGTCGGTACCGACGCCTGCCTTGATTGCATCGAGGGCGGCGTCCATCCATTCGCGGGCCTGCTTGTAGGCGTCCCTCTGCGGCTCGGTCGCCCAGCCGACACCGAAGGTGCGGTAGTAGCAGGTGCGGTAGCCCTGGTACGAGTGGATGATGTCGAAGAAGGCCTGGTCACCGGGGCGGATGATGCGGTCGGTGAAGTTGTGCGGGTGCGGGTTGCAGCGCTCCCCCGAGATCGAGTTGACCGCTTCGACCTGGTCCGAACCCATCTCGTAGAGCCGCTTGTTCGCCAGGGCCACGATCTCATTCTCACGGATGCCCGGCTTCAGCACATCGACGATGTCCTGGTAGACGCCATCCACCATTGCCGCGGCCTGGTTCAGCAGCATGATCTCGTCCTGGTTCTTGATCACGCGCGCGTCCAACATGTACTGCTGGGCGTCGGCGATCCGCAGGCCCTGACGCTCCATCTCGAACAGGAAGGGCGGTTCGACGATGTCGATGCCGACCGGCGCGTCGGCCACGCCTGCCTCGGTGAGGATGGCCTTGATTTCAGTCACGGCGTCCCGCATCAGGCCAGCATCCGGTGCGACGGCGCCGCGGAAGCCGAGGAAGCCCGGACGGTAGTTCTCCTCCGGGATCCAGGTCGAGTAGAGCTTGTGGTGACGCACGGCCGAACCGAAGTCCCACAGCATGGGCTCGCGGTCACGGGTGATCAGCGCGTACCGGATCATCTTGTCGCCGAGGGCACCACCGATCCACGTCGAGGTGGTGTAGCGAATGTTGTAGAAATCGAAGAGCAGGAAGGCCCCGCATTCGCTCGCCTCAAGGGCTGCCTTGGCACGAGAGATGCGATACTCGCGGAGGCGGTCAAAGTCGACTCGGTGCTCGTAGTCGACCGACATGTGACCGGGCGCGCCGATGGGCCTGGGGTTGCTCACTGTGTACTCCTTATGCAGGTGAGGGATTCGACGGCCCCGATGCCGTCGACGGGGATGCGGGCGGGATAATCGTCCCCGCCGCGCCAGCCGGGATGCGGCTCAGTGCACCGAGCACATCCACGGCCGAGTTCATGGCATAGCCACCGGCCGGGGCAGGACCGTTCGCGTTCTCGGCAGCGTGGCCAAGCACGAACCAAAGACCGCGCACGGTCTGATCTGTGTTGTTCTGGTACAGGTGCGGCCGCAGCGAGTCGAAGCAGACTGAGTCGCCGGCCTTCAGCACGTAGGTATCGAAGTCGAGTTGCAGGGTGAGTTCACCCTCGATGATGTAGCCGTACTCAATGCCCGAGTGGCGCATCATCTTGCCCTCAACTGAGGAGCCGCCACCCGGCTCATAGGTGGTCAACAGCGCGTCCACGGTACCGTGGCCATCGATGGCGAGGCGCTCCCAAGTCACGCCGTTTTCCATCACAATCGTCGGGTTGTCCTCGCGTCGCTGCACCGGGGCGACGGTCAAGGGGCCGAAGGTGCCGCCGGGCGCGGCCTGTGGCGCGTGCTCGATGCCGAGCAGATCATCCAGGGAAACGCCCAGGACGTTCACCAGCGTGTACAGGGTGCCCACCGATGGCTGCGTCTTGCCGGTTTCCACCTGCGACAGCAGGCTCGGCGAGATGTCCGCCTCGGCGGCGACCGCTCGCAGGCTCAGCCCCTTCGCCACCCGCGCTGCGCGGATCGCGTTTCCCAGATCTTCCATGCTCTTGATTCCTTCCCCCGAATGTCGAGTTCGCAAGAACCATTCAACCGTGAGTTGGGGTCGAAACCCATGGTGAGTTCACTGTACAGCAGTGTACAGTAGAAGTGAACATGCAACGAGGCATGGCGTCATTCTGTAAGGAGTACGAGGAGATGGCACTCAGCACCGGAACCGTCGGCACCATGTCGGTCGACTGGGAAGCTCGAGTCGATTTTGACCGCCTGCGTTCGGAGCGACTTGCCCGCCTGCGCGCGGAGCTGGAGAAGTCGGATCTGGGCGCCCTGTTGGCGTTCGACTTCGGCAACATCCGCTACATGACCTCGACCCACATTGGAACGTGGGCGATGGACAAGTTCATCCGCTTCGCGCTCATTACGCGCAACTCTGACCCCATTTCCTGGGACTTTGGCTCCGCGGCGCGCCACCACGACCTCAGCAACCCGTGGCTGCACCAGACCACCATGGAGATGGATGCAGACCCCCACCAGCCACACCACGGTGCCACTCGCCCGCGTGCCGAATCCGGCGCTCGCCCGGGCCTGTCGATCCTGCGTGGCGCCTTCCACCCGGACGCCGGCCTGGCCGAATCGCTGGCCGCCAAGGTGAAGCGCGAACTCGAGAAGTTCGGCGTCGCCAACGAGCCGCTCGGCGTCGACATCATCGAAATGCCGGTTTTGGCAGCACTGAACAAGGCGGGCATCTCGGTCGTCGACGGCCAGCAGGTGTTCATGGAGGCTCGACGCATCAAGACTCAGGACGAGATCTCGCTGCTGAGCTCGGCCGCGAGCATGGTCGACGCCGCCTACGAGGAGCTGTACCGCTTCCTGCGTCCGGGCGTGCGCGAGAACGAAGCCGTCGGCCTGGTGTCCAAGACCCTGTACGACCTCGGCTCGGAGTACGTCGAGGGCGTGAACGCGATCTCTGGTGAGCGCTGCTCGCCGCACCCGCACGTGTACTCGGACCGCCTCATCCGTCCGGGTGACCCGGCGTTCTTCGACATCCTGCACTCCTTCAACGGCTACCGCACCTGCTACTACCGCACCTTCGCGGTCGGTTCGGCAACCCGCCACCAGCGCGACGCGTACACCCGCGCCCGCGAGTACATGGACAACGCCATCGCCCTGGTCCGCCCGGGCGCCACCACTGCGGACATCGTGTCGGTGTGGCCCAAGGCCCAGGAATTCGGCTTCCCGGACGAAGAGGCCGCCTTCGCTCTGCAGTACGGCCACGGCGTGGGTCTGTCCATCTGGGAGAAGCCGATCTTCTCACGCCTGGTCTCCTTCGACCACCCGGAGGTCCTGCAGGAGGGCATGGTCTTCGCCCTCGAGACCTACTGGCCGTCGGCCGACGGTATGGGTGCTGCCCGCATCGAGGAAGAGGTCGTCGTGACGGCCACCGGCTGCGAAGTCATCACCAAGTTCCCGGCTCAGGAGCTCATGGTCGCTGGCGGCCACCGCTACTTCACCGTGGACGGCCCGATGAACCTGATCCGTGAGCCCCTGCGCCACGTGCACGACGACCTGGCGGGCGCGGAATCCAACTTCCCAGCCCCGGTGCGTACCCCGCAGCCGCCGGCCATCGGCCCGGTCGCACAGAACACGGCAGCCGCAGAATGAGCCAGTCCACGATGCGGGCGGCCCGCTACTACGGCTCCCGAGACATCCGCATCGAGGACATCCCAGTTCCGCAGCCGGCCGCGGACGAAGCACTGGTCAAGGTGCTTCGTTCCGGCCTCTGCGGCACGGATGTGACCGAGTGGACCAGCGGCCCGATCATGATCCCGCTGCACAAGCAGCACCCTCACTCGGGGCATGTGGGCCCGATGACGCCGGGCCACGAGATCTTCGGCGAGGTGGTCACCGCACCGGAGGGCAGTGGCCTCAAGCCGGGTGATCTGGTTGCCAGCGGTGCCCAAATCGCCTGCGGCGAGTGCAAGACCTGCAGGGCTGGCCGTCCAAATGTCTGCGCCAAGCTGCACACCCTCGGCCTGCAGCGCGACGGTGGCCACGCCGAATTCGTGGCTGCACCGGTCAAGTTCCTGGTGAAGGCACCGGAGGGGATCGACATCGATGCCGCGGGCCTGACCCAGCCGCTGGCCGTTGGCCTGCATGCGGTGCGCCGCGCAGGCGTCGTCCCGGGCGACCACGTGCTCGTCACCGGCGCTGGCGCCATCGGCACCTTCGTGCTGGCAGCGCTGCGCCATCTGGTGCCAGACACGCACATCGTGGTCGCCGATGTCGACCCAGTGAAACTCGAGCGCGCCCTGCGCCTCGGTGCGAACGAGACGGTGAACTTTGCTGCCGGCGAGGAGCCGACTGCCGTCGCCGCCGACGTCGTCATCGAATGCGCCGGTGCCCCGGGTCTGCTGGCCAAGACCTTCGGCTGGACCCGCACCGGCGGCCGCGTGCTCGCGGTTGGCATGAGTGCCAAGCCGCAAGAGATCGACCCGCACGACTTCGTCCTGCGCGAGATCACTATTGAGGCAACCAACGCGCTCATCACGCACGAGGACATTCCGGTGGCCCTCGAGATCCTGGCAACCACGAACCTCGCCGAGGAGATGCTCGACTCCGTGCGGAGCCTCAGCGAGCTGACCGAGGCCCTCGATGCCATGGCCGCAGGCCAGGTCCAGGGCAAGATCCTGATCGACCCCAGCCGCTAACGCGGCAGCACTCTCGGCGCCCGCGTCGATGCTCGAGGAATCAGCATCGGCGCGGGCGGTGTCATGTCGACCGCCTCGTCCGTGACCCCCATCAAGCTGGCGAGTGCTCGGACGGCCAACGCCCCCTCCTCCGCCACCGGCGCGCGCAGGGTCGTCAGCGCGGGCGACAGACGGTCAGAGAGCATCGAGTCGTTGAAGCCAACCACCGAGACGTCGGTCGGGCACACCCGGCCAGACTCGCTCAGCGCCTCAATCGCACCCATCGCGATGAGGTCGTTCGGCGCAAAAACGCCGGTCACGCCCTCGAACAGGCCGCGCGCCAGCAGGGCCCGCGTCGTGTCATAGCCGGACTCCACGGTCGGAGCGGCGCCGGAGAGGTCATGCAGCACCTGCTCCACCCCATTCACGGCGGCGACGCGCTCAGCGAAACCCGCGGAACGCGCCGGGAAGTTCATGATCTGGGTCGGCCCTGGTACCTCGATGAGGCGTCGGTGACCAAGATCAATCAGGTGCTGGGCCGCCATAGCCCCGCCGAGGCGGTCATCAGTCCTTGCAGCCGGAATCTGGGGCAACCCCTCCAACCATCGCATCGCCATCACGACCGGCGTGCCGGTGGCGGCCACACGTTCGAGCAGCGCCTGGTCACCCTCACGGGCGGAGGTGCAGATGATGCCGTCGACGCGGCGATCCAGCAGCGTATTGAAGGTGGGCTCGGTCTGGTCCGCCCCATCCGGGTCCGCCAAGAAGAGGGCTGAGTAACCCAGGGCCTGCAGCTCCTCCCCGATGGACTGGATCAGGGCCCCATACACCGGGTTCCGGAAGCTCGGCACCGTGACGCCCACGGTCATGGTGCGCTGACGACGAAGGCTACTGGCCGTGAAGTGCGGCCGGTAGCCAAGGCGTCGGGCCACTGCAATAACTCGCTCCCGCGTCTCGGGGCTAATCCGCGCCTGCTGCTGCGGATCCAGGCTCCGACTCACCGTCGAGGTGTGCACGCCCGCCTCGCGGGCCACATCCTTGGCAGTGACTGGGGGGAGCATGAGGCCCCGACCGGAATCGGCCGGGGCCTCCATGTTGTGGGGCATGGTGGCCTCGCTTAGACGCTCACCTTGCGGCCACGCTGCTTCTGGAACAGACCCACGATGCCTCGACGAACGAACATCGCGAAGATCAGCAGCAGGATGCCGAGCACGAGGCGGTTCGTTTCCGCCGGCAGCGTCGCACCGAAGATCTCGATCTGCGGCACGGTCACGCGCAGGAACTGCTCCAGCGAGACCACGACGATCGAACCGATAATCGGGCCGAGCCAGGAGTTCATGCCACCGATCACACAGACCAGCACGATGTCGAGTGCGACGTCGAGGCTGAAGGTACCGGCCGGCTCGATGTAGCCCGTGAAGAAGGCGTACACGCTACCAGCAAGGCCACCGAAGCCCGCACCAATGATCAGTGCACGCAGCTTCACCGACGTGGTCTTCACACCGAGGACCTGCGCTGCCGGCTCATCCTCACTAATGGCGCGGAGGGCGTACCCGAAGTTCGAGTTCTCCACGATGAAGGCAACGATCGAGGCGATGATCGCCAGCGCGAAGAGCACGAAGTAGAAGAACTGCGCGATCTGACGCGGGGTCATATCGTTCTCAAAGTTGATGAAGATGCCGTAACCACCGCCGAGCTCCGGCCAGTTCTTCGCGATCACCATTGCCAAGAAGGTCAGGGCCAGGGTGAAGATTGCGAAGTAGTGGCTGCGCAGACGCAGGGTTGCGTATCCGACGATCAGCGAGATCAAGCAGGCCACGGCAACGGCCGGGATCATCGTGGCGAAGATCGGCCAGTCGAAGTGGTGGTTCAGGTATGCCGCCATGTAGGCACCGGCACCAGCGAACACGGCTGCACCGAAGTTCACGTAGCCACCGTAGCCACCGAGCAGGTTCCAGCCCTGGGCGATGATCGTGTAGTACAGCACGGTGGTCAGGGTGGTGACCACGCCGAGGTTCATCGTCGCACCGAGGACGGCAAAGGCGATGAACATTGCCGTACCGATGGCCGGAGTCAGCCACCACGGCGCCTTCTTGACGCCTTCGCTGGCGGCCTTGGCGCGGCCGAGGGCGATGTCCTCGACGGGAGCGGCAGCTTCGCCGCGAGTTGCCTTGTCAGTCATCAGATCGTCCTTTGCTTGACGCTACCGAGGCCCTCGTTGCGGACCAGGAGCATGACGGCGAGCAGCGCGTAGAGCACCATGTACGTGTACGCGAATGGGAGCAACAGACCTGCGAAGCTCTCAATGACGCCCACCACCAAGCCGGCGATGAGGGTACGCAGCGAGCTACCGAGGCCACCGAGGATCACGACCAGGAAGGCCCAAGCCAACCAGCGTGCGTGCTCCTGCGGGTTGAAGGACTGCACCATTGCGAGGATCGTGCCACCGAAGGCGGCGAAGGCGACACCGGCAGCGAAGACATAGCGGCTCAGTCGGGTGACGTTGATACCGACCATGGTGGCGACGTCCTGGTTCTGTGCCATACCGCGAATCGCCGAACCAGTCAGCGTGCGAGTCAGGAACAGGTGCAACGCGATCAGCACCACGACGCCGAGGATGGCTGCGACCAGCTTGGCGACCGAGATGTTCAGGTCACCGAGGCGGATCACTTCACCCAGGTAGCCGAGCGGCAGCGTGCGGGTGTCCGTCGTCCAGATCATGATCGCGATCGACTCCAGGATGACCATGAGGCCGAAGAAGGCCAAGATCATCGTGGTGTCACTGGCTCGGCTCAGGTACTGCACCATCACGCGGTGGGTACCCATACCGAACAGGAAGAAGATCGCCACCACCGGAATGATCATCAGCAGCGGGTCGAGGCCAGCCACCGAGACCAACTGCCAGTACAGCAGGCCGGCGAAGATGAGGATCGCGGTGTGCGCCAGGTTCACGATCTTCAGCACACCCAAGATCAGGCTGAGGCCGATCGCGATACCGCCGTAGACGCCACCGAGCAGCAGACCATTCAGCAGAGGCTGAATCAGGTCATGTACGAGGTTCATCAGTTTCTCCGAATTCCGGTTACAGGCTCAGCCACTGCTTGATCAGGCCGTCGAGCTGGCCTTCGAAGCCATCGCGGGAGCCGTCCAGGTGGTTCTTGCCGTAGGCGAGGGTGTAGACGTGGTCGGCGAGGCCCACTGCGGCCTGCACGTTCTGGTCCACCAGCAGGATGGTGCGACCCTCCTGCTTGAGACGGTCCATCTCGTCGTAGACCTCGTCCACCAGCAGCGGCGACAGACCGACGGAGGGCTCGTCAATAAGCAGCACCGACGGCGAGAGGATCAGGGTCCGAGCGAACTCGAGGATGCGCGCCTGACCACCCGAGAGGCTGCCGGCGGCGCGGTTCATGAACTTGGTCAGGACCGGGTAGCGCTCGACCATGCGATCAATCGCTTCCTGCATGGCCTGCTTGTCCTTGCGCAGCTGCCAGGCGCCGAGGCGGAGGTTGTCCTCCACGGTCAGCTCCGGGAAGACCGAGCGCCCCTGCGGCAGCATGGCCACGCCCTTGGCGAGGCGTTCTGCCGGGTTCAGCGCCGAGATGTCCTCGTCGCCGAGCATGACGCGACCGGTGCGCGGCTTGAGGAAGCCAGCCATCACGCGCAGCGAAGTGGACTTACCGGAACCGTTCGGGCCCAGGACGCTGGTGACCTTACCCGGCTCAACACGCATGTTGATGTCCTCGAGCACGATGTCGTTGGCAAAGTAGCCAGCGGTGACGTTCTCCAGGCGCAGGACCGGAGCGGTCGTCGTCTCGATAGTCGCGGCGCTCATCCGCGCTCTCCCTTCGCAGCGGGGCCGTGGCCGAGGTAGGCCTCGATCACCTGCGGGTGGCTCGTCACCGCGTCAGGCTCGCCATCGGCGATGATCTGACCGTCCGACATGCAGATAATGCGCGGGCACAGACGGGTCAGGTCGGGGATTTCGTGGCTCACAATGAGGAACGCGGTGCCCTGGGCGTTGCGCTCCTGGATGCGCTGGCGCATCACTTCCTTGACGCTGGGGTGGATACCAGCGAAGGGCTCGTCCATCAGGACGACGTGCGGGTCGGTCATCAGCGCGCGGACGAACTCGAGCAGCTTCTGCTGACCACCCGAGAGCTCACTCGCCGGAGTGTCACGGTGGCCCAGCAGACCGACGAAGTCGAGCAGGCCCTCGGCCTTTTCGATCCACGCCGACCGCTTCGAGCCCGAGTGCAACACCGGGATGAGCAGGTTCTCCATGGCCGTGATCGTGCTGAACACGCGCGGGTTCTGGAAGGTGCGGGTGATACCGGCCTTCACGAACGCGGTGCTCGACTTTCCGGCCAACGATTGCCCGGCCACGGTAATGGAACCGTGGTCCGGGGCAATCGCGCCGTTGAGGAGGTTGAGCGTCGTCGTCTTACCGGAGCCATTTGGTCCGATCACGCCGACCAGCGCTCCTTCTTCGACTTCGAATGACACGCCGTTGACTGCGGTCATTCCGCCGAAACTCTTTTTCAGACTTTCGGCACTGACGATGACTGACATTCGCTCAACCTCCTCGTTGTGCTTCTCGCTTGACTACTTCAGCGGACGAACGGCGGTGCCGGTCGCAACCTCAGTCGGCCAGAGGGCGACGTTGCCGTCCTTCTGGTACTGCAGGAGGCGGGCGCCGAACTCCATGGTGCCGTCCGGGTTGAAGCCAACGTTGCCCGACAGGGTGTCGAAGCGGTTGTTGCCGATGTAGTCGCGCAGGGTCTTGGCGTCGAGGCTCTTGGTGCCCTCAACGGCCTGCTGGATGATCTGACCGGCGGTGTATGCCGACGGGGCGTACGCCGGGAGGATCGGCACGCCGACCTTCTCGAAGATGTAGTCGCGGAACTCAGCGAGGCCCTCGATGTTCTCTTCCTGCCAGATGGTGGTGGTGGCGAAGACGTTCACGCCAGCCGAGCCGAGGTCCGGCCAGTTCGGCAGCGAGGTAACCTGCGAACCGCACTGGCAGTAGATCGACGGGTTGTAGCCAACCTCTTCGACGGTACGAGCGATCAGCGCGCCGTCGTTCGGAAGGCTCAGGGCGATCAGCATCTCAGCACCCGAGGACTTCACGCGCTGCAGCAGCGAGGTCAGGTCGGTTGCTGCCTGGTCGTACTCTTCGTCAACCAGGATCTCGATGCCGGCTTCCTTGGCGAGGTTGATCACGCCGCCCTCACCGTTGTAGCCCGAGCGAGCCACGAGGGTGAAGGGGTTCTGCGCGGTCAGGATGGCGAGGGTCTTCGGACGCTCGTTCTCCGGCAGAGTCTTCAGCCACTCGAACAGCGGCTTCGGGTACTCGATGTCCTGGTAGTTGTAGGTGTTGATCAGGTACTTCGCGTTGGCGTGGATTTCCTTGCCCACGAAGCCCGCGTTCACGACCAACTTGCCAGCGCGCTCGGTGATCGGAATCACTGCGCCACCCACAGCGGTGGTGTACGGGGCGAGCAGAATGTCTGCCTCGTCCTCGTTGATCAGGGTCTGGTACAGCTGCTGAGCAACGGTGGGGTTCGACTCGTCGTCGTAGATCTTGAGTTCGACCTCGCGACCGAGCAGACCGCCGGCAGCGTTGACGTCCTCAGCCCACTTCTCGTAGGCGATCTTGTAAGCGGCCGACGGGCCCGAGTAGATACCGGTCAGACCCAGCGTGCCACCGATAACGATGGGGCTGTCGTCAGTCTCGGCCGGTGCGCCCTCGTCGGCTGCACAGCCGACCAGACCGATGGCCAGAGCTGCAGTGGCCGCAAGCGGCGCCAGGAGGCGCCGGCGCCACGAGCCCGACGTGGAGGTGATTGCCATGTGCTGAACTCCTTCGTTCATGTGAACTGCGCAGGTGCGCATTCCGCGGGATAGCGCCGCCACTCCTTCGGGTCCACCTGGTGTCGGATCCAACCGAAATGGCGTTCTGCGCCCGCTGGGCGATCGCGGGGGTAGTCGATCGTTCGGGCGGGTGCACGGGCAGCGAACGCGTCAATGCATTCGATTTCCGTGTAGTGATGCTGACAGGCAAAGCGCCTCGTGTCAAGTCAGACTGAACAGATGTGGCCGAACTGTTCAGTCCGGTTTGCGGAGCGTTCCTTGCCTTTGATTCCTGCTCAAATTCTGACGCACAGCGTCGATAGTCCCAAATCCTGGGACACTCCCCGCGATTGCAGGCCAAACGGAACACGCGGTGGTGCTGTCGACGATTCGACAGCACCACCGCGTGGTGATGAGGGGACGCCACACCGTCCCCCGAGCCGTCGTGCGGTGCTGAACAGACGCGCACGCGGATAGGGATACCCCCTAGTCGAGCGGCGCGAGCAGGCGCTCCAGGTTGTGCATACCCGGGGTGTTGGTACCGTTCTCGATCTCCATGCCGATCTCGTAGGTCCGCTGGTTGGCAGGCACCGGCATGCCCACCGTGGCGGCAGCGCGCAAAATCGTGCCCTGAATCTGATCGGTTTCCGCCCGACGCCCCTTGCGCCAGTCCTGCAGCACCGTGGTCAGCGTGTCCGGCGCACTGAACTCGGACAGGATGATGTCAAAGAGCTGCTCGGCGTAGGCTTCCGGGTCGTCCACGGCAGTGAGACCGAACACGGGCAGAATCTTGTTGCCAATCGCCACGTTGGTGCGCAGCGCCTCGCGGCCGTTCTGATCCATGAAGTCACGCATGCCCGGCACCTGCACCGCCTCCGCGAGTGGCAAGTCAAGGATCGCAGACGGCACCAGTTCGGCCGCGTTCCCGACCAACTTCATCCACTTCGACGAGCGGATATCCTCCGAGATCTCCACCCGGCCCGCGTGACCGAGCACCTCGACGACCTCCGGCATGCGCTCCTGCACTTCGGGGATGAACCCGCCAACAGTGAACCAAGAGTTCTTCTGCAGGGTCTGCCGCACCGTAATACCCGGGTTGAACATGTTCGACGCCATCTCAATGACTGCGCCCACCGTGTGCTTCGGACCCAGGACATCCAGCATGTCGTCAATGGTCATGCCATTCTGCAGACCAATCACTAGCGCGTCGTCGGCCAGCACCGGGCGGATCATCTCACACGCCCAGCGGGTGTCATAGGCCTTGACCACCACGAAGACCATGTCGAACTTCTCGCGCACCTCAGCGACCTGGCAGAGGTGAATGGCCTTGACCGGGGTCAGGGTGGTGTGATCCGGCAAGCGAACCTCGATACCGCGCGCTCGAATCGCTTCCACGTTGGCGGGCCATTGATCGATGAAGGTGACGTCCAGGCCTGCCTGCGCCATGTCGGAGGCGATGCCCGCCCCCTGCGCGCCGGTGCCCAGCACTGCGATTCTCTTGCCAGTGGTGCTCATGATCCTCCTGCCGAGCGCAGTTCCGACTCCGATGTCGGAAGGCAACTACCACGCCCGTGTTCGCTATGACTATACGGATAGTGCTGGAAATCCGGCTGTACGCCGGTTCTCCTGCCTCCAGTATGGGCTAGTGTTCATTGATAACGAACACCTCCCTGCAACGAAGTAGGAGTCGAAGTGGCACAACTCGCTTTCATCGGCGTCGGCGTCATGGGCGCTGGCATGGCTGGCAACCTGTTGAACGCTGGTCACGACTTGCTCATCTGGAACCGCTCGGACAGCGAGGCGGTGGCGGAGTTGGTCGCTCGAGGCGCCACCCGAGTGGCCACGATCGAGGAAGCGCTGCAGGCCGAGGTGGTCTGCTCGATGTTGGCGACTGACCAGGCAATGCTGGACCGCTTCTCCCCCGAGGTGATCGCATCTGCCTCGCCGAGTACGGTGCATGTGTCGATGGCGACCCTCAGCCTCGAGGCGGTCGATGAGCTCGAGCGTCGTCACCAGGACGCCGGCATCGCCTTCGTGTCCGCGCCGGTCTTTGGCCGTCCGAACGTCGCTGCCGCAGGCCAACTGAACATCGCCCTCGGCGGTGACCCTGCCGTGGTCGAGCGCGTCAGCCCGCTGCTGCAGCCGATGGCCAAGCAACTCTGGAACTTTGGCGATCGGCCCCGCAACGCGAACCTGGTCAAGATTGCGGTGAACTACAACCTGATCCACGCCATCCAGGCCCTGTCTGAGTCGATCGCGCTAGTGGAACGTGCAGGTATTGACGGCCAACAGCTCGTGGACCTGCTCACCTCTGCCGCCTTCACTGGTAGTGCCTATACCGGATACGGCAAGCTGATCGCATCGAAGGATTACGCACCGCTGTTCCCGATGCCGCTGGGCTTCAAGGACTTCCGTCTGGCTGAGTCCGCGGCTGCCGAGTATGACCTGGTGATGCCGAGCACCCCCGTGCTGCGCCAGCAGTTCGAGGCAGCACTGGCTGATGACGAGCTCAAGGATCTGGACTGGTCGGCGCTGGCGGAGTTGGTCCGTCGGAGCCACGCGAACTAGGTACTCCCTCCCCTGACCCGGGCGAACAGTGCGGTTCGCCCAGATTGGAACATCATGGCTCCCAAGATTGCAGTCCTCGGCACCGGCGCAAACGGTGCCTCGATCGGTGCCGACCTGACTCGGGCCGGCCACGACGTCACCTTCATAGAACAGTGGCCCGCGCACGTCGAGGCAATGCGCGAGAAGGGCATCACCATTCGATTCCTGGAAGGCGAGACCACCAACACCAAGGTGAACGTCTACCACGTGTGCCAGGTCGCGGAATTGCGGGAACAGTTCGACATCGTCTATGTGGTGCTGAAGGCCTACGACACTCGCTGGGGCGTTGAATTGATCAAGCCGCTGGTGAAAGACGACGGTGTGGTCATCGGCCTGCAGAACGGTATGTCGATGCAGGACATCCTTGACATCATGGGCCCGGAACGCACCCTCGGCGGTGTGATCGAGCTGGGCTCGAACATGTTCACTCCGGGTGAGGTGGAGCGACACAACGGCTACCATAACTCTTGGTTCGCACTCGGAGCGTACAACGAGGTGGCACACGCCAAGGCGGAACAGGCAGCCGAGATTCTGCGCGCCTCCGGCACCGTCGAAGTCGTCGACGACATCAACTCCTCGAAGTGGATGAAGCTGGTCCTGAACGCTGCTGAGCTGGTGCCGTCGGCGATTCTGAACCTGTCGATCTTCGATGCCGCACACACCGAGGGCTTCTACGAGCTCATGGTCGCCGCCGGTGACGAGGCGGTGCAGGCCGGTATCCAGCGCGGCCACAAGATCGTGCCGATTTTCGGCCTGACCGAGGTGAACCCGGACACCTTCGCCCGAGACATCCTCGACCTGCTCCTGAACGAGTTCTCGTTCCCATCCACGAAGGCGACCGTGCTGCAGGACTGGATGAAGGGTCGTCGCAGCGAGGTGCGCGAAATCAACGGCCTCGTCGTCGATGCCTTGGGTGCTGAGCAAGCCCCGGTAAACGCCGCCTGCGTTCAGATGGCGCTCGAAATCGAGCGCGGTGAGCGCGAGGCCGGCCTGCACAATCTGGCGGAACTGTTGGAGCGGGCTGGCTTCGGCAAGTAAGCCCCCATGCGAACGGCCCGCACCAATCCGGTGCGGGCCGTTCGGCAATCTACGAGGAACTAGACCTCAAAGTCCACGCAGGCACGATCGGTGAGCCGGGTCTTGCCCCACTCAATGATCGGCACATGCAGTTCGTGCGCCTGGTACGCCTCGAGGGCCTCGACACTCTCGTGTTCGGTGATCACCGCGACGTCGTGATGCCAGTCGAGCTTGCCGATGTCTCGTCCAACCCGTGCCTGGATCAGGCCGGGAATCTTGCCGTTGAGGCTGGAGATCATCTCGGTGAACTCCGCCAATTGCTCCTCACGCTCGGCCGCATCCTGGCTCACCAGGTTGAACGCGATGGTGTGGACGATCATCGTTGACCTTCCTTTCTGTGGCGTCACTGCCACCTTCGGACCATCCGAAGCACTGTTCATCCTAACTAAACAATGTTTGACTAGACTGACCTCGTTGCAATGAAGCAGCAGAACAAAGGAGACCCGAGTGAAGATTGCCGTCCTGGGATCTGGCGCCAACGGCGCCTCGATCGGCGCCGACCTCACCGAAGCCGGCTATGACGTCACCCTGATCGAGCAGTGGCCCGACCACGTCGAGGCGATGCGCGCCAACGGCGCCGAGATCCGGATGCCGGAACGCACCCAGGTGCAGCCCGTGCACGTCATCCACTTCTGCCAGGTCGCCGAACTCAAGCACAAGTTCGACCTCGTCTTCATGCTGGTCAAGGCCTACGACGCCATCTGGGCCAGCCACTTGATCAAGCCCTACCTGGCTGAGGACGGCTTACTCGTGGGCGTCCAGAACGGCATGGCTGCCGACGACATCGCCGAGGTGGTGGGCGCCAATCGCACCCTGGGCTGCGTGATCGAAATCTCCTCGATGATGTTTGAGCCGGGCATCGTGGAACGCCACTCCGGCCCGGCCCGCTCCTGGTTCGCCCTGGGCTCACTCGACGAGAGCACCCAGCACCGGGTGACCGAGGTCGCTCAGATTCTGCGGCACGTCGGTGCAGTGGAGGAAGTCGAGGACATCCGATCGGCCAAGTGGATGAAGTTGGTGAGTAACTCCACCACCCTGGTCACCACGGCCATTTTAGGCCTGCCGATGCTCGAAGCGGTCGCGATCCCCGAGATGCGCCAGCTGATGCTGCGCTCCGGCCAAGAAGCGCTCGATGCTGGCCTGGCCGCGGGCTACAAGCCGCTGCCGATCTTCGGCCTGAAGGAGTCCGACCTCAAGGACGAGGGCAGCATCGTTGAGACGCTGCTAGACACGCTCCTCGGCGGCTTCGTGCTGCCGAACACCAAGACCACCGTGCTACAGGACTGGATGAAGGGTCGTCATAGTGAGGTCGATGACCTGAACGGCCGTGTTGTCCGGGTCGGCGCCCAGCACGGCGTCCCGACGCCAGTGAACAGTGCCGTGGTCGAACTCGCCCACCGCATTGAGCAGGGCACCCTGGAGCCAGGATCGGACAATCTGGCCCTGCTGCTCGAACTGGCCGGCAACTAGCCTCCTTCTCTGCAAAGGGCGACGGCACAACTGCCATCGCCCTTTGCAGGTGCGCGTGCCAGGATGAGACTATGGGCCTCGAGTCGAAGATCCCCCGGATTGGCCTGGCCGCCGATCGCGGCCCAGCCGAGACGGAACTTCCACGCCGCCCGCGGTACTTGCAGGTCCTCGGCATCGCCCGAAAGTATGGCCTGCTGAACCCGGCTCGCTACGACTTCAGCACAGATCCGGCCGGCAGCGTGGCACGAGCCCAGCACGCCGAGGACCTTCGCGCGGCGCTGGAAGAAGCCGGTGGCGTCTTCGTCAAGATTGGCCAGCTGCTCTCGAACCGCAGCGACCTGCTGCCGCCGGAATGGCTCGCCCCGCTGTCGAAACTGCAGGAGAGCGTTCGGCCAGTCCCCTGGCCAGACATCACAGCCCTCATCGAGGCGGAGCTCGGCCAACCACTCGACCAGGTCTTCGCCGAGGTCGACACCACCCCGATCGCGGCCGCCTCCATCGCGCAGGTGCATCGGGCGACGCTGCTGAGCGGCGAGCCGGTGGCCCTGAAGGTGCAGCGACCCAATATCGGCCCCGAGGTGCGCCGCGATGTCGATATCGCCCTGCGGCTTGCCAAACTCATCGGCCGCGCGCTGCCGGTGGCCACGCGCCTCGGTACGGAGCGAGTCGCAGCGGACTACGGGCGCGACCTGGTCAGCCAGCTCGACTTCCGGCAGGAACTCGCCAACCTGCAGACGCTCACTGCCACCCAGGCGGCCAGCCCTCGACCGGCGGAGGTTCGGATCCCGGCTGCGCATCCCACCCTGTCGACACGTCGACTGCTGACCTTGGAGTTCCTGCCCGGCGACACAGTGGCACGCCTGCTGGCCTCCGAGAGCATCGACCCGGCCACGGCAAAGCCCGCACTCCTGGCGGTGCTCAGCACGCTGCTGCGGCAACTCACGGTTGATGGGATCTTTCACACCGACTTGCATCCCGGCAATGTGATGTTGCTGCCCGATGGCACCGCGGCGCTGGTCGACTTCGGCACCATCGGGCGCCTCGACCGCGCCACGCGAGAGACCATGCAAGAACTCCTGCTCGCCTATTTGCAAGGTGACACGGACGTGATGGCCGATGCCCTGCTGCGACTGGTGCCGCTTCGAGACGGCGCCAGCGAGGTGGAGTACCGCGCCGCAATCGCCGCATTCACCACGCACCACCTCGGCCCCGGTGCCGTCCTCGACGTTCGAATCGTCGACGAGGCCGTCGAGCTGCTGCTGCCCTACATCGGACAGATTCCGCCCGGCCTCGATGCGGGCGCGCGTGCCTTCATCATCTTCGAGGGCACCCTGCGGCGAGCTTTGCCGGGCATCGACACCCTGGCTGAGGTGCGCAGTGCAGCCCTGCGCATCCTGCGGGACCAGTTCCGCCCCAGGGCAATTGGTGGCCTGGCGCTCGATCAACTGACCTGGCTGCTCCCGGCGTTGCGCCGCGCGCCAAAGCAGCTCGGCCGCATCACCGAACAACTCGCCTCCGGCGATCTTTCCATCCGGGTGCGGGCCGCAACGAACCGCACCGACCGCCGCTTTGTCCAGAGCCTGGTGGGTACCGTCCTGCTCACCATGGTTGGGCTCGTCGCCGGTGTGGTGGCAGCGTGGGCGCTCACCTCACCGGCGAACCCCGCAGCGGCAGTGCCCACCACCACCGTCGGCTGGATGGCCGCCGCTGTCTCGGGCGTCAGTTTCCTGGCGGCGCTCACCAGCAGTTGGTTGCGCGGCCGCCGCGAGCGTCGCAGCTAAGCGGACCAGTCAGCAGCGACGCGACTCGGGCGACGCGGCTGGGGGCGAAGCGGCTGGGTCAGCGGCCGTCTGATGCCGCGCCCACGGCCTCGTCCGGGGCAATATTCGCTGCGTGCTGCGGGTAGTAGCGCCGACCGATCGCCGCGGCCACGGTGAAGAGCACGG
>ENA-UOVV01000794-UOVV01000794.1-compost-metagenome-genome-assembly--contig:-NODE-794-length-31169-cov-6.900752_pt1 | contig 31169 bp, 26 predicted proteins | sample MGYA00238155_ERZ761577 | MGnify/ENA primary metagenome ERZ761577 (study PRJEB28898, sample SAMN06268775) | compost metagenome | isolation source: Emeryville, CA | place: USA:Emeryville, CA | collected... | reverse complement strand
GATACGCGGGTTCATCTCGATGAAGAACCACTCGTGCCGGTCGAGATCGTAGAGGAATTCGATCGTGCCCGCGTTGTCGTAGCGGATCTCGCGCGCCATGCGCGCGGCGGCGTCACACAACTCGCTCACGACTTCCGGCGGCAGCCCGAAACTCGGCGCGACCTCGATCACCTTCTGGTGGCGACGCTGCACGGAGCAGTCGCGCTCGTGGAGATGGATCACGTTGCCGTGCTTGTCTCCGAGGATCTGCACCTCGATGTGCTTCGCGCGCGGGATGTATTTTTCGAGAAACACCGCGGGATTGCCGAACGCGCGCTCGGCCTCCGCCTGCGCCTCGTCGAGCAGACTCGCGAGATCGGTCGCTTTCTGAACAACGCGCATGCCGCGACCACCGCCCCCGAACGCGGCTTTGATGATGAGCGGGAAGCCGATCGACTTTGCGATCTTCAGCGCCTCTTCGCGATCGGTCACCGGCTCCTCGGTGCCGGGCAGCGTGGGCACGTTGATCTTTTTCGCGAGCGCACGAGCGGCGGTCTTGTCGCCCATGAGCTCGAGCAGTTCAGGACGCGGACCGACGAAGATGATGCCTTCCTTCTGGCACGCGCGCGCGAACTCGGCGTTTTCCGAAAGAAAACCGTAGCCCGGATGGATCGCATCCACGCCGTGCTGTTTCGCCGTGGCGATGATGCTCGGGATGTCGAGATACGCGGCGACCGGGCCCTTGCCCTGGCCGATGAGATACGCCTCGTCAGCCTTGTAGCGGTGAATGCAGAACCGGTCCTCCTGCGCGAAGACCGCCACCGTGCGCAAACCCAGCTCCGTGCCGGCGCGAAAGATGCGGACCGCAATCTCGCTGCGGTTCGCGGCCATCAGTTTGTGAACGGGACGCAGCGAAACGCTCGCCGCCGGGGAAACATCGGGTGCGGACATGGGGTGGTGTGGGAGGCGGGGTTATTGTGACCGCGCTCACCGTTGGCAACGGAAGACTGGACGCGCGGGCAAGTTCCGACCCCGGATGGTCGCCGCGGTGCCGGTCAGGTGAGGTGTGAAACGCCGCCGTGCACGCGCGCGGCCTTCGTGGCTCGTTCACCCTCGCACTCCGGCGAGCCGCGCGCGAGATCGCGGCAGATCTGCGGCCGTCGCTCGTAAACGCGGCAGAAATACTCCGCCACTCCGGTCGCGTCGCGCCGCACCTCAAGCGCCGCACAATGCCCCGCCTCCATGCGCATGAACGCGCGATGACCGATAAACGTCGCCCACCGCTCCGCCTCGTTGCCGAGCCGATCCCAATCCCGTCCGTCGACGCGCACATAAGCCTCCAGTTGGGAGAAACAACAAACCCCGCAGTGCAGGCAATTTGCCGGTGTGCTCACGGAATCGTGAGCCCCGAGTTTCGCAGAACGCCCGAAGCGGCCAAGCGCAATCTCCGCCAAGCGATGCGGAGCGGTGCATTCGCCAAGTGGATACGCTACAAAGGTGAACGTTTGTCCGCTTCGCCTCTTAATCCTCGCCAGTCTCGTCTTCGTGCCCGCCGTCCGGGCCGAATTGCACGTGCGCGCCGAGGGCCGCGTCATTCAGGACAGCAATGTCTTTCTGCAGGACGAAGCGGCGCCGCTCGCCGACGGACAAACCGTGCGCACCGCTCCCGCCGGCGCCGACGATCAGGAGTTCGTCGCCACGATCGGACTCAACGTGAAAGGCGTCGCCACGCCCGGCACCGCGTTCTCCGGCGAGATCGACTACGCCGCCGAGTGGCATCGCTTCGCGCGTTTCACGGACGAATCGCACCTCGATCATCGCGTCACGCTCGCCGTCAAAGGGTCCTCGGGCGACTGGCTCGCCGACGCCAAAGCCTCCGTGCTCCACGTCGACGGCTCCGACGAAAGCCCCATCTACAACGAGCAGGGCGGACAGCCCGCGATGGCTGGCGATCCCGTGCGCTCGCGTCGCGCGCAAACGCTCACGACCGGTTCCGCGTCGCTGCTCTGGCAACCAAGCTCCGTCTGGCGCGCCCGCGCGACGGCGAGCGTGCTCCAGCAGGATTTTCATACGCTGCACGATCCCGTGTTCGGTTGCGCCAACTACGTCGATCGCGGTCAGGCGCTCGGCGGGGTCGAGTTCGGACGCGAGCTGCGTCCCGATCTGACCGGCTGGCTCGCGTTTCGCGCCGGTCGCCAGTGGCAGGAGCATCTCTTCGATGTGCCGCTCAGCCTCACCAACACGATCGTGCGTCCGCTTCTCGGCCTCGAAGGAAAACTCCATCCCACCTTGCGGCTCAGCGCTTTCGCCGGGCCCGACTACCGGCGCTTCACGAGCGATCGCCTCGTCGGCGTGCCCGCACGCCGCACGCTGCCGTTTGTGGAAATCGCCTCCGCGTGGACGCCGCGCCCCGCCGATCGCGTTTCTCTCAACTATCGCCAACAACTCTGGATTGGTTCGAGTGGCCGCTCCGCGTATCGCGAAATCAAAGCCGACCTCGCTTGGACGCATCGTTTCGACGCGTTCGACCTCACGACCAAAGGCAGCGTGCTCTCCGGCAACTTCGCCGGCTACTCCGCCGCGCTGCGCGATGATCGGGTGTGGACCGTCGGCGTTTGCGCCGCGCGCACGCTGGCCGGGTTCCGCGGCGAACTCGGCCTCACGCGCGAGTGGTCGCAAACCTTCGTGCCCGAAACCTGCGGTCGCGCGTATCACCGCTGGCTCACCACCGCCGCGATCTCCCGCCAGTGGTGATTTTAGAAAGTCCGTAATACGGACTTTGGTGCAGCCGGCACAGGCTTGCCCGTCGCCGTGCAGTCGCGACATGCTCGCGCCCGACATGGATGCTTACGCTCGCGCCCGCACGTTGATCGATGCCGCTCACTCCGCGGATCCGAATCGCACCGCCGACGGACAACCCGCCGAGCTGGTCTATGCCGACCAGATGGAAAAATGGGTCGCGCGCGTCACCGACGATGTGACTCCCCTGCTCCGCCTCGCCGCTCGCTCGCAGCATCTCGAACGCTGGTCCGTGCCGCGCGCCACGTTTCCCGACGGCAAGGTCGGCTATCTTTCCTGGCGCCGCTCGCTCTACACGAAACAAGCCGAACGCGCCCGCGCGCTGCTCCTCGAAGCCGGCGTGAGCGAAAACGAGGCGGCCGAAGTTGCGACCTGGGTTTCCAAAACCGGACTGAAAAGCAATCCCGGCACGCAAGCGCTCGAAGACGCCGCGTGCCTCGTCTTTTTGGAAAAAGAGATCGGCGCCTTCGCCGCGCAGCACGCGGATTATCCGCGCGAGAAGTTCGTCGATATCCTGCGCAAGACCTGGAAAAAGATGAGCCCCCGCGCGCAGCAACTCGCGCTCGCGCTCGATCTTCCGCCCGCCATCGCCGAACTCGTGCGCGAAGCCGTCGCTATTTAAGCCGTATCGCATTTTCGAATACGCGCTCACGTGCCGACTCGTGCCCGAGTGCGCACCGAGTCGGGACAAAGTGCGGACACGGTCGCGACCATGTCCGCACCGGGTCGAGCCAAGGTCCGGACCGGGTCGGGACTCATTGCGGGCCGAACCGGAACTCTGCTCGCACGCCATCGAGCCACGGTGCGGCTTCGCGCGGCGCCGGGCGGTTTGGCGTGACGCCAGGTTTCACCTTCGCGCGGCGCAGCGTTGTCTCAGGTGCGATCCGCTTTGCCCGGAATCGTGACGTCGAAATCGAGGAAGCGTTTGATCATGCTCGCGAGCTGGCGGACGTCGTAGGGCTTCGGCACGACGGCTTGGAAGCCGTATTGCTCGAAAGCCGCGAGCACCGGGTCGTTGGAATAACCTGAGGAGACGATCGCGGGCACGGTCGCGCCTTCACGACGCAGCGTTTCCACGACTTGGCGTCCACCCATGCCGCCGGGAATCGTGAGGTCGAGAATCAGAAGTTGGATCGGTCGGCCGAACTCGCGCGCGCGCTCGTATTCCTTGAGCGCGGCGGCGCCATCGGCGACAACGACGGGATCGATGCCCATGCGGGTGAGCACGATTTCGACGATGCGACGGATGCTTTCCTCATCGTCCATGAGGAGCACGCGCGGCTTGGTCGGGCGCGCGGCGACAGGTTTCGGTGGCTCGATCGTCGTGGCGGGCGCGGCCAGAGAATCGGCCGCAGAACGGGGCGCCGTTTCGTTTATCTCCGCACAGGGAAACCAGAGATGAAACGCGGCGCCGCGACCGGGTTCGCTTTCGGCTTCGATGGCGCCGCCGTGTTTGCGCACGATCGAGTAAACGGTGGCGAGACCGAGGCCGCTGCCTTGTTTCTTCGTGCTGAAATACGGATCGAAGATGCGCGGCAGCACGTCGCGCGGGATGCCGGGGCCGGTGTCGGCGACGGTGAGTCTCACGTAACGGCCGGCGGAGAGTCCGTGTTTTTGGTCGGAGCCAATCTCTTCGTTGCGCAGCGAAACGGTCACCACGCCGGCTCCGCCCATCGCCTGCGCGGCGTTGGCGACGAGATGTTTGATGGCCTGCGTCAGCTGGGCCTGATCAACGAACGCAGGCCACGCGTCGTCGGGCAGATTGAAGGCAGCGCGGGTGTTCTGTCCGTGAAGCGCAGCGGTCACCGCGGATTGCACCACGGGTGCGAGCGCGGTGGCGGCGCGCAGCGGATTGCCGCCTTTGGCGAAGGTGAGGAGTTGTCCCGTGAGTTCGCGCGCGCGGCGGGCACCGCGTTCGATTTCGCCGAGATATTCGCCGGCTGCGGCTGCGGCGCGCTCGTCGGCGGTCGCGAGTGTGACGTTGCCGAGGATAACCGTGAGGAGGTTGTTGAAGTCGTGCGCGATGCCGCCGGCGAGGGTGCCGAGCGATTCGAGGCGCGCGGCGCGCTGCACCTCGGCTTCGAGTCGCGCCTGGCGCTCGAGTTGCTCGCGAATCTGGCGCGTCTGTTGTTGCACGCGACGGCGCAGCGCGGTGATCCAGGCGACGGCGAGCAGCGTGGCGCCGCCGAGGATCGCGCAGACGATCAGCGCACGTTGCAGCGTGACGAGGCGCGCGCGCTGGATCACGTGCACGTCGTCGGCCGAGCGGAGCTGCAGCTCGAAGCCGCGCGACTGGCGGGTGTCGTCGAACACGACCTTGTAGATGCCGGTGAGTTCGAGCACGGCGCCGGGCGCGAGATGCGCGATCGGCTGCGAATCGCCCTCGAGCGTCGCGTCGAAAAGCGTGTTGCCGGTCTGCACGGTGAGCCGCGCATGGCCCGGCCGCGTCGAATTTTCGAGCAGCGTGGCGCGCACGGTGACGAGCTGCGAATCGAGCGCCATGGCGACGCCGCTCGCGTCGTTCACGTTCGTCGCGTCGGGAGGCGAACCTGCGGCGAGTTTGCGGACCTGCGACTCGCGCAAAATCGTGCGCACGCCCTGACGGCCAAGAATGCCGACGGCCTCGATTTTGTCGCCGGCTTGAAGCGCGGGAATCTCGGAGCCGAGCAGCAGCAGCGCGTCGTCGTCCTCCTCGAGATAAAGGAGGCGGCCGGCCTGGGCGTGGAGCACGGTCCCGACGACACGAACGCGAAGCAGCTCCTGTCCGGCATCGAGCTGGCTGACCGACTTGATCGTGCGTATCGGAAGATCGAATACATCGGCCGGCGCCTCCTCCTCGATCACGATGTCGTGAAGGAACGGCACGCGCAGCGTGACCCCCTGGACGCGGCCATGTTCGTCAGCCCTCGTCTCGGCCACGCCGCGCACGCGGATGAGCGAACCGGGATTGGCGACGAAGTTGACCGGCGACTGGATGTGCCCGACGAACTCGCCGGACGGCGTGGTGACGTGGATCCAGCGCCACTCGCCATCCGACACGGTGCGCTGGAGGAAGCCGCGCATCTGCACGAACTGTCCATCTTCGCGCCCGGTGATCGCCTGCTCGAACGTGATCGGCCGGCCGGTGGGCGGCGTCATCGCGCCCAAATCGACGTAACGCTGGAGTTGGATGCCGGGCACGAGACCGCCGGCGCGCGTGACGCCTTCGATCTGGAGATATTTGTTGAGGGCCGGCGGTTCGACTTTCGTGCGATCGAAGTCGACGCGAATGCCGCCGCTCACGTCCTGCAGGAAGAAGAAATCGAAGTCCGGCAGCGACCACGTGACGATGCCCGCGACATTGACGGTGCGGCCGAGCGCCGCCTGCTCGGGGCTCAACTGGCGAACTTGTTCGATCGTGGTGAGCTGGCCCGCGGCGGAGAGTCCGAGGGGCACGTTCTCCTCGTTTTCGGTCGACGGGCGGTAAAACGCGGAATCGAGCACCCATTGATCACCGACGCTGGCCACGCGACCGGCGGCCTCAATGCGCGCACCGAGTGGGAAACGTTGCTGCTGCAGCGAGCGCACGACCACCTCCCCGGTGCGATCACGGATGGTCATCGACGAACCGACGTTGTGCGCCTGCACCCGGCCGCGCACCCGCACATAACGGCCGAGCGGCGCCTGATAGATTTCGTCGATGTTGGTGACCGGCCGGTTGAAAAGGAGGTTGTCGCCGATCGTGCCGAGGATCTGGACGTTGCTCTGCCGGGCGATCCACAGCTCGATCGACGTCTGAGTGTTCGTGGGATCGAACTTGCCCGAATAAAGACCGACCGCGCGGACGAAGCACCCCTGCCAATCGGGCACGGTGTTGGGCGTCTCAGGACGCACCCAGCCGATCACAGGGCGATCGTCCACGATCAGGTTGAGCCGCACGTGCTCGGCATCGATGTATTGCACGCCATCGACGTAGGCATTGGCCGCCACGATGCGGCTTTGGAGCGTAGTGATGTCGTTGATACGCCCGTTGGCCGGCAGCGGCTCTATCGGCACGTGCTCTTCGAGCACCGTCACGCGGGCGCGGGAAGCCTCGAGGCCCTTGCTCGGAATGATCGTGCCCTCGATCAACACGCGCTGCCCGTCCTCCAGCGGCGGCGACTCCGGCGCGAGCTGGATGAACGTGGCGACATCCCCATACTCGATCCAAAGCAGTCGCCACAGCGAATCGACATAGGAGACGCGTCCCTCCACGCGCAGCGGATGTTCGCGGGATTTTTCCACCGTCGGCATCGCCCAGATCCACGCCGGATCGGTGATCACCTGCTGGGAGGACGGCGCGTCCTGCGCCAGCATGGACGCGGGGGCGGAGAGCGCCGCCAACGCAACGGCGGTGTATACGCACTTTACCGGGCGGGCTGCTCTCGGCAGCCGACGCACAATCCACCGGCAGAACGATGGGACAGTTACAGGCACAACGAAGCGCGGCTTACTGGCTCCAGCAGGAACGACCGAGCCGATGGACGACAATAAATCGAAGCGAAAGATAAGCGACAAGCGACGAATGCCTCACAGCGTTTTAAATTCGGCCGGCAGAGATTAGATATTAGTAAAAACAGCGGTGTTCGGCTAAATGCCGACGAGTCGCACGATGCCGCCGAGCTGTTCTTCGCTTTGCGATGGAGCCGGCGGACAAAACACCCAAGCTCGCCCCGCCCATGGAAACCCCGCTTGAACGTCCCGCGCAGCCGTGGCGCTGGGTGCCGTCGCTCTACTTCGCACAAGGCCTGCCCTACGTGGCCGTGATGACGCTCTCGGTGGTGATGTATAAGAACTTGGGCATCTCGAACACCGACATCGCGCTCTACACGAGCTGGCTCTACCTGCCGTGGGTCATCAAGCCGCTGTGGTCGCCGCTGGTGGAAAAATTCGGCACGCGGCGCGGGTGGACGGTCTTGTTGCAATTCGTTTCCGGAACGGCGCTGGCCATGGTCGCGCTGTTGCTGCCGGGGCCGCTGCAATGGCGCGGCACACTGGCGATTTTCTGGCTGCTGGCGTTCAGCTCGGCGACGCACGACATCGCGGCCGACGGGTTTTATCTGCACGCGCTAAAGTCACACCAACAGGCGGCGTTCGTCGGCGTGCGCAGCACGGCCTACCGGCTCGCGATGATCGCGGGCCAGGGCGGACTCGTGTGGCTCGCGGGGTTTTTCACCGACCGGCAAGGCGATGCCGCGCGCGGGTGGAGCTGGGTGTTTGCGTCGCTCGCGGCGTTGTTCGTGATCGTGGCGGCGTGGCACGCGTGGGTTTTGCCGCGGCCGGCGAGCGATCGTCCGGCATCGCAAAGCGAGGGCGTCGGTTATCTGCGCGTGCTCGCGACGTTTTTCCAGCGACCGGATCTCGCGCGCGTGCTCGGATTTTTGCTGCTCTACCGGTTTGCGGAGTCGCAATTGTTGAAACTCGTGCCGCCGTTTCTGCTCGATGCGCGCGAGGCGGGTGGGCTCGCGCTGACGACGCAGCAAGTCGGTTTCGTTTACGGCACGGTGGGCGTGATCGCGCTCTCGGTGGGCGGCATCTTGGGCGGACTCGCGATCGCGCGCTGGGGACTCAAACGCCTGCTCTGGCCAATGGTAATCGCGATGTGCGCGCCCAATCTCGTGTTCGTTGCGCTCGCGATCGCGCAGCCCTCGAGCGTGCCGTTGATCGCGGGTGCGTTTGCCGTGGAGCAATTTGGCTACGGCTTCGGGTTCTGCGCGTATCTGCTCTACATGATGCTCGTCGCAGGCGGCGAACATCGCACCGCGCACTACGCGCTCTGCACGGGCTTCATGGCGCTGGGCATGATGCTGCCCGGCATGCCGGCAGGCTGGCTGCAGGAGAAACTCGGCTACGCGAACTTCTTCGTCTGGGTCTGCGTGGCCACACTGCCGGCGTTTTTCGCCACGGCGCTCGTCAAAGTGGATCCGGATTTCGGACGAAAAACCACCTGAACAACTCGCACGCGGTGCCGCTCAGCGGAGTTGTGCGCGCACGTCGGTGATGAACCGCTCCCACTGAAACGCGGGGCCCGGGTCGACCTTGTTTTCCTGCAAATGAAAATGTCCGAGCACGCCGCGATAGCGCGCGAGTTCGGCGTCGGGGAGTTTGCGCATCAACACGCGGCCGGTGCGATCGCGCGGGATCTCGGCGCGCAGCTTCGGAAACGTGCGGCAGAGCGCCGCGGTGAGTTTGGTGAGCGCGGCGTATTGTTCGGGCGTGAGGTCGTATTGCTGCAAACTCTGCTGGTGAACGCTTCCGGCGATCGGGCCGGGTCGCGCCGGACGGCCGCGAAAGTTCGGCGTCAACACGCCGGGATTCGTGATGCGCGCGGGAATGGTGAGGTGCGTGCGGCCATCGGGCGTGCGGCGATACCATTGCTCGAGCGGCTGCGCGGCGCCGGGCGGAAACGCGCCGATGTTGGCGATCTCGATGCCGATCGAGCGATCGTTGGACGTCGTCGCGTGCGCCGCGCGCTCCTTGAGGTCGATCGTCTGGTAAATCGTGCCGTCAATATCCAAGAGGAAGTGCACGCTGAGCTGACGCTTCTGCAGCACGTCGAAACAGATGCGGCTCAAACCGCACGCGTCGTAGTGGAGCACGAATTGATCGACGACCTGCGCGAGCGAGGTGCGCGTCCAGCCGTGGCGCGCGATGCGTTGCTGCTCGGCGGCGGGCAGCGAGTTGCGCCGCAGGGGAAACGGACCGCGTCCGGCGTAGGCATTGTAGCCGCGCGGTTCGAGCCAGGTGACGACGCGCGTGCCGGCGGGAATGCGTTCGCCCGCGACGATGATCTCCTGCCCGGGCGTCGGGCGCGTCGGCTGCGGGCGCGACGTTTTCGGTGTATCCGGAACAGAACTACATCCGGCGAGCGCGATCACGCTCGCGACGAGACCGACACCGATCAGCGGATGCGCGCGCGGTTTATTTTTCCACGGGCGGAAAACCCTTCCCGCGCAACGTCCGAAGGAGTGCGCGCACATGGCGCGGATCGCGTGTTTCCACGGTGCACACGGCATGCACGGCGCTGACGTCGGGGCCGCTGAAGGCACGATCATGCGCGATATCTTTGATGCTGGCACCGGCTTGCGCAATCACTCTGCTCAGCTCCGCGAGCCCGCCGGGCCGATCGCTGATGCGCACGGTGAATCGTGCGAGACGTCCGTCGTGCACCAGACCTTTTTCGATCACGCGACCGAGGATCGCGAGGTCGATGTTGCCGCCACAGACGCAGAGCACGACTTTGCGTCCACGCAGTTGCGGCACCGCCCCGGCCATCAACGCCGCCAGCGGCGCCGCAGCCGCGCCCTCGACGACGGTTTTCTCGAGCTCGAGCAGGCGCAGGATCGCGAGCGCGATCCACTCTTCGGATACGCGCACGACTTTATCGACGCAGCGACGCGCGAGCGAAAACGCATGATCGCCGACGCGCAGCACGGCGAGACCGTCGGCGAGTGTCGGCACGCGCGGGATCGTGACGGGTTTGCGCGCTTTCAATGCTGCCGTGAAGCTCGCCGTTGCTTCGCTCTCGACGCCGATGATCTGCACGTCCGGGCGCACGCTTTTCACTGCAGTTCCAATTCCCGCAATGAGGCCGGCTCCGCCGATCGGGCAAAGAATCGCTTCCACGTCGGGCACCTGTTCGAGGATCTCCAGACCCATCGTGCCCTGCCCCGCGATGATCGCGGGATCGTCGAAACCGTGCACGTAGGCCAGCCCTTCCTCCGCGGCGAGCCGATCGGCTTCCGCTCGCGCCGCGGCAAAATCCTCGCCGCGCACCACGACGCGCGCGCCGAGTCGTTCGCAGGTGGCGATTTTGATGAGCGGTGCGTTATCCGGCATGACGACCGTCACGCGAATCCCGAGCAACTGCGCGTGATACGCGAGGCCGAGCGCGTGGTTGCCGGCGCTCGCGGCGATGACGCCGCGGTTGCGCGCAGACGGCGAGAGCAGCAGCAGGGCGTTGCGCGCGCCGCGCTCTTTGAACGATCCGGTGCGCTGCAGGTTGTCCAGTTTGCATGCGACACGTGAGCCGGTGATCTCCGACAGAGGGATCGATTCGGGACACGGGGACTTGAGCAGGCCGCTGGCGATGCGGCGCCGCGCCGCGCGAATTTCGGCGAGTGTCACGGGCATGCCGTCACGATGCCTGTGATTTGCGTGAACCACAACTGCCGGGATGCTCGCGCCCTGTCCCGCGTGCGTTCCGCAAATTGCGTTGCCGAAGCTGCGCGGCTGAGTTGCATTGCCGCTCTCTCATTGAACGCGCGGGCTGGCGGTGAATCTGTCGCGTCGCCTGTCGCCACACTTTCTTTCCTGACCTTCCGCGCCGGCGTCCCGACATGTATCAGCTCACGTTTTCCGAACAAAGCATCCACGAGCTCAACCGGCTCGATAAGTTCACGCAGCTCGACGTGATCACGCCGATCAGCACGCTGAAGCCGTCGGATCTGGCGCATCCGCGCGAACCGCTCGGCCGCTTCCATCGCGGCGAACGTGAATACTACCGTTTGCGCGCGGGCGACTACCGCTTCTATTTCGAGGTGCGGGGCGACACGCTCCACACGCACTACATTCTGCACAAGAACTCGCTCGAGGACTTCCTGCTGCGCAACAAACTGCCGGTGTCCGAACAGCAACTCGTCGAGCAGCATTCCAAGTTCTGGAAATACCTCGAAAGCCTCACCAAATGACCCCTCCCGGAGACGACCTGAAGACGCGCGAGGATCCCTACAACGTCACTCAGGCGAGCCGCATCTACTTTCTCCCCAACGCGATGACGGCGGGGAATCTCTTCTGCGGATTCATGGCGGTGGTGAACTGCATCCACGCCCGTCTCGCCGAGAGTGCGTCGACCCTCGAATACCTCGGTGCCACTCCCGCGGACCACTATCGCTACGCCGTCTGGTTCATCCTCGGCGCGGCGGCGTTCGATGCGCTCGACGGACGTCTGGCGCGCATGGGTGGACGCGAATCGCTCTTCGGCGCCGAGTTCGACTCGCTGGCCGACGTGGTGTCGTTCGGTTTCGCGCCGGCGTTGCTGATGTTCTTCTTCATCCTGTCGCCGTCGCAGGGCTTTCTTTGGTTTAGAAACATCGGCTGGTTTATCGGGTTTGTGTATTTGCTTTGCGCTGCGATCCGGCTCGCGCGGTTCAATGTCATCACGAACCCGCTGCTTCATCGCGGGAGCAAGGACTCGAGCAAAGACTTCGTCGGTTTGCCCGTCCCCGCGGCCGCCGCGACGGTCGCGGCGCTCGTGCTCTTCCTCCTTAAGCTGATCGAGACGGACAAGACGCTGAAGGCCGGCGCGCTCGCGCTGCCGTTTCTCATGCTGCTCGTCGCGTTTCTGATGGTGAGCACGATTCGCTACCCGAGCGGCAAGAGCGTGGACCTGCAGACCACCACCCGGCTGCGTAACTTCATCGTCTTCTTCGTCATCCTGGGGCTCGTCTTCGTGCTCAAGGAATTTGCAGTGCTCTGCATCTGCCTCGGTTACATCTTCTTCGGTCTCGGCCGCCAGCTGCGGCGCTCGCGCTCCGCCGCCGCGCCCCACCCGACTCCGGACAACGTGTGAACAATCTGCTGGGGACTTTTCAATAACTCGGACCCTGTGAGTAACCGGCCGGTTATTGGTCGCTCCGGGAAAAGTTATTCGCATCGATTTCCAGCCCGTTTTCCGAGGGGCGGAGGGCAGTTACTGCAGTTGTTCAGTGCCTATATGAATACGGCTTTAATTCTTCATTGAACACCTATCCTTTTAGCCTTTGTTAGCTTCTTCATCGCAGCGGCGCACCCCTCTCATGAAATTCAAAATCAATCGCGACCACTTCGCTAACGGCCTGGCTCAGGTCCTTAACGTTGTCGGCTCGAAGGCGACGATGCCCATTCTCAGCAACGTGCTGATCGAGGCTGAGAAGGACCAGATCTCGCTCACGACGACCAACCTCGACCTCGGCATCCGCTGCAAAATCAAAGCCGAGGTGAAGGAAACCGGCGCCGTCACGCTCCCGGTCAAACGCCTCGCCGGCATCGTCCGCGAATTGCCCAATGTCGACGTCTCCGTCGACGCCTCGCCGAATCACCAGGTCAAGGTGACCTCCGGCGGCTCGAATTTCCGCATCATGGGCATCGGCAAGGAAGAGTTTCCCCCGCTGCCCGAATTCGGCGACGAAAAGGCCTACACGCTCGAGCAGGGCGAGCTCACCTCGATGCTCAAGAGCGTCGCCTACGCCCAGTCGTCCGACGAAACCCGCTACATCCTCAACGGCGTCTATTTCAACTTCAAGGACGGCAAACTCTCGCTCGTCGCCACCGACGGCCGCCGCCTCGCGCTCATTTCGAAGGAAATGGACGTTCCCGCCGCCAGCGCCGGCGCGATCATCCTCCCCGCCAAGACCGTCGGCGAACTCCTCCGCCTCCTCGACAAGGGCGAGAAGGTGAAGATCAACTTCAACGAGCGCCGCGCTGCGTTCCAGATCGCGACCGACAAGGACACCAGCGGCCTCATCGACAGCGTTTACCTCTACTCGAAGGTCGTGGAGGGCAACTATCCGAACTACCAACAGGTTGTTCCGAAAGAGACCCACCAGCGCATCAAGCTCGAGCGCGAACTCTTCCTCCAGTGCGTGCACCGCGCCGCGCTCGTCTGCTCCGAGAAATCCAACTCGGTGAAGATCAAGCTCAGCAGCAACCTCCTCGAGATCACGGCGCAGAGCCCCGACTTCGGTGAGGCGCACGAATCGATGGCGATCGGTTACAGCGGCCCCGAGCTGCAGGTTGCCTTCAACCCGACCTTCCTCATGGACCCGCTCCGCGCCCTCACGAAGGACGAAGTGTTCTTCGAGGTGAAGGACGAGGTCAGCCCGGGCGTGTTCAAGACGCTGGAGAGCTTCCTCTGCGTCATCATGCCGGTGCGCCTGAGCTAAGGCTCGACTCGATCCGCTCCGAGGCACGACGCGAGCCGCACCTTGGCGCGACCCGGTCCGGACCTTGTGCCGACTCGGTGCAGACATGGGTGCGACTTGGTGCGGACGTGGGCTCGACTCATGCCGAACAATGGCCTGACCCGGTGCGCACCCTGGTTCGGCTCGCGCCATCATCAGGAGCGACTCGCGAGTTTGTCATTCTGAGCGCAGCGAAGAATCCAGTGCGTGTTTCGTCGCGGTGAATGGCTGCGAAAGTCCAGGTGGATTCTTCGCTGCGCTCAGAATGACAGAAAACGACGCCGGGTCGGAAGCGGAGCCGGGCGTGCTACCTTCTGCGGCGTCCGAAAAATCTCCTTTCTCCGGGCCGGTCGCACCGTAGCGTCGTCGACCGCGGTTCTCCCGCGTTCCGACTTCCATGTCTGTTTCCTACTTCGTTGCCGGTGCAGTCGTGCTGTCGCTGGTGTTGATGCAGATCAACGCCCGCGCCGCATCTCCCATGCTGTCGATCGCCGATCGCTGGCTGCGCTGGCTGATCTTTTCGTTGGGCGGAGCGGAATTGAACGACTACTTCGAGTGGATCGATCGCCCCTACCCGGTCGTCGCGACCACGTGTTTTCTCGTCTGGTTCGTGCTCGAAACCGCGTTCAACTGGATGCGCATCCACGCGCTGAGCGTGAGTCCGCTGCCGTTGTTTCCGCACTACGAGCTGAACCAGGAAGGCGACGAGTGGCCGATCCAGCCGCGACTGCTGCGCGTGCGCGAGTGGTTGCGCGCGCAGGGTTTCAAGCAGGTCCAGGCGCTCAAGGCTGAGATCGGCGGTGGGATTTTCCTGCGTGTATCCGTTTTTCAGGACGCGGAGGCCATGACGCGGGTGCACGTGACATTCATCCCGCAGGCGAGCGGCGCGATCACGGTGTGCTACAGCTTCACTTCGCTCACGGTCGACGGCTGCCGGTTCGTCACCGACAACCTCTACGTGCCGTTCGCGGGTTTTTATCCGGAGGCGTGGTTCGTCGAACGCAGTCCGTGGCGGCGTTCGGCCGAGGTCTTGTTGAAGCGTCATCGTGCGCGGCTCAACCGCGCGGGCGCGACGCTGGTGCCGTTCGACCTCGATCCGCTGACGGATCAAAACTCCACGCAACAGGAGCTCGATCGTCTCAACACCGAGTTGGGTTTTCTCCATTCACCCGCGGAGCGCGAAGACCACGGCAAGATCACGCAAGAGGGCCGCTACCGGGTGTGGAAGGAAATCTGGATGCTGAACTACCTCGGTCGCGCGATGCGTTACGACTGAGGCGGTGGCGGGAGCGGCTGGAGTCCTTCGGGCCGCTGGCGCACGATCGGCAGTTCGAGCTGCCGCAGCTCCTCGACCAGGCGGTCGCGATTCTGGCGGAACCACCGGTCGTCGATCGTTCCGTCTTCTTCCAGAAAGCGCCACCGCATGAGATAGGTGACGAGCGTGCGGTCCTTCGGATTGTGATCGAAGCGGTGCAGCATCACTTCCTCTCCGGCGGGATTTGAGGTGAACACCACGGCTTGAACGATGAGTTGGTTCGGATTTCCCGGCGTGGGGATCGTCTCCACTTTTTCCGTGAGGCGCGGCGTGATGCTCAGGAGCCAGTTGTCGCGCGAGGTCTTGAGGTTTTTCACCTTGGGCCAGAAGGCGACCTCCATGCTCGACATGGCGTCTTTCGGGCCGGCGCCGTCGAGGGTGTAGACATTCATCGCGGAGTCCTTTTCGCCGCGGCCGGCATGCATGAGCAGGAGCTTGTAGGTGCTCGCGCTGAATTCGAACGACGGCACTTCGGCGCCGACGGAAAAAGGAAGCAGCGCGCCGAGGCCACAGAGGAGGAATTTGGCTATAAATCGCATCGGCAAAAAGGGGTGGGTTTCTCCTACCAAGCGCACTCACTACGCCTCGTGCAACCGGGAAAACACGGCGGCGCCGCGCACGCGTTTCGCTCCCGGCAGACTCAGCCGCCGATGTAGCTCATCTCGACTTTCTCGCGCGTTTCGCCGTGCGCGAGGAGTTCTGCGCGTTCGTCGCTGTAGCGGTCGAGACGGCCGGCCCACACGCGGCGCAAATAGGCCTGCAGTTCCGCGTCGTCCGCGCCCGCGCGCAGACATCCGAGCACGTCCCAACCGAGCGACGCGAAAAGACAGGTGAACAATTTCCCGTCCGCCGAGAGCCGCGCGCGATGGCAGTCCCGACAGAACGGCTCCGTCACCGAGCTGATCAACCCGATCTCGCCGCTGCCATCGAGGTAGCGATAGCGCGATGCGACTTCTCCGCGATACGCCGGGCCGACTGGCTCGACCGGCCACACGGCATGGATGCGCTCGACGATTTCCTTCGCGGGCACCACGCGATCGCGCGACCAGTGGTTGGTGTTGCCCACGTCCATGAACTCGATGAACCGCACCGCGTGTCCACGCGCGCGGAAATACTCGCAGATCCGGAGCAGCTCGCCGTCGTTCACGCCGCGCTGCACCACGGTGTTGATTTTCACCGTGAGGCCGAGCGCCGCCGCCGCGTCGATGCCGCGGAGCACGCGGTCGGGTTTGAAACCGAGACCATTCATCCGGCCCGCGATCATCGGATCGAGCGCGTCGAGCGAGACATTGAGCCGGTCGAGTCCGGCGTCTTTCAGCGCGGCCGCGCGCTGCTCAAGCAACCAGCCGTTGGTCGTCAGCGCCACGTCCTGCACGCCGAGTTCGCGCTTCAACACGCGCACAAACTCCGGCACGTCGGTGCGCAACAGCGGTTCCCCGCCCGTCAGTCGCACTTTTTCCACGCCGAGCGCGCGAAACGCCCGCACGATCCGCACGAGCTCCTCGAGCGACATCAGTTGCGGATCGCGCAAGAACGCGTGGTTCGGTCCGAAGACCTCCTTCGGCATGCAATACGGACACCGAAAGTTGCAGCGATCCGTCACGGAGATCCGCAGATCCCGCAAGGGTCGTTGAAGCTGGTCGAGCGCACCTGACATCGGGCGCCCAACGAAGCACGAAACCGCGATTTCGCGAGCCCCGTTCTGCGGCCTTTCTGTCACACCGCAGCGCGACGCCGAGGATTGGCGAAAAAACTGCTCCACTCCCGACGCGAACCCCGTCTGGATTCTGCCCACCCCGCTCAATTGCCGCGCATGCTCACCCCGCTCGAAGCCGAACGCCGGATTCTCGAAAACATCACCGCGTTTCCGCGCGAGGATTGCCCGCTCGCAACGGCACATGGCCGGGTGTTGCTCACGGCGCTCACGGCCGACCGCGATCTGCCGCCGTTCGATCGCGTGACGATGGACGGCTACGCGCTGCGCTCCGCCGCTGTGGCCGCGGGCGTGCGCACGTTTCGCGTCGAGGCGCTGCAAGCCGCGGGCATGTTGCCGTTCAAACTCGGCGAAGCCGCCGACTCGTGCATCGAGGTCGCCACCGGCGCCGTGTTGCCGGAGGACGCCGACTGCGTCGTTCCCTACGAGGACACCACGCGCGAGGGCAACCGCACCACGCTCGCGCCCGAGGTTTCTATTTCTGCGTTTCAGTCCGTGCATCGCCGCGGCAGCGATCATCCCGCGGGCGATACGATCGTGCCGGCAGGCACGCGGCTCACGTCGCGCGAGATCGCCGTCGCGGCCGCCGTCGGCGCGGCCAACGTCACGGTGGCGCATTCTCCGAAAATTGCGGTTATCGCCACCGGCGATGAGCTCGTCGAGGTCGGCTCGGTTGTATCCCCTTTTCAAATACGACGGAGCAACGACTACGCGATGCGCGCTGCGCTGCACGCCGCGGGTTATACGCGCGTGGATCGTTTTCACCTCCGCGACATCCGCCACGAAATCGAGCATCTCCTGTGGCACATCGTCGCCGAATACGAGGCGATCCTCATCACGGGCGGCGTTTCGAAAGGCAAATTCGACTACCTGCCCGCCGTGCTCGATACGCTCAAGGTTCGGAAAATCTTCCAAGGCGTCGCGCAACGTCCGGGCAAACCCTTCTGGTTTGGCCTCACGCCGCGCCACACACCGGTCTTCGCGCTCCCGGGCAATCCCGTTTCCGCGTGCACCTGTCTGCATCGCTACGTGCTGCCCGCGCTCGATCACGCCAGCGGACTCACGCCGCGTCCGCTCCGCACCGTTGCGCTCGCGGAGCCGTTTGCGTTCAAGGCGCCGCTCGCGTGCTTTCTCCCCGTCACGCTCTCGAGCGGACCGCGCGGCGAACTGCTCGCCACGCCGCACGCGTCCAACACCTCGGGCGATTTCGCCGGACTCATCGGCACCGATGGTTTTGTCGAGCTGCCGCCTGGTCCCGCGGAGTTTCCCTCCGGCACGCTCGCGCCGTTTCGCCCCTGGCTTTGAACGCGCACTCGCCGCGCGCGGCGAAATTGCTAACGTGGCGTTCACTCGCGCGCCATGAGCCAAAAAACGTTCTCCCACCTCGACGCCAAAGGTCAGCCCGCGATGGTCAACGTCGGGGAGAAACCGATCACCCGTCGCACCGCGACCGCTGTCGCGCTGGTTTCACTTCCGCCGGAGCTCGCGACGCTGCTGAAGGACGGCGAGATCAAGACCAAGAAAGGCCCGATCTTCCAAACCGCCGTGCTCGCCGGCGTGATGGGCGCGAAGCGCACGAGCGATCTCATCCCGCTGTGCCATCCGCTCGCGCTCGACGATTGCCAGATCGAGATCAAGCCTGACGCCGAACATCGCAACGTGAGCATCGTGTGCCGCGTGCAAACTCACGCGAAAACCGGCGTGGAGATGGAGGCGCTCACCGGCGCGACTGTCGCCGCGCTTACGCTCTACGACATGGGCAAGGCCGTTTCGCAGGGCATCGTGATCCGCGAAATCAAACTCCTCGAAAAGACCGGCGGGAAAACCGACTACCGCGCCGACCCCGCCGAGTATTGAGCGCCCCCGTCCCGGACCCTTTCCCTGCTCTTCCCTTAGCTCTCGGCGAAAATTAACATGTCAACTATTGGTTGACTTGTTCATTTTTGCTTTTTTCGGAGGAAACGGGGTCGCGGCGCGTGCCGCACCTTGTCGCAACCGTGTTCGCACTGTGGCCCGACCCGATCCGCACTCGGTCCCGACGATGAGCGGACCTTCGTTCAACCGTGTGCGCGCCTTCGCGCAACCTTGTGCGGACTTCTGCTCGACCGCGTCCGCATCCTGTCGCGACCATGTGCGGACAGGCGTGCGACCGTGTGCGGACGTTGGCTCGACCGTGTGCGCACCACGATGCGACCTGGTGCGGAATCTGTCCCGACTCGGGCGCGAAACGGGAAAAATACAAAGTCAACCAATAGTTGACATTGTATAGGGGGTTCAATTGCTCGCCGCCGGGGCGCGAAGGAAAGGGGGGGTGGAGGGGCGTGGTCTGCACTTCCGCGTGATGCGAGCTGCGGTGCTGCGCTTGAGTTTGAGTTTTCCGCGAATCGCGGCTTCGTGGGCGTCTCGCGAATGAAGACTTTGCGCATCCAGTATTTTGCCCTGCTCCGCGAACAGCGCGGACTCACGCAGGAGCAGCTCGCGACCGAAGCCGCGACGCCGCGCGCGCTTTATGAGGAACTGCGTGCGCAGCACGGTTTCACGCTGCCGGCGGATCGCGTGCGCGCAGCGATCAACGGCGAGTTCTCGTCCGCCGACGCACCGCTGCGCGAGGGCGACGAAGTGGTGTTCATCCCGCCGGTGGCGGGAGGTTGAGTCATGTTTCGCATCGCCAACACACCGCTGAGCCCCGCCGAGTTGAAACCGCTTCTTTCCGACGCGCACGCGGGCGCGTGTGTGGAATTCGAGGGTTGGGTGCGCAATCACAACGAGGGTCGACCCGTGCTCGCGCTCGATTACGAGGCGTTTGCGCCGCTCGCGGAAAAGGAGGGCGAGCGCATCCTCGCGGAAGCGAAAGCGAAGTTCGAGATTCGCGAAGCGGTCTGCGTGCACCGCGTGGGCGCGCTCGCGATCGGCGATCTCGCGGTGTGGGTGGGGGTTTCCGCGGCGCATCGCGGCGCGGCATTCGACGCGTGCCGCTACATCATCGACGAAGCGAAGGCGCGCGTGCCGATCTGGAAAAAGGAACACTACGCAGACGGCAGCACCGAGTGGGTGAACTGTGCGACGCGTCCCTCGGCGGAATCGTAACGCCGGCGCCAACGCGCGGTCAGCGCGGCGGTTTATATGCGGATGTGTGCCGGCTTCTTTCGTGCGGCACCGAGGCTTTGCCCGTTGCGAGCGCGAATGGGTCGCACTTACGTGGGGCCGCACACATGTCCGCCACCACGCCACTTGCGTCCGCAACCGCTGGTGCGCGCGAGGCCGTTTTCACGGTTCGCGCGCTGACGAAGACGTATGGCGAGGGCGAGGCGGCGGTGCACGCGCTCGTGGGCGTGGATCTTGAGCTGTATCGCGGCGAACTGGTCGTGCTGCTCGGTCCTTCGGGCAGCGGCAAATCGACGCTGCTGAATCATCTCGGCGGACTCGATACGCCGACGTCGGGCACGCTGCGCTATCGCGACATCGATCTCGCGGCGGCCGACGAGGCGGGGCTGACGGCGTTTCGGCGCGACGCGGTGGGTTTCGTTTTTCAGTTCTACAATCTGATCCCGAGTCTGACCGCGCGGGAAAACGTCGCGCTCATCACCGAGATCGCGCGCGATCCGATGCAGCCGGAGGACGCGTTACAACTGGTCGGACTCTCGCCACGGCTGGATCATTTTCCCGCGCAGCTTTCCGGCGGCGAACAACAGCGCGTGGCGATTGCGCGCGCGATCGCGAAACGTCCGGAAGTGTTGTTGTGCGACGAGCCGACCGGCGCGCTCGATGTGCACACGGGCATCACCGTGCTCGAGGCGATCGAGCACATCAATCGCGAGCTCGGCACGCTCGCGGTGATCATCACGCACAACGCCATCCTCGCCGACATGGCCGATCGCGTGCTCTCGATGCGCGACGGCAGGATCGTGCACGAGCAACGCAACTCGCGGCGAAAGCCCGTGCGCGAGTTGCAGTGGTGAAAACCCGCTGAACGATGTCTCCGCACGAAATCGTTCTCATTCGTCGTTCTCTTTCTCGTTCTCGCCTGCTGATCCGAGAGCGATCACGAGAACGAGAATGGAGTGACCGGGAGGACACGGCATGAGTCTCCTCGATCGCAAACTTCTGCGCGATCTGCGTGCGATCAAATCGCAGGCGTTCGCCGTCGCGCTCGTGATGGCGTGCGGACTCGCGATGATGATCATGACCCGCTCGCTGATTCTCTCGCTCGAGACGACGCGCGACACGTATTACCGTGAGCATCGATTCGCAGATGTGTTTGTGCGTTTGAAACGCGCGCCGGAATCGGTGGCTGAGCGCATCGCAGCGATTCCCGGCGTCGCGCGCGTGGAAACCGGCATCGCCTTGCAGGCGACGCTCGACATTCCCGGCATGCCGGAGCCCGCCGTCGGATTGATTCAATCGCTGCCTGAGGAAGGCGAGCTCGTGCTCAATCGTCTTTATCTGCGCAGCGGCCGCATTCTGACAGGACGCGGAGCGCCGGGAGAAATTCTCGTCGGCGAAGCTTTCGCGAGTGCGCACGGCCTGAAACCGGGCGACACGATTTCGGCGATTCTCTACGGACGAAAACAGACTTTTCGCATCGCGGGCATCGTGCTCTCGCCGGAGTTCGTCTTCGAAGCGCCACCGGGCGCGGCGCTGCCGGACAATCGCACCTACGGCGTGTTTTGGATGCCCTACAAGGAGCTCGCGACCGCGAGCAATCTCGACGGCGCGTTCAACAATCTCTCGCTCACACTCGCGCCTGGCGCGACGGAGGAGGCGGTGATCGCGGCGGTCGATCGCGTGCTGCAACCCTACGGCGGACGTGGCGCGTATGGTCGCGATGCTCATCCTTCGCACACGCGCCTGCGCGACGAAATCCGCGTGCTGCACGGACTCTCGATCGGATTTCCGCTGGTGTTTCTGAGCGTGGCGGCGTTCATGACCAACGCAGTGATGGGCCGGCAGATCACGCTGCAGCGCGAGCAGATCGCGATGCTCAAGGCCTGCGGTTTCAGCAACGCGCAGGTCGGCTGGCACTACTTTCGTTTTGCACTCGTGATCGTGGTGGTCGGCACGGTGCTTGGCGCGCTCGGCGGCTTCGCGCTCGGGCATCGGCTGGTGGAGATGTATCATCTCTTCTTTCGGTTTCCGTCGCTCGAATTTTTGCTCGCGAAAAACGTGCTCGTGGCGGCGGCGCTGGTGAGCGCGCTCGCGGCGATCACCGGTGTGTGGGGCGCGGTGCGCACGGCGGTGCGACTGCCGCCCGCGGAGGCGATGCGGCCGGAACCGCCGGCGAATTTTCGCGCGTCGATCGCGGAGCGTTTGGGATTCGCATCGAAACTCTCGGTGTCGCTGCGCATGGCGTTGCGCAACATCGAGCGGCGTCCGTTTCGCGCGCTGCTCACGTGCGCGGCGCTCGCGCTGGCGACCGGAATTCTCGTCGTGCCGAGCGCGCTGCGTGACGGCATCGACTACGTGCTCGATTATCAGTGGGACCTCGTGCAGCGGCACACGGTGTTTGTGTCGATGATCGAGCCGGGGCCGGTGCGCGCGCTCGCGGAGTTTCGCACGTTGCCCGGCGTGATTCATGCGGAGCCGGTGCGCGCGGCGGCGGTGGAGTTGCGCGCGGGAAATCGCATGCGGCGAATTGGCCTCACGGGTTTGTCGGCTGAAGCCGTGCTCAATCGCGTGATCGGTCCCGATGAAAAACAGATCGTGCTGCCGTCGCACGGCATCGTGCTCTCGGCGAAACTCGCCGACGTGCTCGGGGTGACGCTGGGCGACGAGATCGCCGTGCGCGTGCTCGAGGGTGAGCGTCCGACATTTTCGGTGCCGGTTGCGGCGCTCTCCGAAGATTTCGCCGGCACGGCGGCGTTCATGGAATTCGACGCGCTCAATCGCGCACTCGGTGAGGGCGATCGCATCAGCGGCGCGTATCTCTCGGTCGCGCGCGGAGAGTGGACGCGTTTCCTGCGCACGATGAAAAAAGTGCCGCGCGTCGGGAGCGTCGTGATCAAGGACAACATCCGCGCTAGTTTTCGGAAAACGACCGCGGAGAGCATCGGGCTTTTGCAGAAAATCTATCTGACCTTCGCGACGGTTGTCGCGTTTGGCATCGTGTATAACAGCGCGCGCATCTCGCTTTCCGAGCGACAGCGCGAACTCGCGACCTTGCGCGTGGTGGGTTTCACGCAGCGCGAAGTCGCCACGGTGCTGGTGAGCGAACTCGTGATCCTTACGCTGATCGCGATGCCCATCGGATTGCTTATCGGCTCGGGTTTCTCGACAGCGATCATTCAAACCGTGAACACGGAGTTCGTGCGGTTGCCGGTGATCCTGACGAGCGGCAATTACGCGTTCGCCGTGCTGATCGTCACGCTGGCCTCGCTGGTCTCGGCGCTGCTCGCGACGCGGAAACTCAATCAACTCGATCTCGTTGGCGCGCTGAAAGCACGGGACTAAAAACACGCACACGAAGACGAACGCGCGCACAAAACGAACGAGTGAATCACCGGCCTTCGACCCAACCTTCTCCTCCATGAGTTCGACCTCTCCCTCCTCCCCCGCCCCGAAGACTCAGGCGCGCGGTCGTCCGCGCCGCTGGCTTTGGCTTGGCGCGCTCGCGCTCGCCGTGCTGATCGTGCTCGGATTGTGGCCGAAGCCGTTGCCGGTCGAAACTGCGGTCGTGTCTCGCGGCGAGCTCGTCGTGAGCGTGAGCGAGGAAGGCATGACGCGCGTGCGCAATCGCTACGTCATCTCCGCGCCGGTTTCAGGGCAGCTGCGTCGCATCGATTGGAAAGCCGGTGCGCCGGTGCGCGCAGGCGAGACGCCGCTCGCGGTGCTCGAGACGAGCGGTGCTGACTTTTTGGATACACGCACCCTCGCGCAGGCGGAGGCGCGCGTGCGTGGAGCTGAGGCGGCGCGCGAAGCGGCACTCGCACAACGTGAGCGCGCAGCGGCCGCGGCAAAACTCGCGTCGGCGGACTACGAGCGCGCGCAGAAACTCTTTTCGCGCGAAGTGGTTTCTCCGCAGGAACTGGAAGCGGCGCAGATGCGAGCGATCGCAGCGCAGCAGGAAGAACGGGCGGCGGAGTTTTCGCTGCGCGTGGCGGAGTTCGAACTCGAGCAGGCGCGTGCGGTGGTGACGCGCGGTGCCGGCGGATCGGCGGCGAATATGGAGCCGCTCGTGATCACGTCGCCGGTGCACGGAAAAATTCTGCGCGTTTATCAGGAGAGCGCGCGCGTGGTGCCGGCGGGTTTTGATTTGTTGGAGGTGGGTGATGAAACCGATCTCGAGGCGCGCATCGAAGTGTTGTCGCGCGATGGCGTGGCGATTCGGCCGGGCGCGCGCGTGTGGATCGAGCAATGGGGCGGTCCCTACCCGCTCGAAGCGCGCGTGCGACTCGTGGAGCCGTCGGCGTTCACGAAAATCTCCGCGCTCGGGGTGGAAGAGCAGCGTGTTTACGTGGTCGTGGATTTCGTCGATCCCGTGGAAAAGCGCGCGACGCTCGGCGACAACTATCGCGTGGAAGGTCGCATCGTGACGTGGGAAGGCAGCGACGTGCTGCAGGTGCCCGCGGGCGCGCTGTTTCAACGCGCGGGCGAGTGGCAGACGTTCGTGCTCGAGGGCGGACGCGCGCGTTTGAAAACCGTGGAGGTGGGTCGCTCGAACGGGATGCAGACCGAAGTGCTGTCGGGACTGAACGAAGGCGAGCGGGTGATCGTGTATCCCGGTGATCAGGTGCGCGACGGCGTGCGCGTGACGCCGCTCACGGTCTCGGCGCGGTGAGGACTCGGGCGTGAGTCGATCCGCACTCGGGCGCGACCCGGTGCGGACCTTGGCTCGACCGTGTCCGCACGTTGTCTCGATTTGGGCCGAGACGATTTTTGACCCGCGAATGGACGCTAATGGACACGAATAACCAACCCGCACGGGCCATTGTCATTCTGAGCGGAGCGAAGAATCCAGTGGGAGTCGCGATGCAGAGGTGTGAATCGAAGCTCTAAGTGGAAATCGAAGCTCTAAGTGGATTCTTCGCTTCGCTCAGAATGACGGGTGATGAGGCTAGGTCGGATTGGCGGCGATTCGCGTGGATTCGCGGGTCGGATTTTTATGGGAAAAGCCAGGTGTGGCGCCACTGGCCGTTTTCGCGGGTGAAGTGTTGGCGGTCGTGATGACGGAAAGGGCGCTGGTGCCAGAACTCGATTTCGTCGGGCACGAGGCGGAAGCCGGACCAGTGCGGCGGACGTGGCACGGAGCCCATCGCGTAGCGGAGGCCGACGGCGGCGACCGCTTGTTCGAGTTCGAAGCGGCCGGCCATGGGTTGGGATTGGCGCGAGGCCCAGGCGCCGAGTTGGCTGAGGCGCGGACGGGAAGCGAAATAGACGTCGGCTTCGTCGTCGGCCACGGGGACGACGGTGCCATCGATGCGGACCTGACGTTCGAGTTTGGCCCAATGAAAACAGAGCGCGGCGCGCGGGTTGGCGGCGAGTTGGCGGGCTTTCGGGCTCTCTAGATTCGTATAGAAGACGAAGCCGCGTTCGTCGAAGTCCTTGAGCAACACCATGCGCACAGACGGGCGGCCGGTGGCGTCGGCGGTGGCGAGGGCCATGGCCGTGGGATCGTCGAGTTCCTCGGTGCGCGCGGCGGCAAACCATTGGGAAAAGAGGGCGAACGGATCGGACGCGGTCATGGCAGAATCATGCCGGAGCGGCGTGGGCGCGGCTCGGCTGCGTTTGGCAAATCCTGTGCGCCGATTGGCGCGCGGGGCGGAAAAGCGCTTGGCCTTCGCGGGGCGGCCTGTTGCCTTCGACGGTAATGTCCGCGCATTCCGACACGATCGCTGCGCTCGCCACACCGGCGGGCACCGCCGCGCTGGCCGTCCTGCGTATCAGCGGGCCGGATACGCTGCGGCTGTGCACGGAGTTGTTCGGGAAAACTCCCCTGCCCCGCCAGGTGTCGCGTGGCAACTATCGCGATCGCCAGGGCGCGGTGGTGGACGACGTGTTGTTCACGTTTTTCGCCGGGCCGAAGTCCTACACGGGCGAGGACACGCTGGAGATCTCGTGTCACGGCAACCCGTTTATTGCGCAGCGGATCTTGGAGGATCTGCACGCGCGCGGCTGCCGGCCGGCGAATCCGGGTGAGTTCACGCAGCGGGCGTTTTTGAGCGGCCGCATGGATCTCACGCAGGCCGAGGCGGTTATGGATCTGATCCACGCTCGCAGCAACCGGGCGCTGGAGGCGGCCAACCGGCAGCTCGCGGGGGCATTGGCACGCGAGATGGAGGCGGCGATCGAAGAATTGCTGGGGGTGCTGGCGCGCGTGGAGGCGTATATCGATTTCCCGGACGAGGATTTGCCGCCGGAGGACGTGGATATTTTGCGGCGCGGCGTGGAAAATCTGCGTCGCCGGGCTGGGCGCCTGCTCGCGACGAGCCACTACGGAGCGATTCTGCGCGAGGGCATGAAAACCGTGCTGATCGGTGCGCCGAACGTGGGGAAGAGCAGCTTGCTCAACCAGTTGGTCGGGCGGGATCGTGCGTTGGTAAGTCCCGAGGCGGGAACGACTAGAGATTTTATCGAGGAGCAGATTGTCGTCGGTTCGCACAGTGTGCGGCTGATTGATACCGCGGGTTTGAATCCCTCTCCGACCGAGCTCGAGCGTCGCGGCATGGAAAAGACGCTGGAGCGTCTGGGCGAGGCGGACCTCGTGTTGCTCGTGGTGGACGGCTCCCAGCCGGCCGCTCCCCTGCCCGATTCGGCGGCCGCGCGGCTCGTTCCTGAGAAGACGCTCGTGGTCGCGAACAAGGCGGATCTGCCCCGTCGATTTGGGGCCGAAGGCCCGCTGTCTGGTTGGGAAACCGTGTGGGTTTCGGCGCTGCAAGCGGCGGGGATTGAAGAGCTTACGCAGTCGATCGAGCGACGAGCTCAGTCGTTTCAAGTGACGGGAGATGAAGAACTTGTGGCGGTGAGCGCGCGTCACGCGCACGCGCTGGAGCGGGCGCGAAAGGCACTCGAAGAAGCCGCGGCGAAGATCGAATCGCGTGGGGCCGTCGAGCTGCTGGCGAGCGATCTTCGCGAGGCGTTGGAAGCGTTTGGAGAGATATCGGGACGGGTGGACAACGAGCGGATGTTGGACGCGTTGTTCGCGACGTTTTGTATCGGCAAGTAAGCCGGGTTACTCTCCCCTGCCCCTTTTGGTGCGATGATCTACAGCGAGACCTTTGAGGTGATTGTGTGCGGGGCTGGCCACGCGGGCGTCGAAGCGGCGCTGGCGGCGGCGCGCATGGGTGCCTCTACCCTGCTCCTCACCGGCAATATCGATACGATCGCCCAGATGAGCTGCAATCCGGCCATTGGCGGTCAGGCCAAGGGGCAAATGGTCCGGGAAATCGACGCCCTCGGTGGTGAGATGGCCATTAATACGGACGTTACCGGCATCCAGTTTCGGTTGCTGAATGAATCTCGTGGCGCAGCGGTCCAGTCGCCGCGGGCGCAGTGCGACAAGAAGGCTTATCAGTTCCGGTTGAAGCACACGCTGGAGCTGCAGCCCAATCTCCAGATCTTTCAGGCGACCGTAACGGGCTTGGTGTTCGAGCACGGACGCGTGGTGGGCTGCCGGACCAATCTGGATGTGGAGTTTCGCGGTCGAGCCGTGGTGGTGACCACCGGGACCTTCCTGCGCGGCCTCATGCATATCGGCCAGAACAAGAATGAAGGTGGCCGATTGGGCGATTTCAGCGCGAAGACGCTGTCGGCGAGCTTTCTGGAGGCCGGAATCGAACTCCAGCGGCTCAAAACCGGCACGCCGCCGCGGATTCTGGGCCGGAGCATCGATTTCTCGAAGATGCAGGAACAGAAAGGCGACGCGGAGCCGACTTTCTTTGCGTTCCACGACACCCGGCAGGACGGCGAGTTGTTCCACGTGGAACAAACCGGAGAGCGCCGTTCTGGGTGGGCTCCGGGTTGTGAACAAGTTTCGTGCTGGATGACTCACACCACGGAGCGCACGGCGACACTGGTCCGGGAGAACCTCCACAAGTCCGCAATGTATAGCGGCGAGATAGAAGGCGTAGGACCAAGGTATTGCCCAAGTATTGAGGACAAATTTGTGAGGTTCGCGGACAAGCCGCGGCACCTGCTTTTCCTCGAACCGGAGGGGCGGGCGACGAACGAGTTTTATGTGAATGGCTTGTCAACAAGTCTGCCGTTCGACGTGCAGCTTGAGATGGTGCACAGCGTCCCGGGGCTCGATAATGCGGTGCTGTTGAGGCCGGCGTATGCGGTGGAGTATGATTTTGCGCCACCCACACAGCTCTTGCCGTCGCTCGAGTCGAAGAAGGTCGAAAATCTCTTTTTCGCCGGCCAGATCAATGGCACGTCCGGCTACGAGGAGGCTGCGGCGCAAGGTCTCGTTGCCGGCGTGAATGCCGTGAACAAGGTGAGGGGAGCGGCGCCGATGATCATCACGCGTCAGGAGGCTTATATCGGTGTGCTGATCGACGATCTCGTCACCAAGGGCACGCGGGAGCCGTATCGAATGTTTACCAGTCGGGCCGAGCATCGGCTGTTGTTCAATCATGGCAGCGCGGAGCTGCGATTGATTCATCATGCGAAAGCGCACGGACTGCTTTCGTCGGACCGCATTGCGCGGATCGAGGAGAAGCAACGCACGATTCGCCGGTGGATCGAGAAGCTGGAAAACACGCGTATCGCGGGAGGCTCGCTGGCGGACCACGTGCGCCGCGGAGCAGGGGAGAGTGTTCTGCCGGAGGAGCTAAAGAATGCGCACCCTGCGATTAAGCAGGAGGTGGTGTATCGCGTTGCTTACAAGGGTTATCTGGAGCGCGAGGAGCGTCACATCCAGAAGCTAGGGGAGATCGAAAAGATCAAGATTCCGCCGGATCTGGACTTCATGACCGTGAAAGGACTACGAAAGGAAAGCGCGCTCAAGCTGTCGGAGATCAAGCCGCACAGCCTGGGGCAGGCAAGCCGCATCAGTGGTGTTAACCCAGCGGATATCAGCATCTTAATGGTGCATATCGAAGCGAGCAGGGCAGGGGAGCGAAAGGAGCGTCTCTGACCATGGAGAACGCTGCTCGCACCGCTGCCTACCACGCTCTGATGGCCGAACGGACCGATGATGTGTCGCGTCGGCTCGCCGCGATCTTTTCAGGGCATGAATCCCGGCGCTTCGTCTGGGAGCTTGGCTGCGGCCATGGGCATTTCCTGAACGCTTACGCCGCGGCGCATCCAGAAAAGGTCTGCGTGGGGATCGACATCGTGGGCGAACGCATCAAGCGCGCTCTCCGGAAGCGCGACCGGGCAGGCCTGCAGAATCTGCACTTCATTCACGCGGAGGCGCGACTGTTCCTAGGGGTGCTTCCACGGCATGTTTCTATAGAGCAACTATTTATATTATTCCCTGATCCGTGGCCGAAGAAGCGACACCACAAACATCGAATAATTCAGCCGTCGTTTCTGGAAGCTGTCGCTGCTCGCTGCGCGCCGAGTGCGCGGGTTCACTTTCGGACGGATTATCAGCCGTATTTTGAGGATGCTCGTGCGGTATTCGTCGAGCATCCCCGATGGGAGATCGCAGACGAGCCCTGGCCCTTCGAGCAGGAGACGGTTTTTCAGGCGCGGGCGGAGAGCTATTATTCGCTGACGGCGCGTCCGGTCCGGGCATAAGCCCGCACGGTTCGGCGGAGCCTCTCGTCTAATTCCCGCACGGTATGGCAGAAACTGGCGATTTCAGGCGTTGACGGAGGCGCGCGCGTCAGGCTTTTTGGTCAGCTTCCACCATCACAGCCTTTCACCTGCGCCCATGTCACGAGTCCGTAAACTCGCCTCTCTCCTGGTGCTGCTCACGAGCGGCGCGTCTGCGTTTGCCGAAGGCGTTTCGCCGAGCGCGGCGAAGTTGATCGATTTCGGCAATGGCTGGGTGATTACCAATTCGATGGTGACGGGCTGGATGATCTCCTTGCTGCTCGTCACGCTGGTGCTGTGGTTGATTGGCAAACCGTCCGTGGTGCCCTCGAAAGGCCAGGCGGTGATCGAATCTTTGATGGAAGGCCTCCGCGGCATTCTCGAACCGATCGTCGGCAAGAAAGCGTTCCCGGCCGCGTTCCCGCTGCTCGTCACGTTCTTCATCTTTATTCTCTTCCATAACTGGATGGGCCTGCTTCCCGGCGTCGGCACAGTCGGCACCGGTTATACAGATGCGGCGGGCCACTTCCATATGCAGAGTCCGTGGATCCGCCCGCACAACGCGGATTTCAACGGCACGATCGCGCTCGCGCTGATCTCGTTCGGCGCGTGGGCGATCATCATCTTCAAGTATGCGGGTCCGAAAGTCATTCTGTGGGATCTCTTCGGCAACAAGGCCGACAAGAATGACACCCCCGGCTGGCTCTACCCGCTGCTCTCGCTGGTGTTCCTGGTCGTCGGTCTGATCGAAGTGTTCTCGATCGCGATCCGTCCGTTTACGCTTTCGGTTCGTCTCTTCGGCAACGTGTTTGGTGGTGAAAATCTCCTCCACGGCACGAGCTTCATCCCGGTCTTCTATTTCATGGAGCTGCTCGTCGGCCTGATTCAGGCCTTCGTGTTCACGCTGCTCTCCGCGGTCTACATCGGTCTGATCGCGAATCACGAGGGTGGGGACCACGACCACGACGAAGCGCACGGTTCCGCCGAGGCGGCGCACCACTGATCCCATTTACCGTCGGGAGCGTGCCTATGAGTGCGCACGGCGGCAATCCAACCAACAACAACATCCCACAATGATTAACACCCTCGCTGAAATCACCGGCAACATCGCCAGCGCGTTCGGCCTCCTCGGCGCCGCCCTCGGCGTTGCGCTCATCGGCCTCAAGGCCGCCGAAGCCGTCGGCCGCAATCCCGCCGCTTCCGGCAAGATCCTCGTGCAAGCCATCATCGGTATGGCGCTCGCCGAAGGTCTCGGCATTCTGGCTCTCTTCCTCGCGAAGTAATTAGTTTTGTCCGGCAGCGCGCTCGTCGCGCTGCCACCTTCCTTTTCCTTCCTGCCTGATCTGTTGTCATGACGCTGCCTCTCTTCCTTGCCGCTGTCGCTGAACACGCCCACGCCGCGGAGCCCAACATGCTCCAGACTTTCGGCGTCGAGTGGAAATACGTGGTCTGGCAGCTGATCAGCTTCCTGATCGTCCTCTTCGTCCTCTATAAATTCGGCATCAAGCCGGTGGCTGCGACCATGGAGGAGCGCAACCGCAAGATCGAAGCGGGCATCAAGCACGCCGAGGAGATGCAGGCCAAGCTCGCCGCCGCACAGGCCGAGAGCGCTGCGCTCGTCAAGCAGGCCCAAGGCGAAGCCACCCGCATCATCGACGAAGCTCGCAAGACCGCGAAAGAGTTCGTCGACAAGCAGACTCAAGAAGCG
>ENA-UOVV01000793-UOVV01000793.1-compost-metagenome-genome-assembly--contig:-NODE-793-length-31220-cov-131.670592_pt1 | contig 31220 bp, 23 predicted proteins | sample MGYA00238155_ERZ761577 | MGnify/ENA primary metagenome ERZ761577 (study PRJEB28898, sample SAMN06268775) | compost metagenome | isolation source: Emeryville, CA | place: USA:Emeryville, CA | collected... | reverse complement strand
TCGCGGCGCTCGAGGAAGAAGCGGGTGCCGGTTTCCTTGGCGTTGGGCAGTTCGAGGGCGGAGCCGGTGGGAACGGCGGCGCCGATGATCATGCGATCGAGATCGGTGTAGTGCGCGGTGACCTCGCCGGGACGAAAGAGGTCGCCGATGAGGAAGGCGTCGCGCAGGGCTTCGGTGCCGAGGGTGTTCGTCTCGGTGGGAGAGGGTGAATAATGGAGTTTCATGGCGAAACCAAAGGGCGGCGGCGGAAAAGAGAAAGCGAGAGCCGATTAATTGTTGCGGATGAGTGGTTCCGCAAGCCACGCGACGGGGGTGTTAACGGGGCAACTTTCGGGATACGCGCGAAAGGGCGGGGCGACAGGTCGATTTCTGGTCGCATCGTTGACATGGCCAGATTCCCCTTGGTGCGTTTGGGGAAACCCTTAACAGTGTTTGCTGACTTTCTTCCGCCACAAGCGGCGGCTGGTTCGTCTGAGCTACCATGACCCGAATTCTCCTCACCACGACGTCGTTCCAGGACACGCCCGGGGCGCATCACGATCTGCTCGCGAGCACCGGATGGGAAATCATCCGCGCGCGCGGCCCGCTCAACGAAGCGGATACACTGGCACTCGTCGGCGACGTGGATGGCTACATCTGCGGCGACGACATGATCACGCGCGCGGTGCTCGAGAAAGCGCGGCCGCGGCTGAAGGTCTTGTCGAAATACGGCATCGGCGTGGACAAGATCGACGTGAAGTCGTGCACGGAGTTCGGGATTCCGCTGCTCTTCACGCCGGGGGTGAACCACACGACGGTGGCCGAGCATACGTTCCTGCTGCTGCTCGCGCTCGAGAAGAATTTTCTGTTTCACACGGATTCGACGCGCTCCGGCGGCTGGAAGCGCAAGACCGGGCACGAGCTGTTGGACAAAACCATCGGCATCGTCGGACTCGGACGGATCGGCAAGGAAGTCGCGATTCGTGCGCGAGCCTTCGGCATGAAGGCGATCGGGTATGATGTTTATTGGGACGAGAAGTTCGCCGCCGAGCATGGCGTGATGCGCGCGGCGACGCTCGACGAGATTTTCGCGGCGTCGGATTATCTTTCGCTGCACACGAATCTGACGCCGGAAACGCGCGACATGATCAACGCGCGGAGCATCGCGAAGATGAAGAAGGGCGTGCTGATTTTGAACTGCGCGCGCGGCGAAATCGTCCACACGAGCGATATCGTGGAGGCGCTGAAGAGCGGGCAGGTGGGCGGCTACGGCACCGACGTGCTCGATCAGGAACCGCCGCCGGCGGATCATCCGCTGTTGAAGCTGCCGAATGTCGTGGTCACGCCGCATATCGGTTCGCGGACGCATGAGAGCGTGCAGCGCCAGGCGATGGCCGCGGTGAAGAACCTGATCGCGGCGATGCACGGCGAGAAGCCGCTCGCGCAGGTGAACCCGGAAGTGGCGGTCGAGAAGGTGGTCTGAATCGCCGCGGAGCGGCGGGCTGTAAGCAGTAAGCTGTAAGCTCCAAGCTCCACCAACACGTTCCCAAACCCTACTTAAAGCTTAGCGCTTACAGCTTATAGCCTTTTCTCATGGAAACCTTCTACGTCGTCCCGGAAGAAGAGCACAACGCGCTGGTGGCCGCTGCGTATCGGCATCGCGGTTACAGCAAGCAGGAGGCGGAGGCGGGCGCGCGGTTTTGCGCGGAGGCCACGCGTCACGGCATTCGCACGCATAACGCGCTGAAAGCGCTGCACCTCGATCATCTTTTCGGCTCCGCCGCGGGCGGCTGCGTGCCGAAGGCGAAGATCGAAAAAGTGAAGACGCGCTATCGCGCCGCGCAGGTGTGGAATGCCAATCGCAAGCTCGGCCAGGCGACCGGCTACGCGGCGATCGAGGCGGCGATCAAGTTGGCCGACAAATACGGCGTCGGCATGGTGTCGGTCGACAATGCCTTCCACTATCTGTGGGGCGGCGGTTACGTGATGGAGGCGGCGCGGCGCGGCTACATCGCTTATACAAATTGCACGGCGGCGCTGGCGGAGGTGGTGCCGTTTGGCGGGAAGTATCCGACGCTCGGCACGAATCCGCATTCGTGGGGTTTTCCGACGACGAGCGCGATCGGTTATCCGATCGTGATCGACTGGGCGACGAGCGTCGTGGCGATGGGCCGCGTGCAACAACTCGCGCGTGAAGGGAGGCAGCTTCCGCCCGGCGCCGCGGTCGACGAAAACGGTGCGCCGACGACGGATCCGACGAAGGCGAAGTATCTGGTGCCGTTTGGCGCGCACAAAGGCTACGGGCTCGCGCTGATGAACGAGATCATCGGCGCGTTTATCGGCGGTTCGCTGCCGACGATTCGCAATCGGTGGAGCCAGGTGCCGGAAGGCGAGAAGGGCACGTGCGCGTTTTTCTTCCAGGTGTGGCATCCCGACGCGATGAGCGGCGGGGCGTTCGCGAAAGGCCGCACGCAGGCCGAAAACGTGAAGGCCGTGATCGACGACATCCTTGGACACGGAAACGAAAATTGCATGCTGCCCGGACAACTCGAAGCGCAAGCCGCGGCGCGCTGCGCGAAGAACGGCGGGCTGTTGTTCTCCGAGGCGGAGATCAACGCCTTTAGCGAAATCGCCGGCGAAATCGGCAAGCGCGCCTGGCTCCTCACCGAGCTGAAAGTCGCCGAGTGATTTTTTAGAAACCACGAAATACACGCAGCACACGAAAAGGGACGGATCTTCGGTGGTTTGAGCTTTCGTGTAGTTCGTGTGTTTCGTGGTTCTTCAACCCGATTGATTCATCTTCTCTCCCCATGAGCCTCCAAATCAAACCTGCGAATTCCTGCGCATTTGATCAGATTTCACTCGGCGAAGTGATGCTTCGCCTCGATCCGGGCGAAGGCCGCATCCGCACCGCCCGCGAGTTCAAGGTCTGGGAAGGCGGCGGCGAATACAACACGTCGCGCGGCCTTCGGAAATGCTTCGGCTACAAGACGGCGGTCTGCACCGCGTTCGTCGACAACGAGGTCGGCCATCTCGTCGAGGACTTCATCATGCAGGGCGGGGTCGCGACCGACTTCATCAAGTGGCGCGAAGACGACGGCATTGGTCGCTCGGTGCGCAATGGCCTCAACTTCACGGAGCGCGGCTTCGGCATTCGCGGCGCGGTCGGCGTGCCCGATCGTGGCAACACGGCGGCGTCGCAGCTCAAGCCGGGCGATTTCGATTGGGATCACATCTTCGGCAGGCTCGGCGCGCGGTGGTTTCATACCGGCGGTATCTTCGCGGCGCTGTCGGAGACGACGGCGGCGTTGACGATCGAGGCGGTGCAGGCGGCGAAGAAGCACGGCACGATCGTATCCTACGATCTCAACTACCGGCCCTCGCTGTGGAAGACCATCGGCGGCCTGAAAAAGGCGCAGGAGGTCAATCGCGAGATCGCCAAGTATGTCGACGTGATGATCGGCAACGAGGAGGACTTCACGGCCTCGCTCGGTTTCGAGGTCAAAGGCGCCGACCACAATCTCTCCAAGATCGAAATCGACGCGTTCAAGGAGATGATCGCGACGGCGGTGAAGGCGTATCCGAATTTCAAGGTCGCCGCGACGACGCTGCGCCGCGTGATCACCGCGACGAAGAACGACTGGAGCGCGATCCTCTGGCACGACGGCCAGTTCCACGAGAGCCGCAAGTATCCGGAGCTCGAGATCCTCGACCGCGTCGGCGGCGGCGACTCGTTCGCGAGCGGCGTGCAGTTCGGCTTCATGGAGTTCAACGACCCCCAGAAGGCGGTCGAGTATGGCGCGGCGCACGGTGCGCTGGCGTCGACGACGCCCGGCGACACGTCGATGGCGACGCGCAAGGAAGTCGAAAAGCAGATCAAGGGCGGCGGCGCGCGCGTGGTGCGCTGAGCGGGCGAGCCGAGATCGTTTGTGCGTGGGGCGGGTCCGAGACCCGCCCTACTTGTTTTTACGCCGGGTGCGGCGGACTTAGATCAACCCCTGGTGCATGCACCAGCGCACGAGGCCGGGCAGGTCGCGCAGACCGAGTTTCGCGAGGATTTGGGCGCGGGCTTTTTCGACGGTGCGCGGACTGAGGTGGAGCTGGGACGCGATTTCTTTCGATATCATTCCGCTCGCGACCATGCGCGCGATTTCCCGCTCGCGCTCGGTCAGGAGCGTGAGAGGCGACGAGGCGTTGGCACCGGGCGATGAGCGGTGGGCGGGCGTGAGTTTGACATTGGTGGAGAAATAGAGGCCGTCCTCGAGGACGCGGCGCACGGCTCGTTCGAGTTCTTCGAGTCGCGAGGTCTTGTGGACGAAGCCCGAGACTCCGAGTGAGAGAAGCTCGGCGGGGAGGTGAGGATTTGTTTCGCCAGTCAGGACGATGATGCGGAGCGACGGATGGGTTTCGTGCAGGATGCGAATCACCTCGCGTCCGCTCACGTCCGGCAGCCCGATGTCGACAATCAGGAGATCGGGAGGGTGGGCGAGGCAGTGGTTCAGGCCGTGACTGCCGGTCGCGAAGACGTGCATTTCCTTTAGCTGGAGCCGATCGCGCATGGCGCGGGCCAGCAGGTCCGACAGCAGAAGATCGTCTTCGATGATCACCACACGGGAAGCGGCAAGGTCGGTAAGACTGTTGAGTGGCTGAGGTGAAGTCACTGAGGTGCAAGGTGCGGCGACTTTCCCGTCGAGCAAGTGCCGCTCGTAGAACTACGACGACGAATCGTAGCCCCCCTCCGTTGTGATTATGGGGGAAAACCCTCGTAACCCTGCCCCCTCCGATAATGGCAGTTGATTCGAAATAACCCAGACGCAGCCGCCGTTCTCCTCAACCAACCGTCAAAATGAAGCTTCGATTGCTATTATGCCACCTGCTCGCAGGGCTATTTTGTTTAGCCGCTGCTGCGTCTGCTCACGCTGTGTCGACCCACACTACTCTAACGAGTTCTCCCGACCCCTCGGTGGTCGGCCAACCGGTCTACTTTATGGCTACAGTTGCCGTTGTGCCCCCTGCTACGGGAACGCCGACGGGCAGCGTGACCTTCATCTTCTCGGATGGTCGCCCGTCCATCACTGTGCCGCTCGACCTCGGCGGTCAGGCCCCGGTGATTGTTGCGGACATGTCCGCCGGCACCCACCAGGTGGCCGTGGTTTACGGGGGCGACACCACCTATAATCCTTCCTCGAGCTCGATCGATTTCCACGAGGTTTCTACGGCTCCGTCAATGACGACGGTGACGGTCACTCCGGATCCTTCTGCGGCGGGCCAGATCGTGACTATCTCCGCAATGGTTGAGACCATGCCGCCAGCGTCGGGCACGCCGACGGGCACCGTAACGTTTGTGGGCCCCGGCGGCCTGAGCCAAACGGTGGAGCTCGACTTCGTCGGCGAGGCGGTGCTGACGACGACCGCGTTGGAGTCTGGCACCATCGTTGCGACCTACAACGGTGACGGGAATTTTGACGGATCGGTGGGCATGGCCGACATCGCCGTCAGTGCGGCGACCTCGACCACAACAGTGTCGGTTGACCCGGCCGTATCGGTCGCGGGCCAACTGGTCGAGATCGTTGCGACGGTCGAGACGAGCACCGGCGGCATTCCGACTGGGATGGTGACCTTCGTGGGTCCGGACGGCAACAATCAAACGGCCCCGCTCGACGCAACGGGGCAGGCGGCGATCCAAGCGAGTTACTTCGAAAGTGGCACCATCACCGCGAGCTATACGAGCGACAGTGATGCGGTCGAAGATTCCTACGGTTCCGCGGACATCACGGTGACGCCGGCTATGACGACCGCGGTCGTTTCGACGAACATCATTTCGCCCGTTTACGGCCAAGAGGTCATGGTCGAAGCCATTGTCACGGTCGACGCGCCTGGTTCCGGCGTTCCGACCGGCGTGGTTCAATTTACCGGAGCCGGTGTGAATGAAACCCTGACGCTTGATGCTGCCGGAACGGCGGCTTTCACGACAAACATGCTGACGTCGGGCACGCTCGTCGTCACTTACGGCGGCGACGGCACCTACGGTGAAGCGAGCGGCACCACGGTTGTGACGGTTCTTCCCGCCGTCACCACGACGGCGGCTTGGCCCTCGCCCGATTCGTCGAACTACAGTGACGAAGTCACTCTGTTTGCCAACGTCACCACGGATGCGCCTGGTTCCGGCACGCCGGTCGGGTCGGTAACCTTCAACGGTCCCTCCATGTTGGCCCAGACGGTGCCGCTCGATGCGACCGGCACGGCGGCAATCACGACCGACTCGCTGACCAGCGGCACGATTACGGCCACCTATATATCGGGCAATCCGGACGCGTTCAGCGGTTCAACGGGCACGGCCACGATCACGGTCGTTCCCGCGATCACGAACATCGAACTGACCCTTTCGAAAAACGTCTCCGTTGCCAGTGAGCCGGTTGATCTGATCGTGACGGTGAGCGCGGTCGACAATTCGTCACTCACTCCGGGCGGCACGGTGACCTTCACCGGTCCGGGCGGCCTCAACACGAGCGTCACGCTGGACGCGACGGGCCAAGCGGCGTTGACGACGTCGACGCTGAGCACCGGCACGGTCACGGCGACTTACAATGGAATCGGTCCTATGTTTTCGCCTTCGAGCGACTCGCGGGGTATCACCGTCGACCCCGCTGTTTCGACCACTCAGTTGACCGTCACGCCAAACCCATCGGTTTACGGCGAGATGGTGTCGGTCGCGGTGGCGGTGACGGGTGAAGCGCCCGCGACGACCATTCCGACGGGCTCGGTGGCGTTCTCCGACTCCAATGGATTCTACCAGATCGTTCCCCTCGACGGGTCCGGTCAGGCCGAACTCACCACGACGGCGCTGACCACCGGCACGTTGACCGCGAGCTACTATGGCGATGCCATTTTCAACGGCTCCACCGATATGGTCGATGTGACCATCAATCCGGCGGACACGAGCACGACGGTGGTGGCGATTCCGGATCCGTCGACCACCGGCGAGATGGTCGAGATTTACGCCACCGTCACCGCGGAGGCGCCCGGCTCCGGCACGCCCGAGGGCACCGTGACCTTCACGGGCCCCAACGGCTTCAACCAAACCGTCGCGCTCGACGCGACGGGGATCGCCGGCTTCACGACGACCGCGCTGAAAACCGGCACCGTCACCGCGACCTACAACGGCGACGCGAACTTCAACGGTTCCCAAGGCACGGTCGATGTCACCGTCGACCAAGGCGGCATTTCCGTTGCGCTCACGGCTACTCCGGACGTCTCGATCTTCGGTTTGACCGTGACGCTCACGGCGCAGGTCGAAGTCCTCCCTCCCGCGTCCGGCCATCCCTCGGGTTCGATCACGTTCATGGACGGCTCGAACGAACTCGCGGTCATCGACCTATCGCAAGGCGAGGCCTCGTTCAGCACGTCCGAACTGAGCGTCGGCACGCACAGCATCAAAGCCGTTTACAACGGTGACGATAACTTCAGCTCCGCCTCGAGCGAAGCGGTCGAGGTCACGATCGAAGCGGCGTTCCATTCGGCCGACACCGATTTCGACTGGCAGCTCAGCCTCGCCGAGCTCACGCGCGTAATCGAACTCTACAACACGCGCGACGGCGACGTCCGCACCGGCGAGTATCATTTCGAACTCGGCACGGAAGACGGCTTCGCTCCCGGGCCCGGTCTGCTGCCGACGTTCCACTCCGCGGACGTCGACCAGAACGGCAAACTGAGCCTCACCGAGCTGACTCGCGTGATCGAGCTCTACAACACGCGCGACGGCGATACCCGCACGGGCGCTTATCACACCCAGGCCGACACCGAAGACGGTTTCGCGCCCGGTCCGGAGCTCGACAACTGAGCACTCCGTTCACCTCGGACCCAATCTGAACTTTGAGAAAATGAATCTGAAATTTTTAATCACCCTTCTCCTCGCCGTCTTTACGGCGAGTGCGGCCCAAGCCGCGTCCCCGGCCACCGCGGCGCTTGTGCCGTCCAGTTCCCACCTGCTTCCAGGGGGCGGCACCGTGACGTTCACGGCCAACGTCGCCGGTTATCCCGGGCCCACCACCGCCATCGGCTGGACCGTGAACCTGCCGGCGGGTTGGAGCTACGTGAGCGGCACCGGCGAGCCCGACGTGAAACCCGTTGCGGGCACCGTCGGCACGCTCGAGTGGGCGTATGTCTCGATTCCGACCGACGCGAGCTTCAGCTTCACGGTCGCGTATCCGGCGGGCATTACAAACACGCAGACCGTGACCTCGGCCGTGATCGTGCGCGTTTCCGGCCATCGCCAGAACGTCACGCCTGAAGATGTGTCCTTCTCGACCGTGTCGATTCCCGTGATCACCAACACGGATCCGGCGGCCGCGACCTACGGCAGCACGCTGTCGTTCAACATCGAAGCGGAAAGCCCGATCGAAATCATGAGCTATGACGCCACGGGCCTTCCTTCGGGCCTCACCCGCAGCGGCGCCACGATCTTCGGCGCGCCGACGCAGACCGGCTCGTTCCCCGTGACGCTCTCCGCCACCAACGCCGCCGGCACGGCGACGAAGAACATCACGCTCACCGTCAACACCGCCAACGCGTCGATCGCGCTTGGCAACCTCTCGCACACCTACAACGGCTCGCCCAAGTCGGCCACCGCGCAGACGAATCCCGCCGGGCTGCCCGCCGTGATCACATACGATGGCAACACGACCCCGCCGACCGACGCCGGCAGCTACGCCGTCGTGGCGACCATCGATTCGGCGACCCACACCGCGACCGCCAGCGGCACGCTCACGATTGCGCAAGCCGAGCAAACCGTCTCGTTCGCGGATCCGGGCACGGTGCCGCCTGACCAGTCGGTGACGCTCGCAGCCAGCTCGAGCGCGAACCTTCCGATCACGTTCACGCTCATCAGCGGCAGCGCGACTTTGACCGGCTCTACGCTCACGATCCAAGGCACCGGCACGGTCGTCGTCCGCGCGGCAGCGGCGGGAAGCACGAACTACAAGTCCGCGCACACTGATCGCACGATCAACTCCTCGAAGCTGGCGCAAACGATCACGTTCGCGCCGCTCCCTGATCGTCTCACGAGCGACGGTCCGTTCGAGGTGAGCGCCAGCGCGAGTTCCGGTCTCCCGGTCACCTTCACGATTGTATCGGGAAGCCCCGCACAACTCTCCGGCAAAACGGTGACGCTCCTCGGCACGCCGGGCACGGTCACGATCCGCGCCTCGCAATCCGGTAGCGACACCTATCAAGCTGCGAGCGACGTCACCCGTTCCTTCGAAGCGAACGCCGTGGGCGATCTCGTCTTCTTCGGCCGTTTCCTCTCGAGCGCCAGCCAGTCGATGACGCGCGCCGATGGCGCTCGCGTCGTCGCACTCACCGACGGCGACACGCAGGTCGGAGACATCGCGGCGGTTCTTCCGGCGAACTCCGAGACGGGGTCGCTCCTGATTGTTGCGCCGTCGATCGGTATCAACGAACTGGTGACGTTCACCCTCGATGCCGACGACCGCTTCACCGCGACCGTGACGCAAACGTTGCCGACGAGCCGCACGCTCACGTTGCGCGGCCAGATCGTTGGTGCGACGCTCTCCGGCTCGATCGATGGCACGGGCTACAGCTTCAGCACCCAGCTGGAGCCGTCTAGCGGTCCGTCCGCTGATGCCTCCGGTCTCTACCGCTCGAGCGCGCTGGAAACGGATCAGGGCATCGTCTACTCGATCGTCGGTTCGAACAACAATGTGCTCGTGCTCGCGATCACGCCGACGCTCACCGTTGGCGGTTCCGCGACGCTCGCGTCGAACGGCTCCTTCCAGCTCCAAGTCTCGAACGTCACGCTGCAAGGTTCGGTGGACGCCGCTACGACCATTGTCGCCGGCACGATCATCATCCCGAACCAAGCTCCGATCGGCTTCGCCGGCTTGGCCGTCGGCACCGCGCGCACCGACCGCCTGGTTGGTCTCTCGTCCCGCGGTCGCGTCGGCTCCGGTGAAAAGATCCTCATCTCCGGTCTGGTGATCGGCGGATCGCAACCGAAGCAGGTCCTCATCCGCGCAATCGGTCCGTCTCTCACGCCGCTCGACGTCAGCGGTGTCCTCGCCGATCCTGTGATCCGCGTGTTCAAAGGTTCGTCGGTCATCGCGGAAAACAACGACTGGGGTTCCAACGAAAACGCCGCCGACATTGCGGCGGTCGCACGACGCGTCGGAGCGTTTGCGGTCACGGCCGGCAGCAAAGACGCGATCCTCGTCACCACGCTGCAACCGGGCGCCTATACCGTGCACGTCAGTGGCGGCGAAGGCGTCGCCCTCGCTGAAATCTACGATGCCTCGGAAAATCCGCAGGCGGAATATCAGCGTCTGATCGACATCTCGACGCGCGGCGAAGTCGGCACGGGCGAAAACGTCCTCATCGGCGGACTCGTGATCACGGGCAACGCGCCGAAGAAAGTGCTGATCCGCGGCGTCGGTCCCGCGCTCGCCGCGCAAGGCGTCGCCGCGCCGCTGGCCGACCCGGTGTTGAAGGTGTTCAAGGGTTCGGAGCAAATCGCGACGAACGACAACTGGAGCGCCGACGCGTCCGCCGCCGCGCTCATCACCGCCGCCGAGACGGCTGCGGGAGCGTTCCACCTTCAGGCCGGCAGCAAGGATGCGGCGCTCGTGCTGACGCTCGCTCCGGGCAACTACACGGTGCACGTCGGCGGCGCGAACAACACCACTGGCGTGGCGCTCGTCGAAATCTACGAAGTGCTCGACTGAGAAAGCTCCAGGCAGCCATCTCGCAAAACAGGGGCGGACCTTCGGGTCCGCCCTTTTTTTGCTCCACGGATGCGGGCCGGGAATGCATCCAAAAAATGGAGACGGGAAAAATGGCCGTAACGAGATGGGACATCGGGTTGGGCTCACGAGTTGGTCGCCGGCTTCCGTTTACGCCCATGTTTCTGTCTTCCCGCCAACCCGTCGGACCGTGGCTGCGTTCCTGTTTCACGGAACGATGTAGCGCCAGCCGCCTCCGCGGCGGATTTGTCGCCGACAAGTTCGTGCTCAACGGCGACAGCCCGCCGACGCAAAGCAAAGGGGCGGGTCCTCGGACCCGCCCTTTTCGTTTGGCAAATATCGTGCGGAGTTGCGCGCGTTCGAGTCGTGCGCGTCAACTCGCGGCGGCGACGGCCGCGGGCCGAATCACTTCCGTGAGCGCGTCGCGCAGCGTTTGCAGCCGCGGCGTATCGATCTGCTGCGAGGGTTCGGAGCTTTCGATGTAGAACGTGTCGATCGCCACGCCGCGCTCGGTGCCGATGCGCGCGAACGTGATGTCGAAGCCGTGATCCGAAATGATCTTCGCGAGCCGGTAGAGCAGGCCGATCTGGTCGCGCGCCTGGATTTCCACGATGGTCCGCTGCATCGCGAGTTCGTGGTAAACTTCCACCGTCGGCGGAAACGACGTGTGCAACGCCTCGCCGTTGCTGCTCGCCGTGTAGCGGCTCGCGGCGTGCCGTTTCGCCTGCGAAACGATTTCGGGATAAAGGTCCTTGTTCGAAACCAGCGCCGCTTCGATCGTGCGCGCGAACGTTTCCTGCGCCGCGGTGCTTTGGACGACGCCGCGTCCCGGTTCGACGACGTAGAAGGTGTCGATCGCGATGTGGTCCGAACGCGAGATCACCTTTGCGCCGAGAATGCTGAGGCCCGCCACGCTGAAGGCGCCGGCGAGTTTGTAGAACAAACCGGCGCGGTCCCACGTCACCACGTCGACGACGGTGAGCGAGCGGTTCAGGTCGTCATGCCAGTCGATGATCGGCTTGAGCGTGCCGACGGAGTCCGCGGTGGCGATGGACTTGAACAATTTGTTCACCATCTGGATGTGCAGGGCGATGTCGTCGGGGTCGGTCTGGATGAAGTAGCGTTCGGGGAGCAGCCCGAAATGAGCGACAATCTCTTCGGAGCTGATGCCGGGGATCTGGCGCGCGATGAGTTCCTGTTGAGTCATTTGCTTCTTCTTTTCGTAAGTGGCGTGAACGGCTTCGCCCAGATTCAGATGCTCCAACGTAGCGCGGAAAAGTCGGGTGTGAAGGGTGTCTTTGTAACTATTCCAAAGGCTCGCCGCGGTCCCGCGCGCATCGCAGAAGGTGTGGACGTAGAGATTACGGAGGCGTTCCGGGTCTCCGACGATCTCGGCGAAAGCGGCAGCTGTGTTGGGATCATCGACGTCCCGCTTCTGCCAGAATCGTGCCATCACCAGATGATTTTTGATGACGAATTCGATGAGCTCACGGCTGTCCGGCTTGATGCCGAGCCGCTCCAGAATGGGCCCGGCGATCGTAACGCCTTTTTCCGCATGGCCCTGAATGCCGTCGGCCTTGCCGATGTCGTGAAGCAGGAGCGTGAGGTAGAGCAGGGCGGGATCGTCGGTCTCGTGCAGCGCTTCGCGATATTTTAACGTGATCGGTTCGGCCTCCGTGAAGATGAGGTCGAGCTGCCGGATCGCCTCCAGGGTGTGCACGTCGGCGGTGTAGCGGTGGTAGAACTCGTGCTGCACCAGGCACGTAAGTCCGTCGAATTCAGGGATGAACTGCGCGAGCATCCCGAGTTCGTGCATCAGGTTCAGCGTGGGAAACACCGCCCCGGCTTCCGACAGGATCGCGCGGAAGGTCACGCTCGCGTCATGGGAATCCCGATACTGGGGCGTGAAGAGAGTCCGGGATTCCCGGATGAGCGCCGCCAGGTGAAAGTCCAGCGCGCAGTCGAGCTGCTGGCGGTGCCGGAAGACGCGGATCAGGCGGACCGGATCCTGTTTGAAAACGTCCGGAGATTCGGCCGCCAGTTCGCGGCCGCGCAGGATGAAACCGTCGAGTTTCTTCGTGCGGCGGAAACGCGACGCGAGCAGGCTTTCCCGGATCGAGACTTTCCCGCCCGAGGCGTCGCGACCGATCGTGAGCGCGAGCCGGCTTTCGACGAGTTTCGAGATGCGGAAGATCGACTGCGCCGAGCGGTAATAGTCCTGCATGAACCGCTCCACGCGCACGAGGAGATCGGTGTCGTGATAGCCGAGCGACTCCGCCACCTTCGGTTGCAGATCGAGGTCGAGCACGTCGGTGGGACGCGAACTCAGGAAATGCATTTCGTTGCGGACGCGGAGCAGGAAGTCGTAGGCGCGCGTGAACTCCGCCAGCTCCTCGGCCCGCAGGTAGTTCTGCGTCGCGAGCTCGTCCATCGCCGAGATGCCGAGCTTCACCCGCGACATCCAGAGGGCGTTTTGATAATCGCGCAGCCCGCCGACGCCGTTCTTCACGTCGGGTTCCTGCAGGAAAACCGTGTCGCCGTATTTCGCCCGGCGCGCCACCTGGTCGCCGAGACGCGCGGCGATGTAGCCTTTGGGATCCTCGGCAGTAGAAAATGCGCGATACGCCTGTGCGAAGGTCTCGTAGAGCGACGACGATCCGGCGACGAGGCGGGACTCGAGCAGCGAAGTGAGGGTCTGGATGTCCCGGCGGGCCTCGGCGAAAACCTCGTCCACGTTGCGCGTGGAATGGCCGACCTTCAGCCCGCAGTCCCAAAGCGGGTAGAGGATTTCGTTGGAGAGATGTTCGATGTAGGGATGAATCACCGCCGGCTTCGTTTTGGCGGGAAACAGGAACATGATATCGACGTCGCTCAACGGGCTGAGTTCGCCGCGTCCGTAACCGCCCAGTGCGACGAGCGCGACGGGCGCGGGCGCCTTCCCGTGCTGGCGCAGGTAGCTGGCGGTCGCGCCTTCGAAAAGCCGCACGAGCATGCGATCGAGCACCGCGGCGCGTTCATGCGCGATCTCCAAACCGGACGCGCCCGCGCGATGCCGGTCGCGGAGAATGACGCCTTGCGCCTGCAGGTAAGCCTTGCACGCAGCAAGCCGTTCCGCGGCGGTGGCGGATTCCGGATAGGCGAGTGGATCGACCGGGTTTTCGGTGGGCGTGACAGGCATGGAGCGCCGAAGTGAGCGAAAAACAGGCCACTTCGCGAGGGGGAAGTGGCGGCCACACGACTGCCACTCGGTTTCGGGTTTTGAGTTAGGGGTTTCGGGTTGGAGGCCGCGGGGGATGGAGTTTTCGGCTCGGCGGATTCTCGGCCGGACGGGCCGTTTAACCACTTGCCTCGCGGGTGCGGCGGGCGTTTTCTCCCCGATTCAGTCCCGACATAGACCCATGGCCGAGATCACCAAGAGCTACGAACCGCGCGACGTGGAAAAGAAATGGTATGCCGCCTGGCTGGAAGCCAAGGCCTTCCGCGGCGAAGTCGATCCGGCGCGCGCGCCGTATTCGATCGTGATCCCGCCGCCCAACGTCACCGGCGTCCTCACGATGGGCCACGTGTTGAACAACACGATCCAGGACATTCTCATCCGCCGCGCCCGGCTCGAGGGCCATTCCACGATGTGGCTGCCCGGCACCGATCACGCCGGCATCGCGACGCAGACCGTCGTCGAACGCGAACTGCGTAAGCAAAAGAAGACGCGTCACGATTTCGGCCGCGAGAAGTTCGTCGAAAAGGTCTGGGAATGGCGCCACGAGAAAGGCGGCATCATCCTCGAGCAGCTTCGCCGGCTCGGCGCGTCGTGCGACTGGGACCGCACGGCGTTCACGATGGATCCGGAGTATTCGAAGCGCGTGCTGCACGTCTTCGTCGAGCTCTTCAACCGCGGCTACATCTACCGCGGCAAACGCATGGTGAACTGGTGCCCGGTGTCGCTCACCGCGCTCTCCGACGAGGAGGTCATCATGAAGCCGGTCAACGGCACGATGTATCGTGTGCGTTACCAGCTCGTTGATCAGCCGGATCGTTTCATCGAGGTGAAGACGACCCGTCCGGAAACGATTCCCGGCGACGTCGCCATCGCGGTGCATCCCGACGATCCGCGCTACGCCGATGTCATCGGCAAAAAGGTCCGCCGGCCGATCGGTCCCGCCGCGGAAATCCCGATCATCGCCGACGCTTCCGTCGACAAGGAATTCGGCACCGGCGCCCTCAAGATCACGCCCGCCCACGACAAGGTCGATTACGAGATCGGCCTGCGCCACAAGCTGCCCGTCATCGACGTGCTCAAGCCCAACGGCGTCCTCAACGAACTCGCCGGCCCCGAGCTCGCGGGCGTCGAACGTTTCGCCGGCCGCAAGAAAGCCGCGGAGCTGTTGAAAGCCGCCGGCGCTCTCGTCGCCGAGGAAGCTTATGCGAACAACGTCGGCTACTCCGAACGCGCCGACGTGCCGATCGAGCCGCGCCTGACCGAGCAGTGGTGGTTGAAGTATCCGCGCGTCGAGGAGGCCAAGGCCGCCGTGCGCGACGGCCACATCAAGTTCCACCCCGAGCGCTGGTCGAAGGTTTACCTGCACTGGCTCGAAAACATCCAGGATTGGTGCATCAGCCGCCAACTTTGGTGGGGCCATCGCATCCCGGTCTGGTATCGAAAAGGGCAGGACCGCGCCGATCCGAAGAACTGGCACGTCTCCGTCGACGGTCCTGCCGATCCGGAAAATTGGGAGCAGGAGGAGGACGTGCTCGATACGTGGGCGTCGTCGTGGCTGTGGCCGTTCGCGACGCTTGGCTGGCCCGACGAAGCCCGGATGAAGCAAGACGGCTTCGATTATTTCTATCCGACGAGCACGCTCGTGACCGGGCCCGACATCATCTTCTTCTGGGTCGCGCGCATGATCATGGCGGGCCTCGAGTTCGTCCGCCCTGGCGAATCGATCGACCGGCGGATTCCGTTCAAGGACGTTTATTTCACCGGCATCATCCGCGACGCGCAGGGTCGCAAGATGTCGAAGTCCCTCGGCAACTCGCCGGACCCGCTCGACCTGATCGACAAATACGGCGCCGACGGCCTGCGCTTCGGCATCATCTCGATCGCGCCGCAAGGTCAGGACATCCGTTTTCAGGAAGACCGCATCGAGAGCGGGAAAAACTTCTGCAACAAGCTCTGGAACGCCTGCCGTTTCCGCCAACTGAGCGGCGAAGCCGGCGACAACTCCACGCTCGGCGCGATCGTTTCGCGCTTGGAGCCCGCGAAGTTCGACGCCGACGACCACGCCATCCTCGACCGGCTCCTTGCCACGACGAACGAGGTCGAACGGTGCTTCGCGCAGTTCGAATTCAGCGCCGCCGTGCAGGCGTTGTATGGGTTTTTCTGGAACGACTTCTGCGACTGGTATGTGGAAGTTTCGAAGGCGAAGATGCAGGCGGCCGACACGAAGGCCAACTGCCTCGCGATCCAGGATCTCGTGCTTCGCCAGACGCTGCTGCTGCTGCATCCGTTCATTCCGTTCATCACCGAGGAGCTGTGGGGACTTCTTGGATACGGCGCCGCCGGATCGTTCATCCAGAACGCCCGCCTCGAAACCGCCTCGCAACTCACCGCCGCCACGTCCGCCCAAGGCCTGACACTCGATCGCGCGCAGATCGCCAGCGTCGAGGGATTGAAGACCTTCGTTTCGCAGGCGCGCGCGTTGAAGGCCGAGCACAACCTCGCGAGCCGTCGCGACGTGACGTTCTTCATCACGGCGACTGACGAACAATGGACGACCTTGTCGGCCAATCTCGCCAAACTTGTGCGCATGACCGGCGCGAGCGTCATCGAACGCCGCGAGCGCGTCGACGGCGCACCCGCCGTCGTCACACCGCTCGGCACGGCTTACCTCGATCTCGCGAGCACCGTCGACGTCGCCGCCGAAAAAGCGCGGCTCTCGAAAGAGCTCGACCAACTCGCGAAGCACATCGCCGGCACGGAGGCGCGTCTGGCCAACCAGGCGTTCGTCAGCAAAGCGCCGCCCGCCGTCCTCGAAGGCGCGCGCAAGCAACTCGCCGACCTCCAGGCCAAGCGCGCCGAAGTCGAACGCCTGCTGAAAGCACTTTGAGTTAAAGCCGGTCGTCCCGTCGGCCGAAAGGGTAGTGCGGTGCTTCAGTCCGCACTTTCTCTTCCGTTGCGGCCAAAGTCTCGGCCAATCTTCCGGCAATTTTTGCCGCGTCATCCCGCGAATCGCAGACCCCTGTCTCGACCGACCCTCCGGCCCGCAAAGATAAAAGTTTAAACCACTGATAGCCAGTTGGTAATAAGCCATCGGGTGCCCTTGGCATCGGCGTTGCTAAAACGCGGGTGCAACTCATGGCGGATACCGACCAGGATCAAAAAACCGAGCAGCCGACCGAGAAAAAGCTCAATGAAGCTTGGGATCGTGGTCAGTTCGCGCGTTCGCCCGAGCTCTCGGTTTTGATGCTGCTCGCCGCCGTGATCGGGGCGCTCGGTTTCACCGCCAAGGCCGCCTCGCGCGATATCGCGGACTACGCGACGAGCATGTTCACGCAGTTCACGCTCATGCCGGTCGAGCGTGATACAATCAACATCCAGCTCAACGAAGCGATGCTCACGAGCGGTCGCGCGGTTGCTCCGCTGTTGTGCGCCTGCGTCGGCGCCGCGCTTCTAGCGGGTGGTTTGCAGAGCGGCTTCCGCATGTCGCCCAACGCGATCGGCTTCAAACCCGAGAAGCTCAACCCCGTCACCGGCTTCTCCAACATCTTCAACAAATCCGCCTTCGTGAAGGCGGGCGTCGAACTCCTGAAACTCGTCGCCATCGGCAGCGCGCTCTACCTCGGCGTCCGCGGGCTCATGCTCGATCCGCTCTTCAGCGCGCCCGTCGAAGCCGGCTATCTCGGCCAGTTCCTGCTCAACGCCACGCTCATCTTCCTCACCCGCCTGGCGCTTGCGCTCGGCCTCGTCACCGCGATCAGCTACAGCTACGAGAAGTTCAAGACCGCTCGTCAGCTCATGATGACGAAGCAGGAAGTGAAGGATGAGCACAAGAACGCCGAGGGCAACGCGCAGGCGAAGTCCGCGATGCGCCGCATGGCCCGCCGGCTCGTGCAGAGACAAATGCTCTCCGCGGTGCCCACCGCCGACGTGGTCGTCACCAATCCGACCCACTTTGCCGTCGCCCTGAAATACGAGCGCGGCAAGGACACCGCTCCGATCGTTCTCGCGAAGGGCGAAAACCGCTTCGCCCAGCGCATCAAGGCCATCGCCGCCGAACACGGCGTGCCCACCGTCGAAAACAAGCCCGTCGCCCGCATGCTCTTCGCGCTGGGCAAGGTCGGCGAGGCGATTCCCGCCGAACTCTACCAGGCCGTCGCGGGCATCCTCGCCGTCGTGTATCGGACCAATCGATACTACTTCCACCGCCTCAAGGCCCGGCGGCTCGAGCAAATCGCGTGAAAAACGGGCCCACAACGTCTGTCATTCTGAGCGGAGCGAAGACTCCATGCGGCCGACTCGTTTCGACCGTGCGCGTGAAGTCCTCGGCTGCACCTCGGCCTGATCCGGCAGGGGAGGCGCGCACGCGCTGATCGCCATGGTCGCTCCCGCCGCCACGTCCAGCAGCCCTTTCAACGCGCTCATGAAGCGCGCCGACCTCCTGTTCACAGGCGGGCTCTTCGTCACGGTCCTGCTCCTCATCATGCCGATTCCGACGGCGATGCTGGACCTGTTCCTCGCGCTGAACATCGGCCTCTCGCTCCTCGTCCTGCTCGCGATCGTCTACGTCAAGGAGCCGCCGGAGTTCTCGAGTTTTCCGACCCTTCTCCTCGCCCTCACGCTTTTCCGGCTCGCGCTGAACATCAGCTCGACGCGCCAAGTGCTCGTCAACGGTTACGCCGGCCAGGTGATCGACGCCTTCGGCCACTTCGTCATTCAAGGCAACTACATCGTCGGCGCGGTCGTGTTCCTGATCCTCGTCGTCATCAACTTCGTCGTCATCACGAAGGGCGCCGGTCGTATCGCCGAGGTGAGCGCGCGCTTCACGCTCGATGCGCTGCCCGGCAAACAGATGGCCATCGATGCCGAGTTGAACGCCGGCATCATCGACGAGGTGCAGGCGACCGAACGCCGCCTGAAGGTGCAGAAGGAAGCCGACTTCTACGGTGCGATGGACGGCGCCTCGAAGTTCGTCCGCGGCGACGCGATCGCCGGCATCATCATCACGCTCGTTAACGTCATCGGCGGCTTCGCCATCGGCGTGCTCCAGATGGGCATGTCGCTCGGCGAGGCGCTGCAGAAGTTCACGCTGCTTTCGATCGGTGACGGCCTCGTTTCCCAGATCCCCGCGCTGATCCTCTCCGTCGGCGCCGGCTTGCTCGTCACGCGCGCCGCGGAAAACAACAATCTCGGTTCGCAGCTCGCGAACCAACTCCTCCGCTATCCGCGCGCGATCAAGATCGTCGCAGGCATGCTCCTTCTCTTCGGCTTCATGCCCGGCATGCCGATGCTGCCGTTCGTCGTTCTCGCCGGCATCGCGGCGTTCATCGGCAAGATCATCAAGGAACAGGAATTCGCTTCCGGTCCCGCCGACGCGAGGTCCGGCAAAGCCGCCAAGGGCGCCGACAGCAAGGCCGCCGCCGATGGCGGCAACGCTACCGCCGCCGCCGCGCCCGCCGCGCCGCCCGCGACCGAGGACGTTCGCAAGCTCATCGAGGTCGACGTCTTCGCCATCGAGATCGGCTACGGCCTGCTCAATCTCGCCAACGCCAAGACGGGCGGCGATCTCCTCGCGCGCGTCACCGGCGTGCGCAAGACGCTCGCCCGCGAAAAGGGCATCGTCGTTCCGCCAATCTCCGTCCGCGACAACCTCGAGCTCGAGGCCAACGACTACCGTTTCCTCCTCCGCGGCAAACCGCTCGCGCGCGGCAATCTCCACCCCGGGCGCCTGCTCGCGATGAACGTTTCCGCCAGCAAGGTCCGCCTCCGCGGCGTGCCCACGCGCGAGCCGGTGTTCAATCTCGACGCCACCTGGATCGACGACGCCGAAAAGAAGACCGCCGAGATCAACGGCTACACGGTCGTCGATCCCGCGTCGGTGCTCATCACGCATTTGTCCGAAACGCTGAAGGCCCACGCGCATCACCTGCTCGGCCGCCAGGAGGTCCAGTCGCTGGTCGATCATATCAAGCAGACGCAGCCCGCGCTCGTCGCCGAGCTTCTGCCCGACCTCGTCACGCTCGGCATCATCCAGCGCGTCCTGCAAAACCTGCTTCGCGAGAACATCTCCATCGTCAACCTGCCGCTCATTCTCGAAGGCATCGGCGACTTCGCCTCGCTCTCGAAGAACCCCGACGATCTCAGCGAACTCATCCGCCGCCGCCTCGGGTTGTATTTCGTTCCCGAATACGAGTGCCGCCCCGGCGTCGTCCGCGCCGCCACGCTGGATCCGCGGCTCGAACAATGGCTCGGCACGAAGGTGCAGCGTTCCGCGACCGACGTCGGGCTCGCGCTCGATCCGACGACCACGCGCCACCTGCTCGAGGAGCTCAACCGCCGCACGAGCGTGCTCGTGGGCGAGGGCTTGCCGCCCGTTCTGGTCGTTTCGAGCGAGGTGCGCCTGCCGCTCAAGCGCTTCTTCGAATCCTCGTTCCCGCGTCTCACGGTGCTCGCGTTCCAAGAGTTGCCGACCGCCACCGAAATCGAAAACGCCGGCATCGTCACCGCCCCGCCGCATCTCGCCCGCGCCGAAGCCTCTCTCAAAGCCGCCGCCTGATCCATGCCCGCGTCATCGACACGGCCCGCTCCGGGCTCCTGCTTCAAATTCACGGTCCGCTCCGCGGAAGAGGCGGTGTCGGCGATCCGCGAGAAGCTCGGCGAAAACGCCCGCGTGCTCTCCGTTCGCTCCGTCGAGCCGAAAGGTCTGCGCAAGTTCTTCTCCGGCGCCCGACTCGAGGTCATCGCGCAGACCGCCGCCGAGGCACACGCTTCCGCGCCCGTTGCGGCTCCGGCGGCGGAAAAAACCGCTTCGCTTTCCGCCGTCTCCGCCGAACCCGCGCTGCCGGACCTCGCCGACGCCGTCGAGTCGCGTTCGCGTATCGACATTCGTCATACACCGATCGGGCTCACCGATCTCCTGCGCCGCTCCGGTCTGACGGAGACCGCGCTCAACCGCCTCCAAGCCGGCTCCGACTGGCGCGAGATCAACCGCTTGCCGTTGCATCGCGCGCTCGCCGAAACTTCGCGCCTCCTCCGCGAACGCGCCGAGTCGCGGCCGACGCGCGCTCCGATTTCTCGCGCCGCGTTTCTCGGCACCTCCGGCGTCGGTCGCACGACCGCGCTCTGCAAGTGGCTCTCGCTCGAGGTGTTTCGCCGCGCGCGCGCCGGACACGTCGTCACGATCGAGTTCGACCGCCCGAATCCCCTCGGACCGCTGCCCGTTTTCGCCGAGGCGCTCGGCGTCCCGCTCGCTCATTTTCCCTGCTCGACCGAACCGGCGGTGCCGGGCGGCTTCGTTTACTTCGACCTGCCGAGCATCTCGCCCCGCCGTCCGATCGACAACGCCGCGCTCGCCACCTGGCTCGATCGCGAGCGGATCACCGAACGCGTCCTCGTGCTCAATGCCGCCTACGATCGGCATGCGATGCGCGACGCCTATGCCGCCGGCCGCGATCTCGGCGCGACACACCTCGTTTTCACGCACCTCGACGAAGTTCCGCAGTGGGGCAAGTTGTGGGACTTCCTTTTCGACGAAGACATCGAACCGCTCTTCCTCGCCACCGGCCCGTCGCTCACCGGGGACTGTGAAGAAGACGTCTCCGGCGCCATCGCGCGCCGCACGCTTCCGGAGGGCAACGCATGAATCTCCCGACCTGTCATTCTTTTGCTCCATGAAATTCGTCTTCCTCATTGGCGGAATCGCCGGATTTCTCTGCGCCGCGCTCGCCGGTTACGCGGCCGATCGCTCGGCGGATCGCATCTTCTTCGACGCCTCCATCGGCTGCCTCGTTGGCGCGCTGCTCTTCCGCTGGTTCTGGACCGTTCTCGTGCGCGCGATTCGCGAAACCATCCTCGCGCGCCACGCCGCGGCGACCGCCGCCGCTTCCGCCGCGCCCGCGCCGGCTCCTTCAAGTTCCAAACACAAATAGTTAAACCGCCGCTCCCGCTTCTCTCATGAACTCCGCTGTTGCCGCAGGCATGGATGCCGCCCCCAAAACCGTCTGGCGCGCCTATCAGGGCGTGTCGCCGGGTGCCGTCGATGAGAAGGATCTCATCGAGCGGCATCTCTACCTGGTGCGCAACGTGGTCGATCGCATCAAACTCAACCTGCCCACGCACATCGACGCCGACGATCTCTACAGCGTGGGGGTCACGGGTCTCATCGCCGCCGTCCGCAAGTTCGATCCGGAGCAGGGTTGCACCTTTGCCAGCTACGCCGCCATGCGCATCCGCGGTGCGATCCTCGACGAGTTGCGCCGCATGGACTGGTGCCCGCGTCGCGCCCGCGCCCGCTCGCGCAAGCTCAAGGAAACCATCATCGAGGTCGAACAGAAGCTCGGCCGCGCCGCCACCGACAGCGAGATCTGCGCCGCGCTCGGTCTCTCGCAAAAGGATTACGCAAAATGGGTCGAGGACGCCCGTCCGGTCACCTTCCTGGCGATCGACCATCGCGCCGACGGAGAGGAAGGGGAGGGCGCCTCGCTGCACGAACTGCTCGCCGACGAAACCGACGTCACCGGCCGCGAGAACCTGGAGAAGCGCGAATTGCTGGAGCTTCTCACTCAACGAATGGCGGAACTGCCCGATATACCGAAGAAGATCCTCGCCATGTATTATTTCGAAAACATGCGCCTCGCCGAAATCGCCGCGGTGTTCGGCCTGACCGAATCGCGCATCTGCCAGATTCACGCGCAAACCATCCTCGGCCTCCGCGGCTACCTCCAACGCGCCCGCAACCGTTGAGAAAGCACCCAGCTCCAAGCTCCAAAATCCAGAGGATCTCCAAACACCGACTCCTTATGGCCGCATTGGTTTTTGAACCTTCTTTGGAGCTTGGTGCTTGGAGCTTGGTGCTTCGCTTGCCGCCATGTTGATCCTCATCGGAGCCGTCATTGTTTTCGCGTCGACGCTCGGCGGCTTCATGATCGCCGGCGGTTCGCCGCTCGTGCTGCTGCACGTCTCCGAATTCGTGGTCATCGGCGGCGTCGCGCTGGGCGTGCTCATCATCGCCAGCCCGGGGCATGTATTGAAAGAGATGATGCATAAGGTGAAGGGCAGCATCTCCGGCAAGAGCGCGGGCAAGGCCGAGTTCTTCGACATGCTCAAGCTCCTCTACGAGATCTTCATGGTCGGCCGGCGCAACGGCCTGATCGCGCTCGAAGAGCACGTGATGGAGCCGCAGAAGAGCGTCATCTTTCAGCGCTATCCCTCGCTGCTCAATCATCCCGAGCGGCTCGAATTCCTCGTCAACGGCCTGAAGCCGGTCATCGACGGCAAGATCAAGCCCGACCAGCTCGAGGAGCTGATGACCGCCGAAATCGACGCGAAGCAGGAGGAGTGGGATCACCCGGTGCACATCCTCCAACTCGTCGGCGATTCGCTCCCCGGCATCGGCATCGTCGCGGCGGTGTTGGGCATCATCAACACCATGGCCGCCATCGCCGACGGTCCCGAGATGGTCGGCAAGAAAGTCGCCGCCGCGCTCACCGGCACGCTGCTCGGCATCTTCGCCGCTTACGGCTTCATCAATCCCCTCGCGAACCGCATCAAGTTCAACAACGCGTCCGAACTCCTCTGCCTCCGCTGCATCATGCAGGCGGTCGCGGGCTTCGCGAAAGGCCTCGCCCCGCTCACCGCCGTGGAGATCGCGCGCCGCTCGCTCGACAGCTCCGTGCAACCCGGGGCAACCGAACTCGAGGCCGCGCTCAAGGCGCTGCCGCCCGTCAAGTGATCATGCAGCCGAGAGCCCACAGCCCAGAGCCCGGAGCCGAACCGACCTTCCTGTCTTTGCGGCTTGTTGGTTTCCTGCTCTTCGCTCCGGACTCTCGGCTCTGGGCCTCGTCCTCCCATGGCTAAGAAAAAAGCCGCGGCTCATCACGGCGGCGCCTGGAAGGTCGCCTATGCCGATTTCGTCACGGCCATGATGGCGTTGTTCATGGTGCTCTGGATTTCCGCGCAGGATGAGAAGATCCTCCTCGCCACCTCGCAGTATTTTCAAAACCCCTTCCGCTCGCCCATGGACGCCACGTCCGGCGTGCTGCCTTACGACAACGACAAAACCGACAAGCAGGGCGAGAACGACGGCTCGAGCCAGGACGACATCAAAAAGAAGCAGATCGAGATGACGTTCCTCAACACGGTCGCCGCCGACTTCTACCGGCTCCTGCATCTCGACCAGGATCTCGCCAACAAGCCCATCGACATCCAGGTCACCACCGACGGACTGCGCATCACGCTTTTCGACCGCGCTAACCAGCCGCTCTTCGAGGGCAACACCGCCGAGTTTACCGAATGGGGCCGTTTCGTGATGCAAAATCTTTCGTGGTCGATCGATCGCCATCACTTCCGCGTCACGATCGACGGTCACACGAAATCCAATCTCCCCCTCGAGCGCGACGATTACTCCGCCTGGGAACTCTCCGCCGACCGCGCCAACGCCGCGCGCCGCAGTCTCGTTTACTACGCCGTCGAACCCGAATTGATCGAGCGCGTCACCGGCTACGCCGACACCCGCCCGCTGGACGGCGAGGCGAAGGATTCCGAATCCAACCAACGCATCACCCTCAGCCTCGCGCTCTCCGCCCGCTCCCGCGACCACCAGCGGATGACCGTCGAGGAAACCGCGCTCGCCGCGCAACCGCGCCCCGCTTCATGAATTCGTTTCTCCAAGGCAAGAAGACGCTCACCGTTCCGCCGCTCCGCGCCCCCGCCGCCGTTCCGCGCGCGCCCATCGCTCCGACGACCGCCCGGCCGGCGGCGAACGCCGTATCCAAAAAATCAGCACCGTGCCCCGGCGCGACCCCCACCGTCGAAGCCGTGAAAGAGGGCGACAAGGTCGTCCGGCTCGTCGTCGTCTGCTCCTGCGGCGAACGTATCGAGATCGAGTGCCTCTACCCCGCGGGCGTCTAGCCGCGCTCGATCGGCGTCTTCGCAGCCGAAGCTCGAGTTTCCCGCGTCCCGGTTCCTCCGCCCGGCGGGGAATCATGGGGGGCGTTGTCATTTGTCCCTGGTCCTTGGTCCGATTTTCTCGGACACCAGCGGTAATCAACGCCGGTTGGCCCACGGCGAACGACCAAGAACGGAAAATCCTGCCTCATCGCCCTCCGGCAAGTTTTGCCATCCCAAGGGTGAAAATCGGTAACCAGCTATAAAGTAGCTATTTACGTAGTTGGCATCCGCTTTGCTAACTACTCAGCCGCATGACCATCGGCTTGTATCAGAGCGCCTCGTCCCTCTCCGCCCTTGAGCAGTGGCAGGAGGTGGTATCGCGCAACATCACGTCGAGCGATCAGAGCGCCTACCGCAAACGCACGATCACGTTTTCTTCGCAGGTTGCCGGCGAACTTCAGACCGACCCGCGCAAGCCCGTCGGCCATGAAGCCGGGCTTCCGATGCTGTTCCCCAAGGTCAATCGCGGCATCAGCTTCGTTTACGGCGAAACCCAGCCCACCCGCCGCGAACTCGACGTCGCCATTCAGGGCGAAGGTTTCTTCGAGATCCGCCGGCCCGACGAATCCATCGTCTACACGCGTGCCGGTGAATTCCGCATGCGGCCCGACCGCGTGCTCGTCACGTCCGGTGGCGACGAAGTGCTGAGCACCGCGGGCAATCCCATCACGCTTCTCCCCAACGGCGGCCCGCTCGTCATCAACGAAAACGGCACCATCGTCCAAGGCGCCACGCCGCTGGGCCGCATTTCGGTGCAGACGTTCGAGGACGAGTCCCGCCTCATTCCGATGTCCGGCGGCTACTTCGTCGCCCCCGACGATCTCGAGCCCGAGCCCGTCGAAAACCCCACGCTGCTCCAGGGCTACATCGAAGGCAGCAACACCTCTTCTCTCCGCGAAATGGTCGACCTCGTTCTCATCTCCCGCGCCTACGAGGCCAATCAGAAGATGATCACCACCGTCGACCAGCAGATGGGTAAAACCCTCGAAGCGCTCGGTTGAGCACGCGCCCGCACATGACTTCCCCAGACAGACAACCGCAATCACGACTGCATGGCCGAGCCCGCAATGGGGGCGGGCCGGCCCCTCTTTCCAGCCGAGAGTCCGATCGATCCGGCTCTGGGCTCCGGGCCCTCGGCTCTCAGCTCATCCTCCTATGAACCTCTCTCTCTACTCCGCCGCGACCGGCATGGAGGCGCAGCAGCTCAACCTCAACACGATCGCGAACAATCTCGCGAACGTGAACACGCCCGGCTTCAAGCGCAGCAAGATCGAGTTCCAGGATCTCCTCTATCAAAAGCCCGCGCGCGCCTCGGGCACCGATTCCGGCGGCGGCAACATCGTTCCGACCGGCGTCGAAGTCGGCAACGGCGCCCGCGTCTCCGCCACCTCGAAAGTCTTCACCCAAGGCCAGCTCACCGCTTCCGGCGAAAAACTCGACGTCGCCATCCAAGGCGACGGCTTCTTCGAGGTGCAGCGCCCCGACGGAACCATCGGCTACACGCGCGACGGTTCGTTCAAACTCAACGCCCAGGGCGTCGTCGTCACCTCCGACGGTCTTCCCGTCCTGAGCGGCTTCCAGCCGATTCCGCCGGACGCCACCAACGTCGCGATCGCCGACAACGGCCAGGTCACCGTCCAGACCGCGAACGGCACCAACACCTTCCGCCTCACGCTCACCCGCTTCGCGAATCCCTCCGGCCTCCGTTCGCTCGGCGGCAATCTCTACGAGGAAACCGCCGCGAGCGGCACCCCCGAAATCGGCCAGCCCGGCGAACAGGGCTTCGGCCTCGTCATGCAGGGCTACACCGAATCGTCCAACGTCAACATCGTCGAAGAAATGGTGAACCTCATCGTCGCCCAGCGCGCCTACGAAGTGAACTCCAAGTCCATCCAGGCTTCCGACGAAATGCTTCAAAACGTCGCCCAGATGAAGCGCTAACTCCATGCGCCTCCTTCTCGCCATCCTCCTCCTCGTCACCGCGGCCGCCGGTCGTGCCCAAAAAACGGATACGGCCGAACGCCTCTCCGCGTTGTTCGACGCGACTCCCACGCCGCTCACGCGCGAACATCTCATCTCCGAGCTCACGCGCCACCTCGCCTCGCACTTCAACCTCGATGGCGAACTGCAGCTCGAACTCCTTCGTCCTTGGTCGCCGCCCTCGCGCCTCGCGAGATCCTGGCAGCTCGAAGTGCTCGAATTTCCGGCCGTCGCCGCATCGTCGATGCTCCTGCGTTGCCGCGTGCTCGCCGACGGCGAGCCCGCGTCCGAGTGGACGCTGGTTCTCCGCGCCTCGCTCTGGCGCGACGCGTGGGCGTCCCGCATGCCCCTCGCCAACGGCGACACCTTCGATCCTTCGATGCTCGAGGTGCGCCGCGTCGATCTCTTCCGCGAACGCGACGCGCTGCCCGCCGCCGTCGGCGATCGGTCCTACGCCATGACCCGCGCCGTTGCCGCCGGACGCCTCCTCACGTGGCGCGATGTCGGCCGCCGCCCGCTCGTGAAGAAAGGCCAGTTTGTGGAGGTCTCCGCCGTCGACGGCCAGTTGCTCGTCACGATGAAAGCGCTCGCGATGGAAAACGGCGCCCAGGGCGAAATGGTCACCGTCCGGAATCCCGAATCGCGCAAGGATTTCGCCGCAGTGGTCGTCGACGAAAACCGCGTCCAAGTCCGCTTCTGACATGAGCCGCATCGCTCTCCCGCTTTCCGCCCTCCTGTTCTGCGCCGCCGCCGTGGCGTCCGAAAACTCCGGCTCCATCTGGCCGGCCGGCACGGGCAGCGAGCGTTCGATGTTCGCCGATCGCAAGGCGTCCCGCGCGGGCGACATCCTTACGATCATCGTCAGCGAATCCGCCGTCGCCCAAAGCTCGCAGAGCAAATCCTCCTCGCGCGACGCCACGCTCAACGACGCCATCCAGCAATTCCTCTTCGCGAACAGCCGCGCGCTGACGCACAAGGGCAACATGCCCGCCCTCAATCTCGGCGGCTCCTCCACCTACACCGGCGGCGGCGACGTCTCGAACTCGCAGAGCCTCTCCGCGCGCGCCGCCGTCATGGTCACCGACGTGCTGCCCAACGGCAACATGGTCATCCAGGGCGTGCGCATCGTCACGTTCTCCGGCGAAACCCAATACGTCGTTCTGCACGGACTCGTCCGCGCCGACGACATCAGCCGCACCAACACGATCGCGTCCTCCAACATCGCGGACGCCCGCGTCGAATTCTACAGCGAAGGCGAGCTCACCGACGCGCAGAAGCGGGGCTGGTTTTCGAAGCTCTACGAAAAACTTCGCCCGTTCTGAGCAAAGGACTGGACGACCGAAAGACCGAAGGACCGACATGGCTGCACGGATGCACAACTCCCGCTCTCTCGCCGGGCTTTTTCGCCTGCTCTTCGCGTTCAGCCTTTCCGCCCTTCAGCCCCTCAGTCTCCACGCCTCGCGCGTGAAGGACCTTACGCTCCTCGAGGGCGGTCGCGACAATCAGATCGTCGGCTACGGCATCGTGGTCGGTCTCGCGGGCGACGGCGACAGCAACGCCGACACCACGCTGCGCAGCTTGGGCAACATCCTCCAGCGCTACGGCCTCTCGATCGACTCCGACGACATCAAGTCGAAGAACGCCGCCGCCGTCATGGTCACCGCCGACATCGGCCCGTTCCTCAAACCCGGCGCTCGCATCGACGTGAACGTCGCGTCCATGGGCGACGCCAAATCGCTCCAAGGCGGCGTGCTCCTCCAAACTCCGTTGCTCGGCGCCGATGGCCGCGTTTACGCGGTCGCCCAAGGCCCCGTCGCCACCGGCGGTTTCATCAGCGGAGCGGGTGGGGCAGGGGGCGCCACCGTTCAGAAGAATCACCCGACCGTCGGCGTGATCAGCAACGGCGCGATCGTCGAACGCGAGATCGCCGCGTCGTTCGTCCGCGACAATCAGCTCCGCCTCCTCCTTCACAATCCCGACTTCACCTCCGCCGCGCGCATGGCCGAGGCGATCAACGCCCGCTGGCCGGCCAGCGCCACCGCGACCGACGCCGCCACCGTCGCCGTCACGCTGCCCGAAAACTACCGCGGCCAGGACGTCGCTTTCATCGCCGACCTTGGCTCCATCGAGGTTCGCCCCGACACGCTCGCCCGCGTCGTGATCAACGAACGCACCGGCACCATCGTCGCCACGTCGACCGTGCGCCTCTCGCAAGTCGCCATCGCGCTCGGCTCGCTCACGATCACCGTCAGTTCCAACATCGGCGTCAGCCAGCCCAACGCGTTCTCGCCCGGCGGTCAGACCGTCGCGGTGCCCAGCACGCAAACCGATGTGAACGAAGTGAAGGGCGGCTTCACCGTCCTCAACGAACCGCCCACGATCGAGCGCCTCGCCGCCGCGCTCAACGCCCTCGGCGTTTCCACGCGCGAGATGATGGCGATCTTCCAAAGCTTGAAGCGCTCCGGCGCGCTCCAAGCCGAGCTCGTGATCAACTGACCCTCGCGCAGTCATGAGCCTCGCCGCCATCAACGCCGTCTCTCCCGCCGCCACCCAGGGCGTCGCCGAGGTCGTTCGCACGCCCGGTCGCGCGTTGTCCCCGCAGGCGCTGCGCAACGCCTCCCCCGAGATCCAACGCAAAGAGGTCGCCGCCCAGTTCGAAGCCATCCTCGTCCGCCAACTGCTCAAGCCGACCATGATCTCGATGCTCGGCGACGAAGGCGGCGCCGCGAGCGGCATCTACGGCGACATCATGACGGAAAGCTTCGCGCAGCAACTCACGCGCGGCGGCGGGCTCGGTCTCGGCCGCATGCTCGAACAACAACTCACGCCGAAACACGAACGGCTCGCCGCACCATCGGACGACTCCACTGAAACCACGGATCGTTCCGTCGTCCGCGCTCCGCTCGCCCCGTAACCCTTCCCATGACCTGGCAAATCATCGCCGACCATCTCCGCCAGGAACTCGCCGAATACGGCGAACTCCTCCGGCTTTTCGAACAGCAACAGGAAGCGCTGTTCAAACGCGACGCCGACGCCGTGCTCCAGTTCAGCGGTCGCCTCGAAGATCAGGCGCACATCCTCCAGGATTGCCGCCAGCGCCGCGAAGCCGCCGTCGCGCGCTTCGCCGCCTGTTTTTCCCTGCCCGCCACCACGACGCTCCGCGCCCTCCTCGAGCATGTCGAAGCGGACGCCCGTCCGCTCCTCGAGGCGCTCATCAACGAAATCAACCATCTCCTCCACCGCGTCCGCCGCACCAGCCGCCACAACCAGGCGCTGCTCACCCGCACGCTCGAGCTGCATCAGGAGATGCTCCGGGAGCTCCGCCCCGACGCCTTCACCAAAACCTACTCGCCCTCCGGCCGCGTCTCCGTCGCCGCCGCGGGTGCCGCCTCCCTCCGCGCCGCCGGCTGAGGCGCTGCGCGCATTTCAAATTTCGGATCTCAGATTTAAAGTCCCATGTCCGGTCTCTTCTCGAGCCTCAATTCCTCGGTCAATGCGCTCAGCGCGCATAGCCGCGCCATCGAGACGACCGGCAAGAATCTCGCCAACGTTGGCAACGCCAGCTACGCGCGCCAGCGCATCATCTACGGCGACCGCGGCACGGTGATCACCCCGCAAGGAGCGCAGAGCCTCGGCCTCGAAGCGCTCGGCGTGCAACAGCTCCGCGACAAGCTCCTCGACCGCCAGGTCGGGCGCGAAATCGCGCTGACCGGCTATTACGAGGCGCAACAAAAAGCCTATCAGCGCGCCCAGGCCGCGCTCGGCCAGGACGTCGCCAGCGCGAGTTCGACGCAGGGCACGAAGAGCAGCGCCACCGACACCGGCATCGCCGCCGCGCTCGACGATTTCTTCGGCGCGTTTCACAGCTTCGCGGCCAATCCGACCGACACCGGCCAGCGCCAGACTTTGCTGCAGACCGCCAGCATTCTCACCGACCGTATCCGTTTGGCGGACACGCGACTCGCCCAGGTGCAGGCCGACCTCGACTATCAGGTCGAGAGCGACGTGCAGGAAGTGAACCGCCTTCTCGAGACCATCGCCGAGCTCAACGGCCAGATCGGCCGCTTCGAAATCAACAATCCCGGCACCGCGGTCGACCTGCGCGACCAGCGCCAGGCCGCGCTCGAAAAACTCGCCGCCAAGCTCCCGATCGAAACCACCGAGTCCGGCGGCCAGCTCGAGGTGACCGCGCGCGACGCCAACGGCGATCCCGTCGTGCTCGTGAGCCTCGCCGTCGTGCAGGGTTCGATCGCGTTCGACGCCAATGCCAATCCGCCCACGATCACCGGCGGCGGCGCCAACACGGTGCTCAGCCTGAATTCCGGCGCAATCCACGGTTCGATGAC
>ENA-UOVV01000792-UOVV01000792.1-compost-metagenome-genome-assembly--contig:-NODE-792-length-31237-cov-15.044128_pt1 | contig 31237 bp, 36 predicted proteins | sample MGYA00238155_ERZ761577 | MGnify/ENA primary metagenome ERZ761577 (study PRJEB28898, sample SAMN06268775) | compost metagenome | isolation source: Emeryville, CA | place: USA:Emeryville, CA | collected... | reverse complement strand
GGCTTCGACACCAAGGCGGTGCGCGCCATCGTCAGGCTGCGCAAGAAGGACCAGGCCGAGCGGCAGGAGGAGGAGGCGATCCTCGATCTCTACAAGGCCGCACTCGGCATGGTCTGATCCCCGAACCGGGCCGGATACGGCGGGCGGCCCGGCGGCGCAGGGGAACCATGTCGCGCATGTCGGGTTAGGTTTCCGCGCCGCGGCCGACGCGCCGCATGGCACGCCGGGGCGGCAACGGGCCGGGGGCTGATGGAGACGCGGACATGCAGAGCCACCCCCGGCAGAAGCATCCCCGGCCGCCGCTGCCAGAGCAGCAGCAGGACATGCCGGGCTATACCGATCGAATGGATCCCCGCCCCGACCACGGCGAGCAGAGCTACCGCGGCAGCGGGAAGCTGACGGACCGGGTGGCGCTCATCACCGGCGCGGATTCCGGTATCGGCCGGGCCGTCGCCATCGCCTTCGCGCGCGAGGGGGCGGATGTCGTCATCTCCTATCTGGAAGAGGATGAGGATGCGCGCGAAACCGCGCGCTGGGTGGAGGAGGCGGGCCGCAAGGCGGTGCTGGCGCGCGGCGATATCGGCGACGAGAGCTTCGCACGCGCGCTGGTGAAGCGCGCCGTCGATGCGTGCGGACGGCTGGATATCCTGGTCAACAATGCCGCCCACCAGGCGACGTTCGAAAAGCTGGAGGACATCACCGCCGCGGAATGGGACCTCACCTTCCGCACGAACGTGCATGCGATGTTCTACCTCTGCCAGGAGGCGGTGACGCACATGAAGCCCGGCTCGGCCATCATAAACACCTCGTCCATCAACGCCACCAGCCCGTCGCCGACGCTGCTCGCCTACGCCACGACCAAGGGTGCGATCGCCAATTTCACCGCGGGCCTCGCCGGGCTCGTCGCGGAGCGCGGCATCCGCGTCAACGCGGTCGCGCCGGGACCGGTGTGGACGCCGCTCATCCCGTCGACCATGCCGCCCGAAAAGGTGCGGAACTTCGGCGCGAACACGCCGCTCAAGCGGCCGGGGCAGCCGGCCGAGCTCGCCGCGACCTATGTGCTTCTGGCCTCGGACGAGGCAAGCTACACGACCGGCGCGCTCTACGAGGTCACCGGCGGTCGGCCGATGCTGTGAGCCCCGCCGCGCCGCCCCCGCCAGTGTGGTCGCGGGCACGGTGCGGCTTCCCATCAGATTGCATGCCGGAGGGAACAGGCAAGGTCCGCGCCGGCTGGACGGGGGCCGGCATCCCCGGGCGCCGTGAGCCGGGCCCTCCGGGACGGCCGCTCAGCGGGCGCCGAAGATCATCTCGCGCAGCCAGTTGGACAGGAGCTGGTCGTAGGATCGCTGACTTTCCGGATCGGAAAGCGCATGATCGGCATTGTCGATGATGCGGTAGGTGACCGAACGCGCCGCGATGAAGGCACTGAGATAGCTGGCGACCGCGGGGTGCGGGACGATCTCGTCATGCTCCGACGCGACGATCAGGACATCGCCCTCGAACTGGCGGCACTGGCGCAGGGCCAGGTTCGTTTCGGGCTGGATCAGGCTGCGCCGGTAACGGGCGAGGTCGGCGCGGTCGAGCTCGAATTTCGGCACGTCCCAATTGTCGTCGCGATAAAGGGCAGGCACCCGCAGCGCCAGCCAGCGCACCGGCCGCCGGGCGGCGGCCAGCACCGCGAGATAGGCGCCGTAGCTGCTCGCCACCACGGCGATCGCTTCCGAATCGACCCGCTTCTGCCGGGCCAGCATGTCGTAGGCGGCGCAGATATCGTGGAGATTTTCTTCGCGGGTGACGCTTTTCAGCCGGTCGGCCGTGCTGCCGTGGCCGCGCATGTCGAAGGTCAGGGAGACGACGCCGAGCCGCGCGAGCGCGCGCGCCCTCTTCTTGTCGCGCTCCTGGCTGCCCGCCCAGCCATGGACGAAGAGCACTCCCGGTATTCCGGTCCGCGGCTCGACAAGTTGTCCCGCAAGCAAGTCTCCCCCGACCGGAACATCAAGCGCACTGACCTTCAATCGTTCTCTCCACACATGCATACTTCGTCAACGGGCCGGCCACCGGATCGTGCCCCTGATAGTAGACGACGGCTCCCTGCGGCAGCCCGGCCGCCTCGCCATAGACCTCGACCGTGCGGGCGTGGACCACGGCGATGCCGGGATCGCGGGCGAACGCCTCGAGCGCGAGGATCTCGGCGGCGGTCGCGCCTCCGACGCGCCACGACTGCTCCAGGACGCCTGCGCGGCGGGCCCCATCCGCTCCAACGCCGATGGCGACGTCGTAGTTGCGTCGCGATGCGATCAGGCCCGGAATATGGCTGTCGGCAAGCCTGTCGAACGCGATGGCCCGCGCGATCGCCGCACGCATGTCGGGCGGCAGGTCGCGCGCCAGTAGCCGGTCGAAGCCGCCGCGGACGAGAAACAGCGTCGAGCCTCCGTAAGCGGACTCGCCGTCGTTGTTCACGGTGGCCGACTGGGTGCCGCAATAGCTTATCGTACGCCCCGGCAGACGCGCCTGGCCGACGCTGAAGGTCTCGATCCGGTCGAGTTGTTCCTCGAGCGTGAGGATGTCGGTCAGCCGGCCGCCCTCGCAAAGGGACGCCACCGCCCTTTCGAGCTCCGCCCCGGTGCGGGCCACGACCTGTCCGCGGCCGCCGTCGGCATTGGCGGGCTTCACGCGCACCGGGCCGCTGTCGATGAGGCGGCGTCCCGCCGCCAGCGCATCCGGCGCCGAAAACGCGGTATGGCCGCGCAGCGCCAGCGACATTCCCTCGCGCGCCAGCCCCGCCGTCCAATCCGCGGGCGCCTCGGCATCGCGGGAGACGAGAGGATGCATGATCGCCTTGGTCGCCATCCACGACGACGGCACCCAGCCGCCGAACAGGTCGTCTTCCGCCGCGACCGCGAATGCCGCGGCCTGCTCCCTGCCGCTGAGCGTGGCGCGGGGAATGAGGTAGGACGGCGTGACCGGCGCCACCGCCGGCCAGGCCCCTCCATAGGGAAATTCGAGCAGGGCCGCGACGCGGGCGGCGATCCAGCGGTGGGTGGTCGCCTCGTGGCCGTCGCCGTCCACGTCGCCGAGCGTGTAGGCCGCGCGGGCCAGCCACGGAGGCTTCCGCCGGCTCTCATGCGTGGTCGTTTCCATCATCGCTGCGCTCCTGGTTGTCGCGAACGCGGCGAACCGGCAGAAGCGCCGATTGTTCCCGTGCCGGGCGGCGCGTCTCCGCTTCGCCGTCGCGGCGGGCCGGGGTGTCCCGATTTTGAAAGGAGGCAGGAACCTTCCGGGGAAGGCCGCATTGTCGGACGACGGGGAAGTGCCGGGCGCGCGATCGGAGTCAGACTCGGTGACGGGACCGAAGGAACGCGAATCCGCTGCCGGCCAGACGGAGATGGTTCAGCTGATCCCCGCATTGCGCGCGTTCGCCAGGACGTTTTATCGCGACCGCAACGATGCCGACGATCTCGTCCAGGAGACGTTGACGCGCGCCCTTTCCAGCATCCACCAGTTCCAGCCCGGCACCAGCATGAAATCGTGGCTGTTCACGATCATGCGCAACACCTTCTATACCAAGATCAAGGTCGAGAGCCGCGAGGCGCCCGGCGTCGCCGAATGCGTGTCGCAGCGGCCGGCCGCCGACGCGACGCAGGAATGGTCGGTGCGCGGCAGCGAGATTTCACACGCCATCCAGCGCCTGCCGGAGCCGCAGCGCGAGGTGCTGATGCTGGTCGCGGTGCTGGGGGTGTCCTATGACGAGGCGGCGGACATCTGCGACTGCGCGATCGGGACGATCAAGAGCAGGCTCAACCGCGCGCGCCTCAGGCTTCTGGACGAGCTGGGCGAGGCGTCGCCCGTCTCGTCGGTGGAGAACGACGAGAGCCACCCCATCGGCTCGGTCCCGGTGAAATCGCGCCACGGATGACACGCGAACGGCGACGGGGCGCCCGCGTCGGTCGGGGCTCGCCCGGTGGCGCCGGCTCAGCCTTCCGCCTTCATCGTCCGGGCGATGCGCAGGAGCTTGTCGCGGTCGCTGCCGTGCCTGACGACCAGCTCGCGCGCCTGCCGCGGCGAGAGGTCGGTGTTTTCCGCAAGAAAGCGGATTTCCCTTTCGAAGCCGGCCAGCGGATCGCCGGGCCGGGGGTCAGTGCGGTCATCGGCCATTTCGGGTTTCCCTGTAAAGAGGCCAGCGGCCTTCGCCCGGCTCAGGTTTCGTCCGGGCGATGCAGGCTCTCGCGCGGGTCGCGCGCCGCTTCCTGCCCCTCGCCCGGCACCACCTCGTCGGTGTTGCGGTAGCCCTTTTCCCGCGGCGCCTCGCCCGCCCGTTCCACGTCATATCGGAGGTCGCCGTTCTCGGGAGCGCTGTCCGGGGTGAGGGGCTCGGTGGCGAGCGGGTCCAGGTCCCGTTCGTCGAGCGCCGGGCCATTCCCGTGAACGTCTCCATCTGCGTCTGGCATTCTGCGCGGAGGCATGCGGCATCTCCCGATATCCGGTTGCGATCAGGATCAAACCGGCCTGCCGGCCCGAATGTTCCGCCGCCGGCGCGCGCCGGCCGTTTCATCTTCCCGCGACGCCTGCCCGATCGGCCCGGGCGGCGGATGGAACCGCTTCCGGGCGCGGCGGATTTGAGATGGAACGGAGGACTTCCATGCAGCGGAAAACCGCGACGTCGCATCAAAATGCCGGCAGGGCCGCCCGCGATTTCGGCCGTGCGGCCGGCGGGGCGCTGGTGTTCTCGATGCCGATGCTGATGACGATGGAGCTTTGGTGGCTCGGCTTCTATCTCGACCGCGCGCGGCTCCTGGTGCTGCTCGCCACGACGCTGCCTTTGCTGGTCATGCTTTCGCACCGCATCGGCTTCGAGCACACGCGCGGCTGGCGCGCCGACGTTCTCGACGCGGCGATCGCGCTCGGCATCGCCGCCCTGGTGTGCGCCACGCTGCTCGTCCTGTTCGGCATCATCACCCGCCATACGCCTCCCGGGGAGATCGTCGGCAAGGTCGTCATCCAGATGGTGCCGGCCTCGATCGGCGCGCTGTTGGCCAAAAGCCAGTTCGCCTCCAATCCGGCCGACGGCGAGGATGCGGAGGACGGCGAGGAGTTCTATGGCGGGGAACTGTTCCTGATGGGGGTCGGCGCCCTGTTCCTCGGCTTCAACCTCGCACCCACCGAAGAGATGATGGTCATCTCGTACCTGATGACGGAATGGCACGCGATGGCATTGGTGGCGCTTTCGCTGGCATTGATGCACGGCTTCGTGTTCGCGGTCGGGTTCGCAGGCGGGTCGGAAGTCTCGCCGGACGAGCCGTGGTGGAGCGCGTTCGTCCGGCTGACGCTGCCGGGCTATGTGATCGCGCTTGCGATCAGCCTCTATCTCCTGTGGATTTTCGCGCGCACCGACGGGCTGGCGGGCGACAGCATCGTGCCGGCCGTGGTGGTGCTCGCCTTTCCCTCGGCGATCGGCGCTGCCGCCGCACGGCTGATCCTGTGAGGCGGCGCGTGGACGAGCGGGCGCATCCCGAGGCGCGCAGGCCGGCCGTCGAATGGGTCTTCGGCATCGTTTCCGCCGCCGTCGTCGCCGGGCTGCTTGTCATGCTCGCCTACCAGGCGCTGTTCGGCGCCGCCCGCCCGCCGGAACTGTCGATCTCGATCGAGCGGATCGACCGCCTCGACCGCGGCGTTCTGGTTGCGATCGCGGTCGCGAACGGAGGCGATATGGCGGCTTCGGCGGTAAGGGCGCATGCGTCCGCCCCCGACGCGTCGGGAGCCGTGGTCCGCAAGCGGATCGAATTCGACTACGTCGCGGCCCATGCGGTGCGGCGGGGGGCTTTCGTGTTTTCCGGGCCGGTTGCCGCCGAAGACGTGACCGTGGAGATCGACGGCTTTACCGAACCCTAGCGCACCGCCAGGTCCCAGCCGCGCCGGAGATCGGCCACGAATGCCGCGCGCTCCCGGCGTTGTGCGTCCGGATCGCGGATGCGCAGCAGGTAGGAAGGGTGGACGGTCGCGATCATCGCCGTCCCGTCCTCCAGCGGGACCGGCGCGCCGCGCAGCGATGAGATCGAGGACGGCCGCCCCAGAAGGCTGCGCACGGCCGTCGCCCCCAGCGCCATCAGGACTGCGGGCGCGACCAGCTTGCGCTCCTGGCCCAGCCACCATTTGCAGCTTTCGATCTCGCCCGCATTGGGGCGCTTGTGAAGACGCCTTTTGCCGCGCGGCTCGAACTTGAAATGCTTGACGGCGTTGGTGACGAAAAGCGCGTCGCGGGAGATTCCGGCTTCGGCGAGCGCGGCGTCGAAGAGCCGGCCGGCGGGGCCGACGAAGGGCCTTCCGGCCAGATCCTCCCGATCGCCGGGCTGCTCGCCGACCATCATCAGGCGGGCTTCTCGCGGTCCTTCTCCCGGCACCACATGGGTGGCGTTCCGATAGAGCGGGCAGCGCGTGCAGTCGGCCTCGGCCCGGGCAAGCCCGGCAAGCGAGGATGCTTTCACGTCCGCCGCCGACATCCGCGATCCTCCGTTTTGCATGCGCCTGCCGCCCGCCCCCGGAAACCCGTGCGACGCGGCTTTTGTTCCTCGTTGCCGTGGTCCATCCGAAGCCGGCGGCGCCCGTCAACCCGGCGGTGGCCCGTCTCCGTCCTCCTGCGCCGAGAGCCAGCGGAGCACCGTCGATTCGCCGAGATCGAGCCCTTTCAGGGGCCGGGGACGCCGCCGCAGGATCGCGCCCGTCTCCGCCCCCAGGCGGCCGTCCCGCCAGGCCTCGACGATGGCGGGATGGACATAGCAGCGGCGGCAGACGGTCCGCGTGTTGCGCAGCATCCCCGCCACCTCATCGAGGACGCGGTTGAGCGCGATCGCCTGCTCCCGCTTCGTCTCCGGCACCTCCAGCGCGGCGAGCGCCAGCGCTGCCGAAACCGTCGCGCCCCAGGTGCGGAAATGCTTGGACGTGAACTCGGGGCCCATCGCGTCGCGGATGTAGTCGTTGACGTCCTGGGAGTGGACGTCGCGGCCATGCCCCTCCTCGTCGATATAGCGGAACAGGCGCTGGCCGGGCAGGTCCTGTATGGCGCGGACGACGGAGGCGACCCGGCGGTCCTCTAGCCGCAGCCGCCACTTTTTCCCGGATTTGCCGGTGAAGGAGAAATGCAGGCTCGCCCCTTCGAGGCGCACGTGGCGCGCGCGCAGCGTCGTCAGGCCGAAACTGTTATTGTCCCGGGCATAGGCGTCGTTGCCGACGCGGATCAGGGAATTGTCGAGCAGCCGCACGATCGAGGCCATCACGCGCTCGCCCGGCGCACCCCGGCGGCGAAGGTCCGCATCGACGCGGCGGCGCAGGCGCGGCAACGCGCGGGCGAAAGCGGCCAAGCTGGAAAACTTTGCCTGGTCGCGCAGCGCCGTCCAGGCAGGGTGATACCTGTATTGCTTGCGGCCGCGATCGTCGCGGCCGGTGGCCTGGATGTGGCCGGCGGCATCGGGGCAGATCCAGACATCCGTCCAGCCGGGCGGGACGGCGATCGCCCTGATGCGCGCAAGGGTCGTCTCGTCGCGTATCCGCGCGCCGCCGGCGTCGTCATAGAAGAATCCCCTGCCGGCCCGGCGGCGCCGAAAGCCCGGTTCCGCGTCGTCGACATAGATGAGATCGCAGCGCCCGGCCTTTTCCGGCGCGGCCACATTCGGCATGATCGGCCCTTCCGTCGCGCTCGTGAGGCGACAAACGCCGGCGGCTCCCGCCGGTTCCGCCGGCCGTGCGGCCGCGGGTGGAACCTTGCCGGGGCGCGCGTGTTCCTCCGTCCGGGAAGGAGACTGCCGTGCCTCGCGCGATCTGGAAGGGCCATCTCAGCGTCGGCGCGTTGTCCTGCGCGGTGGCGCTGCACGCCGCCGCGACCACTTCGGAGCGGATCAGCTTCCACATCGTCAACCGGAAGACCGGAAACCGCGTGCGCCGGCAGTATGTCGACGAGGAAACCGGCCGGCCGGTGGAGCGCGAGGACCAGGTGCGCGGCTACGAGACGGCGAAAGGCAGCTATGTCGTGCTCGAGCCGGAGGAGATCGCCGCGGCCGTGCCCGAGAGCGACAGGACGCTGGCCGTGGAGAGCTTCATCGCCTGCGCCGACGTCGATACGGTCTATTTCGACAAGCCTTATTTCCTGACGCCGGCCGACGAGGCGGCGGAAGGGCCCTTCGCCGTCATTCGCGAAGGGATGCGCCGGAAGAAGGTCGCGGCGCTGGCGCGCGCGGTGCTGTTCCGCCGGGTGCGGACCGTCCTGATCCGCCCGCGCGGCTGCGGCTTCGTCGCCGACACGCTCAATTTCGACTACGAGGTCAAGCCGGCCGAAAAAGCGTTCGCAGCCATTCCCGACCTCAGGATCAAGGGCGAGATGCTCGATCTTGCCAGGCACATCATCGATACCAAGGCCGGTACGTTCGACCCGGCCGCGTTCGACGATCGCTACGACGCGGCCCTGGCCGATCTGGTGCGGGCCAAGATCGAGGGCCGCAAGATCGAAAAGCCGAAGCGCCCGCGCGAAGGCAAGGTGGTCGACCTGATGGAGGCGTTGCGCGAAAGCGCGGCGGCGGCTGGCAAGGCCAGGCGCGGCAGGAAGGCGGCGGCCGGCTCCGCGCCGAAGCGCAAGGCGGGCTGAACGATGGCGCTCGACAGCTATCGCGCCAAGCGCGATTTCCGCCGCACGCCGGAACCGCGGGGAGCCGGACGCAAGCGCGTCGCGGGCAACAGCTTCGTCGTCCAGAAGCACGACGCGCGCCGTCTGCATTACGATTTCCGCCTGGAGATGGACGGCGTGCTCAAGAGCTGGGCGGTCACGCGCGGCCCGAGCCTCGTGCCGTCCGAGAAGCGGCTTGCCGTCCATGTCGAGGATCACCCGCTCGCCTATGGCGACTTCGAGGGCACGATCCCGAAAGGCGAATATGGCGGCGGCACGGTGATCGTATGGGACCGCGGAACCTGGACGCCGCTCGGCGACCCCGGAAAGGGGCTCGCCAAGGGCCATCTGGAGTTCGAGCTCGCCGGCGAGAAGCTGGCGGGCCGGTGGCACCTCGTGCGCATGGCGGCGCGCCCGCGCGAAAAGCGCGACAACTGGCTGCTGATCAAGGGCGACGACGAATACGCCCGCACTGCGGGCGATCCGGACATCCTGGACGAGCGGCCGGAATCGGTGAAGACCGGCCGCGAGGTGAAGGATGTGGCGGGCGAGGCGCCCGGCTGGTCGTCGAAAACGGGCAGGATCGCAAAGACGGCGGCGAAGGCGAAGGCCGAGGCTGCCGGCCCGAAAACGCGGATCAGGGGGGCGAGGAAGGCCAGGATGCCCGGCTTCGTGCCGCCGCAGCTCGCGACGCTGAAACCGCAGGCGCCGACCGGCCGCGACTGGGTGCACGAGATCAAGTTCGACGGCTATCGTCTCCAGGCGCATCTTTCGGGCGGCAAGGTCAGGCTGGTCACCCGCGGCGGCCTCGACTGGACCGGGAAGTTCGGCAAGGCGGTGCCGCGCGCGCTTGCGGCGCTGCCGGCGCAAGAGGCGGTGATCGACGGCGAGCTGGTCGTGGAAGCCGCCGGCGGCGCGTCGGACTTTTCCGCATTGCAGGCAGATCTCAGCGAAGGCCGCAGCGACCGCTTCGTCTTCTATGCGTTCGATCTCCTCCATCTCGACGGGCAGGACCTGCGGGGCGCCGCGCTCGTCGACCGCAAGGCCGCGCTGGCGCGCCTGCTCGCCGGGGCGCCGGCGCATCTGCGTTACAGCGAGCATTTCGAGGAGGATGGCGAGATCGTGCTTCGGCATGCCTGCCGGCTCAGCCTCGAGGGGATCGTCTCCAAACGGGCGAAGGGGAAGTATCGGCCGGGGCGCGGGCGCGACTGGATCAAATCGAAATGCGGCGACCGGCAGGAGCTGGTGATCGGCGGCTATGTGCCGTCCTCGACTTCCGCCGGAGCGATCGGGTCGCTGGTGCTGGGCGTGTTCGAGGACGGCAGGCTGCAGCATGCCGGCCGCGTCGGAACCGGGTTCAGCCGGGCGGTCGCGGAGGACCTCTACAGGCGGCTGAGCGCGCTGGAGCGCGAGAGATCGCCCTTCGCCGGCCGGCTCGACGCCGCGGCACGGCGCGGCGTGCATTTCGTGAAGCCGCGATTGGTGGCGGAGGTAGAGTTTCGGGACTGGACCGCCGACGGGCGCGTGCGCCATGCTGCCTTCCGCGGCCTGCGCGAGGACAAGCCGGCCGCGCAGGTGGTGCGGGAAGGGGAAGCGATGAAGACGGCCAGGGCTGCGGCCTCCCCACGGGCGGCGGTGAAGCTGACGCATCCCGACCGGGTCTACTGGAAGGATGCCGGCGTCACCAAGGAGGGGCTGGCTAGCTACTATGCGCAGGTGTGGCGCCTGATGGCGCCGCATGTCGTCTCGCGGCCGCTGGCGCTGCTGCGCTGCCCGGAAGGCACCGCGGCGCAATGCTTCTTCCAGAAGCATGCCTGGAAGGGCATCAGCCGCGAGATCCTCGTCGCGACCGATCCGCTGGACGAGGAGGGCGACAACACGCTGGTCGCCGTCGATTCGCTCGACGGGCTGATCGGGCTGGTTCAGGGGGCGGCCCTCGAGATCCATGGCTGGCAGGCGAGCCTCGACGACCTGGAACGACCCGATCAGGTGGTGATCGATCTCGATCCGGGCGAAGGGGTGGCGTGGCGCGCGGTGGTCGATGCGGCCGGCGAGGCGCGCGCGCGGCTGCAGGCCGCCGGGCTCGCGGCCTTCGTCAAGATGACCGGCGGCAAGGGGCTGCATGTGGTGGCGCCGCTGGCGCCGAAGGCGGGCTGGGACGCCGTCAAGGATTTCGCCCGCGGTATCGCCGATGCGATGGCAGGCGACGATCCCCGCCGCTACATCGCCAAGGCGACGAAGGCGGAACGCAAGGGCCGGATCTTCGTCGACTACCTGCGCAACGGGCGCGGCGCGACCGCCATCGTGCCCTATTCGAGCCGGGCGCGCGCGGGCGCGACCGTCGCCATGCCGCTCGGGTGGGATGAGCTGGGCCCCTCGATCGGACCCGGCCACTTCACCGTCGCCAACGCGATGGCGCGGCTCGCCAATCTGAAGGCCGACCCCTGGGAGGATTTCCGCGAGGCTGCACGGCCGCTGGAGGCGGGCCCGGCGAAGAGGCCGCGCAAGGCGCGGTGACGGCGCGGGCGGCTCAGCGCGCCTTCTTTCCCTTCTTCTCGGCCTCGACGCTGCGGCGCAGCGCATCCATGATGGACACGACATTGTCGGGCGTATCGTCCGGCTTTCCGCCTGCTGTCCGCCGCTGCGGGGCCGGCGGCTTCTGCTTGCGCTTCTTTGACGCGATGATCGTCTTCAGCCGCTTCTGCACGGGGTCCGCCACCATTGCGGGATCCCAGTCGCGGGTGCGCTCGCCGATCAGGCGGCCGATCAGCGTGAGCGCCTTCGGATCGGGCGCGGCCCTGTCGATGCCGGCGAAATAATCCTCCGCCTCGCGCACCTCGTCGCCGTAGCGCAGCGTCCACACGACGATGCCCTTGCCGCGCGGCTCCAGCATGACCGCGCGCTCGCGCCGGTAGAGGACGAGGCGGGATATGCCGACCGTTCCGGTGGCTCGCATGGCGTCGCGGATCACCGAGAAAGCCTCCTCGGCGATGCGGTCGTCCGGCGTCAGGTAGTGCGGCTTGTCGAGCCAGATCCAGCCGATGTCGTCGCGCGGCACGAACATGTCGATGTCGATGGTGCGCGTGCTTTCGAGCGCCACCGCCTCCAGTTCCTCGTCCTCGATCACGACGAGGCGGTCCTCGGATACGGGATAGCCTCTCGCCTGGGCCTCCTCGCGCACCGGCTTGCCCGTTTCCTCGTCGACATAGCGGCTTTCGACGCGGTTGCCGGTGGCGCGGTTGAGCGTGTGGAAGCGCACCTTTCCGGCGCCCGAGGTCGCCGGCATCATCGCCACCCGGCAGGTGACGAGCGAGAGCCGGAGATAGCCTTTCCAGAAACTGCGCGGCGCCATGGCGGATCACAAGCCGGATCGTCGGGAAATCGCGGGCGAAACGCGCTGGGCGCGCCTTCGTTCCGGGCGGTGCCGGCGCCGGCAGCCGGATCGCCGGCGCAGGGAACAAGCTGCGCCGTCAGGCCATTGGGCCGGTGCACCGTCCGACGCGCATCAACCCCCAGACCGAGGAGGCCCCTATGGCCAAGGAAAAGACGCTTGAGGACCTGTTCCACGACACGCTGAAGGACATCTACTATGCCGAGCGGAAAATCCTGAAGACGCTGCCCAAGATGAAGCGCGCGGCGCAGTCCGACGATCTCAAGATGGCGTTCGAGAAGCATCGCGAACAGACGGAAGGGCATGTCGAGCGGCTGCAGCGGGTCTTCGAGATCATCGACAAGCCGGCGCGCGGCAAGACCTGCGACGCGATCGAAGGCATCGTCGCAGAAGGCGAGGAGATCATGGACGAGTTCAAGGACACGGCCGCGCTCGACGCCGGTCTCATCTCGGCGGCGCAGGCCGTCGAACATTACGAGATCACGCGCTACGGCACGCTGAGGCGCTGGGCGAAGGAGCTCGGCCTGACCGATGCCGCGAGCCTGCTCGATGCGACGCTGGCGGAGGAGGCGCAGACCGATACCGACCTCACCAAGCTCGCCGAACGCGACGCCAACCAGCGCGCGCTCAAGGCCGCCTGAGCCGGCGGCGGCGGGGGTGCGGCTTCCGGGCCGCATCGCCCCGCGTCCGGCGTCGGACAGGGAACAAACGCCGCCGGCGGCGGTTTCCGGAGCATGACGGACGATGCATCCCGCAATCGAGATCCGGCGCTCGCGACCAGATCGACCGCGCAGGTGCTCGAAGACCATCTGCGATGCCGGCAGGCGGGCGATCTCGACAGCGACCTGTCGCGGAACTATGCCGGCGATGTGGTGCTGATGTCTCCGCGGGGCGTGCGCCAGGGGCATGGCGCCGTGCGCGACTACAGCCGCATGCTGCGGGCGCACGTGCCGGCGCGCTACGAATTCCCGGTGAAGCTGACCCGCGGCCCCTATGCGTTCATCGAATGGCGGGCGCGGGAGCCCGGCCGCAGCGTCGAGGACGGCGCGGACAGCTTCGTCATTCGCGACGGACGGATCGTTTTCCAGACCATCCACTACACGCTGCAGGAAACCATGCCCGCGTGAGCACGGGAAGCCGGCGCATGTCCGGACCGGACGCCGCGGAGGAGCCCGGGCGACGCCCTTGCGCGGCGCTCCGTCACGAGACGGCCCGAACACGCCCCGGCCGGGCGGTCGTGGCCGTTTGCGGCGCAATGTCCAGCGTCGCCAGCAGCGGAAGGTGGTCCGACGCGCCGCGGATGAGGATGTCGGAGGGGACTTCCGCCGAGACGACGCCGATGCCGTCGCCGACCAGGATGTGGTCCAGCCTCAGCATCGGAAAGCGCGAAGGAAAGGTCGGTGCCGGCTTGCCGCCCGCCTCGACCTGCACGTCCGCCATGGTACGGGCAAGCATGTGATAGGCGGCCGAGCGCGGCCCCGCATTGAGGTCCCCCATCAGCACGGTCCTGCCGCCTTGCGGGCTTCCCAGCCAGCCCGGCCCGAGCAGGATCGCGGCCTGGCGCATGCGTTCGCCGCGCCGCAGGCCGAGATGCGTGTTGACAACATGCAGGTCGGTCCCGCCGAGATCGACCGCGACCCGGATGGCCCCGCGCGGCTCGCCGGCCGACGGCAAGGGGCCGGCCTTCACCAGCCGGGAGGGCAGCGTCGTCAGGATCGCGTCGCCATATTTCTCCTCGGCGAGATGCAGGGCGGGGTGGAAATGCGCGTCCATCCGCAGAAGCGATGCGATCGCCGTCGCCTGGTCGATGCCGCCGCTGCGGGCGCGTGCCACGTCGACCTCCTGAAGCGCCACGATGTCGGGCGCGCAGCGCGCGATCACCTCCGCGATGCGGCCGGGGTCCGCGCGGCCGTCCGACCCCCGGCAGGAATGGATGTTGTAGGTCATCAGCCTGAGACGGCACGGCTGCGCGCCCCGCGAAACTCCGGAATGGTCCATGGCAGGGGAACCGGCCCGGCGCCCATCCGTTCCCGCCACGTCCACGTCGACGCCGCAGGAGCTGCCATGTCCGTTCGCCGGCTCGCCCTCAGGCTGACGGTGGCCGCGGCGCTCGTCGCGGCCGGCGTCCTGCTCTATCGCGCGCTCGGTCGCTATTCGGCCGAGGAGATCGCCGCCTCGCTGGGCGCGATCCCACCCGCGCGGCTGGCGGCGGCGCTGGCGTTCGCGGCCGGATCCTATCTTTGCCTGACCGGGTTCGACTGGCTCGCGGTGCGTTTCGCCGGGACACCGCTGGCGTGGCGGCGCGTTGCGCTCGCCTCCTTCGCCAGCCTTTCGATCGGCCACAATATCGGCGTCGCGGCACTTTCCAGCGGCGCGATCCGGTATCGCTTCTATTCCCGCTGGGGTCTCGGCGCGGGCGCCATCGCCAAGGTCGTCCTTTTCTGCGCGGTCACGGTCGCGCTCGGGCTCGCGACCGTAGGCGGGGCCGCGCTCCTGCTCCAGCCGGCCTTCGCCGCCGTCCTGCCCGGCGCCGCCCGGCCCGTGCTGGGGCTCGCCAGCCTCGCAGTGCCGGCCGTCTATCTTCTGCTCGCGGCGTTCCTGCGAAAGCCGGTCAGGATCCGCGGCCGGGAGCTCGGCCTGCCGCGGCTGCCGCTCGCCATCGGGCAGGTCGCCGTCGGCACGGCGAACTTCGCCTGCGTGGCGGCATCCCTGCATCAGCTTGTGGCGGCATTCTCGGATGCGTCCTATTTCGAGGTCGCCGGGGCCTACGTGCTCGGCAATGTCGCGGCGATGGCCAGCCATGTGCCGGGGGGCCTGGGCGTGCTGGAAGCCTCGGTGCTCTATCTGATGCCCGGCGCGGCATCGATCGGCGCGGTCGTGGCGTTCCGCGTCGTTTACTTCTTCGTGCCGCTCGCGCTCGGGCTGCCGCTGCTGCTCGCCAGCGAGTACCTGTTGCGCGGGCGCTCAGCCGAGGCCGGCGAACGCGCGGGAGAGGCGTGCGAAGACGGCGGCGAGGCCGCGGCCGGCGGCGCGAAGCGGCCTGAATGGGCGCGACGGGTCCAGCAGGCCGGTGCCGGGTAGCGGGCGCGTCCTGCCCTTTCCTTTCACGGGTAGCTGACGGAGGCCGCGCGGCCGCACGTTGAGTCTGTCGATGGCGGCTACGAGCGAGCCTTCCGCCTGCAGCGTTTGCGCGAACACCTCCGGTGCGACGTCGAGATGCTCGCCCAGAAGGCGGGCGCGGAACGCGGCGACGGCCCGGCGCTCCTCCTGCGTGCCGGCCTCGACGGCGATGTCGCACTCGGTGTCCAGCCCTTCCGAGCGGTTGTTGAGGTTGGAGGAGCCGACCCGGACGAAGGTGTCGTCGGCGATCATCACCTTGGAATGGATGAGCACCTCCTGTTCGCCGCCTTCCCCGTCGGACACCGCGGCGTACATCACCCGCAGCCGGCCGAAGGCGTCGGCCCGCTTCAGCCGCCGGAGCAGGCGGTTGCGGTTGTGTGCCATCACGAACTGCTCGAGCAGGCCGCGCGAGCTGCATGTCACCACGATCACCAGCTCCGGCCCCGACGGCTCCTCCAGCCGGGCGGCGAGCGCGGCGCCGACCTTGAAGGACGCCAGATACTGGGTCTCGATGTAGAGATGGCGCCGGGCGGCGGCGATCGCGTCGCCGGTGAGCCGGATCGCTTCCCTGCGGCTCTCGCGCAGGCCCAGGCCGGGAATCGTGCGCGCCAGCCCGACCATGCATCCCTGCAGGTCGGCGGGACAGGTTTCCGGCAAAGGTGCGGCGGGGGCCGGCGCCGGCAGGTCCTGCCGCGTCGCGTGCTTCCAGCGCTTGCGTGCCAGCTCTGCAAGCGCGGCCGCCGCGGGCCCGGTCACCCGCGCCTGCACGTCGTGGACCGGCGGATAGGCCTTGCCGTCCGGCGTCAGCCGATACGGCGCATGCGCGCGATGGTCCCGCGTGTCCCACCGCCCTGCCGTCAGGTCGATGCCGCCGACGAAGGCGACGCTGTCGTCCAGCGTGACGATCTTTTGATGGTGCGATCCGCGCAGGGCGTGCCGCGGGTCGAAGCGAAGAAAGATGCGGGGATGGTCGGACCAGCCCTGACGCCGGTACATCTTGAACGAGTGCCCGGAATAGATGGGGCCCGACGCCCAGATGAGGATCCGCACCTCGAGCATGGGATGCCGCTCGACCAGCGCCCGCAGCAGGCGCCCGAGCGTCCGGCCGCCCTCCCGCGGCCGCAGGAGGATGTCGGGATCGAAATCCCAGCCGACGATGTTGATCGTGCGGCGCGCCGTGCGCAGGGCGCGGTCCAGCTCACGGAAATAGTCCTCGCCGTCGACGAGGAAGGTCAGCGTATCGGCCCTCTCCAGACGCCACGCATTGCGTCCCGGCCGGATGATCGGTCCCGCGGGTGGCGACAGGGAGGGCGCGACGTTCATGGCCGTTACGAGGGCTTGGGGCCCTCCACGCCGGCTTCAGGCCGGTCGTTGCCCGACTCGGGCTCCTCGTGCCACACGCCTTCCTCATCCTCGTATTCGATCAACTCGTCGGAGCCGGTGCGCATGTGGCCCTCGGCCGCCCGCTCCGCGGCGTCCCGCGCCTCCTCGCGGGTGGCGAAGGTCTCCGAGAACACGTCGCCGACCTTGTAGGCCCATCCGCCATTGTGCTCGACGACTTCGTAGGTGATGCGCGCCATCGGTCCGGCTCCCGGGTTTCCCGAAGCCAACGGCCGTGCGGCGGAATCGTTCCTCGCCGTCGCCGGCCGCCTGGATGGATTCGCGGGTGACGGCGCCTGGCCCATTCGGATGGTTGCAGGCTGGTCGTTCTCCGCGGGCCCGTTTGGCGGTAAGCGGGAACGGATGCGGGAGAGCGCGGATGGCGGCTATGGGCGCGACGGCGCCGCCGCCCGCCGCGAGGCTGGAGGACGCACCGATGACGATGCCGGGCGCGGCGACGCCGCTTTCTTCCGCGGATAGCGAGCGCTTCGGCGCCGACCCGCTCGCCACGTTCCGCGCCAACCTGGCTTCGGTCGAGGAGCGGATCGGCCGGGCCTGCGCCCGGGCGGGGCGGGAGCGGGCCTCGGTGCGGCTGCTGCCAATCACCAAGACGGTGCCGGCCCACATCCTGCGCTTCGCCCACGCGGCCGGCATCGGCTCGTTCGGCGAGAACAAGATCCAGGAAGCGATGGCCAAGCGCGAGGCCCTGGCCGACCTTCCCGTCGCCTGGAGCATCGTCGGGCATCTGCAGACCAACAAGGTGAAGCATCTCACCCGTTTCGCCAGCGAATTCCATGCGCTCGACAGCCTGCGGCTTGCCGATCTCCTCAACGGGCGGCTGGAGCGCGAAGGCCGGTTCCTCGACGTCTACGTGCAGGTCAACACCTCCGGCGAGGAAAGCAAGTTCGGGCTTCATCCGGACGCGCTTCTTCCCTTCGTCGAGGCGCTCGGCGGGTTCCCGCGCCTCAGGCCGCGCGGGCTGATGACGCTCGCGCTGTTTTCGTCCGACATGGCGCGTGTGCGGCCCTGCTTCGTCCTGTTGCGCCGCCTGCGCGACGCGGCCGTGCGGCGGCATCCGGGGCTGACGGGGCTGTCGATGGGCATGACCGGAGATTTCGAAGCCGCGATCGAGGAAGGCGCGACCGTCGTGCGCGTCGGCCAGGCGATTTTCGGCCGGCGTCCCACGCCCGACGCCTATTACTGGCCGGGGCTGGCGCCGCGCTGAGCGAGGAGGGGACCATGCGCTTTCCGGACGGCCTGTCCGCCTTTCCGATCACGCCCGCGGACGATCGGGGCCGGGTCGACACCGCCGCACTGCGCGGGCTGGTCGCGCGGCTCGTCGGGGCCGGCACGGATTCCATCGGCCTGCTCGGCAGCACCGGCATCTATATGTACCTGACCCGCGAGGAAAGGCGCCGGGCCGTCGAGGCGGCGGTCGACGCGGCGGCCGGCCGGGCGCCGGTCATCGTCGGCGTCGGCGCGCTGCGCACCGACGAGGCGGTTCGCCTCGCCCGGGACGCCGGGGCCATCGGCGCCGCGGCCGGGCTGCTGTCGGCGGCCTCCTACACGCCGCTCACCGACGACGAGGTCTTCGAGCATGTCGCCGCGGTTGCGCGCGAGAGCGGCCTGCCCGTCGTCCTCTACGACAATCCGGCCACGACGCATTTCCGCTTCACGCCGGGACTCGTGGCGCGGCTCGCCCGGGTGCCGGGCGTCGTCGCGATCAAGAATCCCGGCTGGGATGCCGCGGATGCCGGCCGCCTCGTGGCCGAACAGCGCGCCGTCGTGCCGGCCGGCTTCTCGGTCGGTTGCAGCGGCGACTGGCTGGCGGCAGAGACGCTGATCGCGGGAGCGGACACCTGGTACAGCGTTCTCGGCGGCCTGTTTCCGAAGGTCTGCAGCGGGATCGTCAAGGCGGCACGCGCGGGCGATGCCGCCGAGGCGCGCCGGCTCGATGCCATGCTGGCGCCGGTCTGGGCCCTGTTCAGGCAGCATTCCAGCCTGCGCGTCGTCTACGCGCTCGCCGGCCTGATGGACCTTTGTCACGTCGATCCGCCCCGGCCGATCCTGCCGCTTCCCGATCCGGCGCGGCGCCAGGCGGCCGAGGTGCTGGCAAGCCTGCCGGCGGCGGCGACCGGATGAGCGCCGGGCGCCGCGCGCCGCTTGAATCGCGGGACGGACATGCGTTAATGCGGGGCCGTCCTCGCGGCTCGGGCAAGGATGAAACGACCGTCTCGATCCATGGGTCAGAGCAATGAATGCCGGCTGTCTGTTCTGCCGCATCGCCAGAGGCGAGATCGCCTGCCATCCCGTTCACGAGGACGATGAGGTCGTCGCCTTCCTCGATATCCATCCGATACGGTCGGGCCATACGCTGGTCATCCCGCGCGCGCATCATCCATGGTTCGAGGATATTCCGCCTGCCCTGGCGGCGCACGTGTTTTCGGTTGCGCAGAGCCTGTCGCGGGCCATGAAGGCGCTCTACGGCGTGGAACGGGTCGGCCTGCTGTTCACCGGCATCCACATCCCGCACGCCCATGCGCATCTGGTTCCGATGCACCAGCAGCACGATCTCAGCTCGCCCGCCTATCTGCAGGAGGGCGTGGACGGTTTCTCGATGCCGCCGCAACCCGCTGCGGCGGAGCTGGAGGAAACGGCGCGCCGCCTGCGCGCCGCGCTTGGAACGATGCGGCCGTCCTGACCGGCCGGTTCTGTCCACCCCGGCATTCGACGGCGGGCACCGTGGCGGCCGGGCCGCTTCAGCGCTTGTTGCGGGCTTTCCGCGGTTCGGGCGCCGGGTCGGCGGCCGCTTCCTGCGCCAGCCGCGCCGCGCGCAGCCGCTCCGTCTTGGCCTGCCGCGCCTCGGCCTCGCTGTCGATGATCTGTCGCGCCGCCCGCGTGGTGACGTCGGCCTTCGCCTCCTGCCTGGAGGGCCTGGGCCGGAAGACGGCGTTTATGGTGGCTTCATCCATGACGGGACTCCCTGAAAACGAAAAAGGCCGGGAACTCCCGACCTTCTCCTGAACGCCTCGATGGCCAGTGCCAGTACATCCGTGGTCAAAGACCAGAAGCGTTGTCTCGTTATGCGGCCTGCAGGTTCTCTGCGGCGCTCTTGCCGTTGCGATTGTCCTTCACGATGTCGAAGCTGACCTTCTGGCCCTCGACGAGGGTGCGCATGCCGGCGCGCTCGACGGCGGAGACATGGACGAACACGTCCGGCTGGCCGTTGCCCTGCTCGATGAAGCCGAAGCCCTTGGTGCTGTTGAAGAACTTCACTGTTCCGGTGTTCATGGCGATTTCCTTTCAAATCGGCATAGATCGTCGTCGCCCGGCCGCGTGCCGAACGCCGTAGTCATTCGAAATTGAGAAGGAAGATCGTCGAAGCGCAAAGCGCGGAAACAAAGTTCGTCAACAAGTTCGATGCGCAGTAGATAGAGGAGGATTGTGTCCATTGCAAGGCACGCCGGCACCCGGCGTGCCCCGCGCCGGGGGCGCGGGAATGCCGAAGCCGCGTCGCGCTGCGGGCTCTGGGCGGGACGGGGGATGGAGCCTCCCGACCGGCTCCCGCATTCCGGTCCGATCCGGCCGGCCGTTAAGGTTAGCCGCGGATCGGACGCGGCCCGCGTTTCCCAGCGCGGCGATTCCGTCCTATGATGATCTGCGAGGATTCATGCCGGGACACCGTCGTCATCGAGGCTGGCGGGATGACGCAGGGCGCTGGGGAGCGTGGCAGGACATGGAGCTTGGAGACGCTGGCGCCGGCCCGCCGGGGCGAAGCCCGGGGCCGCCCCGCGGCCCTTCGAATCCGTTTTTCGGGCCGTGGGTGCTGGACAATGCGCGCCGCAATCTGCTGGGCGCGAACGACCGCTTCCTGATCGCGGGAGAGGGCCGGCGGATCGCCCTCCCGATCGCGATCGACCGGCGCGTGCCCGGGTGGCTGCCGACCGTCGCCCGCATATGGAACCACAAGCATTGCTTCGATTCGACGCCGCTGGCCGACGATCCGCGCCGCGAGGACATGAAGGCGCTGTTCGAATCGCTGGCGGACCACGGCATCGACATACTGCTCTGGCGCGGCCTGCCCATGGATACCGCCTTTGCGGCGGCGCTGTGCGAGTTCCTCGACGGCGCCGGGCTCGCCTGGGAGGCGACCAAGCGCTACCGGCGCCCCCTTCTCGTCCGCGACGGCGGCGATCCGGACAGCTTTCTGAAGCGCCATCTCAGCAAGCGGCGCATCAAGGATCTGCGCCGCCGCCGACAGCGTCTGGACGAGCTCGGGAAGGTCGAGTTCCTGACCTATCAGGGGCCGCACGACGCGGCGCGATGGTGCCGGGACTTCATCGAGCTGGAAGCCTCGGGCTGGAAGGGCGCCTCGGGGACGGGGACCGCCATCGCATGCTCCGCCGGCGAGCGCGCCTTCTTCGAAGCCATGGCGCACGAAGGGGCCGCGAAGGGGCAGATCGTCGTTCACAGCCTGACGCTGGACGGCAAGCCGGTGGCGATGACCGTCAATTTCCGCTCGGGCACGTGGCTGTGGGCCTACAAGGTCGCCTATTGCGAGGCGCTCGGCCATCTGGCGCCCGGCGTGCAGGTCGAGGTGGAGGGCAGCCGCACGTTCCTCGGCGATCCCGGCCTCACCCATTTCGATTCCTGCACGGGGTCGGAGACGGGCATCATGGCGGAGCTGTGGCCGCACCGGCGGCCGATCGCCGACCTGCTCATCGCCGCCCGCCCCCGTGCGCGTCGTGCCGTGCAGGCCGGCGGCGTGCTGTGGCGCCAATATCTCGCCCTGAAAAAGGCGGCAGCGGCGAGGGGCGAGCCGCTGCGGTCGTTCCACCCCGCCTGATCGTTTTTCGCCGCCGGCCACCGAACATGGCGCGGCAGGGGAGACCCCGGACGGGGCGCTGCCGTCACGGCCCCGCTGCGCGTGCCCTCACGCCCGAACAGGCGGCCTTTTCGCTCTACGCACGCCTTCGTCCCAAGCCGGGCCTTGCGATATGGCTATCCCATCCGCTCGGATGCGTAGGAGCCCGGCGAGGCGGGGAAGACCACGGTCTTGCTTCCGTCCAGGAAGACGCGACGGTGGATGTGGGCATGGATCGCCCGCGCAAGGACCTGCGCCTCGACGTCGCGTCCCAGCGACACGTAGTCTTCCGCGCTCTGCGCATGCGTGATGCGCACCGTGTCCTGCTCGATGATCGGGCCCTCGTCGAGATCGGCCGTGACGTAATGCGCGGTCGCGCCGATCAGCTTCACCCCGCGCTCGAACGCCTGCTTGTAAGGATTGGCGCCCTTGAAACTGGGCAGGAAGGAATGATGGATGTTGATGATGCGGCCGGACATGCGCGTGCAGAGATCGTCGGAAAGCACCTGCATGTAGCGGGCCAGAACCACGAGGTCCGTTTCGGTCTCCTCGATCAGCTGCATCAGCTGCGCTTCCGATTGCCGCTTGGTCTCCCTGGTCACCTTGATGTAGTGGAACGGCAGATCGTGATTCACGACGAGCTTCTGGTAGGTCATGTGGTTCGACACCACGCCGACGATGTCGATGGGAAGCGCCCCGATCCTCCAGCGATACAGCAGGTCGTTCAGGCAGTGGCCGAAGTTCGAGACCATCAGCAGAACCTTCATGCGGTGCGTCTGCTCGAGAATTGCCCATTCCATGCCGAACTGCGAGGCAACGCCCGCAAAGCCCTCGCGCAGCGCGTCGAGCGGCGTGCCGGTCTCCGCCCTGAAGGTGATGCGAGCAAAGAAACGGCCGGATAATTCGTTGTCGAACTGGGCGGCATCGGTAATGTTGCATCCCTTCTCCGCCAGATAGGAGGCGACCGCGGCAACGATGCCCCTGCGCGACACGCACTGAACCGTCAAAACATAGGTTGTCATCCAGCAATTCCCTCAATGTCACCGTCATCACGCCGCCCGGCCGCGGCAGTCCCGTCCGACGGGTCCGGCCGGCCTGCGCCGCCCGGGGACCTCGCCTTGCGCCGCGCAAGACGCCGGTCGAGCGGCCGCGCCTTACGTCGCCCCGCGCGCCGCCATCCTCACAGTCCGCGCGCGGTGCGCACCCATTGCTCGATCCCCGGGAGATTGTCCGGTGTGGGAAGCCCGCACTGCGCGAGCTCCGGCGCCAGCTGGAGGGTGATCCCTTCCTTGCCGGTGGCCAGCGCGTCGGCGATGGGACCGCTGCTGATCTGGGTCGTCGCGTTGCGGAGATCCGATGCGCCCTCGCACAGATGGACGACGCGGCCGCCGGCGCTCCACCACACATGGTCCTCGCCGACGAGCTGGGTCACGACCTGGGACTCGACGGCCACCTGCTCCTGCGACAGCGGCGTGAAGTCGATGCCGAGCACGGTCGCCGCGATCGCGACGATGATGCCGGCGGCGCCGGCGATGTTCTTCTGCTTGGCGTCCATGTCCTTGTTGAGGAAGATCATGACGATCAGCGGCAGGAAGGCCAGCAGCGCGATGAAGGCGCCGAGCTGGTTCTGGACGAAGAACCTCACCGGCTCCTTTCTCGACGCCGGGTCGAGATGGTTCGCCTTCTTCCAGAGCTGGGATCCGACGATGGCCATTACGCCGATGACGGCGATGAAGCCCAGCAGCAGCCACCAGCGCCATTGCGGGAAACCCTGGCTGGCGACCAGCTCTTCGAATGGCGGCCGCAGCAGCCAGAAGATGGCGACCAGCTCGAGCACGATGGCGAGCAGCCACAGGCCGAGCGCGATGAGCCGCAGGCGCGTCGCCCGCGCTTTCGCCGCGGGTGCCGGCGTGAATGATGGCTTGTCAGTCTGATCGGTCGTCCGAGCCTTGGCCACGGCATGTCTCCCTCTTGTCCCTGCGTCTCCGCTAGCGTGGCGCGGCGTCGAAGACAAGCACAAGTCTCGTTGACGATCTCCGGGCGTGGCCTGGCGCGGACCGGCCCGGGCTGCGCGAACGTCCGATCCCGATCGCAAGGCGGTGGCGGCTGCGGGCTGGAAGGAGGCGGTGGCGTTCAGCGCGACGCGACGAAACGCTCCAGCTTGCCCAGGGTTTGCAGCCCCAGCTCCACGGCGCCGAAGCCCTTCGCCTCCTGAAACTCGGCAGCGGTGCTGAACACCATGCCGAGCGTCACCGTCGTGGCGCCGTCGCGTTCCTCGAAAGAGGCCCAGGCATCGGCGTGCTTCGGCCCGTTCTCGCCCCATAGCAGCGCATAGGCGATCCTCTCCCCGGGCCGGACCTCGCCATAGAGATGGTGGTTCGGGAAGACCGTGCCGTCGGGGCCGATCATGTCGAACACCCATTCGCCGCCCGCCCGCAGGTCGATCCTCTTCGTGCGGCAGGAAAACCCGTCCGGCCCCCACCATTGCGGCAGCGTCTCGGGGTTCATCCATGCGCCCCAGACCATGGCCCGCGGCGCCCTTATGACGCGCTGCAGCACCATGGTCCGCGCGGCGACGCCGGCGAGATTGTCCAGCCCCGCGCCGAAGCCTTGCCGGTAGCCCGCCTCCATGTCACCGGCCAGCGCGGAAAGCTGCACCGTCACGACCAGCCGGCTGCGCTCGCCGGCGCCCGAGAAGCCGGCGGTCACCAGCGCCGACGATTGCGTCACGCCGCCGGAGGAGACTACCTCGTAGTTCACGCTGCGCAGCGCCGGAAGCAGCTCCAGCCAGCCGCACTCGCAGCGGATGTCCGGCCGGCCGTCCATCTTGCACAGCGAGACCTCGCGTCCGCCCACGCTGGTGTCGGCCTCCAGGAACTCCACGGTGACGGAGGGTGCGGGCGCGGCCCAGAGCGCCCGCGCGGCCGGAGCCGTCCAGGCCTGCCACAGCACCGACGACGGCGCGGTCACCTCCCGCTCGAAGGTCAGCGTCGCGAAGCGGCTGCCGTCGGACGACGTACGGGCCGTGCCGCCCGGATCCGGATTCGGTGTCATTGCGCGCGTTCCTTCATCACCTTCATCACAAAAGCGTCGAGCCGGTCGAGCCGCGCCTCCCAGATGGCCCGCTGCTCGTCGAGCCATGTCCGCACCGGGTCGAGGGCCTCCGGCACGATGGCGCAGGTGCGCACCCGCCCGTCCTTGGACGTGGCGATCAGGCCTGCCTCTTCCAGCACCGACAGGTGCCGCATCACGGTGGGCAGGCGCAGGCCCGTCGGACCGGCCAGATCCGTCACCCGCGCAGGCCCCTCGGCGAGCCGGGTCAGGATCGACCGTCGGGTCGGGTCGGCCAGAGCATGGAAGAGCGGCGAGAGATCGGGATCATGCTTAGCCATAATGCTAACTAACGCGCCTTTATCGACGGGGCAAGCAGAAACTTCGCAAACCTGCTAAGTTTCCGTGGCCAACCCCGTGCCGCGGCGCTCGCACAGGCATTGCTGCTGATGCCGGTGGCGATGCTGTCCTATCTGCTGCTACGGAACTTCGTGTATGGCGCGCGGGGCGCGTGAGAGGAGAATGCGGCGGGCGCCGTTCTCTCACCCGACCGCGAGGATCAGGCCATGTCCAGACGCCGTTCGGCCCATCCGATGAGCATCGAGGCGGCGATGGTGATGGCAGCGTACATGAGCGCGGCGAGCGACAGGATCGAGCCGTACTGGAAAGTGATCGAGGCAATCCCGTAGGCGCGGCTCATCAGCTCGGGAACCGAGATGACGAAGCAGAGCGACGTCACCTGAAACAGGATGATCGCATAGGAAAGCGTCGCCGGGATCGCTATGCGCGTGGCCTGCGGCAGGATCACGTGGACGAACGAATCCCATCTGCCCAGCGCCAGCGCGGCCGCGGCTTCGCGCTGCCCGATCGGCACGGCAAGGAGCGCGGCGCGGAAGATTTCCGACATGTAGGCACCGGCCGACAGGCCGAGCGCGAGCACGGCCGAGGGGAAAGCTTCCGTCATGAGGCCTGCCTGGGGCAGGCCGAAATAGACGAAATAGAGGATGACGAGCGCCGGCGTTCCGCGGCCGACTTCCACGATCACGCGGATCAGGACGCGCACGATCCTCACGGGCGAACCGCCCAGCACCGCCAGCAACAGGCCGAGGCTGAGCCCGAGGGCAAGCGAAAGGCCGAGCAATTGCAGGCTTACGATCAGACCGGAGAACAGGCCCGGAAACGCGGCGATCCAGGTGTCGATCATGTCGTCATCCCAGCGCCCGGCGCCTGAGCGACGCCTCGATGCGGCTGCCGGCATAGGCAACGACGAGGCTCAGCGCGATATAGATCAGGGCGATCGAGGCATAGACCTGCAGCCCGTTCAGGTTGCGCTGGACCTCGGTGAAGGCGAAATAGGTGATGTCGTGCACCCCGATCACGGAGACGATGGCGGATTCCTTCAGAAGGCCGATCGCAAGCGTGATCGCGGGCGGCACCGACACACGCATGACCTGGGGAACGACGACCCAGTAGAGCAATGTCGGCTCGCTCATCCCGAGCGCGCGGGAACTTTCCCACTGCCCCTTCGAAACGGCCTTGAAGCCCGTGCGGTAGTTCTCCGACATATGGGCCGAGGCGATGATCGCGATCGCGATGATGGACGCCGTCATGGCCCCCATGGTCACGGCGCCCTGCGCAAGCGTGTAGTAGAGAAGGAACAGCCAGAGGATCGTGGGGATGCCGCGAACGATGTCCACGAGCACCCATATCAGGTAGCGAAGCAGCGGATGGCCGTACTGCCTGGCCAGAGCCAGCGGGAAGCCCAGGGCGCAACCTATGAGGAAACCCGCGCCGGTCACCAGAAGCGTGTTCTTGAGGCCGGTCAGGATATTCGCCAGCGTGAACGACACCTATCGTCCCCTGATTGCCGAAAAGAAGCGCGCCGCGCGATCGTGGGCGGGCCGGTCGACGACCTGTTCGGGGACGCCTTCCTCGATCACCCTTCCGTCAGCCATCACGATCATGCGGTCCGACACTTCCACCGCGAAGCCGATCTCGTGCGTGACGACCAGCATGGTCATGCCGGCCTTCACGACGTCGCGCATGACCGCGAGCACGTCGGCTCCGAGCTCGGGATCGAGCGCGGACGTCGGCTCGTCGAACAGCATCACCTGCGGCCGCATCGCAAGCGCCCTGGCGATGGCGATGCGCTGCTGCTGGCCGCCCGAGCAGTGGCGGGGATATGACCCGGCCTTTTCCAGCAGGCCGACGTTTCCCAACAATTCCAGGGCCCTGTCCCTCGCTTCCTCGCGGGAAATGCCGAGCACCTTTCTTTGCGCGAGCGTGATGTTCTCGATCGCCGTCAGGTGCGGAAAGAGCTCGAAGCTCTGGAATACCATGCCGATGTTGCGGCGCAGCCGGAGCAGCCCGTCCCGGGCGGGGCGCGTGCCCGGCGCCGCGACAGGCTCGCCGTCGAAGATGACACGTCCCCTGTCGGGCGGCGTCAGATAGTTGATGCAGCGCAGCAGCGTGCTTTTCCCCGATCCGCTCGGGCCGACGATGCTGATGACCTCTCCCTTCGCGACCGAAAGATCGATATCGCGCAGGATCTCGGTGCCGCCCAGCGTCTTTCCGATCTTGTCGAGCCGTAGGATCGGCTCGCCCGCCATGTTCTTCAAATCGCCGGCCTCGCTGAATTGGGCAGTCAGCACGTGTCTTTCATTCCGCATGCCGGGAAAAACCGCGCCGCGGTTCACTCCCAGGAGATCGCGGGACATTCCGCGGTGAGATTCTCGACGCTGCCGTCATGCACGATGAAATTGTCCTCGTAGCCTGCCGCGCCCACGCCAGGCAACGCGATGGCCGCCTCGATGGCCAGGACCATGCCCGCCCGGATCTCGGTGACGTCGCCGGGCACGATGTGCGCACGCTCGATATTGACGCCGATCCCGTGCCCGAAACACTGGAAGGCATCCGATCCGTCGAGCCGCTTGCGCGGCGCCAGATCGTTTTCGTTCAGCCACTCGATGCCGGTCCTGTACAGATCGTCGAACGTCCCCCCGACCTTGACGGCTGCCGCAATGGCGCGGACGAGCTCGACGGAACCGTCGAGAATGCGGCGCTGGTCGGCGGTTGCTTTCCCGCCGACGACCGTGCTGCGCATGAGGTCCGTATAATAGCCGTCGACGGGACCCCAGGCATCGCAGCGCACAAGGTCGCCGCGTTCGAACTTCCGGGTCCAGTTCCAATGCGGCACGCGGCCGCTGCCGCGCCCGAAGGACGCGTAGGGCCCGCTGGCGATGCCGACATCGTAGATCATGCCGCCCGCGCGCACCATGTTGTGCAGGCCATCGGCGACGACCGAAGCCTCCGTCGCCCCCTCCCTGCAGGCCTGCATCATCGTGTGCATCCAGCGGGCGCCGACCTTGCCGGCATAGCGCATGCGGTCGAGCTCGGCTGCGCTCTTGACCGAGCGCAGGTCGTCGAGCAGCTCGTCGGCGGGGACGAAGACGCAATCCGCGCCGATGCGCTCCTGAAGCGAGACCTGGTTGTAGTAGAGCAGTGCATCGCGGCCGATCAGGCCGATCCGGGCGCGTTCGAGGCCGTGTTCACGCAGGATCCCGGCGATCGCCTCGGGCAGGTTCCAGTTGTAACGGACGTCGTCGGCGACGATGTCGTCGTCGGCATGTTCGTTGGACGAGCTGACGAGAACCGACTTGCCGTCGGCGGTGACCACCACGGCGCACCGCCCGACCCCTTCCCATCCCGGCCGCTCGACGATGTGCGGCGTGGTCGCGTGATGATTCGTCAGATAATAGACGTCCGCATAATAGTCGTAGGAGGTCGCGCCGTTCGACCATACGACTGCGCCCTTCAGGCCGCGTGCGGCCAACTGGCCCGCGAGCCGGGCGACACGGCCCTTCACTTCCTCCCGGGAAATCGTCGCGGCTGCGGGGATGAGTTCTTCCATGGTCACGCACTTCCGATCGCTTGGTCAGGCTGCAAGGTCTGCCGGGGCCGTTTGCAGGGCGGCCCCGGCAGAGCCGGTCACTTCTGGCCGGTGAGGTAAGGCTCGCCGACTTCGGCCGAATCGCGCGGGAAGCCATTGCGGTCGAGGATATCCGCCATGGTGCCGTCTGCCACCAGCCGGTCGATGACGGCGTTCATCGCGTTCCCCAGCGCCTCGGCATCCTTGATGTAGGGAAACCCGACCTGCGCGCGCGGGTCCGCCACGCTGATGCGCGGGTCGGCATCCATGCGGGCCAGCTTCAGCCCTTCCACGGGGCGTTCCTTGAAGCGGACGCCCGCCTGGTTGTAGAGGACGATCGCCTGAGTGATGCGGCCGACCTCGAGATCCGCGTACATGTCGGGAAAGCTCTGATAGAGGCGCAGACGGTCGCCTATGAGGGCCTGGACCTCCGGGATCCAGGAGTTGCCCGTGGGCGTGGCGACGATGCCCTCGAGCTTGGTCAGGTCGGTCTCGCCGGTCTTGGAGATGAGGCCGACCGGATTGAGGTAGAGGGGGTGGCTCAGGCCCACGAGCTCGCTGCGCGCCGCGGTGCGCGACCAGCCGCCGACGGCCACGTCGGCGCGACCGGCCTGAACAGCCGGAATGACGCCTTCGCCGCTCACCATGTTGACCTGGAGCTTGAGGCACAGCTCGTCGGCGATGATCCGGATGACCTCTCCCTCGATGCCGCTCGGCACGCCGTCGGCATAGTCGAACACCGGGGGGAACACCACGCCGGCTGCCGTCAGCGTGCCAGGGGTAATCGTCGTGATCGCCGGATCGGGCGTGCAATCCTGCGCGATCGCGGCGTGAGGCACTGCGGCAACCAGCGCCGTCAGGGTCAATCCTGCGATCGTCCTGATGAACGATGGCGAAGCGATGGTTCGTGTCGTCATGTCAGATCTCCATTCCGTTCGTTGACCAGAGTCCGGTGATCCCGTCAGCCGATCGCGGCGAGCAGCTCTTCGGTGCTGACCACATGGCCGAAGACCCTGCGTATCGATTCGAGCGTGGCCTCCTGGGAGCGGCTGTCGAAGCCTCCCGTCGCGTCCGAGACGAAAAGCACCTTGAAGTCGCGCATGAAGGCGCTGCGCGCTGTCGATTCGCAGCACACGCTCGTGACCGTTCCGGTTATGATCAGCGTATCGACGCTGCCGCGGCGCCCGATATTGCGGATGACGGTCTCGAGACGGGTATTGTAGAAGGCGTCATATCTGTGCTTGCCGATGACGATCTCGTCAGGCTCCGGCGCCAGCTCGGGGACGATCTCGGAACCGGGATGCCCTTCCCGCATGCCGGCCGACTGCAGCCATGGCTGATAGGCGACCTCAAGCGGCGAGATGTTGTGCGCGTCGAGAAGCAGATGCCGCGTGAAGATGACCGGAATCCCGTGCTGCCGGCTTTTTTCGACCAGCGCCCGCATCGCAGGGACGCGCGAGCGGGCCATGGGGACCTCCATGACGGCGCCCTCCTCGACGAAGTCCCGCTGCATGTCCACAACAAGAAGCGCCGTCTTATTTGAATCCAGCGTCCATTTTCTCGAATCTATTTCCGACATCTTGCTTTTCATTCACAATATTGAATTGTATTCTGGATATTCGAGGGTGCCAGCCACGGTGCCGCATGTCCACCGGGCGGCGGCCAGATGTCTGCGACGGACAACGAATCTGTCCGGATTCGCAAAGTCGGCGCCGTCGGGGGCGGGAATGCGGGGACAGCGCCCGAACTTTGGGCTGGAGCCCATGGCTGCGCAGCGCGTATATTGGGCGCATGGACCGAGGTACCGCTGCCCGTCTGCCTACGATGACAGTCTCTACTTTGGATGTGCCGAAGGGGGAACGCATCGGCTATTGGGAGGCGATCAACGCCGACGCCTTCGCCGGCGCGCGCTGCTCCACCTTCGATCCCCGCGGGCTGATGGCAGGCGCATCGACGATGCGTTCCGATCTTCTGACGATCAGCGACATACGCGGCAACGAGCACGTGATCGAAAGGACTCCCGAGCTCGTCCGCGCGACGCCCAAGAACTCGATCTTCGCCTGCCTCCTCATGGAGGGGAAGGCGTTCTTCTACCAGAACAACCGGTGCATCAACCTGGGTGCCGGCGACCTCCTGATCTACGATACGGAAGCCCCGTTCCTGTACGGCTTCCCGGGCCAGATGCGGGAGCTGCTGATCGATTTGCCGCGTGATGCGTGCATGACGTCGCTCGGGATGGGCGGCAGGCTCAACCCGGTGCACTTCGACAGCTCGATCGGCATCGGAAGGACGCTCTGCGGAACCATCGGGCGCATCGCGCTCGGCGCCCTGGCGAGCGGCTCGCATGCGCAGAAGTCAAGGCTGCTGACATTGCTGGCATCGGTCATCGGCGGTTCGAAGTCGAAACGCTCGGCGATCCTCCTTCTGCTGGAAGCCAAGAGCATCATTGCGGAGAATCTGGCGAATCGCGATCTGGATGCCGAATTCGCCGGCCGGAAGATGCGCATGTCCGTCAGGCATCTCAACCGCCTCTTCGAGGCCGAGAATACTTCGGTTGCCCGCTATATCCGTTCCGAACGGCTCAAGGCCGCATATCGCGACCTCACAAGGGGCAACTCCGCGACCGTTGCCGAGGTCGCCGAGCGGTGGGGTTTCTCGGACCTGTCCAGCTTCAGCCGCGCTTTCCGTCAGGAGTTCGGCGTGACCGCCAAGGATGTCCGCGCCCGATCGTCCATGCCCGGCGCGCCCATGTTCTTCACGGGCGATCTGCATCGTCGATGATCCGCACTGCGCGGTGCCCGCTGCCGATCTTCCGGTATCGTCACGCCCCTTTGGCCGCACGCCATCGCCACC
>ENA-UOVV01000791-UOVV01000791.1-compost-metagenome-genome-assembly--contig:-NODE-791-length-31276-cov-6.521284_pt1 | contig 31276 bp, 24 predicted proteins | sample MGYA00238155_ERZ761577 | MGnify/ENA primary metagenome ERZ761577 (study PRJEB28898, sample SAMN06268775) | compost metagenome | isolation source: Emeryville, CA | place: USA:Emeryville, CA | collected... | reverse complement strand
GCATACCTCCGAAACAGCGGGTACGCTTCAATATAGATGGATCAGACTCTAGCCGAGACCGCGCCAGACCCGGGGTGCCCCGGACCCGGGACCTCTACTCCAGCACCGCGGCGATGCGCGGCACCAGGGTTTCCAGCGCGAAGGGGATCGACAGCGGCGAGGGCGCCGAGGTCGCCATCACGAAGCTGCGGTCGAGGATGGGGATGAAGCGGCCCTCGGCCACCGGCCGGTAGCGCGAGAACAGCGGGCTGGAGCGGACATAGTCGGCGCCGGCCTCGTCGGGGTGCCAGGCGATGAAGATGTCCGCATCGACGCTTGCGAGATTCTCGAGGCTGACCGGGATGTTGAAGCCCTGGTCGGTCGGCAGCGCCGCCACGCCTTCGGCCAGCGTCAGGCCCATATCCTCGACCAGTTGCACCCTGGGGTCGGTGGAGACGTAGATAGCCACCTGCGCGATGTCGGCGGCCAGCCCGCCGGCGAAGGCGAAGGTCTTGCCCGCGAATTCCGGATGCGCCGCCCGCTGCTGGTCGATCAGCGCCTCGGCCTCGGCCACCAGCGCCTCGGCGCGCGCGGTTTCGCCCATCGCCTTGCCCACCGTGCGGGTGATCTCCCGCCATTCGCCCGACCAGGGCTCGCCCGCATAGGCGACGGTCGGCGCGATCGTGCTCAGCCGCGCATATTCCTCCTCCGTCAGGCCGGAATAGCGCGCCAGGATCAGGTCGGGGTCCAGCGCCAGGATGTCCTCGAAGGGGATGCCGTCATTGTAGTCTAGCTGGGCCGGATAGCCCTGGCCGAGCTCGTCCAGCCTCGCCTTCACCCAGGGGTAGAACCCGTCATTGTCCCCGCCCCAGGCGGTATAGGGAATGCCCACCGGCACCACGCCCAGCGCCAGCACCGTATCCTGGCTCATCCAGCCGATGGTGACGATGCGCTCGGGCTTGGCGGCGATGGTCGTCTCCCCGAAGGCATGCTCGATGCTGACCGGAAAGGCATCTTGCGCCAGCGCGGGAGCGGCCTGGAAGCACGCCCAGACGAGAGCGGCGGCGACGGCGGCGTGAAGGCGGCGAAGGGTTGCGGGCATGGCTGGTCCTGTTCGTCCGGTTGGGATTCTGGTCGGGCGGGACCGCCGCGCGGCCCCCTCCCCCTCTAGTTGCCGGCGAGCGTCTCGAGCGCGGCCTCGAAATAGTCGAGCGCGATCATCGCGTCGCCGTAGCCGGCGATGACGATCTTGCCGAGCGGGAACTCGCGGCCTTCCTGCACCGCCGGCAGCAGCCGGTAGTTGGACAGCGCGCGCGTATCCTCGGTGGCCTGGTTGACGTTGCCGGCCAGATCGGTGGCGTAGAAGATGATTTTCGCATCGGCCAGCAGCGTGCCCAGATCCTCGTTGCTGACCTGCGTCTCGGCGCCGGTGTCCAGCTTCAGCGTCTCGGCGCCGGCCGCGAACACGGCGCCGGCGGGCTCCAGGATGCGGCCGATCATGGTGTTGGAGGGATTGATGAAGGGAGAACCGGTCTCCCAGACCGTCCAGACGGCGACCGGGTTCTCGGCGAGGAAATCGCCGTATCGCCCGGCGATCTCGGCCTGCCGCGCCGCCAGGCGGGCCGCGAGGTCCTCATAGGCCTCGACGCGGCCGACGGCCTGGGCCACGCGGAACACGCGATGCTCCCATTGCCCGCGGAAATCGCCATGCGTGCCGACCATGACCGTCGGCGCGATGGCGTTCAGCCGTTCCACCCGGTCCTCGCCATAGGCGTTGACCTCGATGATGAGGTCCGGCGCCAGTTCCAGGATCTTCTCGTAGTTGAGCTCGGAGCCCTGCAGGGAAATGACCGGGACATCGGCGATGAGCGGCCAGTAGTCCGGCGGCGTGTTGGTTTCCGCCGCCATCTGCCCCTGTCCCACCGGCGCCAGCCCCAGGTCCAGCAGCGGCTGGGTGGCGCCATAGAAGGTGGTGACGATCCGTTGCGGATTCTCCGGAATCTCGACATCGCCGAAATCGGTCTCGATCACGCGGGTCTGCGCCCAGGCCGGCGCGGCCGCGAGCGCCAGGAAGGCGGCAAGGCAAAGGGCGCTGCGGCGGAGGGAAAGGGTCGGCATCATCGGGTTCCGTTTCGGTTGGCGAATGCGTTTTCGAGCCGATTATCAAATATGAGTTATAGTATCAACTTTAATTCGACGCTCTCGCCCTCTGATATTGCGACACCACCAGGCCCGGGCCGGCGGCATGGCTGGAGCGGCGCACGAGGCCGGCCCTCGCGGCGAGCGCGTCGAGCTGAGCCTGGGTGCGCTCGCGTCCGCCGAACAGCACGAACATCTGCAGCGAGACGGCGGCGTTGGTCTGGCCGGCGGCCGGATCGTGATGGCGTTCCACCACATGGACGATGCCGTCTTCTCCCGCGGCCTCGGCCGCCCGCTTCAGGATCAGCTCCGCCTCGGCATCGGGCCAGTTGTGCAGCACCTGCGCCAAGATGACCGCGTCGGCAGGGGGCAGGGGCTCGAAGAAGCTCTGCGGATGGAGCGCGACGCGGCCGGTGAGGTCCTTGCGCGCGAAGACGGGGCGGGAGGCCTCGATGGCAGTCGGCAGCTCGACCAGCAGGCCGGTGATGTCGGCCCGCGCCTCCAGCAGCATGGCGAGCAGCACGCCGTTGCCGCCGCCGACATCGGCCACCCGGCCGCCCTCGGGAATGGCGATGAACCTGGCGACCGGGCCGCCCCAATATTGCGCCCATTCGCCCAGCTCCTCGTCGAAATGGGCCGCCAGCGCCGCGTCGCTGGTGATGTCCTGCCAGAAGGGGCGGCCGAAGACGCTGCTGTAGCCTTCCCCGCCGCTCGTCACCGCCTGCCGCAGGCCCGCCCAGGCCAGGTCCATGCGGGCATTGGCGCCGTCGAGGTCGAAATGATCGAAATCGTGCTGGTCCTCGCGCAGCATCTGCCCCATCAGCCCCAGCTTCAGCGCCTCGGGCGTGCCTTCGAGGATGCCGTATTCCAGCAGCACGGGCACCAGCAGCTCCAGCCCGGCGGCGCTGGCGCCGCTCTGCTCGGCCAATGCCGATGCCGTGGTCGCGCCGGAGGCGACGAGGTCGGGCAGGCGCAGCGTGGTGGCCACCCGCACCGCATGCGGCGCCAGCAGGTCGGTGAGCTGGTGCAGCCGGTCGTGGGCGGCGGCGCGCGCCTCGTCCTCCACCCCCTTGTGCCAATAGGCCACCACGTCGAGCGCCCTCCGGTCGTGGCCGCGCTCGTCGATGAGATACTTTCGCAGCAGCTTGACCGCCTCGCGCTCGCCGGCGCCCCAGACGAAGCCGTCGCCCTCCCACCAGGAAAAGCGCCGCAGGGCGTCCACCAGCGTCTCCGCCCGCAATTCGGGGTCGACCAGCCATTCGACATGGGCCTTGTCCGGCGTCTTCAGCGCGATGCGCGCGGCCGGCTGGGAAATCTGGATGAAGGCCGCCACCCTGGCGCTGGGCCCGAGGCTTTCCAGCCAGTTGGCGATGGCCGGCAATGCGGTTTCGTCGCCCGCCAGCACGTACCAGTCGGCCTGCCGGGGTATCAGCAGCGAGGATTTGGGCCCGGCGATGTGGAGCACGTCGCCGGGCTGCGCCCTCGCCGCCCAGTTGCCGGCCGGCCCGTGGCCGTGCAGCACGAAGTCGAGATGCAGTTCGCCGCTGCCGGGCACGAAGGCGCGGGGCGTGTAGCTGCGCCCGGTCGGGCGGCCGCCGCTCCAGTCCAGCGTGCCCTCCAATTGCCGCGGCAGGCCGAGCTCGCCCGTCTTCGGATTGGGCAGCAGGATCTTGACGTGGTCGTCCGGTCCCTCGGAGCGGAAGGCGGGCAGGTCGAGCCCGTCCTTGCGGAAGGCCTCGAGCTCGGGCCCCTCCAGCGTGATGCGCCGCATGACGGGACTGACCTCGGAAACGGCCTTCACCCTGAGCTCGCGCAGGATGATGGGCAGGCGGATGACGTTGGGAACGGCCTTGGACATGGAAACGGCTTTCACTTCTGGAACGGGACCGGCCGCCTATGGCGCGGCCGCCTGGGCGCCGAACCCCTTGGGGATGACCAGCGGGGTATGGGCGACGGGGTCGTCGATGATGATGCAGGGCAGCCCGAACACCGCCTCCACCAGTTCGGCGGTGACGATGTCGCGCGGGGCGCCCTCGGCGACGATGGCGCCGTCGCGCATGGCGATGATGTGGCTGGCGTAGCGGCAGGCATGGTTGAGGTCGTGCAGCACGGCGACGATGGTCTGGCCGTTGCGGCGGTTGAGGTCGCGCATCAGCTCCAGCAGCTCGATCTGGTGGGTGATGTCGAGGAAGGTGGTGGGCTCGTCGAGCAGCAGCAGCGGCGTCTCCTGCGCCAGCACCATGGCCACCCAGACGCGCTGGCGCTGGCCGCCGGAGAGCTCGTCGACCAGCCGGTGCGACAGCTCGGTGACCTTGGTGGCCTCCATGGCCGCGATCACCGCCGCCTCGTCCTCGCGCGACCACTGGCGCAGCAGCTTCTGGTGCGGATAGCGGCCCCGGGCGATGAGGTCGGCCACGGTGATGCCGTCCGGGGCGATGGAGGTCTGCGGCAGGAGGCCGAGCCGGCGGGCCACCTCCTTGGCGGGAAGCGAGGAGATGGCCTGCCCGTCCAGCACCACCCTGCCCTCGCTCGGCTTGATCAGCCGCGACAGGGCCCGCAGCAGGGTGGACTTGCCGCAGGCATTGGCGCCCACGATGACGGTGAAGGAGCGGTCCGGAATGGCCACCGACAGGCGGGTGGAGATGACCCGCTGGTCGTAGCCGATGGTGGCGCCCTCCGCGCGAAGGCGCGGCGCGGCGGCGCCGAGTTCGGGGTCGTGACGGTTCATCTTGCTGTCCATCATTGGCGGCGGGCCTCGTGCAGCAGCAGCCAGGCGAAATAGACGCCGCCCAGGCTGACGGTGACGATGCCCACGGGCAGTTGCGTCGGCGCGAAGGCGCGCTGGGCGAGGTAGTCGGCCGAAACCAGCAGCAGGGCGCCCATCGCCGCGGCGGGCAGCATGGCGACGCCCGCCGAGCCGGTCAGCCGGCGCGCCAGCTGCGGGGCGGCGAGGGCGACGAAGCCGATGGGGCCGGCGGTGGCGGTGACGGTCGCGGTCAGCGCGACGCCCACCACCAGCAGCGCCAGCCGGCTGCGCTCGGCATTGACGCCCATGGCCCGCGCGGCATCGTCGCCGAGCTCGAGCTGGGCCATGGGGCGGCTCATCGCCAGCGCCAGGGGCACGAGGACGGCGAGGATCAGGCCGGCATAGCCCAGCCGTTCGAGCGTCATCCCGTTCAGCGAGCCGGCGCCCCAGATGGCGGCGGCCATGGCCACCTCGAGCTTGGCCCGCAGCAGCATCCAGGTGTTGAGCGAGGTGAGCATGGCCGACACGCCGATGCCCACGATGATGAGCCGGAACCCCTGCACGCCGCGCCGATAGGCCAGCACATAGACCAGCGCGGCCGTCAGCAGCCCGCCGAGCAGGGCGCCGCCGGCCACGGCGAAATAGCCGCCGCCCACCAGGGTGATGATCACCAGGGCCCCGGTATAGGCGCCGGCGTCGAAGCCGATGATGTCGGGGCTGCCGAGCGGGTTGCGGGTCAGCGACTGGAAGATGGCGCCGGCCAGCCCCAGCGCCGCGCCGAGCAGCACGGCGAGCGCGGTGCGCGGCAGGCGCCATTCCAGCACCACCATGCGGATGCGGCCCTCGGCCTGCCCGAGCAGGGCGCCGGCGACATCGGCGAGCGCCACCTGGAAGTCCCCGCTCGCCAGGGTGACGAGCGCGACGACCAGCGCCAGCGCGGCCAGCGCCAGGCAGACGGCCACCGTCCTGACGTCGAGGCGGTGGGAGACCGCGTCCCCGAACAGGCGCACCGCCCGCACCGGGCGTCCGAAGTCGATGGCGCTCATAGCCCGCTCACCTTCCGGCGCCGGGCCAGGAGGATGAGCACCGGCGCGCCGACGAAGGCGGTGACGATGCCCACCTGCAGTTCGCCGGGCCGCATGACCACCCGCCCGACGATGTCGGACGCCAGCAGCAATGTCGGCGCCAGCACCGCGGTGTAGGCGAAGATCCAGCGCTGGTCGGGGCCGACGATCCAGCGCGAGACATGCGGCACCATCAGCCCCACGAAGCCGATGGGTCCCGCCGCCGCCGTGGCCGCGCCGGCCAGCAGCGTGGTGGCGACCACCACGCCGATGCGCGTGCGCAGGATGTCGGCGCCCAGGGCGGAGGCCAGATCGTCGCCCAGCGCCACGGCATTGAGCGGCCTCGCCATCAGCAGGGCGATGGCGAGGCCGACGGCGACGAAGGGCAGCACGGCGAACAGCGCCTCGAAGCCCGGGGTCACCAGCGATCCGGCCCGCCAGTGCCGCATGCGGTCGAAGGTCTCGGGATCGAGCAGGGAGATCGCCGAGGAGATGCCGGTGAGCACCGCGGCGGTGGCGACGCCGGCGAGGGTCAGCCGCACCGGGGTGGCGCCGCCCCGGCCGGCCGAGCCGATGCCGTAGACGACCAGCGTGGTGACGATGGCGCCCAGGAAGGCGAACCAGACATAGCCGCCCACCGAGGTGATGCCGAACAGCCCGACCGCCAGCACCACGAAGAACGCCGCCCCCGCATTGACCCCGAGGATGCCCGGATCGGCCAGGGGATTGCGGGTCAGCGCCTGGATCAGCGCCCCGGCCATGCCCAGCGCCATGCCCACCGTCACCCCGAGCGCCGTGCGCGGCAGGCGCAGCGCCTGCACGATCGCATGGTCGTCGCTGTCGTCATAGGCGAACAGGGCGTCGATCACCGTGCCGATGGGAATGTCCTTGGAGCCGATGGCGATGCTGGCGAGCAGCACCGCCAGCAGCACCGCCACGCCGACCAGCAGCCAGAACAGCCGCGCGGCGTTGGAATTGGCGACGCCCGGCCGCTTCGCGTCCTGCCGCGCCAGGTCCCTGCTGGTTGCCGACACCGCGCTCATGTCACACCGGGCGTCCCGACGGCGAAGGAAAGCGTGCGAAGCATGGCGGCGACCGTGGAATAACATGAATATCACAGTCCGATTATAACGGAACCGGCATGCTGTCCACGCCCCGGGGCGCGCAAAGCGGGGGATGCGACATTAAAGATGATTTTCTGCATCATATTAGCTGTAGCCGCCCCGGCGGGCAGGTGCTAAGCGAGGACACGGCTGGCGCGGCACCCGCGCCGCCAGCGTTTTCCGCCATCGGACAAGAGAACTGACATGATCAACCCGACGCACAACCGCCGCACGCTGCTGCTGGCCGGTCTCGCCTTCGCCCTGCTCGGCTCGAGCGCCATGGCCCAGGATGCCGGCTGGCCGCGCACCTTCGCCAATGCCGACGGCACCACCACCGAGATTCCGGCCCAGCCGCAGAAGATCCTCTCCACCTCGGTTTCCATCACCGGCACGCTGCTCGCCGTCGATGCCCCGGTGGTGGCCAGCGGGTCGGCCGGCAATGGCCGCTTCTTCGCCCAATGGGCGCCGGTCGCCGAGGAGCGCGGCGTGACCAATGCCTGGCCGGCGGGCAGCGTGGACATCGAGGCCGTCTACGCGGCCGAGCCCGACCTGATCATCGTGTCGACCAGCGGCGCGGATTCCGCGCTCGACCAGCTGGCCGAGTTCCAGGCGATCGCGCCCACCATCGTGCTCAACTACGGCAACCAGACCTGGCAGCAGCTCGCCGGCCAGATCGGCGAGGCGACCGGCCTCGAGGCGCAGGTGGCCGCCAAAGTGGCCGAGTTCGACCAGTATGTCGCCGAGGCGGCGGCCGGGATCGAGGTGCCGGAAGGCACGGCCAACATCATCAGCTTCAACGGGCCGGGACAGGACAATCCCATCGCCCGGGCCGGCGGCGTCCATGCCCAGCTGCTGGCCGCACTGGGCTTCACCGTCGAGGACCCAAATCCCGAATGGCACAGCCAGCCCAACCAGCGCGCCGACTTCGTCTGGGCGCCCTATGAGAAGCTGGTCGAGCTGACCTCCGAGACCACCTTCCTGCTGTCGCAGGACGACGAGGGCGCCAAGGCCTTCCTCGAGGATCCCGTGCTGGCCAACGTCCCCTCGGTCAAGGCCGGCCAGGTCTACGGCCTCGGCGCCAATTCCTTCCGCATCGACTATTTCAGCGCCACCGAGATCGTCGACGGCATCGTCGCCAGGTTCGCCGACTAGCCTGTTCGCGGGTCCGCCGGCCGCTGCCTGCGGGCCCGATCCCCCTGATGACGACACACAGCTCCACGACCGTATCCGCCGGGCAGCTGCCCGCCCGCCGGCAGGCGAGAAGACGCCTCGCGGGCCTCGTGGCGTTCGCGCTGCTGCTGGCGCTGCTGATCCCGCTGAGCGTCGTGGTCGGCTCCCGTCCCATCGGCTTCGAGGCCGCCTGGCGGGCGATCTCCGCCTTCGATCCGGCGAACAGCGAGCATCTGCTGGTCGTCCATCTGCGCATTCCGCGAACCCTGCTCGCCATCGTCGTCGGGGCCGGGCTGGGCGTGGCCGGCGCCATCATGCAGGCGCTGACCCGCAATCCCCTGGCCGATCCCGGCCTGTTCGGGGTCAATGCGGGCGCCGCCGCCGCCGTGGCCGCCGCCATCGCCTATCTCGGCACCGCCAACGTCACCGCCTATATGGGTTTCGGCCTGCTCGGGGCGGGCCTGGCCGGCGCCGCCATCTACGCGCTGGGCGATCTGGGCCGGGGGGCGAATCCGGTGCGGGTGGTGCTGGCCGGCGCCGCCATCTCGGTGGTGCTGCTGTCGCTGACCCAGATCATCCTCATCAACAGCGACGAGCGGATCTTCGATCAGTACCGCCACTGGACCGTGGGGTCGCTGCAGGGCCGCGGCTTCGAGGTGATGGGGCCGGTCTCGCTGCTCACCGCCCTCGGGCTGGGCATCGCCCTGCTGCTGGCGCGGCCGCTCGATGCGCTGGCCCTCGGCCAGGACCTGTCGCGCGCGCTGGGCACCAATCCGGCGCGCGTCTGGAGCCTCGCCGCCATCGCCGTCATCGTGCTCGCCGGGGCCGCGACGGCCGCCGCCGGGCCGATCGGCTTCATCGGGCTCACCGCGCCGCATCTGGCGCGGTTCATCACCGGGCCGAGCCATCGCTGGCTGCTGCCCTATGCCATGATCGTCTCCGCCGCGCTGATGCTCGCCGCCGACATATTGGGGCGCGTCATCGCCCCGCCGGGCGAGATCGGCGTCGGCATCATGGTGGCGCTGATGGGAGGGCCGTTCTTCGTCGCCATGGTGCGCCGCAGGCGGATCGCCCAGCTATGAGCTTTCAGCGGCGCATCGGGCCCGACGGGGTGCCCGGCTTCGTCTGGCACGGGCGCCGCCTGTCCCTGGCGCTCGACTGGCGCCCGCTGCTGGTGACCCTGGCCCTGCTGCTGGCCGCCGCCGCCATCGCCGTCCTCGCCATGACCATCGGCCGCATTCCGCTCGCTCCCGCCGACGTGCTCGCCATCGTCTTCGGCCAGGGTCCGGGCGGCAGCGCCGAGCAGGTGGTGCGCAATGTCCGCCTGCCGCGGGTGCTGACCGGGTTCTGCGTCGGGGCGGCGCTGGGCGTGTCGGGCGCGGTGTTCCAGTCGGTGTCGCGCAACGCGCTGGGCTCGCCCGACATCATCGGCTTCACCACTGGGGCGGCGGCCGGCGCGCTGGCGCAGATCGTGCTCTTCGGCGGCGGGCCCACCGCCGTGGCCGTCTCCGCCGTGCTGGGCGGGGTGGTCACCGCCGTGCTGGTCTATGCGCTCTCGGTCAAGGGCGGGGTCAGCGGCGGTTACCGGCTGGTGCTGACCGGCATCGGCGTCGGCGCGGGCCTCACCGCCTTCAACGGGCTGATGCTGGTCAAGGGCGATCTCGACGACGCGGTCGCCGCCAATCTCTGGCTCGCCGGTTCGCTCAACGCGCGGACCTGGCTGCATGTGCTGCCGGTGGCCATCGGCTGCGTCGTCCTCATCCCCATGGTGGCGCTGCTCGCCCGTCCGCTCAGCATGATGGAGATGGGCGACGAGCTGGCCCGGCAGCTGGGCGTCCATGTCGAGCGCACGCGCCTTGTGGCGATTTTCCTCGCGGTGCTGCTGGCCAGCCTCGCCACCGGCTCGGCCGGGCCCATCGCCTTCGTGGCGCTGGCCGCCCCGCAGCTCGTGCGCCGGCTGGCGCGGAGCCGGACCCTGCCGGTCCTGAGCTCGGCCGCCATGGGCGCCGGCCTGCTGGTCGTGGCCGATCTCATCTCGCAGGCCATGCCGTTCCGGATCGTGGTCCCCATCGGCCGCATGACCGGGCTGGTCGGCGGCATCTATCTCATCTGGCTCCTGACCCGCGCCAGGCGGCTTTAGGGCGGTTCACGCCCGGACGGAAACAGGGCTCCCCTCCCCTTGAGGGGAGCACTCTGGGAACAATGGAGGCATACATATGAGCCGGCGTCAGCTGCATATCGGCCTTTCCCTCTCGCCCACCTGGCTGCGCGGCGCCGCCTGGCGCGATGCCGCAAGCCGGGTGGAGGACATGTTCTCGCCCGCCCTCCATCTCGAGCTGGCCCAAAGGGCGGAGCAGGCGAAGCTGGATTTCCTGTTCCGGCCCGATTCGCTGTTCCTCGACCGCGACGCCCTCGCCGGGTCGCCCGGCTTCAGCAGCCTCGATCCCCTGGTCCAGCTCGCGGGGCTGGCCCAGGGCACCCGGCATATCGGCCTCGTCACCACGGCCTCGACCACCTTCAATGCGCCCTATGTGGTGGCGCGGCAGCTGCAGTCGCTGCACTGGATCAGCAATGGCCGGGCCGGCTGGAACATCGTCACCTCGCTCGACGGCGAGCGCAATTTCGGGGTGGAGACGATGCCCGGAGCCGACTGGCGCTATGCGCGCGCCGCCGAGTTCACCGCGCTGGTGCGGGCGCTCTGGCGGAGCTATCCCGGCGATGCCCTGCGCATGGACCGCGAGGCCGGCCGCTTCGCCGACACGGACCGCATCCGGCCGGTCGGGTTCGCCGGCCGGCATTTCGCCGTCGAAGGCCCGCTGACGACGCCGTGCCATCCCGCCGGCCCGCCGCCGCTCTTCCAGGCCGGCGCCTCCCCCGCCGGGCGCGCCTTCGCCGCCGCCGTCGCCGACGCCATCTTCGCGTCCACCCCGGACATGGCCGCCGCCATCGCGCTCAGGCAGGATCTCAGGAGCCGCGCCCGGCAGGCGGGGCGGCCGGAGGATGCCATCCGCGTGCTGCCGGGTCTCGCCTTCGTCCTCGAGGCGCAGCGGGCCGAGGCGCATGAGCGGTTCCACGCCCTGCAAGGCGGCCAGTCGGCGGAGCGCCGCTACGCCTTCGTCCAGAACTGCCTCGGCATCGACCTGCGCCCCCTGCCCCACGATGCGCCCATTCCCGCCGCCCTGGTCACCGGCATCAGGGACAATGTGCGCAGCCGCACGCATGCCGAATTGCTGCTGCGGCTGATCCTCGGCGAGAACCCCACCATCGCCGAATTGCTGCGCCGCCCGGAAACCAGCGGCTCGGGGCACTGGCAGGTGGTGGGCACGCCGGACGATCTGGCCGATGCCATCGCGGCCTGGTTCGCCGCCGGGGCGCTGGACGGGATCGTCGCCCTGCCCGGCACGATGCGCTCGCTGGAGCTGTTCCTCGACGCGGTCGTGCCGCGCCTCGCCGAACGGGGCTTGTTCCGCACCGCCTATGCGGCCAGCACCCTTGCCGGCCATCTCGGCATCGCGCCGGCGGCGTGAGGCGGCTCAGGCCGTCGCGACGAGGCGTTCCAGCGACAGATCGAAGGCCTGGCGGTGGCCGGCGCCGGCAAATATCGAGACCGAGCAGTCCAGCCCCGGCCGGCGCCGCAGGCCCGCGGCGAGGCGCTGGAGGCGGTCGGGCCCGGACAGCACCTCGCCGGTGGAGCTGACCTCGCTGTCGCCCATGCTGAGATCGAGGCGCCGCACCTGGCCGGCGGCCGGATCGAAATCCGCCAGGGCCCGCTCCATCATGCCGTCGCCCCACCACAGCGAGGGGCTGGCGGCGTGGATGGCCTCGAACCCGCCGATCCCCCGCCACAGCGCGAACAGGCAGAACAGCCCGCCATAGGAATGCCCCCAGAGCACACGCCGTGCCGGGTCCACCCCGAGCAGGGCTTCGGCGCCGGCCACCAGCCTCGTCTCCAGCAGGTCGAGGAAGTCGCCGGCGCCGCCATGGGGGCGCCGCAGGGCGTTGCGGCTGCCGCCGTCCCAATCCGCGGGCGGCGGGGGCGTATAGTCGCGCGACCGCCGCTCGACATCGAAGCCCGCCTCCACCGGGTATCCCAGCCCCACGATCGCCAGCTGCGGCCGGCCCGCCAGCCATTCCGGCCGCAGCGCCGGCACCGCGACATTGCCGTCGAGCAGGTAGAGCACGGTGGTCCCCGGTCCCGTGCCCGCCGGCGGCGAGACGAGGAACAGCCGGTGCTCCCCGACGTCCGCCACCGCCACGCGATGCTCGGCGATGCGCGGCAGCGGGGCGAAGGCGCGTGGCTGGTCGGCGTCCATGACGGACATGATGGTTCTCCTGCGGCGGGCCCGCCTGCCCTATTGTCCGAACGGCTGCAACGCGGCGCGGCTGGCTTCGAGGCCGCTGGCCGCATCGCCATAGCCGGTGGCGGCCACTGCCGCGAATATCCTCTGGGCTTCGCGGTAGCGCCGCAGATGATAGTAGCTCCAGGCGCGCAGCGTCAGCAGGTCGTTGCGTTCGGGCGCGAACCGGGCGCGGCGGTCGAGAAGGTCGATGGCCCGCGCATAGTCGCCGATCGCGTAGGCGCTCGTCGCCTGCTGCGTCAGGATGGCGATCTCCAGCTCGATGGCGCGTTTGTCGGTCAGGGGCGCGGCGGCGGCGGCCACGGCGGCCTCGTCGCCCAGGCCGAGCCGGACATAGGCCAACGACTGCCCATAGGCGGCGTCGCTGCGGATGCGTTCGGACGGGGATTGCAGCGCCCGGGCGAAGTGGTCCACCGCCTGCGCCGGGCGGTTGAGCGCCATCAGGCACCAGCCGTGGCTGAGCGCCGCTCCCGGCGACAGGCTGGCCGCAGGAACGTAGACCTGGCAGGATCGCGCCCCAGACGAGGTCTGGGGCGCTGGGGCGGGGGTGCTGGTGGCGACCGCGGCGGGTGTCGCCGGCTGCCCGGTTTCCGGCCGTTCCCGCGGCAGGGGCGGAACGGCCTGGCTGACCGGCGCATTGGTGCCGAAGGTGGCGATGCGCGAGGAGCGCTCCCGCCACTGGCCCCGTATGGTCTCCACCGTCGCCGTGTCGCCCAGCGCATTGGCGGCGACCATCAGCCCGTAGGCCGCCGGCTCCAGGTCGGCCTGCCAGCTCAGCGCCAGCCGGAACCATTCGGCCGCCGTGCGCGGCTGCTGGAAGGCATAGGCGTACCAGCCGAGCTCCTGCGCCGCGTTGGCGTTGCGGGCCGCCATGGTGGCGTCGACGATGCGGCCCAGCACCGTCTGGTCGACGCTGAGGCGCGGCTCCGTCGCCAGCAGGGCGGCCGCCGCGTCCAGATAGAGCGCGGCGATGGTGTCGTTGTCGTCGCGATGGCCGGCCAGCGCCGCCTCGGCGGCCTCGGGATCGCGCAATTGCAGCAGGGCGACGCCCAGCGCCTCGGCGGATGCGGCCGAGGGCTCGGCGTCCATGGCGCTCTGGAACAGGCGCCGCGCCTCGTTGGGCCGGCTGCGGGACAATTCGTAGTAGCCCAGCAGCCGATAGTCCTCGGCATTGCCGCTCCGCGCCACCTCGCGCTCCAGCAGCGCCACGTCGGCCGGCGAGGGCTGGGCACCGCCGGTTTCCAGCGCCGCGGCGACGGCGCGGCGGGCGAGGTCCACCCGCAGCGCGGCGAACTCGCCCGCGCCTTCGGCATCGGTGCGCTCCATCGCCAGCAGCGGCTCGACCTCGTCCCGCTCCAGCAGGTCGATGGCCTTCTGCATCGTGGCGTAGCGCTCGGCGGCGTCGGTGCAGTTGGTGAGGATATAGCTGTAGGCGTCGATGGCGCGGGACCTGGCGCCGGTTCCGACGAAGGCTTCCGCCAGGCGCCACAGATTGTCGATGCTGGCGCAGACCAGCAGGTCCGGCGTGTTGGCGGCGATGGCGATGACGGTGGCGTATTCGCCCGCGTCGGAGGCGTTGCGCAGCCGCAGCCCCGCCTCCCCCAGCGCCAGGCTTTGCAGCAGGTCGGCCGAGGGCACGAAGCCGGGATCGGCCTGCTGCTTGGCGGCGATGGCGGCGCGCGCGCCGGCATAGTCGCCCGCGCTGAACAACTCCCAGATGCGGATGATGTCGGGGTCGGGAACATAATCCTGCGCCAGCGGGTCCGCCGGCGGCTCCCAGCCGGGATGCAGCGCCCGCAGGCGCTCGATCTCGCGCTGCATGCGCACCGTGTCGCCCTGCTGGGCGAAATAGCGCAATGCCGTCTCGTCCACCGGCGTGCCGGGGCTCGCCGCTGGCGGGGCGGCGGACGCCGGGGAGCTGGCCTGCGGCGCGGGCTGGTCGATGGTGGTCTGCACCGGCGGCTGCGCCTGGGCCACCAGCCGGGGCGCCGTCTCGTCGGCATGCAGGCGCGACTGCCAGGCGCTGCCGGTGGCGACGGCATAGGATAGGACGCCGGCCAGGGCGAGGACGAACAGCAGCACCAGCTGTCTCATGGGCCGGCCCCCCCGTCGAGGCATTCCGGCGCGTGGCGGCGCAGATGGTCGAGCAGCAGCAGCTGCAGGGTGGCGGCATAATAGCTCGTCACCGCCAGGGTGCGCAGTTCCCCGGGCACCGGCCCGTCCCCCGCCAGGCAGTCCATGGCCGCGGCGATCAGCCGGTAGCCGGGTTCGCCGATGGGCTCGATGGCCTCGCCGGAAACCACGTCCACCTTGGCCAGGGCCCCGTCGCCGGCGCTGGCGCGGAACGGCTCGAGATGGGCCGCGTCGATGCCGGCCCGCATCAGGTAGAGCGGGATGCGGATGCCGTTATAGCCGAACTCGGGCGCAAAATCGCGGGCCGGGACGAGCCCGCCCTCCTCCAGCTGCACCCAGTCCGCCGGCAGGCCGGAAGGCGTGGCCCGGGCGCGGAGGAGGATTTCCAGCCCCGCCGCCCCCACCCCGGCCCAGTCGATCACCGGATCGAGCCGGGCGAAGGCGGGAAACACCTCGTAGACCCAGTAGGAGGGGTTGAGCACCGGCCGGGCGTCCGCCTCGGTGCCGGCGAAGCCTTCCGCCCCGGGCAGGATCACCGGCAGCCCGTCCGCCGTGACCAGCAGCGTGCGGCCGATGGTGCGGATCATCGGGGCGGCGGCTTCGGCATAGGCCGGCTCGTCCCAGGCCCCGCCCGCCAGCAGCAGGCCGTAGGCGATCAGCATGTCGCCGTCGGTGGCGTTGTTGGTGTCGGTGACGTGGGGCTGGCTGTCGGGCTCCCAGCGCCAGGCCGCCAGCCCGTCCTCGCGCACCATCAGCTCGGTGGCGGTGAAGCTCCACAGGCGCTCGAAGGTGGGGCGGTCGTCCGCCAGCACCGACAGCACCAGGCCGTAGCCCTGCCCCTCGCTGTGGCTGATGCCGCCATTGCCGGTGTCGATCACCCGCCCCTCGGGGCCGATGAAGGCCTCGACATAGCTCCGCCACTCCTCCGGCTGGATGGCCGGGGCCGCCCCGGCGGGCCCAACGGTGCCGCCCAGCATGCCGAGAAGGAGAAGAACCGGAGCGGGTCTCATTGGCGTCGTCCCACCTGGGTGAGCACGAAAGAGGTGGCCAGCATCAGCAGCAGGGCGGCGATGACCACGGCTCCCGTGAAATAGAGGATGTTGCCGGAGAACCAGTTGGCGGCGATCAGGCGGAGATTGGCGGGAGAAAATGGCTCGGTCTGGACGAGCACGGGATTATTGGTGGCGATGACGGTCACCGCCTCGTCCGCCGGCCCCAGGGCGCTGATGCGGCCGGCGACCTGCCGCCAGTTCTCGGTGACGATCAGCCGTTCGGCGCCCGCGCGCATGGCGCCGCCGTCCGGGGCGGTCAGGATGGTCCAGATCCCGCCTTCGGCCTGGCGCACCTGCGACATCACCACCCCGCCCGGCTCGGGGGCATAGGGCAGGTCCACCCCGGGCAGGACCCTGAGGTCGGAGAATTGAAGGCCCACGCGCCGCAGCAGCCATTCCGCCGGCCCCGCCAGGAACCCGCTGGGCGCGCCGCCCCCGAACTGGTCGAGCAGCACCTCGCCGTTGCCGCCCGGCAGGGCGCCGCCGGCGGAGACGCCGATGCGGCCCAGGGTCGGCGGCGACAGTTCCGGCAGGGGCGCCACGATCAGCGCATGGCCGGCCGGCGACAGGTCCGCTTCGGGGGTGACGGCGAGCGGCAGCACGTTCTCCGCGGAGGCGGCGATGCGCGCCGCGATCATCATGGCGGAGAGCAGGGAATCGTCGCCGCCGCCCAGCACCAGCGGCACGCTCGCCTGCTCCGAATAGGGCCAGCCCGAGCCGACCAGCACCTGCAGGTCCGGCACCGCGGCGGCCCGGGCATAGTCGGGCAGGCGGAGCCGGCTGCTGTTGGAGAGCACGAAGCGCGTCGGCGCGCGGCCCGTCCAGCCGGCGCTGCACACCTGGTCGGAGGCGGTCTGGAGATGGACGCCGATGACCACCTCGTTGCGGCCCGGCCGCAGATTGGTCATGGGGATGCGGATGACGGTGTCGCGCAGCAGCCCGCCATCGGTGCGCAGCAGCGGCGTGGCCGAGGCGATCTGGCCGTTGGTGTAGATGTCGATCTCGCTGCCCGGCAGCACGTCGCTGGAATAGGCGGCGTCGAGCACCAGCTCCAGCTCCCCGTAGCGATAGGCGTAGAAGTCGGGCGGCAGCTCGAACTGGAACCGGGTGGCATAGCGCCGGCCGTTGAACTCGACCGTATCGACGCCCAGCGCGGACAGCGCCGCCGACTGGCCGCCCAGCAGCAGCGGGTTGGGATCGGCGAGATCGATCCGGGGGCGGCTCGCGGAGGCGGGCAGCGCCCCGGCCAGGGCATCGGTGGCGCGGCCGATGGCGGCCCAGTCGGGTCCGCTGACCACCAGCGTGGCCGCCCCGCCCTGCAGCGGCAGCATGGCCGCCAGCGGCCCGGATGCCGCCTGTCCCCGCGCCGGCGCCAGGGCATCGGGCAGCTGGGAGGCGGGCATGACCACCACGTCCAGCACCCCGGGCTCGTGGCCGGCGGTGAGCGCCATGACATGCTCGATCCGCAGCTCCGGCACCCGCAGGGCGATGGCCAGCTGCTGGGCCAGCTTCAGGGCGGCGCCGGCGGCCTCGGGGTCGGCGAGATCGCCGCTGAGCAGCCGTATCGTGGTCTTGCCGGCGGCGTCGACGCCCACCGCGGCCAGGTCCGCGAGCTGCGCGATGCCGTCCAGCCCGCTCCCCTCGAACACCAGCCGCACCCCGCCGCTGTCCAGCCGCGTCCACAATTCATAGGTGGACTCCACCGAGCAGTCGGTGCGGTGGCGCTGGGTGGCGCGGAACTCGATGACGTTCGCCCCCGCCCGCAGCAGGCCGGCCGGGATCTCCACCGACAGCACCGCCGGCGCCTCCGAGGAGGCCAGCGGCGCGCTCGAGATCTCGGCCTGGTTGACCCGCACCCGCAGGTTGGAGACCTCGGGCGCCACCACCAGGGCATTGAGATAGGCGAATTCGAGCCGTGCCGGCGCCTCGGCCTGCGCCTGGGTGAGGTAGACGGCCACCGCCTGCCGGCTCTCCTCGCCCTCGAGGCGGATCGCGGGGGCGGGCAGCAGGTAGCGGGTGAAGGCGGGAGCGGATGCGGGGCCCGGCACCGCCTCGCCCGCCCCCTCTGCCGGCACGGCGGGCTCGACGGCCGGCGCGGGCGTGCGCAGGCCGCTTTCGGGCGACATGTCGAAGGGCGCGGGCTGCGCCAGGGCCGGCAGCGCCGCCCCGAGCAGCAGCAGGCAGGCGAGCGCGCGCCTAGTCATTGGACAGCGCCCTCCCCGAGCCGAACCGCAGCAGATAGCCGAGGCCCCGCCCGGTCTGGTAGACGGCGATGGCGAGGAAGCGCAGCGTGCCGCGGATCACGCCGATATTGACCTGGCGGGACCGTTGCCTTTGCTGCCAGTTGGCCGAGTTGGCGTAGAGCAGGTCGGCGATCAGGCGGTAGTCCTGCCCTTTCTCGGGCATGTAGCGGCAGCCCAGGATCACGCCCTTGCCCTCGGAGGACGCCGAGCGGACGAACACCGACAGCTCGTTGCCGCCCGCCTCCGAAAGCGGGGTGAAGCGCACGACCGACGGCGCCCCGCGCCCCAGCCCCGCCGGGCCCGCGGGCAGGCGGACGGCCAGACCGCCGCTCGACACGTTGATGATGACGCCCTTCACCCAGTTGCCGTCGGCGCCGCGCATCTCGCAGCGCCGCTCCACGTTCACCCGCCGGCTGCTGCGGGCCTCGCGGCGCTCGGAGACCACGCCCAGGGCGCAGCCGGCCAGGATGAGGTTGAAGATGTTCCAGCCGCCCACCACCATGGTCACCTCGGCCTGGTAGGGCGCGGCGCCGATCTTGTAGACCGTCATGCACACCGCGAGCAGCAGCAGCAGGAAGATGAGGTAGAAGGGCCGCGACAGCTCGGACAGGCGCGAGGTGTGCACGCTCTCGTCCTTGGCGGTGACGCGGAAGGTGGGCCGGGTGGGGTTGCGCACCACCGACAGCAGCGCCCCCAGCAGGTGCACGGACTGGATGTATTCGTAGAGCTCGGAGATCCAGGGCCAGCGCCAGCGCCCGAACAGCGAGTTCTGCATCACCAGGTTCACCACCACATAGGTGAGGGTATAGGCGGCGAACTCCCCGCCCGAGGCGGTGAAGATCTGCAGGTCGAAGAACAGGTAGCAGAACGGCGCGAACAGGAAGACCATGCGCGGCAGCGGGAACAGCCAGAACAGCGTGCTGGAAAGATAGCTCAGCCGCTGCACCAGCTTCAGCCCCGGCTTGAACAGGGGAAAGCTGAACAGCATGATCTGCATCATGCCCTGGGCCCAGCGGGTGCGCTGGCCGATGAAGCTGGCGAAGGTCGCCGGCTGCAATCCGGCCACCAGCGGCTTGTCGACATAGATGCTGTTCCAGCCCCGGCTGTGCAGCTCGATGGCCGTCTCGCAGTCCTCGGTGATGCTGCGGCCGGCGAAGCCGTTGGTGGTCTCCAGCGCCTCGCGCCGCAGCAGCGCCGCCGAGCCGCAGAAGAAGGCGGCGTTCCACCGGTCGAGCCCGCGCTGGATGATGCCGTAGAACATCTCGTTCTCCGAGGGCATCACCTCGAAGGTCCTGAGGTTGCGCTCCAGCGGGTCGGGATTGAGAAAGAAATGCGGGGTCTGCACCAGGAACAGCCGGTGGTCGCGGCTGAAATAGGGCACGGTCTCCTGCAGGAAGTCGCGCGCCGGGGCGTGGTCGGCGTCGAACACGGCGACGAACTCGCCGCTCGAATGGGCGAGGCCGTTGTTGAGGTTGCCGGCCTTGGCGTGCTCGTTGGCCGCCCGGGTCAGGTAGCGGCAGCCCAGCTCGTCGCAGAGCAGGCGCAATTGGTCGTAGCGTTCCTGGGCGGCGCCCGCCGCCTCGGGGTCGGGGTCGTTCCGCTTGGCGTCGGTGCCGCCGTCGTCGAGCAGCCAGACGGTGAAGCGGTCGGGCGGATAGTCCATCGCCTTGGCCGCCGCCAGCGTGCCGGCGAGCAGCTCGTAGTCCTCGTTGTAGCTGGGGATGAACACGTCCACATAGGGCACCGGCTCGTCCTTGCCGAGGCGCACCGAGGGCCGCGAGGGAATGGGCTTGATGACCACGAACAGGCTGAGGAACAGCATGAGGATGCAGTACATCTCGGCGAGGTAAAGGATCAGGCCGGGGATGAAGTCGGCCCACTGGTCCACGGCCGGCAGGGTGCTGGTGGTGCGCCAATAGGCGTATCGCAACACCACGATGGTGCCGAAGGTGAGCAGCAGCAGGCGCGCATTGCCGTCCAGCCGCAGCAGCTTGATCACCGTCATGCCGAGGATCAGCAGCACCGCCATGACCAGGTGGACCTCGAGGCTCACCGGAACGGTGATGAGCGCCAGGGTTGCCGCCGCCACGGCCAGCCAGAGCAAGATTGTGAGCGCTTTGCTGATTTTCGCCTCCGATCCCGCGCGCCGCGTCAGCTCGATCCGATAGGCGGGGGCGGCACCGTCACCGGGCTCGCGGGCGGCGGCGGCACGACCGGGCCGGGCTGGCCGGTGCCGCCGGGAGAGGGAACGATGGGCGCGCCGGCCGGCGGCGGGGCGATCGCCGGCGGGCTGGGCGCCGGAGCCTGGGGCGCGGCGGGCCGCCGGGTGCCGCCGGATGCCGGCGCGCCGGTCTCGATCACCTCCGCGAAGCCCTCGACCCCCACCGGGCGGATGGGCGCGGCGCGGGCGCCGATCTCTAGCGGCGCCTTGCCCGGGGGGGACACGCTGGTGTCCAGACGCAGCTGGTACATGATCTCGAGCAATTGCTGCTCGGTGGCGCCGCGCCGGCAGAGTTGCAGGCGGATGACGATGGTGCCGCGGTCCACCGCGCCCGAGGGCTTCAGCGTGGGCTCGATGCGCTGCCAGGCATAGATGCAGGTGTCCCCGTTGGGCGGCTTGCCGATGGCGTAGCCGAACGGGCCATAGGCGTTCTGCACGTAGTAGGGCGACACGGCCATGCCCGTGCCCGGCCAGGCGGCCAGCGCCTCCTCCGTCAGGTTCACATGGGTGAAGGGAATGTCGCGCAGCCGGGCGTCGCTGCCGTCCCCGCCCTTGGCGGTGAAGCGGATGACCGAGATCTTGTTCTCGCCGGCGGTGCGGGCCTGGGTCGCGAGGAAGATGTCCTGCCGGACGGCGTTGGGGAAGGTGGTGGACACCACCCGCACGATGGCCGGCCCGCCGGGCGGGGGGATGATCAGCGCGTCGGCGGGGTTGATGACGCGCGCCTCGCTCGGGGGCATGTCGCCGGTGGTGGCGCAGCCGGCGATCGGGCCGACCGCCAGGGCGGCGAGCAGGGCCCTGATGGCGAAATAGCGCGTGAATACCCCAGTCCGCCCGTTGCCCTGCATGTCAGATCGAACCCAAGCCTAGCCACTGAAGCGCTAGCAACGGCGTTCTGCCTGCTGTGTAGCCCGAACAGCCTAGGTAGAGCCAAGTTAACTAAAACCTAAGAATCATAGTCGCTTGCCTACTAAGGCAGATCACTTTTTCATCGGTTCCGTGTCTCCGGCGGATGCCCGCGCGGGCTCCGCCCGGCCTGACCTGGATCAATGCGGGCGCCGCCGAAATGGTCCATACTGGGACCATGCTAGGAGCAAAGGAGCCCAACATGTATTCACGGATCGTCTGTGCCGTCGACGGATCGGAGCTGAGCCACAAGGCCCTGCGGCACGGGCTGGCGCTCGCCGGCAAGACCGGCGCCGAGGTGATCGTGGTGACGGTGACCGAACCGTCGGTGATCATCGCGCCGGGCGCGGAGATCATGATGGTCGACACCTCCGCCCTCATCGCCGACCTGGAGGCGGCCAAGGCGGAATCGGCCAAGGGCGTGCTCGCCGATGCCGAGAAGATCGCCGCCGAGGCCGGCGCCCGCATCAAGGGCGTGCACATCGCCAACAGCGCCGCCGCCGACGGCATCCTGCACGCCGCCAAGCAGGAGCATGCCGATCTCATCGTCATGGGGTCGCATGGCCGGCGCGGCCTCGGCCGGCTGCTGCTCGGCAGCCAGGCTTCCGAGGTACTGGCCCATGCCGAGCTGCCGGTGCTGGTGGTCAAGTAGCCACTAACATGTCAGCTCTGGCATGGCGCGGCGTTTTCGGCTATGGGGCCACGACGCCCACGGGAACCGCCGCGCCATGCTTCAGACGACGCCCCGCCACATCGCGGTGATCGACATCGGCAAGACCAATGCCAAGGTCGTGCTGTTCGACGGCCACGACCAGGCCCAGCTTGCCGCCCTGTCGACGCCGAACGCCGTCCGCCGCGACGGGCCCTATCCGCATGCCGACACCGAGCGGCTCTGGGCGTTCATCCGCGACGGCCTCGCCGCCCTCGCCCGGGAGCATGGCGTGGACGGCATCTCGATCACCACCCACGGGGCCACGGCCGCGCTGCTGGCCGGCGAGGACCTGGCCCTGCCGGTGCTCGACTACGAGTTCGACGGCCCGCAGGCCACCGCCTCCGCCTATGCCGGGGTGCGGCCCGATTTCGCCGAAAGCCTGTCGCCGCGGCTGCCCAACGGGCTCAACCTGGGGGCGCAGCTCTTCTGGCAGTCGCAGCGCTTTGCGGACCGGTTCGCCGCCGTCACCGCCATCCTCCCCTATCCGCAATACTGGGCCTGGCGCATGACCGGGGTATCGGCCAGCGAGGTCACCTCGCTGGGCTGCCATACCGATCTGTGGGCCCCCGGCCGGGGCGATTTCTCCTCCATGGTGGACAGGCTGGGCTGGCGCGGGCTGTTCCCGCCGGTGCGGCCGGCCATCTCCACCCTCGGGGTGGTGCGGCCGGAGCTGGCGGCCGAGACCGGCCTTGCCGCCGGCACGCCCGTGGCCTGCGGCATCCACGATTCCAACGCCTCGCTGCTGCCGCATCTCGGCCAGCACGAGACGCCCTTCACCATCCTGTCCACCGGCACCTGGGTCATCGCCATGACGGTGGGCGGGGAGACCTCGGGGCTCGACCAGCACCGCGACAGCCTCGCCAATGTCGATGCCCATGGCCGCCCGGTGCCCACAGCCCGCTTCATGGGCGGGCGCGAGTTCGACCTGCTGGTGCCCGAGATCGTCGAGCCTGAGGCCGCCGACATCGCCCTGGTGATCGAAGGGGACGTGCAGGTCCTGCCCAGCTTCGTCGCCGCTGTCGGGCCCTTCGGCGGCCGGCCGGGGCGCTGGACCGTCCCGCCCGACACGCTGACGCCTGCCCGGCGCAGCGCCGCCGCCTCGCTCTACCTGGCGCTGATGGCGCGGGAATGCCTCACCCTGTGCGGCCTCGGCCGCAGCATCACCCTCGAAGGGCCCCTGGCGCGCAACCGCCTGTTCGGCGCCGCCCTGGCCAGCCTGACCGGCGTGCCGGTCTTCGCCTCGGGCGACGCCACCGGCACCAGCCTCGGCGCCAGCCTGCTGTTCGGCGCGGCGCCGGCGCCCGGGCGGACCGCCCCGCCCCTCGCGCCGCTCGAGGCGCCGGGCCTTGCCGACTATGCCCGGCGCTGGCGCCAGAGGGCGGCAGGCTAGGGTTCGCGCCGACCTTCCGGATTTGCGGGCATTTGCCCCGGGGGGCATTGACGGCGCGGCCGGCAATGACCACGCTGGGCCCGCCAAGCAGGGAGGCCGCCATGACCAGCCAGACCCACCGCGTCGTCATCGTCGGTGGCGGTTTCGGCGGCCTCGCGGCGGCCCAGGCGCTCGACCGGCCCGGCATCTCGGTGACGCTGATCGACCAGCGCAACCACCACCTGTTCCAGCCCCTGCTCTACCAGGTGGCGACGGCGGCGCTCAGCCCCTCCGAGATCGCCTGGCCCATCCGCCACATCCTGAGGCGCCAGGCCAATGCGCGGGTGCTGATGGCGACCGTGCTCGGCGTGGACGCGGCGGCGCGCCAGGTGGTGCTGGAGGACGGCAGCCGGCAGGACTACGACAGCCTGATCCTCGCCACCGGCGCCCAGCACGCCTATTTCGGCCATGACGAATGGGAGCGGCACGCCCCCGGCCTCAAGACGCTGGAGGACGCCACCGGCATCCGCCGCAAGCTGCTCATGGCCTTCGAGGCGGCCGAGCGCGAGCCGGACCCCGACAGGCGGCGGGCGCTGCTGACCTTCGCCATCATCGGCGCCGGGCCCACGGGCGTCGAGATGGCCGGCGCCGTCTCCGAGCTCGGCCGGGCCAGCCTCAGGGGCCAGTTCCGCGCCATCGCGCCCGAGGATCTGCGCGTGGTGCTCATCGAGGGCGCCGACCGGGTGCTGCTCAATTTCGACGCGGAGCTCTCCGCCTATACCCTCGCCGCCCTGCGCCGGCTCGGCGTCGAGGTGGAGCTCGGCCAGATGGTCAAGGCCATCGACGCCGACGGCGTCACCTATGGCGACAAGCGGCTGGAGACCAAGACCGTGATCTGGGCCGCCGGCGTCGCCGCCTCGCCGGCGGCGAAATGGCTGGGGCTCGAGGGCGACAAGGCCGGGCGGGTCAAGGTCTCGCCCGATCTGTCTGTTCCCGGCCATCCCGAGATCTTCGTGGTCGGCGACGCGGCCAGCGTCGCCACGCCCGAGGGCAAGCCGGTCCCGGGCCTGGCGCCCGCCGCCAAGCAGGCCGGCCGGCATGCCGCCCGGGTCATCCTCGCCCGGCTGCGCGGCGAGACGGGCCCCCTGCCCTTCCGCTACAAGCATGCCGGCGACCTCGCCACCATCGGCAAGACCTCCGCCGTCATCGATTTCGGCCGCATCCGGCTCAAGGGCTGGCTGGCCTGGTGGATCTGGGGCATCGCCCACATCTACTTCCTGGTCGATCTCAAGAACCGCATCTTCGTCGCCATGAGCTGGCTGTGGATCTATCTCACCGGCCAGCGCAGCGCCCGCCTCATCACCCACGGCCTGGCCCGCAGCAAACGGCCGCTGGACGAGGTCGAGCTGGGCTAGGGGCGGTTGCATGCGCATGGAGATGCGCATATGCTCCCTCCTGGGAGATCTGCCATGTCCGTGCCCACCCGCAAGCCGACCAATCTGACGCTCGATGCCGGCCTCGTCGCCGAGGCACGGGCCTTGCAGCTGAACGTGTCGCGTGCCGCGGAGGCCGGCATTGCCGACGCCATCCGGCGCGAGCGGGCGCGGCAGTGGCAACAGGAGAATGCCGGGGCGATCCGCAGCTCCAACGAATGGGTGGAGCGGCACGGCCTGCCGCTCGAAAGGCACCGGCCCTATTGATGGGGCAATACGACGTCCACCGTTCCGTCGAGGGGCACCTGCTTGTCGACATCCAGGCCGATATCCTGTCGGGGCTTAACACCCGCATCGTCGTGCCGCTGATGCCGCCGGGGCTGGCGCCGCTCCCCGCCCGCCGCCTCAATCCGGCCTTCGAGGTCGAGGGCGCCACCATGCTGATGGTGACCCAGTATCTGGGCGCCGTGCAGGTTTCACGGCTCGGGCCCGCCGTCGCCTCGCTCCAGCACCACCGCGACCGCATCGGGCTGGCCCTCGACATGGCCCTCCACGGTTTCTAGCTCCGCTCGGCCACGGTGACGATGGGGCGGGCCAGCTTGCGCTCGCGCATCCAGATATAGAGCCCGCTGGCGATGACGATGGGCGCGCCGACATAGAGCCAGATATCGGGCGGCTGGTGGAAGATCAGCCAGCTCGAGGCCGCCATGAAGATGATCTGCAGATAGGAGAACGGCGCCAGCACCGAGGCCGGGGCCAGGCCGGCGGCCACGGTGATGAGCTGGTGCCCGAGGAAGCCGAACAGGCCCACCGCGAAGAAGGCGATCCAGCCATCGGCGCTGCTCGGCCAGCTCCAGAAGGCCAGCGCGAACGGCGCCAGCAGCACCGTGGCGAAGATGCCGACATAGAACTGGCTGGTCGCCGCCCCGTCGATGCCCGAGACCTTGCGGGTGAACAGCATGTAGAACGCCGTGCTGAAGGCGGCGGCGAGGGCCAGCAGCGATGCGGGGTGGAAGGCGTCGGTTCCCGGGCGCACGATGATCAGCGTGCCGAGAAAGCCCACGCCGATGGCCGTCCAGCGCCGCCACCCCACCGTCTCGCCGAGCAGCGGCACCGACAGCGCGCAGATGAACAGCGGGGCGGTGAAGGCGATGGCGCCGGTGACGGTCAGCGGCAGGTGCTGCACGGCGAGGAAATTGCCGCCGGTGGCGCCCAGCAGGGTCAGCGCCCGCAGCGATTGCAGCCGCAGATTGCCGGTCCGCAGCATGGCCGGCCCGTGGCGCGGCAGGTGGATCGCCGCCACCAGCACCAGATGCACGGCATAGCGCAGGAACACGATCTGCACCGCCGAGATGCCTACCAGGCCCAGCCACTTGGCCGAGGAATCGATGCCGGTGAACATGAAATAGGCGGCCAGCGCCAGACCGATGCCCAGAAGGCGCCGCTCCTCGGGCGGTGTGAAGGCAGAAGACATGACAATTCCGTTGGCCGCCGGGGACTTGGCGGCCGCGCGACTGGAGTATTTCACGCCCGAACGGAATCGGCGGTTCTTTGCTCCCCCTCGAGGGGAAAGGAGCGCCAGACGCCGTCTCCGTCAAAAACGTGAACGCTCTAGCGTTGGAAGATTGCGCGCCGCAAGTCAATCGCGGCACGGAAATAACGCGCAGGGGCGGTGCTGCCGCCGGGTGGAACGAACCGGCGTCGCGGAGAATCCCGGAATCATCCCCGCGCCAGCGGGAACCCCGTTTCAGCCCCGGCATCGGCAAGCGGAGGTTCCCGCTGGCGCGGGAATGACCCGGTGGCTGGCCTGGACAAGTCCAATGTGAAGGCCATGAGAGCCAGGCTCGAATGGCGCCCACCCTTGTCCCTCCCCTCAGAACGTCTCCGCCAGGTTGCGCACCACAAGCGAGCCCGCCAGGTCGGCGGCGCGCACCGTCGCCCCGTGGCGGGGCTGGAAGACGATCTCGGTCGGCCGGCCGGGCAGCAGGGTGAAGGCGTTGTCGGAGAAATAGCCCGGCACGTCCACCGTGGCGGTGACGAAGAAGGCCGGTCTGTCGGTCTCGAGCCGCAGCACCGCCCTGCCGTCGCGATCCGTCCAGCCGGCCTCGATGCGCGGCCGCGCCAGCTCGTAGGCCTTGTAGGGCCTGGGGAAATAGTCGTTCTCGCCCAGCACCCTGCCGGCCGCGTCCTTCCAGGTGAACAGCAGGAACTCGTCCGCGGCCAGCTCGGCTGCCGCGACGGCGGTGACCGCGATGGCCGCGTCGGCGCCCACCGCGCAATTGCCGGAGAACAGCGTGCGCTCGCCGCCGCCCACCGTCACCGCCCGCACATCGAGGGCGATGGAAACCGGCCGGCCGGTGTCGTTGACGGCCTTGAGGGCGATCCGCCCGCCCGCCTCGTCCGGCACCGCGACCACGTTCACCGGCAGGTAGAAGCGCCGCGCCATGTAGTGCATCAGCTTCCACTGCCCGCCATAGTCGAGGCTCGACCAGCTCGCCACCGGCCAGATGTCGTTGATCTGCCAGTAGAGCGTGCCCATGCAGCGCGGCTTGGTGGAGCGCCAGTATTCGATGGCGGTCTTGATCGCCAGGCCCTGCTGGATCTGGGACAGGAACACCATCTGCTCGAAATCGCGCGGGAAGCGGAAATAGCGCGTCATCGTCTCGATGATGCGGGCATTGCCGCCATTGTTGCGCTGGTGGTTCTCCATCACCGGCGAGGAGGGGTTGCGGTCCCTGGGCTCGGCGAAGGTCTCGATGACGTTCATCGAGGTGAAGGACTGGAAGCCGAACTCCGAGGCGAAGCGCGGATTGACCGTGCGGTAGGCCTCGAAGCTCTTGGCCGAGTGCCAGACGTCCCAGTAATGGGTGTCCCCGCGGGTGTCGGCGTGCCAGCCGTCGGAGAAATCGAGATAGCCCATGGAGGGCGAGGACGGCCAGAAGCGGCGGGTGGGGTCCTCGTCCTCGACGATGGCGCCCAGCATGTGGTTGAGCCGGTCGTAATTGGCCACGTAGCGCTCGGGCGCCGCCTTGGTCTCGGGATACCAGTGCAGCGAGCCGATCACCTCGTTGTCGCCGCACCACAGCGCGATCGAGGCGTGGTGGCTCAGCCGGCGCACCTGCTGGGTGATCTCGGTGCGCACATTGGCGAGGAAGTCCCGGTCGGACGGATAGCTCATGCAGGCGAACATGAAATCGTGCCAGATGAGGATGCCGAGCTCGTCGCAGAGGTCGTAGAACCAGTCCGCCTCGTACTGCCCGCCGCCCCAGATGCGCAGCATGTTCATGTTGGCGGCCCTGGCGCTTTCCAGCAGGTCGCGCACCGCGGCGGGGGTGATGCGGCTGGGGATGGCGTCGGCCGGAATCCAGTTGGCGCCCATCATGGTGATGTCGCGTCCGTTGACCCGGCACTTGAAGCTGTGGTCGATCTCGTCCTTCTCGACCACCCATTCGAGCTTGCGCAGCCCGATCCTGCGGGTCGTCACCTCGCCCTCGAGATCGGTCGCGAGCTCGTAGAGCGGCTGGGCGCCCTGGCCCGCCGGCCACCAGATCTGCGGGTCGCGGATGGTGACGGTATGGGTGAAGACGTTCTCGCCCTTCTCGACCACCACCTTGTCGGCGATCACCTGCCCGTCGATGCGGTGCTCCAGCTCCACCTCGCCATGGGCGAAGGCGAAGAGCCGGGTGGTGATGGCGAGCTCCACCGTGCTCTCGCCATGGGCCTGCTCCACCTGCACGCTGTCCTGGCGGGCCAGGCGCGATTTCCTCAGGCGCATCGTGCCGTAGACGCCGATGGGCATCAGGCAGATGCCCCAGTCCCAGCCGGCATGGCAGGCGGCCTTGCGGATGAAGTTCATGTGGATGCCCTTCAGCCCGTTGGTCAGGTAGTTGTAGGTGAAGGGAATGGGGAAGGGATGGGCGTCGGCCCGCGCCTTGGCGACCTCGGGGGCGACGGCGAACTCCAGCCGCAGCGTGTTCTCGCCCACGCGCACCTTGCCGGTGACGTCGATGTCGTGCCGCACGAAGCTGTTGTCGGTGCGCGCCACCTCCTCGCCGTTGAGGAAGATGGCGGCGATGCAGTCCACCTCCGACAGCGTCAGGGTGAGATAGCCGTCGATGTCGGCGGCGGTCGCCGCGAAGCGCCGTTCCATGATCCAGGCCGTCTCGTTGACCCACATCACCAGCTTCTCGTTCTCCCCGAAATAGGGGTCGGGGATGAGGCCGGCGCCGAGCAGCGCCCCGTGCACGTCGCCGGGCAGCACGATGGCGGTATCGATGCCGCGCGAGGGCGCGCTCAGGCGGAAGGCGCCGCCCAGCTCGAGGGCGGTGTTGTGGGTGGCGACGGCCATGCTGTTGTCCTCCGGGCCGGCGGGCGCCGGCGAAGCCGGCTGCGAGGCCGGCGCAATCGTTTTCGACGTTCCTGTTCTAGCGGCGAGTCGGCGGGCTTCCAATGGGGCCGGATGGCTTTTTCGATGCCGTTGCATCGTTGCTATGGGCGGGATCGGGCAGATCGATTGCCCGGTATCGCTTTACCCTTGCGTTAGGAATTCTTCGGATAGGCTGCGCCCAGAAGAGGCTCAACCATGTCTGTGCTCCGGCGCTTCGGCCCCATACTGTCGGAACCACCGGACACCCCCGATCTCACCCTCGCCCAGTGGCGCGCCGTGAGCCGGCAGGTGCCGCTGATGTACGTCATGCTTTTGGCCAACACGCTGATCCTGGCCTTTACGCACCTGCCCGCCGCCCCCGTCGAGCTCACCGTCTACATTCCCGGCCTGCTGTGCCTGCTGTGCGGGCTGCGCATGATCTTCTGGTGGCGCGGGCGCGGCAGGCCGATCCCGGTCGAGAAGGCCCGCCGCGGTCTCGGCGCCATGATCTGGATCGCCGGCGCGCTCGGCACCGGCTTCACCGCCTGGAGCCTCAGCCTGTTCGCCTACGGGGATGCCTATCTGCAATCGCAGGTCGCGTTCTACATGGGCATCACCACCATAGGCTGCATGTTCTGCCTCATGCATGTGCGGCTGGCCGCGCTGGTGGTGGGGCTGTGCGTCCTGGTGCCCTTCACCTTCTTCTTCGCCATCTCCGGCCAGCCCACCTTCGCCGCCATCTCCATCAACATGGTGCTGGTGGTGGCGGCGCTGCTGGTCATCCTGCTCGGCAACAACCGGGATTTCGCCGCCCTGGTGGCCTCGCGCAACGAGATGGCGATGCGCCAGGCCGAGACGCAGCGCCTCCTGGAAGAGAACCACCGCCTCGCCAACATGGATGCGCTCACCGGCATCCCCAACCGCCGCAGCTTCGAGCGCCATCTGGCCGAGGCGCTGGCCAGGGCCCGGGCCGGGGGCCGCAGCATCGCCGTGGCCCGGCTCGATCTCGACCAGTTCAAGTCCGTCAACGAGGTGTTCGGCCAGATCACCGGCGACCGGGTGCTGGTGGAGGTGGCCCGCCGCCTTCAGGCCCTCAAGCGGCCCAGCACCTTCGTCGCCCGGCTCGACGGCGACAATTTCGCGCTCATCATGCAGGAGCCGGCCGACCGGGAGACGCTGGCCCGCTGCGGCGAGATTCTCTGCGAGGCCATGCGCATCTCCTTCGACATGCCGCTGGGCAGCGTGCGCATCTCCGCCTCGGCGGGCTATGCCGCCTCCGAGCCGGACGATACGGCCGAGACGCTGTTCGACCATGCCGACTACGCCACCTGGGTGGCCAAGCGCGAGGCGCGGGGGACGGCGGTGGTGTTCACCGAGCGCGACGCCCGCGAGCTGCGCCAGATCCGCCGCATGGAGCACCTGCTGCACACCGCCGATCTGGAGCGGGAGATCTATATCCTCCTGCAGCCGCAATACGACATGTCCATGGGCGTCACCACCGGGTTCGAGGTGCTGGCCCGCTGGCGCAGCCCGGTCCTGGGCGAGGTCTCGCCGTCGGAGTTCATCCCCATGGCCGAGCGCACCGGGCTGATCTCGCGCATCACCCAGACCGTGCTGCGCAAGGCGCTGGCGGTGTCGGCCGGCCTGCCCCGGCCGCTGCGGCTGTCGGTCAACCTGTCGGCCAACGACATCGGCTCGGCCAGCGCCATCGAGTCCATCGTGCGGCTGGTCGGCGCCGAGGGCACGCCCTGCCGGCTCGATTTCGAGATCACCGAGACGGCGGTGATGCGCGATCTCAAGCAGGCCAATGCGGCGCTGCTGGCGCTGCTGCAGCTGGGCGCGCGCATCGCGCTCGACGATTTCGGCACCGGCCATTCCAGCCTCACCCATGTGCAGAAGCTGCCGCTGCACCGCATCAAGATCGACCGCAGCTTCGTGGCCGAGGTGACCTGCGATCCGGCCAGCCGGGCCATCATCAAGACCATGGTGGATCTGTGCCGCAATCTCGGGCTGTCCTGCGTGTTCGAGGGCATCGAGACCGAGGAGCAGCTCGAGGCGCTGGTCGGGCTGGGCGGCTCGGTGATGCAGGGCTATCTCTTCGGCCGCCCCATGCCCGCCGACGGCATTGCCGGCTACCTGGCCGCCGAGGCCGCCCGCGCCCACGGCCGGCCCCGCCGCCTCGGCGCCGTCGGCTGACGCGGCCCGGTCCCCCTCCCTCCTGAAGGGGAGGGAGCGCCGCGCACCCCCCCCCCTCCCGCCAGCGCCCTACTGCCCGCCGGCCT
>ENA-UOVV01000788-UOVV01000788.1-compost-metagenome-genome-assembly--contig:-NODE-788-length-31459-cov-12.164501_pt1 | contig 31459 bp, 32 predicted proteins | sample MGYA00238155_ERZ761577 | MGnify/ENA primary metagenome ERZ761577 (study PRJEB28898, sample SAMN06268775) | compost metagenome | isolation source: Emeryville, CA | place: USA:Emeryville, CA | collected... | reverse complement strand
CGGTAAAAGGTACCGACGGGTCCGGACATAAAGGAAATGGGCAGAAACACGGAGGTCATCACGAGAGTAATCGCAATGATAGCTCCGCTGATTTCGCCTAAAACCTCCTTGACCGCGCGATAAGGGGTATAATTAGGATTCTCTTCCATCTTCGCATATACCGCTTCCACCACCACGATGGCGTTGTCGACCACAATCCCGATTGCCAAAACCAAGGCGAAGAGGGTAATCAGGTTGATCGACAATCCGAAAAGCTGCATCACGAAAAAAGCCCCGATCAGTGACACTGGCACGGCCAGAATCGGAATCACTGTCGCGCGCCATTCGCCGAGGAACAGGAATACGACCAAGGCCACCAATAAAAATGCATCGCGCAGCGTATGCACCACCTGATCGATGGATGCATCCAGGAACTGGGATACGTCGTAGCTGATTTTATAATCTACACCCGGGGGAAACGAAGCCTTCATAACATCCAGCTTCTGCTTTACTTCGTGAATTACGTCGCTGGCATTGCTGCCGAAGTTCTGCCGTAGAACGATCGCTGCCGAAGGGCGGCCGTCGAGATTGGAGTAAATGTCAAAAAACTCACTTCCGAGCTCTACTGTGGCAATGTCTTTCAGGTGAATAGACTCGGCTTTTTCATTGGCACGTATAACGATATTCTCATACTCTTTCGGATCGTTGTAAAACCCCTTGTAGGTTAACACATATTCGAGTGACTGGGCTTCAATACCGGAGCTCTGTCCAAGACGACCCGGGCGACCGATAATGCTCTGCTCAGCCATAGCTTCCATCACCTCTTCGGTGGAGATTTTGTAGGCTCTCATCCGGTCGGGGTTGAGCCAGATCCGCATGGCATAACGGCGACTACCCAGGATCTGTGCCCTTGCAACCCCCTTGATCCGCTGAATCTCAGGAATCATATGGACGGTGGCGTAGTTGTACAGAAACTTCTCATCGATCCCCTCTTCGGTACTATAGAGGTTGACATACATGAGCATACTGGGCTGAATGGGCGTGATGATAACACCCTCCCGCTGTACCAGTTCGGGCAGCAGGGGCATTACCTGGTCAACCCGCGTCTTCACCCGGACCACCGCATCATTCGGGTCTGTCCCCGGTTCGAAAATGATCCGAACCGTAGCCTCGCCCGCACTGGTAGCATCCGTGGCGATGTATCGCATGTCTTCTACCCCGTTGATCGCCTGCTCGAGTGTGATGAGGGTAGACTTCACCAGCACGTCGGCACTGGAACCGGGGTAGGCAATGAATATATTGACCGTCGTGGGTGCAATATCAGGAAACTGCGAAACTGGTAACCTTTTGATCGCCAAAACGCCTACGAAGACGATCACGACCGATATCACTATGGCAAATACGGGTCGGCGTATAAACTGATTAAACATCTGTGCGGGATTTTACTATTCGGCATATAACTCCAGGTGAGACATTACTTCTTGAGGATCGAGCATTTTAGTTCGGATTTTCTGCCTATCCTTCACATGGCGTAATCCTTCCAGCAGGATTTTGTCCGTCTCTTCCAGGCCTTCATGCACAACGAAAATGTGTGGGAGCTCAGCTTCGATCTTGACCTCCCTAGCTTGTACGATCCCCTCTACATCCACTACAAACACATATTTTTTTTCCAGCACTTCAAACGTTGCCTTCTGCGGAATCAGCATGGCATTCCGGATCGGTGTTTCGATCAAAATATTGCCCGTTTGCCCGTGACGCAAAAGCCTTTTAGAATTGGGAAACGTGGCGCGGAAAGCGATATTTCCGGTTTCCGTATTGAATTCGGCTTCGATCGTTTCGACCACACCGGGGAATTCAAAAAGTTCGTTGTTAGCCAGCAGTAACTTCACCTTATAGGGCCTTTTTTCCTCTTTGCTCGTCTGATAGGCCAGATATTCCACCTCGGGTACATTGAAGTAAACCCACATCTTGCTGTTATCAGACAAGGTTGTCAGCAATTCGCCTTCCTCAACTAGGCTACCCACACGGACATGAAACTGGTCCATAATACCGTCGAAGGGCGCTCTGATTTCGGTGAACCCGAGACGGGCACTGGCCAGCACCAGTTCAGCCTTCGCTTTTTCCAGCTGGGCTTTAGCCAAGGCGAGTTCATTTTTGGAAACTACGTTGCTGTCGGCCAGCGATTTGGTATTCTGATATTCGATTTCGGCGAAATTCACCTCTGCCTCCGCCTTTTGTTGCTCCGCTTCGAGAATTACCGGCAGAATTTGGAACAAAAGCTGCCCTTTCCTGACAAATTGACCTTCGTCTACGTAGATTTTCTGCAGATATCCACCCTCCAGTGCTCTCAATTCGATATGGTTAATTGAATGGATCTGTCCTACGTAAGTTCGGGGAATGAGGGTATCTTTTCTTAAAGGAGTCGTAACGGTAAACTCAACTTCTTCGTGATGTTCTTCAGTATGGGACTGGCATCCTATGCTACCCAGCAGGGCACATAAAATCCCCCCCATGAAAACTTTTTTCATTCTAATTAGAGAGTCAAATGATAAATGAATCCCGGAAAACAGGCTGATTATTCCACCCGGGGTTTAAAAAAACATTAACCAAAAATGGTCGGTTCTAACCGACAAGAAAGGATAAAATGAAAGGGGAGGATCAAATTCGAAGAATTCGATTGACGAGGTACTTTCGTGCGAACGCATAGTATATACGTCCGCTCTTGCGGGAAGGTACAATCGTCTTTTGAAGATAGGAATCGTGCAGGTAACTGCGATGGGCGCTGAGCAGAAACCGGTCATCTCCCGCGGGATGGGATTCCGGATCTTTCAGATTCTCCTCACTGGACTCAATGAAAGCCGCTTCAAGGTGTTGGGAGGGAGATTCGGATTTATTCTCCGAAACCTTAGCCGAATTATCCTCCTGTAACAGACAGGTTATTCCATTTCCTATGAAGATTTGTTCGAACCGATGTTCAGCCCCAACCGACTTCTCTACCGAAAAGACTCCGGTCAGAAGTACGAATATCAAAAGCCAGCTGTGTCGCTTAATAATCTCCATGCAGTTACGCCACAAAACGAAACAGGATAAAAAAGGTTTCAGGAAACCCGGCTAAGGTGAAAAATTAGAAGCCGCCGGTTTGTCCACAGCACAAATTACAAAAATAAAATTTTCTTATTCAACCAAAAACAACCCTTTATTCTGATATTTTCGCCAATAGCAATACGAAAAACTGCAATAAATTCGTATTTTAATATTTTATATGCCACATAGTACAATCAACATTTGTCAACTATATTCTTGATTGCCCTCAATTAAGTAACAGACATCTGCAGGTTGAAACCCAACTCCGAAACGCTAATTAATTACGGAATTTACGTTAGTCAGATCGCCTAACCAAAAAGAATATCGTTAGTAGGTAGTGAAATGCTTTGCATAACGAATGCGCCCACAGGCTGCGGCTTCTGTTCCCCCCTACTTTTTTGCCACTTACCTAAAACCAGTTTCCCAAACCATTTCCCATTTTAATTTTTGAATCGTTAAACGAACGGAAAAAATCTAATCCATAAACCTTTATCTCAAAACCGAGCCATTTTAACGAACCCGTATTCTTTCGCCAGCGCAGTCCTGACCCTTGCTGCTCCTTTGTTCGCCAGCACAGTTACTCCGAACGGCAACACCACCCTTGAAACGGGAGTGTAGTTTCAAAAGGCCGCAACCTCAATGTCTTCGTCTAAAATCAAGATACCAAGCCCTCCAAAGTTGTACTCAAGGATGCGAATGACAAGGTGGTTTTTGGTAGGAAAACAAGTTATTCCAAAAACACATCCGGATTAAAATTTGATGGGAACGGTTTGTCCGACGGACAATACACCGCTCCAATCACCAACGAAAAGGAAAAAGTAACCCAGGCACCTAAGTTGATAAGACTTACGCACACAGTTTAGGTTATATATAGGAGTATGCCCTGACCGCAAAGAGTGGTTGGGGTTGTTAAATATTAATGTCAGACGAATTGAATGGCTCTGAGCCGAATGAGATTAAACCCAGGCATTTTCTCCCGAAACATTTGGTTGGAAAAAAATACTATGCGAGGCTGCTGAATAGCAAGAGTGCAACAATAAAGTGAAATATTTGTGAGGTAGTAAACGTGAACGCTTTCTAAACAACACCTGTGAAAATAAAATTTATCACCAAACATTTTTCAGAGCTAACAACCAGCGAGTTATATCATTTTTTGAGGCTCAGAAACGAGGTTTTCGTGGTGGAGCAAAAGTGCCTGTACCAGGACATAGACGGCAAAGATCTGTGGGCTCATCATGTGTTGGGATATGTAGAAGAATCTCTGGCAGCCTATACGCGATTACTGGCACCTGGAATTTCCTACCCGGAAGCATCGATCGGCCGGGTGATCGTGGCGGAAGCGTTTCGGGGGAGTGGTCTCGGAATACAGCTGATGGAAGAATCGGTAAGGCGATGCTATGAGCTATTTGGAAATCTTCCGATACGGATCTGCGCACAAACGCACCTCGTCGACTTCTATCAATCGGTCGGCTTCATTCCGGTAACCGATTCATTTAATCATGAAGGAATTCCGCATACCGAGATGCTGAAAGCTGCACTTTGAAAAGACGGTGACATTTTTTACCGAAATTACTTCCTCCCTTTCATGTATTAAGGTTTGTTCATCTTCTCAAACCAATCATACACCTGCTCTTTCATTTCATCGGAAAAGCGATTATGATCTTTCGGGAAATAAGATGAGAGATTTTGGGGAGCCTGGTAAAGGCGATATATTTTGGCCGCATTGTTCAATGTCGACTTCACAGCGTCAATGGGGTGATTTCGGTCCAACTCGGGGGCGATGACGAAAACAGGCCGTGGGGCTACCGATGCAATAAGCTCATCATAATCACAGGGAATTCGGTTTTCATAGTCTTTAAAATAGCCTAATTTAGGAATTAGCCCGTGTAAATGTGAATAAACACCTAGCCCTTCGATTTCCTTATAATTTGCAGCAGTACGCCATGGCGTGAATCCGGCTACGGATACGACACCGGCAACCCGATTGTCTAAGGCCGCTGTCATCAGACCGACTTTAGCTCCCAGCGAGTATCCCGCTAAATAAATTTTCTTTGGATTAACAAATTCCATGTTTTCAAGCGCTAGCACGGCTGCTTGTACATCCGTCACCATCTTCCCTAATTTTGACCACTGGGGGTAACGATCATAAAAACGAGTACCTTCCTCTAACCGATTACCAAACCCCATCATGTCGAACGAAAAAACGGCATAGCCAAGAGCGGTCAATTTTTCAAAAAACGGCTGTATCTGATGATCCCATCCCATGGACCCAAAACCTTTAGAATAGTCGAACTCATGTAGATAAACTACCACCGGTAAATTCTCACTGATCGGCAGACCTTTTTCATTTGCAGGATAGTAGAGATATCCAAAAAGGTTGTCCCCGAAGCCATTGTAAGGACTCACAGGCATCACTTTCATACGAGCCGTTTGACTTGGACGTGTGATAAATGTACCAAATCCGTCTTCTCCTACACCTTTGTTCGCTAGAGTTTTCGGCCCTGGATTGGCAACCCCGGGAGGTTTCGTTCCCAGTAACCAGTTTAATCGCTCTAGCGTATTGACTTTCTTTTTTTCCCAGTCTGCAATGGTACGAATAGGTTGGCTCCCAATTTTGTCCACGGGTTCAACTTTGGGAAATTGGGTAACGTCAACCTTTTCTAAGGATTTATTTTTCCATTTTTCAAATGTATAGGGATGATAGAATCGATACGGAGGTTTATACTTTGAACGACCAAATACATAATCGAAAAAATCGATATAGTCTTCCAGATCTCGGGCACTTACGCTATGTTTTCCATGTCGCACACGCATCGTAAAATGATCTTCTCGTCCTAGAAACGCGTATACCGGCAGGGTCATATGATAGGCTTGCTCCATGCCCCAAGTATTACTCGCCGATTCATTCATAGCAGTACTTAACATCAGTCCTCTCGGTGCTACCAAAGCCATGAAAGAGTTTTGGTCGATGGGCAGCTTATGTTCCCGCCCTACAAAATACCGTAACCTGGGATGAAACCACGTGGGTTGGGCGCAAGTTAGCAACGCCAGATCCTCGACATCGTAAAAATGAGAGCAATACCGCCAGGGGACCTCCCCACCAGTTCCGGCACTGCTGGTGATAATCGCGCCAATACGTTCATCGAAGGCGGCAGCCATTAACGACAATTTCCCATTTCGGGAATGCCCAGTCAATCCGATCTTCTCTTTATCGACGTAAGGAAGAGTATAGAGATAATCAATAGCCCTAGAGGTAGCATAGGCTCTACGGCCTAATCTCGAAAAATCATAGTCTGGCCACCAGATCTTCGCATACTCCTCCGAATCATCTCGAGAATCAGCTGCAGCGTAGACACAACCTATATAGCCACGACGCAAGGCGATCTGGGCCCATTCGCGATGATTCCATTGGGTGAGAAATACAGGAAATGGACCATCCCCGGGCGGGATCATCATCTCCACCGTTAGCTTTGCTTTGTTCTCAGGCCCAAAGGTAAGTTCGATGATACGCCGGGTGGCCTCACCTACTTTTTCCTCGGCTAGCACCTTGACGTTTAGCCGATCGGGAGGTGGAGGAATAGAACCGGTAATATAATGTTGGAAGTCCGCTTTCAACTTTTCTCTTTTCTGTTGCCACTGGGCTGGTGTTTCAATTGGAATATTTTCACCTCCCTCGTCCAACATTAACGGATTTGGAAGGGTTGGAATCGATGGCAGAGCATCAAAATCTTCGGGCAGCTCCCCTGTCCGATTCACCCAATCCACAAAGGTTTTGTCCACGATATTCACTGTCCCATTCCTTTGATAGTCCGGTGGTAATACACTAATCACCCAGTCGCGAACCTCTTTACGTTGGGCAGAATCAGCTGGTGAAAGTTGAAGATGGAAACTGAAAACCGTCGTAAGAGACAGTGTAAGTAAAAGAAAAACGACTAAGGAAATCCGGGTTTTCATTCGGTTAATTAAATGATGGTTGATAGGGATCTCAATCAGTTCAATCTCCGACAAACCCTTGCCATACTCATTTACGATTGAACAAGCCAAAGTTAAGTTTATATTTCTTTAAGACGATTAGTTCATACAAGTAAGAAAAACTTACTTATTGAAAGCAAGAATACAAAGGCCAACTTTTGTTTAGGGTCGAAGTCTTTAGATTCAAATTCTTCCTATATTGTATTAAAATCAGTTTGGAGTTATGCTTGAAATTGTCATTGATGCGAGAAAGGCTTCCCTAAGTCCGGGGTTTGCAGTAAAGCGAATATTACCCTTCCGTAAGCGCCGTATGGTTGGTCCATTTATTTTTATGGATCATGCTGGGCCTGTCAATGACCCGCAAATTGAGCCCTCTAATCTGGATGTTTTGCCTCATCCGCATATTGGTTTATCGACCGTGAGCTATCTTTTCGGTGGCTCCGTTACGCATCGCGACAGCCTCGGCGTCGAACAAGTCATCAAGCCCGGGGAAGTCAATTGGATGACCGCCGGCAAGGGTATAGCGCATAGTGAGCGCTTTGAAGATCCCAATTTGTTGGTCGGTGGCGAACTTGAAATGATCCAAACTTGGGTAGCCTTACCAGAGAAAGACGAAGAGAGCGACCCGTCCTTTGCAAATTACACGGTAGATCAATTACCTGTTTTCACAGACAAAGGGATTTGGATGCGACTGATTGCAGGAAATGCTTATGGTCTAAAAAGTGATGTCAAGACCAACTCCCCTCTCTTTTATCTCCATGTTACTCTTACCGATCAAACCCGTTTCGAATTACCACAAAATGTAGGGGAACGAGGCCTGTACATCGTAAAAGGGGGACTGGAAGTGAATGGGCATTTTTATGAACCGGGACAGCTGTTGGTATTTACTCCGGGTAGCGAGCCTCTCATCAAAGCAAGGGACAACACAACCCTGATGTTACTGGGAGGCGAACCATTGGGCGACCGCTATATCTGGTGGAATTTTGTATCCAGCAGAAGAGAACGCATCGAGCAAGCAAAAGAAGATTGGAAGCAGGGAAGAATTGTCCTGCCTCCAAACGACAATGAAATTTTTATCCCTCTACCAGAAGATAAATCGCGGCCTGCGGGCCCACCTCCCGAAATTTTATCATAATGCTCTTTTAACAGTTTGATTCTTACATTTCACCGGCATAGTTACCCCAACCGATTAATACGATCGACAACACTAAAATCACTATTCCTGCAATCAAGTAGATCATTGTCGTACGGCTGACCCCTTTCCATTCTTTTAACCAGATGCCCCACAAGTTGCTAAATAATACAATGGAAGACATGTGAATACACCAGCTCGCAAATTCAAATCCCTGCATTTTGGTCGCTCCCATACCGTAAAAGAAATACTGAAGATACCACATAATTCCCGCCAGAATCGACAAGAAATAGTTTCTCCCAATTACGTCGACCTTTCGATTGAAAAGATTCGATAGGTAATTATTATTTCGACTACGAATGGCGACATAAACAAAGTTAGTGGTGAACCCACCGCCGAGTGCGATCACGAATATCGGGATATTCATAAAGATTTCGACTGTTCCCGTTTCCACCGCAGCCTTGGCAATCGGCTCTCCAAACATGATTGCAATCGCCATACATGCACTCATGATACCGCCTATGGTTGCGATGACAAACCCTTTTACCAGCGCAAATTCTCCCGTAATACTTTGTATGCCTTTATCTTGCCATGTTTTCTCTTTCAAATGACCGGCTATCCCGCAAAAAACAATACCCACCACACTGATGATTAACCCTGCAGTGACAATTCTACCTTCCGGTGTATGGATGAGGCTTCCGAGGGTACCGTTCATCGCCGCTGGGACCAAGGTACCAACAATGGCACAGACCCCCAGAGAAACCGACTGTCCCAAAGCTAATCCCATATAGCGAATCCCTAAGCCTGCAAATAACCCGCCAAACCCCCAAAGCGCTCCAAACAAATAGGTGAAAAATAAAGCCGAGCCGGAAGTAGAACTGTAAATATCAGAAATGTTATCGCTGACAATCCATACACCTACAGCAGGCATAATTATCCAGGCTACGAAACCCAATAAGATCCAATAGGTCTCCCAAGCCCATTTTTTAATTTTATACGTCGGTACGTAAAAACTGGCAGACGAAAACCCACCAATTGAATGTAGAATAACCCCTAAAATCTGTTCCATTATTTAGTTAATTCGGCGTAAGTGTTTAGAAAGATATGACTGTGGGTGGAGAATCCACCGGGTTGAATGAGTCGTACTGGAAAGGCTCATTCTTCAGATAACAATATATCCACATGTTAATTGGTATTCTTCAAGTAAGTTTTCAAGGAAGGAAAAACACTTGTTTTAATTCTTCTTCCCAACCTTTTTCAGCTCCTGGCTCGGGTACTTCCAATACTTCTGTCATGGATTTCCACCATCTTTTACAAATGGGAGATTCTGCCAGAGACTCCAACCTATTGGGATCCTCAATTTCCATATAACAAAACAAATACCTGGTTGAAGGGTGGAGGAAGATCGAGTAATTGTGTATACCATGCGCTTTGATTACTTCGGCTAGTTCCTCCCAAATCGGATTATGCCGTCGTTCATATTCTTCGGCGAACCCTTCTTTTACTCTAATAATATATGCTTTTCTTATCATAAGGTTAAGGATTAATAAGTTACTAGCGACTTACGGATAAGTCAAACCCAATATAATTATACTATTTTACTCTCAGACGATTCGAACTTAAAAAGAAACCCCTCCGACCTTCTTTCGGTATAGATTTCAGAAAGCGGCACCCAAAAAATAATATTTTTGTATCATATCTCACCAGCACTATATTTGCGTTATATCATGAACAAACTATTGTTATGAACGATCGTGTCGTAGAGAAGTTGGCAATCCTGGCCGATGCAGCTAAGTATGATGTCTCATGCGCATCAAGCGGAAGTAAGAGAAAGAATACGAACAAGGGATTAGGAAATACGGGTGCAGGAATTTGTCATTCTTATACCGAAGATGGTCGCTGCGTTTCCTTACTCAAGATTCTCCTCACCAATTACTGCATCTACGATTGTGCCTTTTGTATTTCCAGAAAAAGTAATGATGTCAAACGAGCAGCGTTTACCGTCGAAGAAGTGGTGAGTCTCACCATTAATTTTTATCGGAGAAATTATATTGAAGGCCTCTTTCTAAGTTCGGGTATATTTAAAAATGCCGATTACACCATGGAGCGAATGCTACGGATTGTAAAAAAGCTCCGATTGGAAGAAAATTTCAATGGCTACATCCATCTCAAAACCATTCCCGGCGCTAGCGAAGAACTGATAACGGAAGCGGGTTTATATGCAGATCGGATGAGTATCAACTTAGAGCTTCCAACCGAAGAAGGCCTCAAATCGTTAGCACCCGAAAAATCGCATGAAGATGTAAAGCGAGAACTGGGATGGGTACGCGCCAAAACCCTGGAATTTGCTGATGAACGAAAGGTTATTAAGAGGGCACCTGCGTTCGTACCCGCCGGCCAAAGCACTCAAATCGTGGTGGGGGCAACGCCCGAGACCGATCTGGATATCTTGTATACAGCCCATACCTACTATCAAAACTATGCCTTAAAACGGGTTTACTATAGTGGCTACATTCCTGTCAACGAAGATAGTCGTATGCCAGCTTTAGGTTCCAACCCACCCATTATCAGAGAAAATCGACTGTATCAGTCCGATTGGTTGATTCGATTTTATGGCTTTGATGTAAAGGAACTTGTTACACCTACCTTCCCAAATCTTGATACAGCAATAGACCCGAAATTAAGTTGGGCATTACGTAACCCCCATTTTTTTCCGGTCGACGTAAATACAGCGCCATATGAAGCCATTTTACGTGTACCCGGCATAGGCCTCCGATCTGCTAAGAAAATCATTTCCGCTCGGAGATTCGGTAAATTACATAGTTGGCAATTGAATAAACTTGGCCTCGCCTTTAACAGAGCTCAGTACTTTATGAGGTATGCAGACTCACCCATCCAATTGGGAGAAAAGGATCCGCAGGTGATAAGAGAGGTAATTCTGGATGGCCAGCGTAAGAATAAAAATAACTTCCCATCGCTTCAATTATCGCTATTCTAATGTACAACTATCTATTTGATGGCAGCTTTGAAGGATTATTGACTGCGGTTTACGACTATTTCGCCCTACGACATCAACAAGCGATCCTTCAGACGGATGCTACATTTCACACCGATTTATTTACACCAACACACCGAGTTATTACCAATGAAGCAAATGCAGAACGGGTATGGGAGGGTCTTCAAAAGAAGGTAGGAAGAAGCAAAAGTTATGGGTTATTCACTGTATATCTTAGTGAAGACCCCATTGCCCATAGACATTTGTTCAACTATATCGTACTCGTATTTCAAAAAGGAGCAGAAGTAACGTTTGATTATCGCCATGACGATGTTTTACAAGTGGAAAATTTCGCAAAAAAAGTCAACCGTGAACGACATCGAATGAAAGCATTTGTTCGCTTTTCCAGTACACCTACAGGGTTATATACAGCCGTAGTCAAGCCAGATTTCAACATTTTGCCCTTAATCAAAGATCACTTTCAGAACCGCTATGCAGACCAACCATGGTTGATTTTTGATGTGAAACGTCACTATGGTCTTTATTATGATTTAGAAAAGGTAGACACCGTCATGCCATCGAATCCGTCAAATCATTCCGACATAAACGTCGGTGAATTATTTAACGATGATGAATATACGACGTATTGGAAAACCTATTTTAAGAATACGAACATTTCTGCGCGTAAAAACCTAAAATTACATCGCCAACACGTCCCTCGACGCTACTGGAAATACCTGCCCGAAAAAGCCGATTCGTTGTAAGAATCAGCCCTTTATCACGATCATTTCAAAGTGACTCTACTCCATTTTCCACTTTAAATACCTGATATTACTTTTTCCAGGTATAGATGACCGCATCACCAGGATCCACTTCTATTTTATTCGAATAGGAGTTCGCTTTTACCACCGTCCCATCTTTTAAGATTTTATCTACTCTATCCTCAGCTGCCAATACAAGTTGCATGGAGTTTTCGAAATCACGATTGACAATCATCAGAATGTACTGATCCTCATTTTCCAGCAGCGAAACCACTGCCCCAGTTTCGTCAGTTTCAAGGACCTTTATCGGATCGGGTAGTTTGTCAAGACGTTTGGTACCCATAGGAATGAATTTTCCGGTTTGTTTAACCCAAACGACCTTGGCACCTACGAATACAGCCGCCTGATTTTGCAACTCCTTATTCATCGCTTTCACTCGATCATAGACAACGGTGCGTTTGCCGTCGTGTCCAATGGGAGCATCATGAAAATCCCAATTTTTATTGAGTCTGGGGGTCCAATAGGTGAAGTACTGCAACCCTTGTGCACCGTAGGCGAGATTGGTGTACATCTGTAGTCGTAGCTCACCTAGGGTCGGAATCGGGTAGGGTTGGTGTGCAACAGCCAGGGCAAAAGCCCACACCGGAATGTCTTTTTTCTGTGCCGCCTCCACTATCATTTCCAGATTTTGATACCAGTTACCCCTCACACCGCGACCATTTTTCCCTTCGATCAAAGGATAGTGATCAAAGGATAAAAAAGGGACAGGGACTTCTCTCAGAAATCGTTCGAGATATTCCTGGTACGCCTCTTTTTCAGCCATGGGTGGTGTGCCTTTGCCTAGCAATTGTTCTGTACTGGCGTAGTTAGGAAATAAATTAATGTAGCAAAAATGCAGATCATCGACGGCTTTAATTCGATTAACTAACGTGGCTAAATCGTTAAATTCCGTAGCCCCCGGTTCATCTCGGATATAATAGCCAGCCAGTGCTGGATGCTTCATTATTTGTCGAACCGTTTTTTCAGGTTCCGATTTTAATTCTGGACATGAAACCAGTACTTTCATCCCAACTTGTTGAGCTAGATCAAGTGCTTGTTTAGCGGCACTTAAACTCGAATAATTTGCAAAATTGATCGTAAATCCGGCTTCTTTAATTTCCTTAAATCGTTCCAATGTACTTTCTCGCTCCGGCACTCCCAACCAGGCAAGAATGGGCAGTTCTTTACCTTGCTTCAGACCTACCTGAGAAAATGACGCTAAACAAAATAACAAAAACAAGGGAAAAAGAAGTAGGAATCGAAAGTTCATATAAATGTTGGTTTAAGAATGGGTATTTGAATCATGTTTAGAAGTTGGGGTATGTAGGTATATACTGCAAATAATATAGATTGGAAGGATCGAGATTATGGATCGTATCGAAAAGGGCTGAATATAATTTACATTTGGATTTAGGCATCCTATAGCATCCGAAGCAATCGGGTCACTCTACCCCAGTTTATAAAGAAAGGCTTGAAACGATACCATACCCCATGGAACCTTGAATCATACTTTGTGACTGTTTATGTTCAAGATTAAATCCATAAAAGACGGCATATGAATCGAATTTATATTGTTAAGTTTACCTGGTTCGGCGGCATACAATCCACATTCTTTTCTCATTACAACTATTTAACGAGTGATTAAGGTTAAAAAAAAACAAATATAGTAGCTATATCTCAAAGGTAGAATTAGGTATTTAACCATCCAAAATTTGATCGTTCCTATTCACGATGTGTTTTTGGTAATAGCCCCTCTTCCGCCCTCTTTTTCATCAATCACCACTCAACTGGTTTCGCCGTGGAACTGGTCACTGACGCTTTTTAAAAATTGATTTTTCTAAGTCGGACCCTAGAATTTTTGAAGTTAAACAGCTCCCATCCCATCAGAGTTACCCGGAGTAATACGAATTTGTATTACCTTCGCTTCAAAACCAAAACATACTTAGCTGAATTACACTGTTCATGAACTGTGCACTTATCACAGGAGCATCCAGAGGATTGGGACGTGCCATCGCACTCCAACTTGCTATTGACCACGGGCTATATATTCTGGTTAACTACGCTTCCAATCAGGAAGCAGCTGAAAAAACACTAGAATTAATCCAAAAAGCCGGTGGGAATGGAGAATTACTTCGTTTTGACGTTCGTAACAAAACCGAAGTTGATCAGACACTCCAAACCTGGAAAGATATTAATCCCGACAAAAGCATAAGTGTACTGGTGAATAATGCCGGTATAACCCGGGACGGACTGTTAATGTGGATGCCCGAAAAAGATTGGGACGACGTCCTGGACATCGCGGTGAAGGGAATGTTCAATGTGACTCAAAACGTGATTCAACAAATGTTGCGCAAGCGGACCGGTAGAATTATCAACGTTGCATCCCTTTCCGGACTAAAGGGTGTGCCCGGCCAGTTCAACTATTCCGCTGCTAAAGGCGCCATGATTGCAGCTACACGTTCCCTCGCCCAAGAAGTAGCCAAAAGGAATATCACCGTCAATGCCGTCGCCCCCGGTTTTATCCGCAGCGATATGACTCAGGAAATCGACCCGAACCAAATCAAACAGATGGTTCCGATGGGCCGCATCGGTGAGCCCGAAGAAGTTGCTCATGTCGTTAGTTTTCTCGTATCGAATAAAGCTTCTTACATCACCGGTGAAGTAATCAACATCAATGGCGGTATCCACTCCTAATTAAAGGGAAATCAATCGGGGAATAAGGATTTATCTAACCCAGGCACAATCTTTAGTGCATTTTTGTAATACACTTTTTTCAATACCTCATCGGGCAAACCCATTCCGTACATGCGCCAAAATGCATGATATTTCTTGTGATAGGGGAAATATTCGTCTTCGGATTCCAGTACCCGGAAATAGGTCGTATACTCCGAGGGCACCCAGCTGTCCTTTCCAAACAGAATACGATCCTGGTGTTTAAGAAAAAACTTGTAGGCGGTTCGAGGCTGACGACCTAACTCGGCGATAACAGCACCAAATTCCACATACATGTTTGGAAAAGCCTGAAGTAAACTGTCGAGTTTCTTCAAATCATTGGGATACCACCCCATATGCGCGTTGATAAATGTCGTTTTCGGATGCTTTCTGAAAACATCATGCTGTTCGGCAATTAGTGAGTCAAAAGGTACAGGATCGTTCGGCCCTCGTTTACGTCCCGGATGAAGCTTCAATTCCAGCCATCTTTCATTGTACCGATCCAATGGGTCCCAGAATGATGCCACATCGGCCGTGTGAATTAAGACCGGTATACCTAATTCACCGCATTTGGCCCAAACCGGATCTAATCGTACGTCATTGACAGGTACACGGTTTCCCTTTTCATCTTTAATTCCACTAAATCCTAGACTCTTATAAATTTTTAGCCCTTTTGCCCCCGCCTTAACGTCCTCTTCGAGTTGTTTTACCGCTTTGCTGGTCCAGTCTTTAGACCCAAAATCAGAAAAAACCAGATTAGTGAAGACCACTAAACGTGAAGGGTTTACTTTCTCGGCACTTTTGATGGAAGCTTTTAAATGCCCAGTACTTTCCTCCCAGTCACGGGTAAAACCCCGCCCGCTTAGATTGACCATAATGGCCATATTTAAATCATCCATTTGCTTTAAAAGCGCCGACAAGTCCTGCGTGGGCATTCGTGCCTGATGACTATGAATGTCAATAAAAGGGTATTTGGCTCGGGTTAAAATATGTTCGTCGACTTTCAAGGTAGATACGGGATCGTATTCCTCAAAACCCAGGGGAGCTTGCGGACCCTCCTGGGCTTGGGCTACCGTATAACCTATTGCCATTACGATAATTACATGCCAAAAGCGTCTATGTTTTTTTAGAAAAGTCGAGTGCCTCATGGGTCTAGGTAGCTATTTATATTTGAAATATAAAAATAGGAGAAATTGTTAGACGTTGGGTTTTCAATACGTAAGCAAATTTATCTAATACCACTTCACGCTTTGTAAATTAAGGCAACGGCTAATGCGATAACTCCTTCTTCCCGACCGACAAACCCCATATGTTCCGAAGTAGTCGCCTTAATCGAGATCTGATCCGTGGTTATCGCCATTACTTGCGCTAAACAGCTTTTCATTTTTTCGATATAGGGGTTAAGTTTTGGATGTTGTAAAACCACGGTAACGTCAACATTTCCGACCTGATACCCCTTTTCATAAACCATCTCGAGGGACTTTTGAAGCAGAATTTTGCTATCTACACCTTTCCACTGCGGGTCCTTGTCGGAGAAATAATACCCTATATTGCGTAGCCCCGCCGCCCCTAAGAGGGCATCGCATAGGGAATGACAGACGACGTCAGCGTCCGAATGCCCTTTCGCACCATGGCTATGGGGGATCTTTATTCCACCAATCCAAAAATCCCTTCCTTTTTCCAGTTGATGAACATCGTAACCCTGACCTATCCGAAACTGAACCATTGTTTTTTTTTAGTAATTATTAAATTTAGCAATCACTGTTTGCCTTTTGCTACAATGATACAAAAACATGTAGCATCTTGACAAACAAAACCACCATTCCGGAATCATGAGTTATCCCAAAGAAACTTGTATTGAGACCATACGATGTACTGCTTCCCAACTCCAAAATTTGGATTTTCACAATGCACGTATGAACCTAACACGGCAATTACTTTTTGGTACGAACGATTTTTTGAATCTTAGGGAACTTATTCAAATTCCGGAATTGTTACCCAATCGCGTGTATAAGTGTCGAGTCACCTACCGTTTTGAAATTGAGAAAGTCGAATGGGAACTATATCAAAAACGACAGGTCGATTCTCTGAAAATTATATGCAACGATACAATTAATTACCCTTTTAAATTCAAGCAGCGAAATGATTTAGACAAGATTTATAGCCAAAGAGAGTCCTACGATGACGTACTAATTGTACGTAATGGCTATTTAACAGATACCTATGTCTGTAATCTTGCGCTGTTTGATGGTGATGCCTGGCTTACCCCTGCCACACCTCTGTTAAAAGGGACCCAAAGGGAAAATTTGCTACAACAAGGTGTGATAAAAACAGCTCATCTTCTCCTAACGGACCTTCACAAGTTTACCGACATCCGACTGTTTAATGCCATGATTCCCTGGGAGGAAGCTATTACGCTCCCAGTATCCCAAATTTTCCATTAACGTCGGAAACTGTTCAACCGACTATTTTGTAACTTATAGCACCTTATTCGAATTTATGATCGACAAAAACAAAATGATATCTACGGCAGCCGTACAGGAAACCGCTGTACTGGTAGCTGTGAGCCCTAAAAACCAATCTGCAGAAAAGACGAAAGAATACCTCGACGAGCTAGAGTTTCTAGCGGCTACATCTGGCGTAAAAACCGTACGTAAATTTGTTCAAAATTTGGACCGCCCGGATATTAGAACCTATGTAGGTAAAGGGAAACTGGAAGAAATCACGACCTTTATCGCCGCCGAACCCGTCGATTTAATCATCTTTGACGATGACTTATCGCCTTCCCAGGTTCGTAACTTGGAAGGGCATTTCAAGGAAATCAAAGTTCTCGACCGGAGTTTACTTATTCTGAATATCTTCGCTATGCGAGCGCAAACCTCCCAGGCGAAAACGCAGGTGGAACTCGCACAATACCAGTATATGTATCCGCGGTTGACTCGTATGTGGACCCACCTCAGCAGAATTAAGGCAGGGGTCGGTATGCGGGGTCCGGGTGAAAAGGAACTGGAAACGGACCGTCGGATCGTCAAGGATCGTATCAGTTTTCTCAAAGACAAACTCGCTAAATACGATAAACAAAGTATCACACGGAGGAAAGAACGGTCACGCCTGGTACGGGTGGCCTTGGTGGGTTACACCAATGTCGGTAAGTCCACTCTGATGCGACAATTGGCAAAGGCGGATGTGTTCGCTGAAAATAAACTTTTCGCGACGGTGGATTCGACCGTGAGAAAAGTGACCATTGAAAATATCCCTTTCCTGCTCACCGATACGGTTGGGTTTATCAGGAAATTGCCCACCACCCTCATCGAAGCTTTTAAGTCAACGCTCGATGAAGTGAGGGAAGCCGATATCCTACTCCATGTCGTCGATGTGTCCCATCCGTCGTTTGAAGAACAAATCGAAGTGGTCAATAATACCTTAGCTGAAATTGATGCGTTCGATAAACCGACGGTTCTGGTTTTCAACAAAATCGATCAGTACAAACCTTTTGATGACGAAGTATACCTGGATGAAAATGGTTTAGACGCGACACCACCACAGCTTGGAATGGAGGAAATCGTAGAGCAATTGAAAAAAAGCTACATGGCCAAGAGGGCTGATCATACGGTCTTCATATCTGCGGAAAACCGATTTAATTTGGATGAACTCCGGGAAACAATCTTCGATTTGGTAAAAGCGAAACACTTTACCATTTACCCCAATTGGGTAGGTAACGCAGAGGATTATAGCTCGTTATGAGCCTGATTACCCTGGTCGAAGGGAATGGTATTTACCTAATATTTTTGTTTTATGATCGAAATTTTAGGAAATTTGCCCACCCAAAAACCAGGGTTGGTCTCGACTGCGTAGTTCAACGGATAGAATAGGAGTTTCCTAAACTCTTGATCCAGGTTCGATTCCTGGCGCGGTCACCAGCAGGAGCAAGTCCGACAACGACTTGCTTTTTTTTATGCCTTCCAATTTAAAAGTATTTAAGTACTTTTTTGCTTGTTTCTTTTTAGTTTTTATTACCTTTGCTCGGTAACCAAAAACTCGTACCGATGGAAACACCGATTGAAAATGTCATCAATGTGCAAGAACTAGAGCCTGCGCTTCGCCACCAAACAATCTTTGAGCAATTCAATACCCTGAAGGAAGAAGAGTATTTGATCATTCACAATAATCACGATCCTTTACCGGTATATTATCAGTTAATAAATCTTAGAGGTAATATCTTTTCTTGGGAATATTTGCATAAGGGTCCTGAATGGTGGGACATTAAAGTGACGCGTAACGTACCCCTCATTCCAACAGAAAATGAGAACGATTTCATCCTTAATATCCCAGCCATTTCGCCGTCTCAAAAACATGCGTTAATATTCAGTGTTTTTAACGATCTCGAACCCGGTAGATCATTTATAATTCACAATGATCACAACCCAAGACCGGTATATTACCAATTGCGGGCGCTACATGGGGAAACGTTCAGCTGGGAATATCTCCAGGAAGGACCTCGTTGGTGGGATATCCGGGTGCGTAAATAAGGAAAATCTATGTTGAGTTTAACTTGCAAAACAGCCATTAAAGCCGTCATATACCTTTCAAGTCAGAGCGCAGAAGGTGTAAAAACCAGTATTAAGGAAATTGCGGAAAACATTCAAGCGAGTGAACATACCGTTGGCAAAATTTTGCAGCAATTAGCAAAGAAAAAAATCATTAAAAGTCTAAAAGGGCCCCTAGGCGGCTTCTTTCTCAGCACAGAGCAACAGGCACAACCGATTATTAAAATTGTCAAAGCGATCGAAGGAGAAGAAATTTTCCAGGAATGTGGTTTAGGCCTCAGCAAATGTTCAGCTTCCCATCCTTGTCCGGTGCACGACGAATATAAGGTCGTCCGGGAAATGATGGAAAAAATTTTCAATGACAGAACCATACAAAGCCTCCGGGAATCGGTTATTAACGGTGAGACCTATCTCGTGGGTTAGTTGGACTAACTCAAACTTCAAATGGAAACACAAAAAACCATTATAAAAGAGTTGGATGTAAGGGTATTAGCCCCCATTCAACGACATGAAATGCTCATACAGCTTTTTAAGGATTTACCAGCAAAAAGCAGCTTTATATTCATCAACGATCACGATCCTATTCCGCTTTTTTACGAACTTCGATCCATCTTTGGGGACGTTGTCGAATGGGAATATCTCCATCGTGGCGGTCGGGAGTGGAAGGTTAAGGTTACTCGTGAAGACGACTCGACGGGAGTAGAAATGAAGGGGGTCTCTACTTTACTCGATCTAAGGAAGATGGATAAGAGCGAATGGAAGCAAGTCGTATTTCATCGTTATGGCATGATGGAAAAAGACACGACCATGGAACTTATCGCTTCGGAGGATCCCATTCAACTTCACTATATTTTTATACAAAAGTTTGAAGGGCGCCATAAGTGGGTATATAAACAAAAAGACCCGAATGAATTTGTCATTCACATTACGAAACAAGATCGTAGCGGGCTGGGAGATGAGGGCTTCTCGGTCGTAAACGAATTCGATTTACGTCCTTACGAACCCGCTGAACGGCATGAGAAGTTCTATAAAGCTTTTTGGGAAATTCAGCCTGGTGAAGCCTTTGAATTTGTGAACGATCATGATCCCAAACCCCTCTATTATCAGATGGAAGCCGAAAGTAAGGAACCGTTTCGTTGGGAATATCTCGAAAAGGGTCCCCTATCTTGGAAAGTCAGAGTTATAAAAACCAAAGCATAAACATGTCGCTACGCTCGGGAGGACCTATCTACGATTTTTTTACTGAAGACCATCGTCGGTTAGATCTCCTCTTTGAAGCGGCCATTCGTGACCTCCCCCAAGTGGATCTTGCGTCTTACGGTGCTTTTCGGGTCGGGCTTCTAACCCATATTAAAATGGAAGAAACCATACTTTTCGCAGCGGCACAAAAGGCCAATGGCGGAACGCCCCTTCCCTTACAAGATAAGCTAAGACGGGATCACGGTGCGCTGACGTCACTAATGGTGAGTTTCCCTACGCTCGAGGTAATAAATGTAATTCGTCATATTCTCGAAGAACATGATCGCCTCGAAGAAGAACTGGGGGGCATGTACGAAGCCTGCGAACGATTAACTGAGAATGAAACCGAGCAGATCCTCGATCGGCTCAAAAATGTGAAACCCGTGCCGGTACACCCTTTTAATGAAGCCCCCTATGTTTTAGAGGTGATCAAAAGAGCGGTAGCAAGGGCTGGTTTCGACTTCGACCTGCTTTGTAAGCGATAGACCTCGTTTATAAAGACTGTTTCGTGCCCTATTTTAATCAACCGAAACCTATATACGTTTCTCGTTGAAAAAGGTGGGGAACCGGATCAGCTTACGTAACGACACGCTTCCTTAAACAAAAATCGAAGTAGACTCTAAAGAAAATTCCCTGGAACTCACGGTTGCGAACATGAGTCCCAGGGAAAAATTCTTCACCAGGGTTGGTTTAACCCACTAGCGTATTATATAAATTGTAATATGCTTCTTCGGTAAGATTCTTTTCCTCATCGTCGATGACGAGTGGTTTTTGAATTTGGCTCATGATTTCGTGAAGACTGCTATCGCTATTAATGTCTCCCGCTTTAATAACGGCGTCCGAATAGGCACAACCGAGTTTAATAAATCCTTCGAAATCAGCCGAACGAAGATGTGACAATGCTTCGTCACTTACATCCATCGCTTTCGCTTTGTTGATGATGTCCGTATCGAATTTGTAATTGAACGCATTGTCATAGACTGTAAATACGCATTTTGTATCCTTAAACATCGGATCATTCCGATAGGTTGTTTTAAGATACAATGGGATCAAGGCTGTCATCCAGTCGTTACAGTGAACGATATCGGGCGCCCATCCCAATTTTTTAACTGTTTCCAATACCCCTTTACAGAAGAATATGGAACGCTCGTCGTTGTCGTCGTAAAAATTGTCTTCTTTATCAAAAAAGACCGACTTCCTCTGAAAATAATCTTCGTTGTCTATAAAATAGACTTGAAGTTTCGCGTTAGGAATCGATGCAACCTTAATTACCAGCGGCTTTTCTTCATCGCCGACAGTGATGTTGATCCCAGACAAACGAACCACCTCATGCAAACGATTCTTTCTCTCATTGATCAGTCCGAAACGAGGAACCAGGATGCGAATCTCCGCACCAAACTCTTGCATAGCCTGGGGTAGCTTCCTTACGTAATCGGCTACATCACTTACTTGGAGAAAAGGGTTGATTTCGCTTGCAACGTACAGAATCCTTAATTTGCTCATTTGTGTCTAAGCTCTAGTGATATAAAAAGAATGTGCAAAAATACTCATTTTTTTCCCAATTATCAACCTTATTTGCGAAGAAGTACTAATATTGTACCCAAATTGGGGTATCATATGCCTTTTTTTACCGATTATCGATTATAATGAAATTATTCTATACCGGTCAGGATGTACGCAACGCAACACAAGGTCAACGGCAACAATCTTCGGTCGGTCTAGTCCCTACCATGGGAGCCTTACATCAAGGGCATCTCGAACTCGTAAAAGCTGCCCGCGCAGAAAATGATCTGGTCGTCTGCAGTATATTTGTCAACCCCACCCAATTCAATAATCCCGACGACTTATCCGCCTATCCGCGTACGTTGGAGGCAGACTGCCGCTTATTGGAATCTGTCGGATGCGATATTGTTTTCGCTCCATCAGTGGAGGAAATGTATCCTTACCCTTTAGATTTAAGCCTAAATTTTGGAACCTTGGAAACGGTTATGGAAGGCGCATTCCGCCCGGGTCATTTTAACGGGGTGGGTATAGTCGTATCCAAATTTTTCAATCTGATCCAACCTCATCGGGCTTATTTTGGGCAAAAGGACCTCCAACAAACTGCGATCATCAAAAGTCTAATTCGAAATTTATCCTACCCCATTGAACTGCGAATCTGTCCGACCGTCCGTGAATCGGACGGGCTCGCCATGTCATCTCGCAACGTTCGCCTCACTCCGGAGGAAAGATCCATAGCCCCTACTATTTACCGTATTCTGAACGAATGCAAAACTGCCCTACTCGAGGGAACACCCGTCGAAGTAGCCTTAAAAAATGCGCGCGATGCTTTCAGTCAACAACCGGCCTTTCGGTTGGAATACATCGAACTCGTAGATGCCGACACCCTGAAACCTTTAAATGAAACAGGAAAGGCCAATGCACTTTGTGTGGCCGTCCATCTAGGAAATGTTCGTTTAATTGATAACATCGTTTTTTAATTATGAAACCAATGGCTTATTTGCTCACTCGCCTGGCGATTGGAGCTACTCTTTTTTTCCACGGCTTAGTACGTTTACCCAAACTAACATCTTTTGTACAGGGCACGGTGGGGAGTTTTGAAAACTCTATGCTCCCCACAGCACTGGTAGAGCCTTTTGGCTATGTTATCGTCTTTGGTGAGCTGATCACTGGCTTACTGCTACTCATCGGCTGGTATACACGGATAGCCGCTACTGCGGCCGGTATGTTGATGGTGCTTTTAATCGTAGGTACCTGTCTAATCGAAAACTGGGGAGCGCTCCCGTCTCAATTAATCCACACGGCGTTTCTAATTGTCGTCATCCAATTTGAGGCATCCAATACCGTAGCGGTCGATAGAGTTCTTCAAAAATAAACCTAAATAAAAAGCTAAACCCCTGGATCATCTGTTTGAACCAGGGGTTTAGCAAAACCTTGTCGATCGGAACATTAAGCCCGTTCCATGGCCTTGGCCAGATCGACCAAATCACCGTCGTTAACTTCTTTTTTATCGTCAGCTACGATCAGAAATTGCTTATAAATGGTATCCAATTCTTCTTTTTCGTAGACAAAGCCCAACAGTTCGAGGCGGTGTTTCAGTGCGTGGCGGCCACTTCTTGCCGTCAAAACGATGTCTGATTTTTCCACCCCCACGTCTTTGGGGTCCATGATTTCGTAATTTAAGGAGTGTTTCAGGAACCCATCTTGGTGGATACCGGAAGAATGTGCAAAAGCATTTCTACCCACGATGGCCTTATTGGCTTGCACTTGCATGCGCATCATTTTAGAAACCAATTGGCTGGTAGGGTAGATCAATTGCGTGTTGATCCCCGTATGTAATCCCAGTTCGGAATGAACCTTCAAAGCCATAACAACTTCTTCGAGGGAGGTATTACCGGCTCTTTCGCCGATTCCATTCACCGTCACCTCTACTTGGCGGGCACCAGCTTGCAGCCCTGCGAGGGCATTAGCAGTAGCTAGGCCTAGGTCATTGTGACAATGTATGGAAATAGTTGCTTTATGTACGTTAGAAACGTTCTCAAAAATGTATTTGATTTTACCGGCGTATTCCTCCGGTAGGCAATAACCGGTTGTATCCGGAATATTTACGACGGTGGCACCTGCTCCTATCACCGCTTCCACGAGCTGAGCCAAAAACTGTAAATCAGCACGGCCTGCGTCTTCGCAATAGAACTCTACATCCTCAACATACTTTCGTGCTAGCTTGGTAGCATCGATAGCCCTTTCAATAATCTTTTCGCGGGTTGTGTTGAATTTATGTTGAATATGGATATCCGATGATCCTATTCCTGTATGAATGCGCCCCCGTTTCGCATATTTCAATGCTTCTGCAGCTGCTTCAATGTCGGCAGCAACAGCTCGGGAAAGTGCACAAATTGTAGGTTCGGTTACAGCCTTTGAAATCTCTACTACAGAACGGAAATCTCCAGGACTTGATACTGGAAAGCCCGCCTCAATCACATCCACTCCTAGCTTTTCGAGCTGCTTGGCTACAACGATTTTTTCGTCAGTAGAAAGCTGGCAGCCCGGCACTTGCTCGCCGTCCCTCAGGGTAGTATCAAAGATGTAGACTCTTTGGCTCATGGGTACTTGAGAATTTATTAATTATTACTCGACAAAAAAGCCCTTTCCAAGTTAAAAGAAAGGGCAGTTGCACTCATCCAATCACACACCTTTCTTACAAAACGGACAGGCGTCTGCCTTTTGTTAGGAGCGTATCTGGAAAAGTCAGTCTCATTATCTAGGGCGAAATTTCGCTTTTTTACACACATTGTTACAAATGTAAGATATCCATCCCAAAGAACAAGCATTTTTAACGATTAATCATGGGATTAATTATAACAATGATAATAGAACTTCGCCTGTTTGAGCGGTATTCAATATCTTGTTTTGGGGGGTTTGAGCATCAGCAATATCGCGGGTGCGATAACCTGCTTTCAACAATTTATCTACTGCCGCTATAATCGTTTCCGACTCCTCTTTCAGTCCGAGGGAAATATCTAACAGCAAAGCTGCCGATAATACGGAAGCTAACGGGTTTGCTATACCCTTACCTGTGATATCGTGCGCTGATCCGTGGATAGGTTCATAAACGCCGGTACTATCGCCAACGGATGCGGAAGCTAACATCCCCATGGAACCAGCAATCTGACTAGCTTCATCGGTGAGAATATCTCCAAAAAGGTTAGCTGTAACCACGACGTCGAAGCGACGTGGATCTTTGATGAGGAGCATGGCTGCCGCATCGACAAATTGATGTTCTACTTCTACATCAGGATATTCGGGAGCTATCGCTTGCACGACTTCACGCCACAAGCGACTGGTTTCCAGCACATTCGCTTTGTCAACGGAAGTTAATTTCTTACGGCGTGTACGAGCAGCCTCAAATGCCTTTCTGGCAATTCTTTCAACCTCAAATTTGGAGTAAGTAGCTAAATCATAAGCGGTATCTCCGTTGTCTTTTCTACCCTTTTCCCCAAAATAAATATCGCCGGTGAGTTCTCGGAAAAAGAGGATGTCAGCACCTTTGAGAATCTCGGGCTTAATGGAGGACGACTCGAGTAATTCGTCGAATAGCTTAATAGGTCGTAGGTTGGCATAAAGGCCTAGTTCCTTACGCATGCGAAGCAATCCCTGCTCCGGACGTACTTTTGCTGTCGGATCATTATCGTATTTCGGGTGGCCAACCGCGCCGAATAATACGGCGTCGCTAGCTTTCATTTTTACGAGAGTGTCCTCGGGTAGTGGATCGCCCGTAGCTTCGATAGCCACATGGCCAATTAATGCTTCGTCAAATTCGAAGGTATGGCCAAATTTTGCTGCGATCTTTTCGAGCACTTGTTTTCCAACTGCGGTTACCTCTTGACCTATACCGTCACCTGGGACTACCAGAATTTTGTGCTTTGCCATTCTTTTTGATTAATCGGTCGCTCAGCCCTTACCGGCTGATATTGGTTAAAATTTCTTAAATACTTTTTATTTGTTTACCCACGCCACCAACCCGATTAAGGTCAATGCCGCCTATCCATCCCCTACAATGTTTCCCCTTACCATCTTTTCAGGTACGGAAAAAAAGAGCGGAACGACTACTCCCCAATGGTTTACCTACACCATACGAGGACTGTTAGCGCCCATTTTTAGTTACTTAAGGGAATTAATCCAGTTTCCTATTTTAATGATTTCATCCTCGGGAACAAAGGTCAGTGGAGCCATTGGAGGATAGCCAGGCCAGTTCTCAGGTCGGGGCTGATGAACCAAAGCAACAATTTCCTCGACGGGATAATTTCGTTGAGCGATTTCTACCCAAGGGGGCCCGACAAGTCTTTCATCCACTTTGTGACAAACACTACAGGTATTTTTTTCAAGCAGTTCAGCCACTTCTTTGGGAGGAGGACCAGGCTGCGCTGCCGTTGTGGTTGTGGTCTCCACTTCAGTTGCTAACGTCTCCCGGATTGATTGGGCTTGAATTCTTCTAAGACTATCTTCCACTATGCCTTGAGCATCTCTTTCACTACGTCCTTTTCCATAAAATTTATCATAGGCTTCCCGGGTCTCAGCACTCGAACAAGCAGCCCATCCAACGGTTGCTAGGGCGATCACCCCATACGATAGAAGCTTTCTATAAGTGGAGAAAAAATTCATTGTAATGTTTGAAATAAATTTTGGTTAACGCTAAACTAAAAAACTACAAATATTCAACTTCTTCCGAACCAATCGGAAAATCGCTACGAACATACTAAAAAATCACGAATTCAAACCATTTAATCCACGAAATACAGGAATTTATAATTAGAGTAAAAAGAGCTATTTACCTATTTTTCAATCAGTTAATAAACACACCCCAACGCTCAACTTAAAAAAAGGTTGGGGGTAATTTTATTTTTTTTGAAAAGAAATTCAGCGACCTGTTCCATTGGGTCTTTGGGAATAAATCTTCAAAAACTCTAAAAAATGATTGGAAAAATAGGCTCCGATAAAATTCTCAGATAAAATTACTGAAAAAAATGCAAGTTTATTCAAAACAACAACTTATCTTTGCAGTCCCAATTTTGAAATCATCTTTTTTTATAAAGCAATGGCTAAGAAAGGAAACAGGGTACAGGTAATATTGGAGTGTACAGAGCACAAGAGCACTGGCGTACCCGGCACATCACGTTACGTTACGACGAAGAATCGTAAAAATACACCAGGAAGGTTAGAATTGAAGAAGTATAACCCCATCCTTCGTCGGATGACTGTGCACAAAGAAATTAAATAGTCGATTAGTAAGAATTTAATAAGACACCGAAATGGCAAAGAAAGTAGTTGCTCACCTTAAGAAAGAAGGGGGTAAAGCGTATGCGAAGGTGATCCGGGCGGTAAAATCTCCTCGTACGGGAGCCTACACCTTTAAAGAGGAAATTGTCCCTGTTGAAAGCGTACAAGAGGCTTTAAAAGGATAATTGCATTAGCCTACTTAGGATTATTTTGTGAGAAGTCCCTTTGCTGGGACTTTTTTTGTTGATAACTTGTTGGCATTTATCGACTTTTGCAACGACTATCATGGGACTATTTGATTTCTTCTCTAAAGAAAAAAAGGAATCGCTGGACAAAGGGCTAGAGAAGTCCAAGGAAAGTATTTTTGGTCGCCTGGCCCGGGCTGTCACCGGCAAATCCACGGTCGACGATGAGGTTTTAGACGAGCTGGAAGAAATTCTCATTTCGTCGGATGTAGGTGTGGAAACCACGGTCAAAATCATCGACCGCATCGAAAAACGAGTCGCAAAAGATAAATATACCAGTACCGACGAGCTCAACGATATCCTCCAGGAAGAAGTCGCCGCACTTCTGATGGAAAACAAATCAGGAAGTGTCACCCATAGTTTTGAAACCGATCATTTGCCGAAACCCTACGTGATGATGGTGGTGGGTGTGAACGGAGTCGGCAAAACCACGACCATCGGGAAATTAGCCCACCAGTTTAAAAGTCGCGGCAAAAAGGTAATTCTAGGAGCCGCCGATACGTTTAGAGCTGCTGCGGTAGATCAATTAAAACTTTGGGGAAAAAGAGTGGACGTGCCGGTGGTTGAACATGGTATGAACACCGACCCTTCAGCCGTAGCCTATGATACCATCAAACAAGGGGTAGAAACGGGCGCCGATATCATTATCATCGATACAGCAGGGAGATTACATACCAAGGTAAACCTGATGAATGAACTCTCTAAAATCAAGAGGGTGATGCAGAAATTCCTCCCCGATGCCCCCCATGAAGTACTGCTGGTTTTAGATGGAAGTACCGGACAAAATGCGGTCATTCAAGCCCGGGAATTTACGAAAGCAACCGATGTCACTTCCTTGGCGATCACCAAATTAGATGGCACAGCGAAAGGAGGCGTAGTGATCGGCATCTCCGATGAGTTTAAAATTCCGGTAAAATATATTGGAGTAGGCGAAGGGATAAACGATTTGCAGGTTTTTGATAGGGAATTGTTCGTAAAATCGCTTTTCGATAAATAATTTAAGCCCTGTTACCCTAAAAGCTATGTCCTCAAACACATTGCTTCTTATCGTTGACGCACAAATCGATTTCTGTCATCCTGAAGGTGCGCTGTACGTTCCCGGAGGGGCAGAAGACATGGAGCGAATTACACAGCTGATCCAAAATAAATCGGACGAGATTGACGAAATCATCGTAACCCTCGACAGTCATCAAGTCTTGGACATCGCCCACCCCGGCTACTGGCGCGATGAAAAGGGTAACCCACCCCAGCCTTTTACGGTTATTTCAAGCCAGGATCTCGAAAATGGCAAGTGGCAACCCATCTGGGAAGACGCATGGACCCGTACCTACTTAAAAACCCTAGAGCAGCAAGGTGAGTTTTCCCACGTCATTTGGCCGGAACATTGCATCCTAGGCACCAAAGGCCACGCATTGGATCCAAACCTGGCGGCTGCCCTAACAGAAAGAGCAAAAAAATTAGGGAAAAACCATCAGTTGGTTATGAAAGGCATTAATCCTTTCACCGAACATTTTGGCCTTTTTGAAGCACAAGTTCCACGGCCGGACGACGAGGCTACGCATTTAAATCAGAAACTTTTGTCGATGCTCGCATCTTATGATCAAATCTGGGTCTGTGGCGAAGCGAGGTCGCATTGTGTAGCAACCAGTGTAAAACAAATTTTAAAATACGCACCCCATCTTGTCGCTCAAATTACGTTGTTGAGTGACTGCATGTCGGATGTTGTAGGCCTAGGCCATTTGGCAGATCCCATTTATCAGGAAGCTGAAAATTATGGGGCAAAATGGGCTAGATCCACCGACCTCTAATATTGTTCTTTACGAACAACAACTACTATTTTCAAAGTACCTTCATCAAAGTCTGAAATAATAAACACTGCTATATGTCTAACGAAACGATTGAAATACCTTCCAGACCACCCCGAAATTTTATCGGTGAAAATTTTTCTTTTTCATCCTGGGAAGATCTGAAGAGCCTGTATGAAGAGTTATTGAATCGAAATCTGGAATCAGTAGAAAGTTTGCAACAATGGTTCATCGATCGAAGTGAACTAGAAGCCTACTTATCTGAAAATTTCGCCTGGAGATACATTCGCCAGACTTGTGATACGGCGAACGAAGAATTGATCCAGGAGCTGCAATTCTTTATCACAGAAATACAGCCCAATTTAGTCGCATACGGTAATAAACTGGATCAGAAAGCGATCGCACACCCCTTGATTGGCGAACTAAAAGAGAAAGGGTTCGACATTACGATCCGGGGTATGAAAAAGGCGATCGAAATATTCCGAGAAGTCAATATTCCACTCATGACTGAAGCTCAGTCGGAAGAGCGGAAATACGGTGCCATAGCCGGAGCTATGACGGTCACCCTGGATGGGGAGGAAATGACGCTGCAAAAAGCTGGGGACCGCCTCCAGTCCCTTGATCGACAAGTGAGAGAAACAGCCTGGCGTGCCATCTCCGAAAGACGGTTCCAAGATCGGGAGAAATTAGACGAATTATTAGATAAACTGATTTCACTCCGGAACCAAATCGCTCAAAATGCGGATTTCGAGAACTATCGCGATTACATGTTTGCTGCCATGGGGCGCTTTGATTATACCCCGCAGGATTGCTTCGATTTCCATCAGTCAGTGGCGGAATCCGTTGTCCCTATCTTGAATGAGTTAGCCAGTGAAAGACAGGCCAAGCTAGGGCTTAATCAACTTCGGCCCTGGGACCACAAAGTGGATATAGATGGAAAAGAGCCGTTGAAACCCTTTACCAATGGCGACGATCTTTTGGACAAGACCATACGCTGCTTCTCCCGCCTTGATCCATATTTAGGTGAATGCCTTCGCATCATGAAAGCGATGAATCATCTTGACCTGGAATCAAGAAAAGGAAAAGCACCAGGTGGTTATAATTACCCACTTTCTGAAATCGGTGTACCCTTCATTTTCATGAATGCGACATCAAACTTGCGCGACATGGTCACCTTATTACATGAAGGTGGTCATGCTGTACACTCCTTTTTAACCCGTGACCTCCTGTTGGTCAATTTCAAACACACACCCTCGGAGGTAGCAGAATTAGCATCCATGTCAATGGAGCTTTTGACAATGGATTATTGGGATGAGTTTTTTGATAATGAAGATGATCTCACTCGAGCAAAGCGAAAACACCTCGAATCCATCCTGGAAACCTTACCATGGGTAGCGACGGTCGATAAATTCCAGCATTGGATGTATGAAAATCCAACCCATAATGCTGAAGAAAGAGGGAACGCCTGGGAGCAGATATTCGCCGAATTTAGTGAATCTGTAACCGATTGGTCGGGTCTTGAGCCTTATCGCCGCTACGCCTGGCAAAGACAATTGCACATTTACGAAGTACCGTTCTATTATATTGAATACGGGATTGCCCAACTCGGTGCGATCGCTATTTGGAAAAAATACCGGGAAAACAAAACGGCTGGTTTAAAAGGCTACCTCGATGCGCTGCGTTTAGGATACACGGCAACCATCCCCGAAATATACAATACTGCCCAAATTCCGTTCGATTTTTCAAAAGACTATATTGCCGATTTAATGAACTTTGTGAAATCTGAATTAGAAAGCTTATAAATTTTCGGTAAAACTTGGAGGAACTTTTGGGTTTCCATATTTCCTCCGCTATTTTTGTGCGTTCCGTAATAGGTAGTGATATCAGTTAATATAATTATGAACATAAAAATCGTAGCACTGGCAGTTATCGGCGCCGGATTGTTGACATCGTGCGAATATCAGAAATACAATAAAGCGGTTCAGAAGGATGTAAGAGCCGGAAGTCAATGGGTCTATGGAGTACATCCAGATTCTGCTGCACGGCAATTGTCTATCCAATACGATGAAAAACCTGAACTCGAACTCAAGGCAAACGAGATTCGTGAAAAATTGTACGGAAATCCAAAAGCTTATTTGAAATAGCTAAAATTCTTCCATAAATGAGAGAAAG